>Ga0302324_100016007_pt1 | contig 14983 bp, 12 predicted proteins | sample Palsa_T0_1_FD_201949 | JGI IMG/M metagenome (GOLD analysis project Ga0302324, IMG submission 201949) | Peat permafrost microbial communities from Stordalen Mire near Abisko, Sweden - Palsa_T0_1 | ecosystem: Environmental > Terrestrial > Soil > Palsa > Peat permafrost | place: Sweden: Abisko...
CGAGCGGGGTCGGCTGGAAACGGCTTCGGCGGAATATCCGTTGAAGCGCAAGCGGGACGATCCCAACTTTGCCACCCAGTCACACGCCGACCAAATGGATGCGCTGGTAAAGGCGACGCTGGAGGTGCTAAAGAAGGCCGGTGTGGCTGGAGAGGAGGTCGAGTCGATCGCCATCGATACGACCGGGTCGAGCGTGATTCCGGTGGGCGAAAATCTGGAGCCGCTGGATGACTATTACCTCTGGTGTGATCACCGGGCGCTCGAAGAGGCGCGGCAGATTACCGAGTTGGCGCATGCGGAAGGCTTTGAGGGGATCGACTGGTGTGGCGGCGTTTATTCGCATGAATGGGGATTTGCCAAGCTGCTGCATTGGCTGCGGCATAACCCGGACAAGCGGGACAAGCTGATCACAGCGCTCGAGAACTGCGACATGGTTGCAGCTACGCTTTGCGGGGTGACCGATGTTTCGCAGCTCAAACGAAGCGCGTGCGCCATGGGTCATAAGTGGATGTGGAATCCGAAGTGGGGTGGTCTACCGCCGCAGGAGTTTCTCTCGAAACTCGATCCGCTCTTCGACGGAATTCGCGCCAAGATGGGCGGCCAATCTCCTACGCCCGATGTCCTGACCTCCGACCAGCTGGCAGGGCATCTCTCTCCGGCATGGGCCGAGGCAATGGGCTTGCGCCCGGGGATTCCGATTCCGGTGTCGGCGTTTGACGCGCACTGGGATGCGATCGGCGCCGAGTGCCGTGAGGGCGATGTCGTCAATGTCGTCGGCACGTCGACCTGCATCATCGCGATGAGCCACAAATCGACGCTGGTTCCGGGGGTTTGCGGGGTGGTGCCGGGGAGCGTGCATCCGGCGTTTACCGGGATCGAAGCGGGGCTGTCGGCGACTGGAGATATTTTTGAGGCGATCGCGCGGCGGGCCGGCACCAATGTCAAAGCGCTGGCGAAAGGGCTGGAAAATTATCGGGCCGGACAGACTGGACTGCTGCGCCTCAGCTGGGACAACGGCGACCGGACGGTGTTGGTGAACTCCGAACTGGGCGGAGTGACGCTCGGGTGGAACCTGATTCACACGGCGCAGGATGAGCTGTTCGCGGCGATCGAGGGGACGGCTTTTCATACCCGGATTATTCTGGATCGGATGGCGGAGCATGGTGTTCCGGTCGAGCGGGTGATCAATGCGGGCGGAATTCCGCAGCATAATGCGGTGCTGAACCAGGTCTATGCGAATGTGCTGAACAAGCCGATTCTGGTGCCGGATGGAGTGCCGACGAGTCTTGGTTCGGGGATATTTGCGCTGCTGGCGGCGGGTGCGTTCTCGAGTGTGGAGGAAGCTCAGGAGAAGATGTGTCTTAGGCATAAGACTTACTTACCGGAGCCGGGTGCGGTTGGGGTGTATGAGCGGCTGTTCCATCATTACCGGGATGTTTATTTCGCCTTGGGTTCGCGCGGGGCGGAAGCGGTAAAGTTGGGGGATGTGTTGCCGGATTTGAAGAAGATTGCGGCTGAGGCGCTGGCTGCGGCCTAAGTCTCTTGGGTGAGCCTCCTGCGGACTTCCGCAACGGTCATTTCTTTCCAGTGCTTGCTGTAGTTGTCCAAAGTGCATAGGCTTCGCGGTTCCATGCGGTCGATGTAGAGGGTCCCTTGCAGATGGTCGATTTCGTGTTGGAGGATTCTTGAGTACCAGCCCTTGGCTTGGATGATTTGTGGCTTGCCTTTGTGGTCGAGACACTCAACCTTTACCCGGCTGGCGCGGAGAACCAGCGCCGTCAGGCCCGCGACGCTGAGGCAGCCTTCGAAGAAATCCTTGTTGGGCGTGCTTTCGAGGGTCAGCGTCGGGTTGATGATGACGTGGAAGGGGACTGGGTGACGCTCGCGCTCGGCGAGGATTTCGGGACGGATCTCTTTCATGTATTCGGGCTTGTCTTCGATGACGGCGAGTTGGATGCCGAGGCCGATTTGAGCGGCGGCGAGGCCGACTCCCGGGGCTTTGTGCATGGTCTCGCGCATGTTCTCGATGAGCTGCTGGATGGTTGGCGAAAGGATTTCTTCGCGGGTGAGGTTGCGGGCCTTTTGGCGGAGAACTGGCTCTCCGGCGGATTTGATTTCGAGGAGCATGGAGTCTTTGAGCTTCACGCGCTAATACAGTCCCACTTTAGTCTCCTCCGCCATATACTGGACGACTTTGGTTAAGTCCTTGGTTTCCTCAAATTTTTCGAGCTGGCGATCGGCGCCGGTGCCGATTTCGAGGATGTGGCGGATGTAGTTGATCTCGCGGCGGCTATCGAGTCCGTCCACAACGTCGTCGACAAAATCGAGATATTCGCGGATAAGTTCGCGCTCGGGGATTTCGACTTCTTTCCCGAAGTCGATGAGTTTGCCATCGAGTCCGTATCTGACTGCACGCCATTTGTTTTCCATGAGCAGCGCACGCGAGTAGTTGCGGAAGTCCTGATTGCGGGTGTGGAGTTGGTGAATCTTGGCCGCCGTCGCCTGAATAAGAGCGGCGATGGCGAGTGTTTCTTCGGCGCGCATGGGAAGGTCGCAGACGCGGACTTCGATGGTGTTGAAGAAAGGGTGGGGGCGGATGTCCCACCAGATTTTCTTGGCGTTGTCGAGGCAGTTGGTCTTGATGAGGATGTTGACGAAGTTCTCGAAGTCGCTGTAGCTGGCGAATGCGTCGGGGATGTTGGTGCGGGGAAACTTGTCGAAGACCTTGGCGCGATAGCTTTTCAATCCGGTGTTGTCGCCCCGCCAGAAGGGCGAGTTGGTCGAAAGCGCGAGCAGGTGCGGCAGGAAATAGCGCAGCGTGTTCATCACGCGGATGGCCGCCTCGCGGTCTTCGATGCCGATATGGACGTGCAGGCCGAAGATGAGGTTGGCGCGGGCCACGGTCTGGAGATCTTCGACAACGCGGCGGTAGCGTTCGTCGGGATAGATTTCCTGCTTGCGCCAGTCGGCGAAGGGGTGGGTGGCTCCGGCGACGAGCAGCAGCCCGTGTTCGTGGGCGAGGCGAATCATTTGACGGCGAAGGTCGAAGAGGTCTTCGCGGGCCTCTTTGATGGTGGGGCAGATTTGGGTGCCTACTTCGACTACAGATTGATGCATCTCGGCTTTGACCCGCTCATGAAGCAGCAGTTTGCCATGCTCGAGCATCTCCGTGCCGATATGCGAACGGAGGTCGAGGGTGACGGGGTCAACGGTCTGGTATTCCTCTTCAATGCCGATGTTGAATGTAGGCTGCATGTTTCGACTTTACTCCGAGGTGGTCTTATCTGAGGATAGCGTTGCTACAGTTGTATTCGGGTGCGGGGTTTGAGGCAAGTGACTCGGGCAAGCCCGGAGTAGACTGTCAATGGCGGTTGGGGGCCGGGAGGTCGACGATGGCGCATTTGGTTGTGGACGATGAAGAGGCCAAGCGTCTGGCAGTTGCGATAGCCCGGGAAACCGGTCAGCCCATCAGCGCAGTGGTCACGGACGCGCTGCGCGTACGGGCAGAGCGGATTCCGAAGCGGCAAGGGAAGGCGAGCAAGGAAGAGATCCTCGCCCTGGTGCACAACATTGCGGAGGGCGTCAAGGGCTCCGCTTTCGATCACGGCGAGTGGCTCTATGACGAGAACGGACTGTCTAAGTGATCATTGACACAATTGAACTTTGGCTATTGCTTTCCATATGCCCTGGCAAAGGACCAATCTGCTTTTCGCGAGCTAGCGATTCGTATGGCGCCTTCAACCCCAATCATTAGCCATAGCCGTGATGAGGCCGCAAGATTGCCGCTAACGACCTGGCTGTCGCAGCTACTGGTTGCGTTCATCATCGAATTCGACAATGAGTTCGAGCAGCGCATGCCGCACTCGACAACGATCGGGTCGCGACATGGCCCCTGGCTGGTGTCGATGGCCGGGTGGTACTTCATGAATTTGGTGGGCGAGCAGGGCGTGACGGCCGGGGAGTTGCAACAGCTCGCCTTGGGAGTCACGCTGCCCCTCGCAGGAATGCAACGGTGGGGCTACGTCGTGGTCGCTCCAGATCCGGCCGATAAGCGGCCGAAACCGCCGGCTCGCGATTGGCTCATTCGCCCCACCAGGAAGGGAAGTGTGGCGCGGGAGCTCTGGCGTCCGCTCTTCGGCGAGATTGAGGAACGGTGGCAGTCCCGTTTTGGCAAAGAGACGATTCCTCGGCTGCGAGGTTCTTTGACGACCGTAGTGGACCAATTTGATGCGGTGCTTCCCGACTCTTTGCCGGTCCTGGGTTACGGCTTGTTCGCCCAGGTACTGGAGCGCCCAGGGCGGCCAGCAACCGGCTCCGCAACGGAAATGTCCTTGCCGGCCCTGCTCTCGAAGGTGCTGCTCACGATCACCCTCGCATTCGAGCGCGAATGGCCCATATCGCTGCCGGTGAGTTTGAACGGTATACGCATAATGAATGAGGCCGGGATACCCTTGCGGGATCTTCCACGCCTCTCCGGCGTCTCGAAAGAGGCTGTCGGTTTCATGCTGACCTTCCTGCGAAATCAAGGGTATGTCGAGATGGCAGTGGATGCAGCAGTCGCGCGCGGCAAGCTGGTTCGCCTGACCCCAAAGGGCCTCTCCGCACAGGTTGCCAATCGCAATCGGCTCGCAACGATTGAGGGCCAGTTCAGATCTCGCTTTGGTGAGGGGAACGTCGACTCGCTTCAGGAGTGTCTATTGGACATCCTTGAGAGGCGCGACGGCGATCAGCCGGTCCTGGCTCAAGGGTTGATTCCGCCCCCGAATTGCTGGCGTGCGCGCAAGCCTTATGTGACGCAAACCCTCGCCATCCTTAACGATCCGGTAGCAGCGTTGCCGCACTATCCCATGGTTCTGCATCGGGGCGGATATCCGGACGGAAGCTGATCGGTTTTTACTCGATCGGCGCTGCGGCTGTTTCTGTTTTTTTCCCTTTTGCCGAAGTAGCCTTCTTCGGAACCGCCCTCTTCACGTCCTCTTTTGAACTGGAAGAGAGGTAGGCGCCCCAGTGAAAATCAGCGACCGAGGGGCCTTTCTTGGCCTTCTTCACCGCAAGCTCGGCCATGTTTTGGACGATCCACTCAAAGTTCTCCTGGCCGACGGAGTGGAGGTCGGCGTCGGGCGCGGGGTTCATGAAGTCGATGGCGTAGGGGACGCCGTCTTCCACCGCAAACTCGACCGTATTGAGATCGTAGCCGAGCGCCTTGCACAGCGTGATCGAATCCTTTTCCACCCGTTTAAGCAGCTTCTTATCGTAGGCTGGCGGATCGAGGACGTAGCGTTCGGCATGGGGGCGGCGTGGATCGTAGGGCATGATTCGGACCTTCTCCTGGCCGACGACGTAACAGCGGAAGTATTCGTTGAACTTCACGGCTTTCTGAAAGAGCATGCAGAGGTCGCGACTTTGGTCGTAAGCGCGGAAGAATTCATCCGGGTTGTGGACGTGATACACATCCCGCCATCCTCCTCCGTCAACGGGCTTGAGGAAGGACGGGAAGCCGATGTATTCGAAGACGCCATCCCAGTCGAGGGGATATTCGAGGTTGCGCATGGAACGGTCGGTGGTCCCGGGCGGGAAGTGCTTGTGCGGCAAGATGACCGTAGGCGGGACGGCGACGCCGAGCTTGTCCGCCAGGGAGTAGTTGAAGAATTTATCGTCCGCCGACCACCAGAAGGGGTTGTTGATGACGACGGTGCCGTTGAGGACGGCATGTTTGAGCATGGCGCGATAGAACGGGATGTCGTGCGAAATGCGATCGACGATGACGGAATAGGCGGGCGCTTTGGAGAGATATATAGCGCCGGTTTGCACGAAATCTGCACAAATGCCGTCCAGGTTCATCGAATTGATCCGCTCGACGAGCGCACCGGGGAAGCTATTTTCCATGCCGAACAGAACGCCTATTTTTTTCACGTGACTTCCTTGATTGCTCCAAATTGTGAGATCGACGTCGGGGACGAGTAATGCGGTTGATTCGCAGTTCTCTACGACACCTTAGCCCAGATTGCGGGCTGGATGCAAAAGTTCCTTCCGACTTGCCCCTCGTCGGGCTGTCTTTGCCAGTTGGGCTGTCCCTGGCTGGTATGGAAATCCTCGCGAAGGAATGGCGCCATCGACAAAACGGTGAAGGCCCGGCTGAAAATCCGCCACATTCACGATACTCTAACAAAATACAGCCGCAATGCCGGCCGCCCGAGGAGATCCCAGGATCAAAATGACCGCCAACCTCTCGCCACAGGCCCAGACGATTCTGTCGACCCCATTTCCCATTGAATTTTCGCAGGGCGCACGGAGCGCCGTTGAAACCTGTTTGCGGATTCAGCCGAATGAAAAGGTGACGCTCATAACTGACCACGCGACCGCCCCGATTGCCGGGTCGCTGGCCGCGGAATTGATCGCCAATGGCTGCCGTTGGGACGGATTTATACTCGAAGATCTTGCGCCCCGGCCGCTCGTGGATATGCCCGATGAGGTTCTTCAGGACATGGAGACTTCGGACATCAGCATTTTCGCGGTGAATGTCCAGCGCAACGAGCTTCATTCGCGGATGCAGATGACGAGTGTGGTCAATCGCCGCCGCATGCGCCATGCACATATGGTGAACATCACCCCGCAGATTATGTGCGAGGGGATGCGGGCCGATTTTCATCTGGTCGACCGGTTGAGCCAGAAGCTGATGGAGAAGGTCAAGGTCGCCAGCTATATACGGGCGACAACCGCGGCGGGGTCCGAAATTCGCGCCGATCTGAACCCCAACTACAAATGGGTAAAGACTTCGGGCATCATCTCTCGAGACAAGTGGGGCAATCTGCCAGGCGGTGAAATTTTCACAACGCCGGGCGAGGTGAACGGGACCTACGTAGTCGACGGAGTCGTTGGCGACTACCTATGCGCGCACTATGGGTTGCTCGATGCTACCCCGTTGACGATCGATATTCGCGCGAACCGGATTACCGCTTGCCGCTCCACCAACAGGGAGCTGGAGGAAGAATTCTGGTCCTACACCCACACCGATGAGAATTCAGACCGGGTGGGCGAGTTCGCCATCGGTACCAACCTCGGGCTTGCCCACGTCATCGGGAATATCCTTCAGGACGAGAAGTTTCCGGGTATTCATATTGCCTTCGGGAATCCTTATAGCGAACACACTGGCGCGGAATGGACTTCGTCGACCCATATCGACGTCGTTGGTACCGGATTCAACATTTGGGTGGGACACGCCGATGGAGAAGAACAGATCATGCGGGAAGGCAGTTTTTTGATCGAGCCTTAAAGCTCGCGTGGCCCAGTTACAGCAATATAAATAAAGGCCTATGAAGACGATCGCCAGCCGCGTGGTGTACAAGAACCGCTGGATGACGGTTCGAGAAGACCAGATCGAACGGGCCGACGGTTCGCCGGGAATATATTCGGTCGTCGATAAGTCGCCGGCAGCAATGATTATCGCCCTCGACGGGACGGTCCAGAGCGGCCATCTTTACCTTATCGAACAGTTTCGCTATCCAGTCGGCGATCGCTATCTTGAGTTTCCGGGCGGAGCGTGGGAGGACCATCCGCAGGCAGATCCGACCGATCTGGCGCGCGGCGAGTTGTTGGAAGAGACCGGCCTGATCGCCGGGCAAATGGATTATGTTGGCTTCCTCTATTTCGCCTATGGGATCAGTAGCCAGGGTTTTCATATTTTCCGGGCAACCAATCTCACTCAGGGCGAGGCAACCCCGGAACACACGGAGCAGGACCTGGTAGTCAAGCGGGTCACGGTGCGGGAGTTCGAGGACATGTGCCGGGATGGGGTCATCAAGGATTCGGCTTCGGTCGCGGCGTGGTCGCTACTGAAGGCACGATGGGACTTGATCTAGGGAGCGGCTGGAATTTGCGGTTACGATGGAGAGTAATCTCCAACCTTGGAAAAGCGATAAGCCGAACATGTCAGAAAGCAAAACCTCCTCAGTTGCTCTTGAAAATTCAGCCGATTCCCGGACGCTGAAGGTCGCCATCCTTGGATTCGGTACCGTCGGCAGCTCCGTGGCGCGAATCCTTTGCGACGTGCAGCCGCGGGGTCTGGAGCTCACTCATATTTTCAATCGCAATGTCGCGCGCAAGCGGGTCGATTGGCTCTCCTGCCCGGTGGTCTGGTTGGAAGATGCCGACCAGGTGCTTGCTTCCGATGCAGACGTAATCGTTGAGCTTGTTGGAGGGCTGGACCCTGCGGGGAGATGGGTTCGGAGTGCGCTGGAGGCGGGCAAGTCGGTCGTTACCGCAAACAAGAAATTGATTGCCGCGCACGGGGTTGAGCTTGAAGAATTGGCCACAAGCCGAGGCGGGCAATTGCTGTACGGTGCGGCGGTGGCGGGAGGAATTCCAGTCATTCCCGGCCTTCGGCAGGGGCTGGCGGGCGACAAATGCAATCGTATCGAAGGGATTCTGAACGGTACCTGCAATTTCATCCTGAGCAAGATGGAAGCGGGCGCGGAGTTCGCCGACGCCCTCGCAGAGGCGCAGTGGCTGGGGTTTGCAGAGGCCGACTCGACTGAGGATGTGGCTGGCTACGACGCCCGCGCCAAACTGGCGATTCTCTCGCGGATCGCACTGGGTGCTGAGATTGCGCCGGAGCTGGTGCCGGCCGGTTCGATTGCTCCCATTGGGGCGATCGATTTTGCTTATGCGCATCAGCTGAAATGTACGATTCGACAAATCTCGCGGGCGCAGCTTTCGCCAGAGACATCTAGCGTCGGCGTGACTCAGGTGCAGGCAACGGTGGGGCCGATGTTGGTGCCCGAGGCTTCGCCGTTTGCCTGGTCCCGAGGAACAGAGAATATGGTCATCGTGACCGGAAAGTATGGCGGAGATACCGTCTTTTCAGGCCACGGTGCGGGGGGCCATCCGACGGCGGTTGCGGTTGTTTCTGACTTAATGGCAATCGCACATGGATCGCGGTCGGTCGCGATTATCAGCCAAAAGGCCACCGTCACTGGCGATCTCCTGCTGCGGCACTACATTCGCTTCATTGTGAAAGACCGCCCTGGCATTGTGGCGGAGATTGCCGGCGGCCTCGCGCGGCAAGGGATTAACATCGGGGCGCTCTTGCAACGTCCGGGCTATCCGGAGGACCGCCTTCCATTTGTGGTGACCGTCGAACCTTGTTCGACTTCCGCCCTGAAGCGCGCACTTGATGAGATCGGCAAACTCGATTGCCTGGTCGAGAGACCCCTGGAACTACAAATACTCGAGCCGGAAAACGGCGCCGGTTGAGTTTCAGATGATGGAGCCGTGGATCGAAGCGCCCGATATGGGATCATTGTTTTGCCGGCCCGGTTGACTCCCGCACGATCAGTTGCGGCTTTAACACTATCTCAGGCGCAAATTCCTGCGCTGGATTGGCAATGCGCTCCAGCAGTATTTGCGCACCCCGGCGTCCCATCTCTTCGAGGGGTTGGCGGACGGTAGTGATACTGGGTGTGTGGTACGACGCGCCGAGTATGTCATCGAAGCCGATAACCGAGATGTCTTCCGGGACGGACAGACCGGCGTCGCGAACGGCACGGATAGCGCCAATGGCCGCGATGTCGTTAAAGCAGAAAATGGCTGTGACGTCTCTGGTGCGCTCCAGCAACTCCTTGACCGGTACATAGCCCAACTCAGGAGAGCCGCTATTGGCCTGCAGTCTCATTCTCAGGTCAGGTCGAGTCTTGATGCCGTATTTAGGGGCAGCCTCTAGAATGGCGGCCCAGCGAAAGTCGGAGTCGGGAATGATCGCAGGACCCTGCATGATGGCCACATGGGTGTGTCCTAGATCGTGCAGATGGGCGAGGGCGAGGTCGGCGGCGAGGGCGTGGTCGAGAATGAGGTTGCTGACTCCGGGCGCAGGCGTATGGGCCGAGATGGCGACCACTGGCAGCGGACTCTGAAAGTCGGCTGGAGTATTGAGCAAGAGGAAGCCGTCTACAGCGCGCTCAATCATAAGCCGAGGATATTGTTCGATGAGCGCCGGGTTCCAGTAGTGACTTGCGGTGAAGTAGAAATAATCGGCTTCGAGCAGGGCTGCCTGTACCCCGTTCATGACCAGCGTGAAGTAGCCTTCGCTCAAGTCCGGGGCCAAAACGGCGATAGACATGCTGCGGCTCTGACGCAGTGAGCGGGCGAAATAGTTTGGCCGGTAATTGAATTTTCGCGCGGCAGCGAACACCCGTTCCCGGGTTTTCAGCGGTATCGAGCTGGCGGCGGGCGAATCGTTGAGGACCAGAGAGATGGTAGTCTGAGAAAGTTGAAGCAACGACGCCAAGGTCTTTAGATTGACCCGCTCATGTCTGGGCGCGGATCCTTTTTCTTTTTTCCCCATAGCCGAGTTGTAACACGTTATGAATCGCTTTACCTTCATTTTTGCGCTGGCTGGATTCTGTCGCCAAGAATGAATTTCTGTGGAAACGAGGTATTGAAACTAGCATGCGTTGTGCAGTTACTGGAGCAGCGGGATTTCTAGGGTCGCACCTGAGCGAGGCGTTGCTGGGCGACGGTCATGCCGTCATCGGGATCGACAACTTTTCGACCGGAAGGCAGGAGAATCTTCACGATTTCCGCCATGACAGGCACTTTGACTTTCTGGAGCAGGACATTTCGCAGCCATTCGATGTGGGCAAAGTGGATTACGTGTTCAACTTTGCATCCCCAGCCAGCCCGGGCGAATATATGCGGCTCGGCGTCGAGACACTCCTGGCCGGCTCGCAGGGTACGCTGCATGCTCTGGAGCTTGCGAGAAGGTATGGCGCACGGTTCTTGCAGGCGTCGACCTCCGAGTGTTACGGAGATCCTTTGGTGCACCCTCAAACCGAGGATTACTGGGGCAATGTCAACCCGATCGGACTTCGCTCAGTCTACGACGAATCGAAGCGCTATGCAGAGGCGTTGACGATGGCGTATCACCGCTACTACGGGGTGGATACGCGTCTAGTACGCATTTTTAATACTTATGGGCCAAGGTTGAGCGTAGGCGACGGACGAGTGATTTCGAATTTCCTGAGCCAGGCGTTGCGCGGGGATGACATCACTATTTATGGGGATGGCCTGCAGACTCGAAGCTTTTGCTATGTTTCGGACCTCATCGAGGGCATCCTTCGGCTTTCGCGAAGCGCCGAGCACTATCCGGTCAACATCGGCAACCCGCATGAGATGACCGTACTTGAGGCCGCGAGCGAAGTATTGGCCGTGACCAAATCACTCAGCAAGATTCGCCATGAAGCGCTGCCGCAGGATGATCCGACGCGACGACGCCCCGACATCTCGAAGGCAATAGCCTTGCTGGGGTGGGAACCAAGGATTGGCCTCCGAGCGGGCGTGGAGTTGTCGCTCGGATATTTTCGCCGCATGATCGAGGAAGAAAGCAGCGCCGTCGGGGGAAGGCCGAACTAAGGCTCACTACGATCCAGGGCTCACTACTTGTCCGCGGCGAATCACCTCTCGCAAACACCGGCCGCCAGGTTATCCAGCAGGCGCCATCTTGACGGAAAGAGATCCGGGTAGAAGCTTTCAGTATTGTTCCACCAGTATTTTGGAGCGATGACGACTTTTTCGGGGTTAGGATTCATCCACGCGCCCCACCACGAAAAACTGCTGTTGGCGATAATGTGATGCCTGCAGGCGGCCATGAGGCGCAAGTCCTGATACGCGGTCGAGGCCTTGTTGTGGGCGACGAAGTGACGCTTTCCTTCTCCCGGCAAGTGTTCGCGGGCAAAGACGATGTCGTCGGAGAAAACAAAGAATTCGGCGCCCTCAAGCTCCGCGAGCATTTTCCTCCACGCCATCCGGTAATAGCTGAGCGGCAGGGCCATGGTTTGCTTACCCACCAGATAATCGCCGCGCCTCACGTGAACAGATACAGGGCAGGGGCTGCTTGCGATGAGGCTGAGCACTTCGGCGTCTTTGCCTCGCGGGTCTTGCCGCAATGCTAGTTGCGGACGAAGTTCGGTTGCCACAGCTTCCGCATAGCCGGCCGCCTGCCAATAGGCGCGGAGGTACACGGTGGCCGGGAAGCGGAGGTAGGGTAGTTCGGGATAAAAGCGGTACTGCTCCGGCTCGACGAAGAGCTGGGAATTCAAAAAGCCGCGCACCATTGAGGAGGCTGTCTCAGCCCTCGGATTCAGGGTGCATTGCAACTCGTCGAGGAGCGTGGATTTGTTCATCGGGGCGGGAATCCGGAACTGGTTGAGCTGGAAGGGCCGCGGGTATCCATGGGAAGGCCGGTCGGCGACGGGGTCCGATGCGACTCGCAACGCCGCCTGGTATTTTCGGGCGTAGTAGAGGCCCGCTGCGTACTGAAAGATCTGGTTGCCCAAGCCGCTGAGTTGTCGAACGACGATCTGCATTTGCCTCCAAAGCGCCTGGTGTGGGCCGGTGCGCGTCCATCTCCGCGTTTTTCCGTGTGCCCCGGCAATCAGGATAGAGCGGATTCTCCGGCCAGCCTTCGCTGCCAACGGCCGCGCAGCATTTGGACTACATTGGACAGGCCGAATGCCCAGTAGGACAACAGCGCTGTGGCGGCGGTATAGAGAGTGGCTACGGCGACTACTTGAACCAGCGACTCCTTGACCGAGAGCCGCGCCGGATAAATGGCCCCCGCGAAGACCACCATCAAAACCAAAACCAGCTTCCAAAGAGGGCCTGCTGTTACAGAATAGTCGTTGGGAAAGAGCGCTCTGTTCATTCGAAAAATGACGACTATTTGAGCAATTTCAGCGGCCAGCCAGACCCACATGAAACCTGAAACCCCGAGGTATCGCATGGTTACAACGGAGAGGAGCAGAACCGCGCTATAGGAGATGATGAGAACGTGCGAGAGATCGGTATGCTGGTTGCTGGCCGACTGGAATTGAAATTTATGCTCTTTGATGCCCATCGCTGCGGAGGTGAGCGCCATGAGAACACAAAGTTCCGGTTCATACAGGCTTCGTTTATGAAGCCAGACCGCCATTAGCCAGGGGCTGGCCAGCAGGGTGGCCACACTGACGGTAGGCACAAGAAACAAGACGACACGTTCCGAGAGGTCGTAGAGGCGCCGCAATTGCGCCCAGGACTTTCTACCAACCAGATTGGTGATTTCGGGGCCAATCGAAAGGCTGGCGACTGCAAGCGCCTGCCGCGACATAGTAAAGACCGTCCGGGTAAGAGCGAAGACGGCCACCGCCGCTGGCCCTAGCAGCCGTTGCATCAACAAGATGGGCGCCTGCCAGGTCAAGAAGGACGACAACGACAATACGGTGAAATGCCAGCTCGGCTTCAGCATACTGCGGATGACGCTGCTGCGGGCCAGGTCCGGTTTCGGAAGGAGCTCCGGCGCCTCCCGACTCAAATCGAGCACCACCAGGAATATAAAGCCGATGGTGACCGCCAGTTGAGAGCCTGCAAGTGCGGCGAAAGGCGCCCGCCACCATACCAGGGTTGCCAATCCAGCGGTGGATACCAGCCGAAGCGCGTTGGTCCAGTTGGCGCCACGATGAGCACGATTTACCGCCATGAAACTATTTGCCAATAAGGAAAAGAGCATCAATGCCAGTAACTGGAGCAGCAGGACGGCCAAGACAGTTCCGCCACCGCGGTCGGTCACATGCCGAAGGTGTAGCCATCGCGCGACAGGAAGGAAGACCATTATTGCAGCGACCGGAAGGAGAGCCAGAACAATCCACTGAAGCAGCCGAAGAGCACTTGCCTGAACTACCCTGCATTCCTCCAACTCGCCACGGTTGCGTAAGATGGTCATTTGATTGACAGCATAGGTCTGGATGCCGTAGTTGATCGACCCCAGATAGGACACTGCCGCGCTCAGGGTGATCCATTCCCCATATACAGTGAGGCCATCCGCGAAGCGATGGAGAAAAAGAGGGGGTACCAGGAGCTGCGCGATAATGGTCACGCCTTGCGCTGTCACGAAAGCCAACAGCAGTTTCAAGATTCGTCGAAGGCTCATCGTCCGAAAGCGCTCTAATTCACGGTTGCCCCTTCACGATATACCAGTGTTCGCTTTGTTCTCAAAACAGGCCGGCACTTTTCGAAGATGAGATCGGGCGACGGTGGAGGAGGCGCCCCAGGACAAAGTTCCTCACGGTCTGAGTAGTCTCTATACTCTGGCGCCAGATTGCCAAAGTAAGTCTTTGACTGCTCAATTGATTGGTAACCGTCGCACAAAAGCTCCATCGGCAAGTCGCCTTGCCAGACGCAACTTTCGAGCATCCCTTCACGTCCCAGCTTACTGTGCGGATGAGCTTTGCGAGTTTCTGTCCACGCTCACTAGCGTCAGGTCGATACCGTGCGCGGATTCTCCACTTGACGGCTCCGAGCCACTGCGGATACTTTCAGATTAGCGTTATCCGAAACAGAATCATCAGATTGCTCCGGAAGGCAACACGGCAGAGAGTTGTTTGGCGCGGCGTAAATCCAGTTGGAAACGATCTAGTTTTGAGGCTATTCATTCTTTCTCCGGTTCAGCGTGATTCTTCTCATATTTTCGTTGAACCTCTCTCGGGTTCACACGTTAGAATCACCTCCTTGCGTAAATTTCCATTGTTGGGATCGCTGCCGGTAGGACTTCAATGTTCGCCCAGGAGGTACTGTCGTTGAAGCTTCGGAACCAGAGAGTTGCGGTCTGCGGTGCCGGAGGTTTCATCGGCGGCCACCTCGTCGAGTATCTGCTGGCGCAGGGAATCAATGTGGTTCGCGCCGTCGACGTGAAGCCGCTCGATGAATGGCACCAGTCTTCCGTCCATGTGGAAAATATCGTTGGCGATCTAAGCGAATTGGCTACGTGCAAACGAACCACTCGCGGAGTGGACGTCGTATTTCAGTTGGCGGCGGACATGGGCGGCATGGGTTTCATCCATAACAATAAAGCGCTTTGCATGTTGAGCGTATTGGTGAACACCCATATGTTGATCGCCGCGAGAGACAGTGGAATCGAACGTTTCTTTTATTCCTCTTCGGCATGCGTCTACAACGC
>Ga0302324_100016008_pt1 | contig 14983 bp, 13 predicted proteins | sample Palsa_T0_1_FD_201949 | JGI IMG/M metagenome (GOLD analysis project Ga0302324, IMG submission 201949) | Peat permafrost microbial communities from Stordalen Mire near Abisko, Sweden - Palsa_T0_1 | ecosystem: Environmental > Terrestrial > Soil > Palsa > Peat permafrost | place: Sweden: Abisko...
CGCCGTGACCGCGGCGGCGGTCTCACCGATCGTGCCGGCCCATGGCGACTCGGCCTCTTTTTGCGTGGTCCGGCCGGTCACGTACACCGTGTAACCGTGCGAGCCGAGCGCGATGGCGATGCCGCGACCGACGCCGCGGCTGCCGCCGGTCACCACCGCCACGCGTGCCTGCTGCCCGTCGTCGGTCATCCGGCGTCACCCCTTGAGGAAGGTGTCCGCGTAGCGGTGCAGGGCGTCGACCGTCCGGTCGAGGTCGTCGCCGGGCGGGCGCAGCACGAACGAGTCCACTCCGGCCCCGGCCAGCTGGCCGAGGTGGTCGCGGTGCTCCTCGGCCGACCCGCAGCGCTGGATGAACCCGGTCTGAGGAGTGTGCACCTGGATGGTCAGCGGGGCGTTACCGGCGGCTGCCGCCGCGTCGCGGACCTCGCTGATCCGGGCCGCCAGTTCGGCGACGGTGGCGATGCCGGGGGTGCGCGATGTCCGTGCCACCTCCGGGCTCACCATCAGCGGGCTCCAGCCCTGGTTGCGGGCGGCGCGGGCGCGGGCGAGGGCGCTGTTGCCGCCGATCAGCACCGGCGGCCCGCCGGGCTGGGCCGGGGCGGGCAGCGAGGCCACGCCGCGCGCGGTGAAGTGCTTGCCCTGGTAGGCGAAGGGAACCTCGTTCCAGGCGCCGCGCAGCACCTCGAGCGACTCATCGAACAGCTCGTTGCGGGCGCTCATGTCGACGTTGAGCGCGAGGAACTCCGAGCGCAGGTAGCCGGTCCCCGCGACCACGGTGAGGCGGCCGCCGGACAGCAGGTCGACCGTGCTCAGCGCCTTGGCGGCCAGGAACGGGTTGTGGTACGGCAGCACCAGCAGGTAGGTCATCAGCCGCAGCCGGGTGGTGACGGCGGCGCAGAACGCGAGGGCCGAGGTCTGGTCGAGCGACTCGTGCCCGCCCGCGTTGAGCCACTTGTGCGAGGGGGCGGGGTGCTCGCTGAACGAGATGGCGTCGTAGCCGCACTCCTCGGCCGCCTGGGCGACCCGGGTCATCCCGGCCGCGGTGACCAGCGCCGGGTCGTAGCCGACGGTGACAATCGGGTAGTCGACGGTGAACTTCACGCTGCTCCCTCCAACAGGGCCAGGCTGGCCAGTGCGTAGCGCCGGCCCCGGCGTTCGCTGACCATGAAGGACGGCGGGGCGAGGTAGGCGACGTCGCGGGGCAGCGAGTCGCCCCGGCGGGCCAGCGCGGCCCGCGCGTCGGCGGTGCTGCCGCAGACCGCGATCGCCGCCAGCATGTCGTCGCTGACCGCCCGGCCCATGGCGGTGGTGTCGCGCGCGGCGAAGGCCGCGCGGATGGCGGCGGTCTGGGCGGTCCAGCCGTGGTGCTCGACGTAGGGGTCGTAGGTCTTCACGGTCAGGTAGAAGGCGATCATCCGGCGGGCGTCCATGATCGCGCGCTCGGGGTCCTCGTCGTCGACGGCGGTGATCACCCAGCCGTGCTCGCGGGGGACGCCCTCGCGCTCGCCCTGGGCGGCGCCCTTGGCTATCGCCGGCCGGACCACGTCGTCCCACCAGGTCCTGGTGAACAGCCCGTGACCGATGATCCCGTCGGCCGTCCGTCCGGCCGCCGACGCCATCAGCCGGTTGAACGCCCCGAGCAGGATCGGCGCGTCGATGCGGCCGAGCACCGGCGCGCCGACCGCGGCGTCGACCCGGTAGAACTCCCCGTCATAGCGGACGCGCTGGCCGTTCTCCGCCTGTAGCCAGGCGCGGACGGCGCCGACCAGGTCGGCCATCCGCGCGACGGGCCGGTCGGCGGCGACGCCGAACCAGTCCCGGTTGATCGTGTACGCCCCGGAGCCGAGGCCGAGGAAGACCCGTCCGGGCGCGTGCCGCCAGGCGCCGCGGATGCCGGCCGCGTGCGCGTAGGGGGTGCGGGCGAACGCGTAGGCGATGCCCGGCCCGACCAGCGACCGCTCCGTCTGCAGTGCCATCTCGGCCAGGGTCGAGTACGCCTCGTGGTCGACGAACTCGCCGCTGCAGAACGCGGTGACGCCGGCCGCCTCGGCGGTGCGGGCCACCTCCGCTCCGCGCCAGGGCAGCCCGTACCGCCGGCCCGGTGAGGTCATCGCTTCTCCCTGGGCAGGCCGAGCGCGCGCTCGGCGACCACGGTCTTGAGCACCTCGTTGGCCCCGCCCGCGATCGTGTAGGCCCGCGCGTACAGGAAGGCGTCCTGCCACCAGCCGTCGGCGTAGCCGCGGCCGTCGCCCTCGACCGCCAGGCCGTCGACGCCTTGCAGGCCGACGCCGAACTCGGTCACGGCCAGGTTGACCTCGCTGTAGAAGATCTTGGCGAGCGGGCCGTCGGCGGCGTCCTCGGTGCCGTTGACGATGCGGGACTGGACGGCCTTGCTCATCACGTCGGTGACGTGCGCGAGGGCGGCGAGCCGGCCGAGGCGCTGCCGGGTGGCGCTGTCGGCCAGGGCCGGCCGCCCGCCGATGGTGACCGTCGCCGCCAGCGCGAACAAATCGTCGAGCTGCGCGTGGAGTTCGACCGCGCGGGCCCCCACCCCGCTGCGCTCGTGACCGAGGCTGGCGTTGGCGACCCGCCAGCCGTTGTTGACGTCGCCGATCACCTGATCGGCCGGGACGCGCACGTTGTCGAGGAAGACCTCGTTGAAGTCGTTGGTCCCGGTGATCTCGCGCAGCGGGCGCACCTCGACGCCGGGGGTCCGCATATCGAGCGCGAACGCGGTGATGCCCGCCTGCTTGGCCGCGTCGGGGTCGGTCCGCGCGAGCAGGTAGCCGACGTCGGCGTGGTGCCCGTTGGTCGTCCACACCTTCTGCCCGGTGACGACGAAGTGATCTCCGTCGCGCACCGCGCGGGTTTTCAGGCTGGCCAGGTCGCTGCCCGCGTTCGGCTCGCTGAACAGCTGGCACCACAGGTCCTCGCCGGACCGGATGCGGGGCAGGTAGTGACGCCGCTGCCGCTCGCTCCCGAAGGCCAGGATGGCCCCCGCCGCCAGCGTCCCGGCGCCGATCTCGCCCCAGGTCCTGGCCCGGGCGATCTCCTCGGCGACGATGAACGAATGCTGGACCGAGGCATCGGGCCGCCCGCCGTATTCGGCCGGCCACGACTGCCCGAGGTAGCCGGCCGCGTACAGCCGGGCCACCCAGGCGCGCAGCGCCGGCACCTGCTCGGGTTCCGGCGCGCGCACCCCGACGTGCTTGCGCGGTCCCGGCCCGTACCGGGTGATGAAGTCCCGGACCTCGGCCCGGTAGTCCTCCAGTTCGGGGCGGTAGTCAAAACGCATCGGCGTCTCCTGGTCGGGCCGGTCAGCGCGGGGGCAGGCCGGGGTCGTGGGGCAGCCCGAGAACTTGCTCGGCGACGGTGTTGAGCTGGATTTCCCTGGTTCCCGCGCCGATGGTGGAGGCCCGGGTCCGCAGGAAGCCGAGCAGCCAGCGGGATCGCTGAACCGCCTGCGGGGCGGTCTTGCCGAGCAGGCCCGCCGGGCCGAGCATATCGATCGCGAACTCGTGGATGTCCTGCTCGAACGCGGTGATCAGCAGCCGCGAGACCGACGATGCGGCGCCGGCCTCGCCCTTGGCGAGGATGTCGCCGATGGTGCGCTGGGCGTTGTAGCGGATGATGCGGACCCGGATTTCCAGATCGACCAGCCGGTCGCGGACCAGCGGGTCGGCCAGCTGGCCGCGTTCGCGGGCGAGGTCTTCGAGCTCGGTCAGCACCCGCCGGTACATCGCCGCCTGATTGAGGGCGCCGGCCGCCCGCTCGTGCCCGAGGCTGGTGCGCGCCAGCGGCCAGCCGCCGTTCTCCGCGCCGATCCGGTTGTCGGCCGGCACCCGCACCTCGTCGAAGAACACCTCGGCGAACAGGTGCCCTCCGGTGAGGTCGCGCAGCGGCCGGACCTGCACCCCCGGCGCGTGCGCGTCGATGACCAGGTAGGTGATGCCCTTCTGCCTGCTCTCCCTGGTTCCGGTCCTGACCAGGGCGAAGAAGACGTCGGCGTCGGCCGCGTGCGACGTCCAGACCTTCTGGCCGTTGACCACGTACTCGTCGCCGTCGCGGCGGGCGGTGGTGCGCAGGCTGGGCAGGTCCGAGCCCGCTTCCGGCTCCGAGTAGCCCTGGGCCCATACCAGGTCGCCGCGGAGCATCGGCGGCAGCCAGCGGCGCTTCTGCTCCGGGCTGCCGTACTTGATGATCGTGGGGGCGGCGATGTTCAGGCCGGTGCCGAGCGGGCCCGGCACCCGCGCGCGGGCGAGCTCCTCCTGATAGATCACCTGGCGGCCGAAGGGCAGCTCCATGCCGCCGAATTCGGCTGGCCAGCCGGGACCGGCGTAGCCGTGGTCGAACAAGGTTGCCAGCCACGCCTTGGTCCAGGCAACCCGCTCGCGCGGGTCTTTCGGCGGGCGCCCCGGGTGACGCGCGGTGAAGAAGGCGCGCAGGCGGGCGCGGAAGGCGTCCTCGGTCTCGGCGGCGGCTGCCGGTGCGGCTGCCGGTGCGGCTGCCGCACCGGCTACCGGTGCCTGTCGTTCCAGCGTCATCGTTAGATCCCCGCCAGCGCGGCCAGCCGGGCGCGCTGGCGCGCGGGCGGTCCGAGGAAGAGCTCGGACGACTTCGCCCGCCGCAGGTACAGGTGCGCGTCGTGCTCCCAGGTGTAGCCGATACCGCCGTGGATCTGGATGCACTCCTTGGCGGCATGGGTGAAGGCGGCCGAGCAGTGCACGTAGGCGAGCGCCGCCGCCAGCGACGCGTCCGGCTCGTCGGCGGCGATCGCCGCGGTTGCCTGGGAGACCGCGGACCGGCCGCTCTCCACCTCGAGGAACAGGATGGCGCACTTGTGCTTGATGGCCTGGAACGAGCCGATCGGGCGGCCGAACTGCTCGCGGACCTTGGCGTACTCGACCGACAGCTCCAGGCAGCGCGCGGCGCCGCCGAGCTGCTCAGCCGCCAGTGCGGCGAGCACCCGGTCGGTCACCTCCGACAGCCACGCCGCGGTGTCCCGGCCGCCGCCGACGCGGACCGCCCTGGCGTCGCGCAGGGTGACGGACGCGAGCGGGCGGGTCAGGTCAAGGGCGTCAAGCCGGGCCCGCTCGACCCCGGGATCGTCGCCCGCGACCGCGAAGACCCCGTGGCCGCCGGCGGTCCGGGCCACCACCAGCAGCAAGTCGGCGGTGTGGCCGTCGACGACGTAGAGCTTGCCGCCGCTGACGGTCCAGCCGTCGCCGGCCGGCTCGGCCGCCGCCGTGACGTCGGCCAGGTCCCACGATCCGGAGTCCTCCGCGACCGCCAGGGCGGCGGTGAGCGAGCCGTCGGCGATACCGGGCAGCCAGCGGGCCATGGCCGCCTCGTCGCCGGAGGCGGCCAGCGCCTGGCCGGCTAGCACGACGGTGGAGAAGTACGGCGCGACCAGCAGGGCGCGACCCATCTCCTCGAGCACGATGCCCAGCTCGACCGGCCCGTAGCCCGCTCCGCCGTACTGCGCGGGCACCGCGATGCCGGACAGCCCGAGCTGTCCGGTCAGCATCGCCCACACCTCGTCGTCGCGCCCCAGCTCCGCCTCGATCAGGCGGCGGACCTGGGGGCTCGGCGACCGCTGCCGGAGGAACTCGCGGACGACCTCGCGCAGCTCGTCGTGTTCCTGGCTGTAGCCAACGCTCATCGCGCGCCCTCGCCCCGATCTCTCACGAAGGGTAAGTATAGTGCAATTATTGAACTATGATAGCTTGATTGAGGGCGGCCGTACACAGGTCTGGCCCCGAGTCGAAAGGCGCACGATGGACATCGCGGGAGCAGTGGCGCTCATCGCCGGGGGCGGTGGCGGCTTCGGCGCCGCGACCGCCCGGCGGCTGCACGGGGCGGGCGCACGGGTCATCGTCTGCGATCTCGACGAGGCCAAGGGCAAGGCGGTGGCGGACGAACTCGGCGACGGCGCCCTGTTCGTGCGCACCGACGTGACCGACTCCGACAGCGTTCAGCAGGCCATCGACGCGGCCGCTAGGCTCGGCCCGCTGCGCATCGCGGTGGTCGCGCACGGCGGGGGCGGCGGCCAGCGCACGCTCGACAAGGAGAGCCAGCCGGCGCCGCAGGAGTCGTTTACCAAGGTGGTCGACATCTTCCTGGCCGCTACCTACAACATCGACCGGCTCGCCGCGGCCGCCATCGCCCAGGCCGAGCCGCTCGCGCACGGCGAGCGCGGTGTGATCATCAACACCGCTTCCATCGCCGCCTACGACGGCACGATCGGCCAGGCCGCCTACGCCGCGGCCAAGGGCGGCATCGTCTCGATGACGCTCCCGCTCGCCCGCGACCTTGCCCCGGTCGGGATCCGGGTGGTGACGATCGCGCCGGGCACCTTCCTCACGCCCGCCTTCCGCAACGCCGACCCGGAGCAGCTCGACGCCTACTGGGGCGCGGCAGTACCGTTCCCCAAGCGCATGGGCCGGGCCGACGAGTACGCCAAGCTGGCCCTGCACATCGCCGACAACGTCTACCTCAACGGCGAGACGATCCGCCTCGATGGCGCGCTGCGCTTCACCCCGAAGGGGGCCAGGTAAAAGAGGCCAGGTATTCGACGCCGACGTGTGGACGCAATTAATCTAATGGGTTCGTTCTTTTAAAGTAGTGACAGATATGATTAATCGTATGACTACGGTAAGCAGCCCGGCGGCCCAGATCGGGACGGTCGTCCGGGCCCCGAAGACCGGCGAGCTGATCGCCACCCACCTGCGGCGCCAGATCGTGCGCGGCGAGCTGCTGCCGGGCGAGACGCTGCCCGCGGAAAGCCAGCTCATGGAGCAGTACGGGGTGTCGCGGCCGACCCTGCGGGAGGCCTTCCGCATCCTGGAATCCGAGACCCTCATCAGCGTGCGCCGCGGCAGCCGCGGCGGCGCCAGGGTCGTCGCCCCGGACGCCTCGGTCGCCGCGCGCTACGTCGGGCTGCTGCTGCAGATTCAGGGCGCCACCATCAACGACGTCTACGAGGCCCGGATGATCTCCGAGCCGCCGTGCGCGCGCCTGCTCGCGCTGCGACGGACCGACGAGGACATCGACAAGCTGACCGAGGTGGTGGACCAGCTCAAGGCCGAGGTCGCGGTGCGCAAGCCGTTCATCCCCGACCCGTACGTCTGGTCCAGGCTGACCTACCGCTTCCACGAGCTGATCCTCGAGGGCTGCGGCAACAAGACCATGGCCGTGCAGGGCGCCGTCCTGCAGGACATCGTCGCCACCCACCTGCGCACCAAGATCGCCCGACGAGACGACTCCGACACCGACGAGCGGTTCCAGCGGGTCATCCGCTCCTACACGAAGCTCATCAGCCTGGTTAAGGCCGGGAACGCCGCCGCCGCCGAGAAGCACTGGCGCTCGCACATGGAGGGCGCCGCCATGTACCTGCTGAAGGACGACCTCAAGACCAAGACGGTCGTCGACCTGTTCGACTGATGCCGCCGGACGATTCCACCGTCCGCCGCGAGCGGCGGGGCCGGGTGCTCGTCATCCGCATCGACCGCGAGGCCAAGCGCAACGCGATCGACCGCGTCACCGCGCACGGCATCGACGAGGCGCTCAACCTGCTCGATGACGACGATGAGCTCTGGGCAGGGGTCATCACGGGAACCACGGCGGTGTTCTCGGCCGGCACCGACCTGCGGGACGGCGCCGGCCGCCCGACCGAGCGCGGCGGCGAATACGGGATGATCAGGCGGCGCAGGAGCAAGCCGCTGATCGCGGCGGTGGAGGGCCCGGCCTTCGGCGGCGGCTTCGAGATCGCGCTCGCGTGCGACCTGGTCGTCGCGTCGCGCACGGCGCGGTTCGCCCTCCCGGAGAGCCGGCGCGGGGTGATCGCGTCCTCCGGGGCCCTGTTCCGCGCGCTGCGCGCGCTGCCGCTCAACGTGGCCAAGGAACTGCTGATCACCGGGGCCGTGCTTGACGCCGACCGCGGCCATCAGCTCGGCTTCGTCAACCGGGTGACCGACCCGGGCGGCGCGCTGGCGGCGGCGCTGGAGCTGGCCGAGGACATCTGCGCCTCCTCCCCCGTCTCGGTTGCCGCCAGCCTGGCGGCGATCACCGCGCAGCACGACGCCGCGGACGCGGCCGGCTGGGAGCTCACCGCCGAGGCGGTCGAGCGGGTGCGGGCCGGCGACGACATGAGTGAAGGGGTCACGGCCTTCTTCGAGAAGCGCCAGCCCCGCTGGACGGGGCGCTGACCGGGCCGGTCACCGCGCCGGTCCGATCACCGCGGGGCCCTAATCACTAATATTTTTAATACGCTGTTCTAAATAAGTAAGCTATATGACTGGGAGTAGTGCCTGCTGGCGGGTTATATTGGTCCCGCCCACATCACCGTGAGCAAGAGAAGGGAACATCACGTCGATGGCAGAGCCGACGCCTTTCCGCCGGTCCGAGGACAACGGCGTGCTCACCTTCACCTTCACCAGGGACGACAAGCTGAACGCGGTCTCCCCGGCGATGATCGACGGCCTGCGGGCCGCGGTCGATGACCTGGGCGACCGCGACGACCTCAGGGTGCTGGTGATCGCGGCCGAGGGCCGGTACTTCACGGCGGGCATCGACCTGAACAACAGCGGCGCGGGCGGCAGGCGCGGCTACGCTCCCGACGGCAGCTTCAGCCCACGGCGCCTGCGGCGCGGCTACCGCGGCTTCCACCTGCTGATGGACGAGCTCGAGGCGATCGAGAAGCCCTCGGTGCTGGCCGCCCACGCGCGCTGCCTGGGGGTCGGCCTGGAGATCGGCGCCTCCTGCGACTTCCGGCTCGCCGCCGACCAGGCCAGCTTCGCGCTGCCGGAACTGCCCACCCTCGGGGTGATACCGGGATCTGGCGGCATCAGCCGGGTGACCCGGCTGGTCGGACCGCACTGGGGCAAATGGCTGGCGTTCGGCGAGGAGGTTTCGGCCGAGCTGGCGCTCACGATGGGGCTGGTGCACGCCGTGTACCCGGCCGAGTCCTTCGGCGAGCGGGTCACCGCGTTCGCGGGCAGGCTCGCGGCCCTGCCGACCGAGGCGGCCGGGGTCGCCAAGATCGCGGTCGACATCGCCGCCAGCGTGGACCGCGGGACCGCCCGCGACTTCGACCGGTACGCGAACACCGCCCTGCTCGCCTCCGACGAGCACCGGTCGATGCTGGCAGCGTTCAAGAACCGCAAGCGCACGCCCCGAGCCGCTGGCCAGGAGCAGACGGACTAGCGGTGGACGAGCCGACGCTGGCCGCCCACATCCAGGCGGGGGCCGCCGCCCACGACGGCTGCCGGTTGGTATTCGTGAACTCCGGCGACGAGCACGCGACGACGCTCGGCGGGCTGGTGAGCGACGCCGAACGGGTCGCCGGGGCGCTGCAGGCCCGCGGCATCGGCCGGGGCGACGTGGTCGCGGTTCAGCTGCCCGGCTGCTATGCGGGAGCGGTCGTCCAGGTGGCGGTGGGCCTGTGCGGGGCGGTGCTGCTGCCGGTGGTGATGATCTACGGCCCGCGGGAAATGGACTTCGTGCTGCGGAGCTCGGGTGCTAGCGCGGTCATCCTCGCCCGCGAGTACCGCGGCCGCCCGCAGGCGGACGCCGTCCTGTCCGGGCTGTCCCCGCTGCCCGGGCTGAAGTTCGCCGTCGTCGTCGGGGACGACGCGCCCGGACACGGGGCGGTCGGCTACGGCGAGCTGCTCCGTCAGCCGGGCGCCTACCGCCGGCCCCGCCCCGACCCCGGCGACCGAGCGGTGCTCATGTACACCTCGGGCACCACGGCCGATCCCAAGGGCGTGCAGCACTCGCACCGGACCCTGCTGGCCGAGGCAACGTCCCGGGTCTACACCCGGAACGGCCCGGGCGCCCGGCATCTCGGGCTCTTCCCGCCCGGGCACATGGCGGGGCTGCTCAGCCTGCTGCGGATCCTGCTGCTTGGCACGCCCACGGTGATCATGCAGGCCTGGGACGCCGCGCTGGCGGCCACCCTGATCGACCGCCATGCGGTCACCTCCTGCGGCGGCGCGCCGGTGCAGCTGTCCGGCCTGCTCGACCAGCAGGCGGCGGGGACCGCGACCCTGGGCACCCTGCGCGAGTGCCTGACCGGCGCCGCGCCGGTCCCGCCGAGCCTGATCGAGCGAGCCGAGGCGGCCGGGATCACCGCGTTCCGCTCCTACGGCAGCAGCGAGCACCCGACGGTGAGCGCCGGCACCATCGCCGACCCGCTCGGCCGCCGGGCCGGCACCGACGGCCGGCTGCTGGCGGGCAACCAGGTCCGGCTGGTCGATGCGGACGGCCGCGACGTGCCCGACGGCCGGGACGGCGAGATCCTGACCCGCGGCCCCGAGCTGTTCACCGGCTACACCGACCCCGCCCTGAACGCGGCCGCGTTCCTGCCCGGCGGATGGTTCAGGACCGGGGACGTCGGTCGGGCCGACGCCGACGGGTACCTGACGGTCACCGACCGGCTCAAGGACATCATCATCCGCGGCGGGGAGAACATCTCCGCCAAGGAGGTCGAGGACCTGCTGGTCACGCATCCCGCCGTCGCCGACGTGGCGGTCATCCCGGTGCCCGACCCGGCGGTCGGCGAGCGCGTCTGCGCGGTGGTTGTCGCCCGCCCCGGGCTCACCTTCGATGTCGAGCAGGCCCGGGAGCACTTCGCCGCGGCGGGCGCCGCCCGGCAGAAGACCCCCGAGGTCGTGGTGCTGGTGGACGAGCTGCCGCGCACTCCCTCGGGCAAGGTCCGTAAGGACGTGCTGCGCGCCGCCAGCACTACTGGCCGGTGAGATCTTGCGGGGCGTGTCCCGTTGAGCGGGAAGGTACATGGGGCGCGAGGCGTTACGCGAGGTACATATGAAGTGCGCAGCTACCGGTAGCGTCCGCTTGCGGCCAGCCAGGACCCGGCCCGCACGGCGGCCCCGTGTACAGGGAAGGTCGAATGACATCCACCAGAGTGGCCCTCGTTACCGGTGCGGCGGCTGGCATCGGAGCGGCCTGTTCCAGGCGGCTGGCACAGGAAGGCATCGCGGTCGGCGTACTCGACCTCGACGAAGGGCGCTGCGCCGGCACCATCGGGGAGATCGAGGCGGACGGCGGCCGGGCCATCGCGCTTGGTGCCGACGTGTCCGATCGCGGCCAGGTGAGGGCGGCGGTGGCCAAGCTGCGTGACACCTTCGGCCCGATCACCATCGTCGTGAACAACGCCGGCGTCACCGACTTCACGCCGTTCGAGGACATAACCGAGGACCTTCTCAGCTCCGTATACAAGGTCAACGTCTTCGGCCTGATCATCGTGACGCAAGAGATCCTGGCCGACATGAAGGCGGCGCGCTGGGGCCGGGTGGTGAACATCTCATCCTCGAGCGCGCAGACCGGCTCGAGCAAAATGGCGGCCTATTCCTCGTCCAAGGGCGCGGTCATCAGCCTGACCCGCACGCTGGCCCAGGAGCTTGGCCCGCACGGCATCACGGTGAATACCATCCCGCCGGGCTCGATCACAGGCACGATCATGGCCGATGCGAACATCAGCGAGGCGAGCAAGGAAAGGCTCGCGGCGACGCTGCCGGTGCGGCGGGTCGGCCGCCCCGAGGACATCGCCAATGCCTGCGCATTCCTGTGCAGCGAGGCGTCGAGCTACGTGACCGGGCAGCTGATCGGTGTCAACGGCGGTCGTGTCGTCACCTGACAAGACCGCAGATCACGCCTTGCGCGCCCGGGTGAGGACATGGTGGCCGGATAGAGTCGGCCGGGACCGTTCGAGATCACGGGTTTGATCTCCCTGGGCATCAGCGGTGGGCCGACTGATCGTGGCGGTGGCGGTCCATGAGCAGCCGTCGGAGCATCTTGCCCGACGGCAGCCGCGGCAGCTCGTCCTCGAAGGAAACCGCGCTCGGCAGCTTGTAGTGCGCGATCCGCGACCGGCAGAAGTCGATCAGCTCGCTCGCCAGCTCGGGCGACCCGGCGCCGGGGACGGCGGGCTGGACGACCGCCTGCACCCGCTGGCCCATCTCCTCGTCGGGAACGCCGAACACGACGATGTCGGCGACGGCCGGGTGCAGGGCGAGCGCGTCCTCGATCTCGCGCGGATAGATGTTCACCCCGCCGGAGAGGATCAGGTCGGTGCGCCGGTCCGCGAGGTACAGGTATCCCTCGGTGTCGAGGTAGCCCATGTCGCCGAGGGTGCTCCACCCCTTGTCGTTGTAGACGCCGGCGGTCTTCGCCGGGTCGTTGTGGTAGCTGAACCGCCTCGTCCCGCTGAACCAGACGGTGCCGATCTGGCCGGCCGGCAACTCGGCGCCGTCATCGGAGCAGATGTGCACCTGACCGACGATCGGCTGGCCGACCGAGCCCTTATGGCCGAGCCAGGTGGGGCTGTCGATCACGCAGAACCCGTTGCCCTCGCTGCCCGCGTAGAACTCGGTCACGATCGGCCCCAGCCAGTCGATCATCTGCTGCTTGACGTGGACCGAGATCGGCGCGGCGGCGGTCACCACCAGCTCCAGGCTGCTGAGGTCGAACGCGGCCCGTTCCGCCTCGGGGAGCTTCAGTATCCGGACGAACATGGTCGGCACGAAATTCCCGTGGGTGACTCGGTGGCGCTCGATCAGGGACAGCGCCCGGGCGGCCTCGAACCGCTCCATCACGATCGCGGTGCCGCCGTTCCTGATCGTCCCGAGCGACCAGCCGATCGGCGCCCCGTGGTAGAGCGGCCCCGGGCAGAGGTAGACCGTGGCGGACGAGAACCCGAATACGTTCTTCATCGTGTGGTCGATGTTCAGCCCGGTCCCGAAGGGCTGGCCGGTCAGCGCGGGCAGGATGCCCTTGGGCTGGCCGGTGGTTCCCGACGAGTAGAGCATGTAATAGCCCTCGAGCTCGTCCGCTACCGGCCTGTCGGACATGGTCGCGGTCGCGTCCGCCAAGGATTCCACCCCGGGCACGGGCGGGCCGACGGTGAGGCGGTCCCGCAGGGCGGGCGCCGAGGCGGCGGCGGCCGCCGCGAGCTCCTCGAGGTCGCTCGAGGCCACCAGCAGGCGGGCACCGCAGTCGGCGACGATGTAGGCGGCCTCGGCCGCCGACAGGTGCCAGTTCACCGGGGTGTAGAGCAGCCCCGACCGCTGGGCCGCCCACACGACCGGGAAGAACTCCAGCCGGTTCTCCATGAGGACGGCGATGTGGTCGCCGGGGCGCAGGCCGCGCGAGCGGAACAGGTGCGCGATCTTGTTCGACTGCCGTTCCAGCTCGGCGTAGGACAGGGTGGCGCCGGAGTCCGCCATGATGAGGGCCGGCTTGTCGCCGTGCTCGCGGGCCAGCTCGGTCAGGTGCATCACGCGCTCCCTGCTGGGTGCGGTTCCGCCTGGGCGAGCTGCTCGATCAGCCGGTGCTTCATCATCTTGCCGGCCACCGAGCGCGGCAGCGTGTCGACGAAGGTGACCGACCGGGGGCATTTGTAGTGCGCGAGGCGCGCCCGGGTCCAGTCGATGATGTCCCGCTCAAGCGCGGCCCCGCCGGCGAAGCCGTCGCGGACGGTGACGACCGCCCTGACCGACTCGCCGTACTCGTCGTCGGGGACCCCGATCACCGCGACGTCGTCGACCGCGGGGTGCCCAATGAGCAGGTCCTCGATCTCGCGCGGGTAGATGTTGACCCCGCCGGAGATGATCGTGTGGTCGGACCGGCCGGTGATGAACAGGTACCCGTCGCCGTCGAGGTGGCCGAGGTCGCCCATCCGCGCCCAGCCCCGGTCGTTGAACATCGAGGCGGATTTCGCCGGGTCGTTGTGATACGAGAACGTGTTGGCCGGCCGGGTGAACCAGATGATGCCGTCCTGGCCGGCCGGCAGTTCCCGCCCCGACTGGTCGGTGATCGCGACCGAGCCGGGCGCGACCCGGCCGACCGAGCCAGGATGATCGAGCCATTCCCGCGAGCCGATCGACACGTGGCCGGCCGCCTCGGTGGCGGAGTAGTACTCGTAGATGACCGGGCCGAACCAGTCGATCATCTGCCGCTTGACCTCGACCGGGCAGGGCGCGGCGCTGTGCGCGACGGTGCGCAGGCTGCCGACGTCGTAGCGGCGGCGGACCGCCTCGGGCAGGCGCAGCAGGCGGATGAACATCGTCGGGACGAACTGGGCGTAGGTCACCCGGTAGCGCTCGATCGCGTCCAGCGTCTGCTCCGGGTCGAACTTCGGGAGGAGCACCACTGTGCCGCCGTACCGGTGGGTCGCCATGGCCGACACCAGCGGCGCGGCGTGATACAGCGGGCCGACGTTCAGCGTCACGGTGGAAGGGTCGAGCCCGTAGCGGTTGACCCAGAGGATGTCACCGGCCACGTCGCCGAACCGGCGCGCGGCGTTGATCGTGGTGTGGACGATCCCCTTCGGCCGCCCGGTGGTGCCCGAGGAGTAGAGCATCGCCTGCCCCTCGAGCTCAGGGCCGAGCGGAACCGTCCCGGCCTTCGCCACCGTCGCGGCGTAATCGTCCCAGCCAGGGCGATCCGGCCCGATGAGCAGCCGCAGGACCGGCTCCGGGCGGTCGCCGACCGCCTGCTCGGCCACATCGGCCAGGTCAGCGGAGACGATGAGCGCCTTCGACTGCGAGTTCTCCAGCATGTAGCGCACCTCGCCCGGGGTGAGATGCCAGCTGATCGCGGTGTAGAAGTAGCCCGCGCGCCGGGCCGCCCACACCACCTCGAGGTACTCGGGCACGTTGGTCATGAAGATCGCGACGTGGTCCCCGGGTCGGAGCCCGTGCTCCCGCAGCACGTTCGCCAGCCGCCTGGACTGGTCGACCATGGTCCGGTAGGAGATCCGCTGGCCGGTGGTCGGCACGACGACGGCGGCGCTGTCCGGCGCGCGGTCGGCGTGGTCGTCCGGCCGCAGAAAGGCGGGCTGATCCGCCATCAGGCCGGACTGCCGATGGCCTTGACCTCGAGGTATTCCTCGAAGCCGCCGTCGCCGTAGCGGCGGCCGAGACCGCTCTGGCGCACCCCGCCGAGCGGGCTGGTGAGGCTGAAC
>Ga0302324_100016009_pt1 | contig 14983 bp, 14 predicted proteins | sample Palsa_T0_1_FD_201949 | JGI IMG/M metagenome (GOLD analysis project Ga0302324, IMG submission 201949) | Peat permafrost microbial communities from Stordalen Mire near Abisko, Sweden - Palsa_T0_1 | ecosystem: Environmental > Terrestrial > Soil > Palsa > Peat permafrost | place: Sweden: Abisko...
AGCCCGACGCGAGCGGCCACCACGGATTCTACTACCACTTCCTCGACATGACGACGGGTCGCCGTGCGGGCCTGTGCGAGCTCTCGACGATCGACACTGGGTTTTTGATCGCCGGCGTACTCACCGTCGCGGGCTATTTCGATGGCGACGATCCGCACCAAAGGGAACTGCGCGACCTCGCCGACGCGCTGTATCGCCGTGTCGACTGGGTGTGGGCGTGTGACGGGACGGCGAACCTAAATCACGGCTGGTCTCCCGAGCATGGCTTCCTCGAAGCGACCTGGAGTGAGGGCTACTGCGAGGCGCTGCTACTCTACATACTCGGGCTTGGCTCACCAACGTTCCCGCTCGATCCTGCGGGTTACCACCTGTGGAGCTCGACGTTCGAAGCGCGAACGTATTACGACCTCGAATACTTCTTCGCGGCGCCGCTGTTCATCCACCAACTCTCGCACATGTGGATCGACTTTCGCGGGATTCGCGACGATCAGAATCGCGCGCTCGACTGTGACTACTTCGAGAACAGCCGGCGCGCGACGCTCGCCCAGCAGCGATACACGATCGAGAATCCCCGAGGTTTCGCGCACTATTCGAAGAACATGTGGGGTCTGACGGCGTGCAACGGTCCCGGGCCGGCGACGAGGACCATCGACGGGGTTTCACGCGAGTTTTTCGGCTACGTGGCGCGTGGCGCCCCCGACGGCATCGACGACGGCACAATCGCGCCGTGGGCCGTGGTCGCGTCGTTGCCGTTCGCCCCGACGATCGTCTGCGAGACGCTACGGCACGCGATCGAACGGCTCGATCTCAAGGGCCGCAATGGCGCCGGCTTCGACGCGAGCTTCAATCCGACGTTCCCCGAAACCACCGCGAACCCAAACGGGTGGGTCGCACCCCACCGCCTGGGTTTGAACGAAGGCCCGATCGTCTTGATGATCGAGAATCACGCGAGCGGCCTGATCTGGAAGCTGGCCGCGCGTAGTCAATACATCATCGACGGACTGCGCCGAGCCTCGTTTCGGGGGGGGTGGCTCGACGCGAACGTTCACGCTCCAGTGACGTGAAAACATATGGCGCACCGCAGGGAAATCGCCGCCATCTACACGGCGGCCGTCATCCAGGGAATCGTGCTCGTTACCTTCCCGGCCGTCAGCACCATCTTCACGAGCGCCGCGCACTATGGGCTCTCCACGACGGAATACGGTTGCATGTTCGTACCCCAGGCCGTCACCGCGATCCTCGGATCGTTTCTCGGCGCGGGCGTGACCCGCCATATCGGCGGCAAGCGCGTCTTCCTGTTCGGACTCGCTGCCGACCTTCTCTCCATGGCGCTTCTCTTCGTCAGCCAATTCGCGAAGGGTGACCACCTTCTGGCCTACGGCATTCTGCTTGTGGCCACCGCCTGCCTGGGAGTCGGGTTCGGCTTCGTTGTTCCCGCGCTCAACACGTTCACTGCCGCCTTCTTTCCGAAAAAAGTCGACAGGGCTGTCCTCACGCTCAACGCCCTGCTCGGCCTGGGCACGGCGCTCGCGCCGGTGTTTGCGATCATCTTCGTCGGTCTCGGCTTTTGGTGGGGATTGCCGATCCTCATGAGCGGCCTCACCCTCGCCCTTCTTCTGTTGGGCCTTGGTTTGCCGCTGAAGGAACGACCCGCCTCGCACGGAGCGCCGAGCCGCGCTCACGGGATCACAATACCCGCGCGGTTTTGGATGTATGCCGCTTTCGCCGTGGTCTACGGAATCTGCGAGACGATGAATGCCAATTGGGCGACAGTTCACATGTCCAAGGGCCTTGGCGCTTCGGCCACGCTTGCTTCCGTGGCGCTCACCATCTTTTGGGTCACTGTCACGGGTGGGCGCGTCCTATTCGCGTCCATCGAGAAATGGTGTCCTCCACAATGGACGTACCGCGCTCTTCCGATTCTGCTAGCGCTCGCCTTCCTCGCGACCGCATGCAGTCCGAAAGCGCATCCCTTTCTCGCGATTCTTTTTTTCGGCGTGGCCGGACTGGGCTGCTCGGCCTTGTTACCGTTGGTCATCAGCTTTGGGCAGCGTGAGCTGACCTCGATGACCGCGTCTGTCGCGGGCGGCATGATCGGCTGTTATCAAATGGGCTATGGCGTGGCCGCTTTCGGTGTCGGCCCCCTGCAAGCACGCGCAAAGTTGACCCTCGCCTCCATCTACGGCTGGGCGGCGCTCTTCGCGTTCAGCCTGGCCATGCTCGCGTTCTTCATCGTCGCCAAGACCAAACATCGCCATCACTGAGCTTGTCGTCCACGGCTGGACACGAATTTGCTTGGGCGCCGAACGCAATCGCGTTTTTGGCTACCAAAGCGCCTCGCGGCACTGCCTTTTCGCCACACTGTGTCGTTTTGCACCGTCCACCATGCAGCTCTTCTCCCCATGGGCCGATAGTCTCCTTCGAGGCGGCGTCGCGTGTGTCGTGTTGGGCGTCGGGGGTGGTTTCGCGGCGCTCTTCGCAGGCGAGCGGTCGCCTTTCATCACGCAAGCCAACGAGGCACCGATGCAGCCGGTGAAGTTCGACCACCGTCATCACGTCGGCGATGACGCAATCCCATGTCTGTATTGCCATGACGGCGCGACGAAAGGACGTTTCGCCGGGGTGCCCGACGTTGCGACGTGCATGGGGTGTCACAATCAGATCTGGACGAACAGTCCCGAGCTTGCGCCCGTGCGCGCTGCTGCCGCCGACAATCGGCCCATCGTCTGGCAGCGCGTGACGAATCTCCCCGACCATGTGTTCTTCAACCACGGCGTTCACGTGACCCACGGCGTCGCGTGCGCGCACTGCCACGGCGATGTCGGCGCGATGGGACAGGTTCATCCGACCGAGCCCCTCACGATGAAGTTCTGTGTCGATTGCCACAAGGAGCGCGGCGCGACGATCGATTGTTCGTCGTGCCATCGCTGACATGGGCGACGAATCACTTCGCGTTTCACGTCGCGCGCTCGTCGCCTGGGGCGCGGCATCGGCCGCGCTCGCGACGGCATGCGCGCGCGCGCCACGTGGAAAGATCGCGCCATACGTCACGCAGCCAACGGCGGTTCATCCGGGAAAAGCCACGTTCTATGCGACCTCCAACGAGGTCGATGGATACGGACTCGGGCTCCTCGCGGAGTGTCACGAGGGACGTCCGACGAAGATCGAAGGCAACCCGCTTTCGTCGGCGAGCGGCGGCGCCAGCGGCGCGCGCGATCAAGCCCTCGTTGCTTCGCTGTATGATCCCCATCGCGCGCGCGGCGGACGCGACGGCGGCGGCGCGCTCTCGTTCGCCGCGTTCGCAGCGGCGCTCACACGACCCACGGAGCGATTGGGGATCCTGCTCGAACCGACTTCGTCACGAACGGTCAGCGCGCTCGTCTCGCGGATTCGACGTGAGCTCCCGAATGCGAGCGTGTGGTTCGATGCGCCGTTCGCGCGGCGCAACGCATGGCGTGCAACCGTGGCTGCGTGCGGCGCGGCCGCCGAGCCCATCATCGACGCACCGTCGACGAAAATGGTTCTCGCGATTGACGCGGACATGCTGGCGCAGGGACCGAGCGCGCTTCGCGACGCCCGTGGGCTCGTCGCGAGGCCCGAGCGCGCGCTGCTCGTCGCCATCGAAGGGTACCCGACTGCAACTGGAGCATTCGCGGATCGGCGGCGCGCCGCCGGCACGCGCGGCCGTGCACTCCTCCTTCGTGCCATCGCCGGCCACGTGCTAGGCAGTTCGAGCGCAGTCCCGACGAATCTTCGTGCGCTCGCTGCGCGTTATCGCGCCGAGAGCGTGAGCGATCCTTTCGCCGAACGCATCGCGCGCGATCTCGTCGCGCTTCGCGGAGTCGTCGTTGCCGGTGACGGTGAGGTGGCCGCCGTTCATGCACTGGCCGCGGTGCTCAATGCAGCGCTCGGCGCCCCGGTGAAGCTCGTCGCGTCGAGCGTCGTCGACGCGGGCCGGGCGAGCTTCGACACGAACACGCTCGCCGCGCGCGTTCGCGAACGTAGTATCGACACGCTCGTCGTGATCGGTGGAAACCCGGTCTACGACGCACGCATCTTCGACGCCGCGGCGCTCGCCGAGATCAAGCATACGGCGTACGTCGGCCTCTACGAAAACGAGACCGCCGCAGTCGCCAAGACGTTTTATCCGCTCGCGCATCCGCTCGAGTCGTGGGGCGAGGCCGCCTCCGACGACGGCGAGATCTGCATTCGACAACCGATGATCGAGCCGCTCTTCGGTGGACGAACCGTGGCGGAGGTGCTCGCCGCGATCGCGGGCGACGCGACATCCGACGCTCGCGCGCTCACGCGTCGAACGTTCGAGACGATGCCGACCGGCACGTGGGACGATGCGCTGGCGCGGGGCGTGGTTCGCGCGAACGCCACGGCGCTCGCTGTCGATCTCGAATGCGCAGCGCTCCACGAGCTCCTCGATGCGTGGAGCGTTCCCGCCGAGCACGCCATCGAGGTCGCGTTACATGCCTCTCCGTCGCTGCACGATGGGCGCTTCGCCAACGTACCGGTGCTCCAAGAGCTGCCCGATCCCGTGACGAAGCTCACGTGGGGAAATCACGCCCTCGTCGCGCAGGCGCTCGCGACCGAGCTCAGCGCCTCGTCGGGCGACGAGGTGGTCGTCCGCGGAAAGCGGGGTGCCGTCGCGCTTCCACTCGTCATCGACGCGCTCGCTGCGCGCGGCGTTGTTGCGATCGCACATGGCGGGGGGCGCAACGGCGGCGAACGCAACGCGCATGGAGTCGGGCAAAACGCGTTCGTCCTCGACGACGGCGAGCCGGTCACGATCGAAAAGACCGGCCGCGCGCGCCTGCTCGCGCGAACGCAACTCGACTTCTCCCTCGCAGATCGCGCAGCGTCCATCGCGCGCCTTCGTCTTGCCGACGAAGCGCCCCTTCCACCTGCGCCCGCGCGCCTCTCGCTCTACGACGATGCTCCGCGTCTCGTGGGTTTGCATCAATGGGGCATGACGATCGATCTCGACGCATGCACGGGCTGCAATGCGTGCGTGGCCGCGTGTCAGGTCGAGAACAACGTGCCGACGGTCGGCGCCGCGGGGGTGATTGCCGGCCGCGTGATGCATTGGATTCGCATCGACCGATACGCGACACGCGATCAGACGGTGATGCAGCCCATGCTCTGCCAACACTGCGAAGAAGCACCATGCGAGTACGTGTGCCCGGTCAACGCGACGGTGCACTCTGCCGACGGTCTGAACGAGATGGTCTACAATCGCTGCGTCGGCACGCGCTTCTGTAGCAATAACTGTCCGTACAAGGTTCGTCGCTTCAACTGGTTCGAGTACCACGAAGACGAGACGCCGCTCGAGATCTTGGCGCACAACCCCGAGGTCACGGTGCGCGAGCGTGGCGTGATGGAGAAATGCACGTTCTGTGTGCAGCGCATTCGCAACGCCGAGCAGGCTGCGTCGATTGAGGGTCGCTCGCTCGAGCGTGACGCGGTCGTCACGGCCTGTGCGCAAGCATGTGCGACGCGCGCGATCGTCTTCGGTGATCTCGCGGACGAAGGCTCGGCGCTTGCGGCGCGAAGGCGTCACGCTGAACTGTACGCCGCGCTCGACGAGCTCGGCACGCGCCCTCGCGTTCGCTATACGCCGAAGGTCGTCCGCGACGACGGAGCCGCGCAGTGACGGACGCCGATGATCGCGTGGCGTTCGAGAAACGTATGCTCGATCACGTGTTCGTCCCGCCGAAGTGGATGAAGCCCGCGCTCGCCGTGACGTTCGTGATCACGCTCGTGCTTGGTGCGGCGGTTGGCTATTCGGTCCTCACCGGCGTCGGGGTCTGGGGCAATCAGATACCCGTCGCGTGGGCGTTTCCAATCACCAACTTCGTCTGGTGGATCGGCATCGGGCACGCCGGGACGTTCATCTCGGCGTTTCTTTTGCTCCTCGAGCAGAAGTGGCGCTCGAGCATCAACCGTTTCGCCGAAGCGATGACGCTCGTCGCGCTCCTGCAAGCCGGACTCTTTCCGATCATCCACATGGGCCGACCCTGGTTCGCATATTGGCTCGTGCCTTATCCGAGCACGATGGGCGTGTGGCCGCAGTTTCGTAGCTCGCTCACGTGGGATGTCGTCGCGGTGACGACCTACTTCGCGATCTCGCTCCTCTTCTTCTACATGGGGCTCGTTCCGGATCTTGCGGTCGCACGGGATCGCGCGCCGACGCGCCAGCGAAGGCTCGTGTACGGCGTCTTCGCGCTCGGTTGGCGCGGCTCGGTGCGGGCGTGGACGCGCTACCGCGCCGTCTACGGGATGCTGGCGGGACTCGCGGCACCGCTCGTCGTGTCCGTCCACAGCATCGTGAGCATGGACTTCGCGATTGGCGTCGTTCCGGGATGGCACTCGATGATCTTTCCGCCGTTTTTCGTCGCGGGCGCGATTTTCAGCGGGTTTGCGATGGTGCTCACGCTGCTCATTCCCGCGCGGCGGCTCTATCGACTCTACGACGTCGTCACCTCGCACCACCTCGACATGATGGCGCGCATGCTCCTCATCACGAGCTTCATCGTCGCGTACTCTTACTTCGCCGAGATCTACTCCGCAGCGCGCTCCGGTGACACGTTTGAGCGGCATCAATATTTCGTCACACGCATGCAGGGGCCGATCGCCTGGGCGTTCTGGACGACAATCGGATGCAACGTCCTCGCGCCGCAAACGCTTTGGGCGCGGTCCGCGCGAACGTCGCCGCTCTTTCTCTTCGTGCTCTCGCTCGTGATCCAGGTCGGGATGTGGCTCGAGCGGTTCATCATCGTCACGGCCTCGACGTCCGCCGACTTTCTTCCATCGAGCTGGCGCAGCTACGCGCCGAGCCCGATCGACTTGACGATCCTCGGCGGAACCCTCGGCTTCTTCATGTTCGTCTTTCTCTTGTTCTTGCGGTACGTGCCGTTCATTCCGATCCGCGAGCTCGAAGGTGAGCGCTCGTGAGTCGGTGGCTCATGGCACGCTTCGACGACGAGAAGGCGCTCGTCCAAGCGCTCGCGGCGATGGCTGCGCTGGGCGTGCGCGATGTCGACGCGGCGACAGCGTATCCGACGCGCGCCGTTGAAGCGGCGCTCGGCGCACCGCGCACGCGGATTCCGTGGGCCCCATTCACAGTCGCGGCTGGCGCGGGGCTCGCTGCGTGGCTCGTCATGTGGTGGACGAACGCTCACGATATGCCGCTCGACGTGGGCGGACGGCCCGTGAGCTCGTTCTGGACGGACGTGCCGATCATCTTCGAGACGATGATCCTCTCGAGCGGCTCTTTCGCGTTCCTCGCGTTTTTCTTGTGCTCGGGTCTTCCGCGGCTCCATCACGCGTGGTTCGAAGCGAACGATCTTTCGAGCGGGTTCTGGCTCGCAATCCCGATCCGCACGTCCGAAGGCGACGTCAATGTCGTCGCGCGGCTTCGCGCATGCGGCGCGTTGGCCATCGAGGTGACATCGTGATGCGCGCCGGCATGCTCGTCTGCCTACTCGCTGCCTCATGCGACGGCGGACAACCGGTGCACGAGCTCGACCCGTCGCTCTCGCGCATGATGACGCAACGTCGCGCTGACCCCTTCGCGATGACGCCCGTGTTCGAAAACGGAATGGTGATGCGCGTGCCACCACGCGGAACACGCACGTTTGCTCCAACAAAGGTCATGGCGCCACCGCTCGATCGCGCCGCGTTCGAACGCGGACGCGTGTCGTACGACACCTTCTGCGCCGTGTGTCACGGCGTCGCCGGAGACGGCGAAAGTGTCGTCGCGCAAAAGATGAAGCGACGGCCGCCCGCGTTCACGTCGCCCGACATCGCGAGCCTTCAGCTGGAGCGCATCGCCGACGTCATCGCGAACGGCTACGGGTTGATGCCGCCGTTTGCAACCAAGCTCGACGAGCCGGCTCGCGAGGAGGTCACCGCATACGTGCTCGCGCTGCGACTCAGTCGAAGCGCGCGCGTCGCCGCGCTCCCGCCCGACGTGCGCGAAGAGCTCGCGCGGGAGCCCCCATGACCATCCTCGCAGCGATCGCAGGCGGTCGATTGTCGCAGCGCGCCTGGATGCTCGGCGCGCTAGTCACGTTCACCGTCGGGCTCGGCGGTTTCGTCGTTGGCGCGATCCTTCGCGCGATCGGCGCAGTTTGGGAGCCACCCATCCGGCGGATTCACGAAGCCGTCGGAGGCGTCCTTCCACTCGGTGCGTTCGTTCTGGTAATCGCGATCTCGCTCGAGCCGACGGCGCTCATCGGCCTTGGTGTTCTCGTTGCGCTCGAAGAGACACTGCGCGCCGTGTCCGTCGCAGAACGTCCGGAGGCCCGCACGATCGCGATGGTTGCTTTGCCCGTCGCCACGATTGCGACGTCGCTGGTCGTGTTCGACGGCGTCGTGCCGCAAATCGCGCCGCGATGGGGAGCGAACGCGTCGGCCCTCTACATCCTCTCTGCGTCGTTCGTCGTCGCGATGGGCATCGTACTCGTCGCGTCGGCGCGACTTGCATCGCCTCTTCAGCTCGGCCCCGCGCATGCTAGCGCGCTCGGTCGCACCACGCTCGCTGGCGTTTGCGTCTGGGCCTACATTGGATTCACGGCCTTTCTCATCGTGTGGATCGCGGACTTGCCGCACGAGGTCACATTCTTCGTCACGCGAACGAGCGGCGCTGCGCGCGTGCTTCTCGCGTCACTCGTCGTCGTCCAGTTTGTCTTGCCGTTTCTCCTTCTTCTCTTTCACGCGGCAAAGCGCCACTTCGCGTTCCTCGCGGTGCTCGGCGTGCTTCTCGTCGTGGGCAATCTGCTCGATTGCGTATGGCTCGTGATGCCTCCGGCAAACATGCTCGCCGCGGCGCCGCTGCTCGTCTTCGCGAGCTTCGCGTGGATCGTCGCGCGCGCTCGCTTTAGGCGTCATCCACGCGTCGCATCGAACGACGCCCTCGCACGCGCGCTCGCTTACGAGGCGTGGTCATGACGCGCGAGCAAGAGCCGGACACTCTTCCGCTTTGGCGCATCGCGCTGCCGGTCGTGATTGTGGTTGCCGTCGCGACAGCTGCAACCGCGGGTGCGGGGGTCGCCGCAACGCGCGGCGCGGGTGCGCCCGTCGCGAAGCCCGCCGGAACGATCAATCGCGCACTGTTCCCGACCGAAGCCCTCACCCAAACGCGAGACGTGTCGTCGCGACTCGACCGCTATCGCTGGGTCGATCGCGACGCCGGCCTCGCCGAAATCCCAATCGATCGTGCGATCGACATCGTCCTCGACGGAAGCCCATGATCGTTTTGCCGGATCTAGCGCGTCACGCGCTCGGGTTGCCAGTCGAGGCGACGCCGACGGCGGCGAGCGTCGATTCGCTCCATGCCGCGGTCATCACCACGACACTCGTCGGAACCGCTTGCGTCGCGGCCGTCACCTTCGTCTTCGTCCTGCGTTACCGACGCACGCGCGAGGCCCCGGCGGCAACGCCACGCATCGTGGCGTCCGGGTTTCGCGAGTGGCTGACCGCATCCGCCGTCTTGGCGCTTTTCGTGGGTTTTTGGGCGGTCGGCTACGTGCAATATACGTCCATCGAGCGCCCCCCATCCGGCACGCTCGTCGTTTACGTCACGGCCAAGCAGTGGATGTGGCAGTTCACATACGCCGATGGCCGCAGTAGCGAAGACGTCCTCGTCGTCCGCGCGGGCACGCCGTTCGAGCTCGTCATGACCTCGCGCGATGTGATCCACAGCTTTTTCGTGCCATCGTTTCGCATCAAGCAAGACACCATCCCGGGACGTTGGGTCACGCTCTACGTCGACGCCGCTGCGCCGGGCAGCTACCCGATTTATTGCGCCGAGTTCTGCGGAGTCGCGCACTCGCACATGCTCGGCGAGGTACGCGTCCTCGACGAAGCGGACTATGCCGTGTGGGAGCGCGAAGCAACCCACGACGGCTACGCAGCGCGCGGTCGCGAGGTTGCGGCGTCTCACGGTTGCCTCTCGTGTCATGCGCTCGATGGGCAAAAGCGTGCGGGGCCGAGCTTCGCGGGTTTGTACGGCTCGCGCGTCCCGCTCGATGATGGTCGCGTCGTCATCGCGGACGAAGCCTATCTCACGCACTCGATCGTCGATCCGCTCGCGGACCGCGTCGCGGGTTACCCGGCCATGATGCCTTCATATCACGGTCAGCTTTCGGCGGAGGAAACCGGCGCTCTCCTCGAGCTCATTCGCTCGCTTCGCGACACCTTGCCAACCCAAGGACGAGTGCCATGACCGCGCTGCCAATACCGCCCGGCGCCGCCCACGATGAGCGAAGCTTCTGGACGACCGCGACGACGATCAAATCGTGGCTCGTGACGACCGATCACAAGCGCATCGGCATCCTCTACTTCGTGGCGACGACGTCGATGCTTTTTCTCGGTGGCATCTTCGCAATCATCATTCGACTCGAGCACCTGACGCCCGGACCCACGATCGTCAGCGCCGAAACGTACAACCGGCTCTTCACGCTCCACGGCGTCATCATGGTTTGGCTTTACATGATCCCGTCCATTCCGGCAGGCTTCGGGAACTTCCTCGTGCCTCTACAGATCGGCGCAACGGAGGTGGCGTTTCCTAGGCTCAATTTGGCGAGCTTCTACGTCTACGTCATCGGCGCAGCCGTGGTCATCGGGTCGCTCTTCGCGGGCGGCGTCGACACGGGGTGGACATTCTACGCGCCCTACAGCGCGCGCACGCCGGCTACCGTTTTGCCGACGCTCATCGGCATCTTCATCGTCGGCTGCTCCACCATCCTCGGCGGCATCAACTTCATCGTGACGATTCACACGATGCGCCTGCGCGGTCTTGGGTGGATGCGCATGCCGCTCTTCACGTGGACGATTTACGCAACGAGCATCATCCAAATCCTCGCGACGCCCGTCCTTGGAATCGCGCTCACCGTCATCGGCCTCGACCACACGTTCGATTGGGGCCTGTTCGATCCAGCGCGCGGCGGCGATCCGGTGCTCCTCCAACACCTCTTCTGGTTCTACTCTCACCCGGCGGTTTACATCATGATCCTGCCTGCGATGGGCGTCGTGAGCGAGGTGATCCCGACCTTCGCTCACAAGAACCCGTATTCGTATCGCGCGATCGTCTACTCGACGCTCGGCATCGCGTTCGTTGGATTTCTCACCTGGGGCCACCACATGTTCGTCGCCGGCATCTCGCGCTTCGACGCGGCCGCGTTCGGCCTGCTGTCGATGCTCGTGGCGATCTTCTCGGCGATCAAAGTCTTCACGTGGGTCGGAACGCTCTTCCGTGGGTCGATCGAGCTCGCCGTCCCGTTGCTCTATGTCTTCTCGTTCTTCTTCTTGTTCACGTTCGGCGGCATGACCGGCGTTGCCGTCGCCACGATGAGCCTCGACGTTCACTGGCACGACACCTACTTTGTCGTCGCGCATTTTCACTTCATCATGGTGGGCGCGACGTTCACCGCGTTTCTCTCCGCCATCCACTATTGGTTTCCGAAAGTCACGGGTCGCCTCTACGCGCGCAAACCTGCGCTCGTCGGTTGGGCGCTCGTGACGCTTGGTTTTCTCGTCACGTTTACGCCGCAGTTCCTCCTCGGAAACGGCGGGATGCCGCGGCGCTACTACGACGACCCAGTAGGGTTCAGCGTGCTTCATGTGATTTCGACGATGGGCTCGTGGCTCCTCACGCTCGGCATGTTCGTCGTCCTCGGCGTCATCGTGCACGGTGTCGCGCGTGGGGCGAAGGCGGGGCCGAACCCTTGGCACTCGCGGTCGTTCGAGTGGCGAACGGCGTCACCGCCGCCGAAGCGGAACTTCGTGGGACCCATCGACTTCAACATTGGCGCGTACGCCTACGACGTTGCAGACGAGCCATGAGCGCGGACAGCGACCACTTCGAATCGGTCGCGCAGCGCGCGCAAGCCGTGCGACTCGCGCTCGGCGTGTTCCTCGCGAGCGAGACGCTCCTCTTCACCGCCATCCTCGCGCTCGTCGTCGGTTATCGCGCGACATGGCCCGAAGCGTTCGCGTTCGGCGTGCACCACAACACAAAGGTCCTCGGGTCGATCAACACCGTCGTCCTTTTGACGAGCAGCACGTCGCTCGCAGTTGCGCTCGAGATGCTCCGCACAGGACGTCGTCGCGTCGCGACGGCGCTCACGCTCTTCACGGCGGCGTGCGGTGTCGCGTTCCTCGCTATCAAGATCACCGAATACGAGCATCACTTCGCGGAAGGAATTTATCCTGGTGGACGCGGCGCGTTTTTCGTCGCGCATCCGATCGCGGGGCTGCCGGCGTTCTGGACACTCTACTTCCTTGCGACCGGATTTCACGGCGTCCATGTACTCGCCGGCGTTGGCGCTGTCGGCTATCGCGCGATACGCATGCCGGACGCGACCGAGATTCATCGCTTCGAAGCGACGGCGCTCTATTGGCACTTCGTCGATTTGGTGTGGCTCTTCCTTTGGCCGCTTTTCTACCTCGCATGAGCCCGATCCGTCTTCGCATCGTCGTTGGGCTCCTCCTCGCGGTGCTCGCCACCGCGAGCTTCGTCGCTTCGTTTGGCCACCTCGGATCCTTCGCGCTCACCGTGGCACTTTCGATCGCTACGATTAAGGCGTCGCTCGTCCTCGTCTTCTTCATGGAGGTCGGCAAACAGAGCGCGTCGTTCAAGTTGGCACTTGCCGCTGGAGTCCTTCTGCTCGTCACAATGCTCGCGCTCGTTGCGACGGACGTGAGCTTGCGTCGCGGCCCGAGCTGGGCAAACGAAACCACTTCGCCTCGTCGCGCGGATGACTCATCGCTGTGACACAAACGGCTTGTGAGTGACAAGTTGCCACGCGGTCGCGTGACTCATCGCGCGCATTCTCGCACACACCCGCACGGACCGATTGGTGCATGAAGAGCACTCGAGTCTCCCATCTGAACCAACGGAGCGCGTCATGCACAATCTACCCATCGCGTTTGTCCTCTTCTTCTCGGTTGCTTGCGCCGCAGCGTGTCGTGACGACGCGCCGCCAAGCACGACGACACTGAGCGCCGCAGGGGCGTCCAATTCCTCGCTCGGCTTTGTCGCGAAGGGCGCTCCAACGTTTTCGTTGAGCGACGCGCAGATCCTCGAGGTGACGCATGTCGCGAATGCAGGCGAAATTGCGCAGGCGAAGCTCGCCGAGCAGAAGTCGAGCGACGCGCGTGTGAAAAAGCTCGCCGCAATGATGATCACCGACCACACCGACGCCGACAACAAGGGCGCAGAGCTCGCACGGAACGAGGGCCTCGCACTGGCCGCCTCGACGACGAGCTCGAGCGTGAAGAGCGATGGAGGCCACATCCTCGCGGACCTGAGCTCCAAGAGCGGAGCTGATTTCGACAAAGCATACGTCGACGCGCAGGTGAGCGAACACACGGCGGTTCTCAGGGCCCTCGACAATCAGCTCATCCCGAATGCGAGAGACGGACAGGTGCAGGCCTTGCTGCAGACGATCCGTTCGAAGGTTGCGGAGCACTTGACGCATGCTCAGACGTTGCGGTCGGAGCTTTCGGAATAGGGTCGTGGCTCACGCGCTCGCTCGTGCGGGGTCGCGGCGTTGTCGAACCTGCTCGTCGGTCAGGCGAGCGTCGTAGATCGAGCGGGCCTCGATGGTTCGCGCGACGAGCGTGGCTGTGACGACGGACAAGATCATGGGGACGACGAAGCTGCGATCGTGCCCCGTGAGCTCCATCACGAGGACGATGGAAGAGAGCGGGCCTTGCGTCGTTGCACCGAGAACCGCCGCCGCGCCGACGACGGCGCACGCGCCGGGCGAAACGCCCGCGCCCCACGCATGCCCAAACGCCGCGCCGAGCAGCGCGCCGACCGACAGCGATGGTGTGAAGAGTCCTCCGGGCGCGCCGCAACCGAGGCACAACGTCGTCGCCAGCGGCTTGAGCGCGAGGAGAGCGAGAAGCAGCCCGAGCGCCACGTGGCCGTCGAACGCTCGCTGCGCGATGTCCTTGCCGTTGCCGAGCAGCTCGGGGAACCGCGTCGCGGCGAGCCCAAGCAGCGTCAGCGCGACGACAGGCGCAACGACGCGCAGGTGGCCAGTCGGGCGATGCCGATGTGCCGCCGTGATTGTTCGCACGTAGAACACCGACACGAGACCCGCGATGGGACCCAGCGCGATACCGAAGCAACTGAACGCGACCGAGCTTGGTGCGCCTGGGACGGTGTATGTGGGTGCGTTGGGGAGAAACAACCAGGCGACGCCCGACGCGATAAGCGAGGCCAGGAGCGCGGGTAGGACGAGGCGCAGCGCCAACAGTCCGCGCATGACCTCCAAGGCGAACAGCGCGCCACCGACGGGGACGCCATACGCGCCTGCCATGCCCGCCCCGGAGCCGCAGGCGACGAGGAGCCGACGTTGCTCGTCCGAGAGCGCGAGCCGGTCGCACGCCTCGTTGGCGATCACCGCGCCGAACTGCTTGGGAGCGCCTTCGCGCCCGAGTGAGGCGCCCATAGCGACGATCACGACCGACAGCACCGCGCTGACGAGCGTGCGCATGCGTGGGAGCCTGCCCGCTTGGAAGAGGATGGCCTCGGTGACGTCGATGCCGTTTCCACTCGACAGGTGCCGGAGGACGAGCTGCCCGAGCCCCGTGATGCCGCCGGCGATCGCGAGGATCACGACACGATGAGCCGCGCTCGTTCGCGACGCAGCGTCCAGCAGCGTGTCGTGCGGCGACCCATGCCATGCCACGGCCTGAATGAGATAAAGCATGCGCGTGAGGAGCCCAGCTGCAGCGCCGGTGCCGGCGCCGACGATGATCACCGCAACCCAGAACCGAACTGAGCCGCGAGCGGTGAGCGTCGCGGGGATCTCGTCCAAACGGCCTGCTGTCACCAAACCTCCATCAAAACCATGCTCGCACACGGCGAGTTCGACTGGGTCGACTACATCTATCGCCATATCGCGAGTGGGACTGGACTGCCGCTGACGTCGGCACGGCACATGAACTGCAGTGCACG
>Ga0302324_100016010_pt1 | contig 14983 bp, 12 predicted proteins | sample Palsa_T0_1_FD_201949 | JGI IMG/M metagenome (GOLD analysis project Ga0302324, IMG submission 201949) | Peat permafrost microbial communities from Stordalen Mire near Abisko, Sweden - Palsa_T0_1 | ecosystem: Environmental > Terrestrial > Soil > Palsa > Peat permafrost | place: Sweden: Abisko...
GCCAGAAAAACCGGGATCTGCACCACCATCGGCAGACAGCCGGCCAGCGGATTGACCTTCTCGCGCTGATAGAGCTCCATCATGCCCCGGTTGAGCTTCTCGCGATCGTCTTTGTAGGTCTCGCGCAAGGCATTCAGGCGCGGTGAGAGCGCCTTCATCTTCGCCATCGAGCGGCCGCTGGCCTCCGAGAGCGGATAGAACAGCAATTTCAGCAATAGCGTGACGATGATGATCGTGAAGCCCCAGTTTCCGACCAGGGAATGCACGCGCTCGAGCAGCCAGAACAACGGCTTCGCCAGAACGCTGAACCACTTGCCGTAGTCCGTGACCAGGCTGAGCTTGGGACCCACCTGATCGAGCCGCGCCTGCAGCTTGGGCCCTACCCACAGGGTCGCCGTGGCCGTAGCGCTGCCGCCCGCAGGAACGGTCTGGCTCGGACCGGTGGCGGAGAGTAGAAACTCGTTGCCCTGTGTCTTGAGCAAAAAGTGATAGGGCACGGCACTCGGCGGCACGATCGCGACGACGAAGTGCTGTTGCAAAGCAGCAATCCACCCGTCGGTCACCGATTGATCGAGCGCTGCGTTCTTCGTGATATCGAGTTTTTCGTACTTTCTGCCGTCGGAGATCGCCGGGCCCTTGAAGGCATAACTGTCGACCCGGAAATAGGATCGCTCCACCGGTGTGTTGTAACGCAGGATCTGCGCGTAGGGAGCGTAGGTCCACGGGCCCGTGGAATCGTTCTGGATCTGATAATCGAAATCGATCCGATAATCGCCGCGACGAAAGATCAGTGTCTTGATTACCCGCAGGCCGTGCCCATCGTTCCACTCCAACGGCAGTCGCAACTCCTGCTGACCGGGCAACAGGCGCAGCTCCCGGACCGCGCAGGTGTAGAGCGCGCGTTGCGTCGGGGCCTGCTCCTCGCTGGTCCCGGCTAATCCGCTCTGCACGACAAACAGCGACTCGGCGCTATCGCGATTGAGCAAGCGCACGGGCACGTTCGGGTTGTTCTTCTGCAGCGGATAGGCCAGCAGATCGGCTCGCTCGATCTCCCCGCCCTCGAGGCTGACCTGCACATCGAGCACGTCGGTCGCGACACGCACGCTGCCGGCCCCCGCGGCCAGCGCGGCCCCGGCACCGAGCGCCTGCGCAGCGGTGCCATCCCCGGCCGGAACGGCGGGCACGGCGATGAGTGGGGACGCGGCGCCGGGCCCCGGCGCCGCCTCCGGGGACTGCGGCGCATTCGCGGTCGGCACGCTGCTGTCCAGGTGCCCACTGGCGGCGGCTCCCACGATCGCCGGGGACGTGAGGGTCGGGTAATCGCGCTGCCAGGTCTGGTAATTCAGAAATAGCGCGGTGGCGGCCATCGCCCAAAGTACAACCCGAAAATTAGCAGTCATGGAGGTGTTGGGCCTTGAGCGGTACCGGGTCGTAGCCACCGGCATGCCAGGGATGGCAGCGTGCCAGCCGGTGCAGCGCCAGTATGCCGCCGCGCATGATGCCGTGCGCATCGATCGCTTCGATGGCGTACTGGGAACAGGAGGGATAGTAGCGGCAGCTGGCCCGCAGCCACGGGCTCAGCAGCAGCTGGTAGCCGCGAATCAGCGCTCGCAGGAGCGTGCGCATTGGATAGCTATCTTTTGCCACAGTTGCTCAAGGCTGGCCCGCAGTCGTGCGCCCTCGGCGTCCCGCGCGCTGGCGCGCACTCCAATGATGATGTCGAGCGGGGGCACCGTCGATTGGTTCAGGCGAAAACTCTCCCGGATCAGACGCCGCACGCGATTGCGCGCGACCGCGCTGCCCATCGTTCGCACCGCGACGGACATACCCAGTCGCGCGCCGTGCAGCGCGTTAGGCTGCGCGTTCGCCGTGAAGAACTCGTTACCGAGCCTGCGGCCGGCCGCGTAGATCTGCTTGAATTCGCCCGGCCTGCGTATCCGGCGCGCGGGCGGAAAGCGCTGGTCCGGCGCCGCCGCAGACCGCGCGCGCGCGCTCATCATCACTGCGCTTAGGGGCTCAATCGCTTACGGCCCTTGGCCCGTCGTCGACTCAAGACCTTGCGGCCATTCTTCGTGGCCATGCGGGCCCGAAATCCATGCGTGCGCGCACGGCGCACTTTGCTCGGCTGGTAGGTACGTTTCATGATTTCAAGGCCCTGAAAACAGAACGAAAAATGGCCCGGCAGGGTACGCAGCAGGGCGGCGCCTGTCAATACAAGCGCTTCCTGGTCATCGCCCCGACGGTATAGACTCTCGGCCCTTTTCCTGTGAGCCGGCCCTTGGAAGCGTCGCTGTGGTCGCGCTGCGTGAGCGCGCTCGAAAACGAGCTGCCTGAACAGCAGTTCAACACCTGGGTCCGGCCACTGCAAGCAGTGCCGGTTGACGGCGCCCTGCGGCTGCTTGCGCCCAATCGTTTCGTCGTCGACTGGGTACGCTCGAATCTGCTGGAACGCATCGGGCAGCTATTACGCGAGCTCGGCCTCGCCGAGCCCCTCGCGATCTCGGTCGAGGTCGGCTCACGACCGGTGGCGCGCGAGGAGCCGATCGCGCCCGCGCGCGTGCTTCGCAACGCGCCCAATGCGGTCGGCGTGCCGCTCAATGCAGAGTTCACCTTCGACAGTTTCGTCGAGGGCAAGAGCAATCATTTTGCCAAGGCGGCCGCATTGCAGGTGGCCGGCAACCCCGGTCGCGCCTACAACCCGCTGTTCATCTATGGCGGCGTCGGCCTGGGCAAGACCCACCTGATGCATGCAATCGGACACCTGATCACGACGCGCGATCAGGAGGCACGCGTAGCCTATGTGCACTCGGAGCGTTTCGTGAGCGAAATGGTTCGGGCCCTGCAGCACAATCGCATCAACGATTTCAAATCCTCGTATCGCTCGCTGCATGCGCTGCTGATCGATGACATCCAGTTCTTCGCCGGCAAGGAGCATTCGCAGGAGGAGTTCTTCCACACCTTCAACGCGCTGCTGGAGGGACAGCACCAGGTCATACTGACCTGCGATCGCTATCCGCGCGAGGTCGACGGCCTCGAGGAGCGGCTCAAGTCGCGCTTCGGCTGGGGCCTCACGGTCGCGATCGAGCCGCCGGAGCTCGAGACCAGTGTCGCGATCCTGATCGGCAAGGCCCAGGCGGTCGGCGTGGAGCTGCCCGAGGAAGTCGCATTCTTCATCGCCAAGCGAATTCGCTCCAACGTGCGCGAGCTCGAGGGCGCGCTGCGCCGCGTGATTGCAAACTCGCGCTTTACGGGCCACCCGATCACGCTCGAGTTCACCAAGGAGGCGCTGCGCGATCTGCTCTCGCTGCAGGCGCGCCTGATCACGGTCGAGAACATCCAGAAGACTGTGGCGGATTACTACAAGGTGCGTGTGGCGGATCTGCTCTCCAAGCGCCGTAGCCGCTCGGTGGCGCGGCCGCGCCAGGTGGCCATGGCATTGGCCAAGGAGCTCACCACGCACAGCCTGCCGGAGATCGGCGACGCCTTCGGCGGCCGCGATCACACGACGGTCATGCACGCCTGCAAACGTATCAAGGAGCTGCGCGCACTCGAGCGGCACATCCAGGAAGATTATTCAAACCTGTTGAGAACCCTGACTGGGTGATGTGGATTAGCTGTGCAGGACTTTGGGGATAACGTTACCCACAGCTGGCACACAGGCAGTGGGCGCAGTTGTGCGCCGCGCCGCGGGGGCAGCAAGTGCACTGCTGCGGCCGTGGCGAGTCGGGACGCATCGTTGTGCGCGCAATCCACAGGCTTAATATCTATGATTGAACCTTCTTAAGAAAGAATACTAAGAGTCAGAGGACCCCGAAGACACCATGAAAGTCTCCGCGACACGCGAACATCTGCTCGAAGCGCTGCAAAGTGTCATCGGCGTGGTCGAGCGCCGCCAGACGATGCCGATCCTCTCGAACGTGCTGCTGAGTGCGCGCGAGAACCGCTTGCGCATGGTCGGCACCGATCTGGAAGTTGAGTTGGTGGCAGCCGCCGAGGTCAGCGTGCAGCAGCCCGGGGACATCACGGTACCGGGTCGGAAACTGCTCGATATCATCCGCACCTTGCCCGAGAAGACCCAGGTCACGCTGGGGCGCGAGGGTGAGAAGGTATTGGTGCGCGGCGGCCGCAGCCGCTTCACGCTCTCGAGTCTGCCGGCGGGTGAATTTCCCGTGATCGAGGAGATCAACGCCCAGTACACCTTGTCCGTGCGGGCGCAGGAGTGCCGCCGCCTGATCGACAAGACGCACTTCGCGATGGCGCAGCAGGACGTGCGCTACTACCTCAACGGCACCCTGCTCGAGACCGACGGGCGCACTTTGCGGGCCGTCGCCACCGATGGCCACCGGCTCTCCTGGTGCGAGCTCGCGCTGGAGGGCAAGTCGCGAGAACTGCAGCAGATCATCCTGCCTCGCAAGGGCGTATTGGAATTGCAGCGGCTGCTCGACGGTGAAGGTCTCATCGAAGTCAGCATCGGCAGTAATCACATTCGCGTCCAGATCGGAGAAGTTAGATTCACTTCGAAGCTTATTGACGGCAAGTTCCCAGAATATGGTCGTGTGATTCCGGCCGAGCCGCCGCGGATCATGACGGCCGGACGGGAGGCCTTGCGTGCTGCGTTGCAGCGGACTGCTATCCTGTCCAATGAGAAATACCGGGGTGTGCGACTGACCTTTGCGCCAAACCTGCTGACGGTGCAGGCGCACAATCCGGAACAGGAAGAGGCTGAGGATCAGCTCGAGGTGGGCTTCAGCGGCGACGGCATCGAGATCGGCTTTAACGTGAGCTATCTGCTGGATGCCCTGGGATCGCTCGAGGCCGATACGGTCGAAGTCGGACTCACCGATTCGCACAGCAGCTGCCTGATCCGCGCACCCGGCGATGTGAGCGTCAAGTACGTGGTCATGCCGATGCGGCTCTGAGCCGCGCCCGATGCCATGGCCCTGGCCGAGTTGCGCCTGGAGGATTTGCGCTGCCTCCACCAGGCGCGTTTGGAACTCGATCCACGACTCAATCTGATCAGTGGCGACAACGGCTCCGGCAAGACCTCCCTCCTCGAGGCGATCTATCTCCTGGGCCGCGGACGTTCTTTTCGAAGCCGTCATACCGAGCAGCTCATCCGGCACGGCACACCGCGACTCTGGGCGCACGGACACCTCACGGCACCGCGGGGGCACGACATCGGGGTCGAATGGGATCGCGAACACGGCCCTCAATTCCGGCTGGACCATCGGGCCGTCGCATCGCGAGTGGAATTGTCCGAGGCCTTCCCGGTGCAGATCATCGATCCGGGCATCCATCGCCTCGTTGAGGAGGGTCCGGCCCAGCGTCGCCGCTGGCTGGACTGGGCGGTGTTCCACGTGGAACCAGGCTTTGTGCGCCAATGGCAGGACTATGGACGCACCCTGCGCCAGCGCAACGCCGCGCTGCAAGGCGATTCGGACCCGACGCTTTGGGATCGAGATCTGGTGCGGCTGGGCGAGTCGCTGACCGCGGCGCGTACACGGCTTGTGCACGCGCTGCAGCCGCATTGGTCTCAGGTGCGACAGGGGCTCGGGGCGGTGGATGCGTCCTTGGCTTTCTACGCCGGCTGGAATCGCGAGCGCACCTTCACGGAGGCGCTGGCGGCTCAGGGCGCGCGGGACCGCGTGCGCGGCATCACCTCCGTGGGCCCGCATCGCTTCGACGTGGTTTTGCGAATCGAGGGCCGGCCCGTGCGTGAGGTCGTCTCCCGGGGCCAGCAGAAACTCCTGGGGATGTCCATGGCGCTGAGCATGGCGCGATATCTGGGCGAGGCCACCGGGCGCGTGCCCACGCTGCTGCTCGATGATCCCGCTGCCGAGCTCGACGCCGGGCACACGGCGGCCGTGCTGGAGACGATGCGCAGTCTCGGGACGCAGCTCGTGGTGACCGCGTTGCACCCGGGCGATACGTTGCTCGGCGTGCCCGACGCGGTGTTTCACGTGGAACAGGGCGGAGTCAAAAGGCTATAATGGGCGGATGAATTCACGAGCCATCCCGATGGGCACCGCAGACGTCTACGACTCCAGCAAAATCAAAGTCTTACGTGGACTTGATGCAGTGCGCAAACGACCCGGTATGTACATCGGCGATACCGACGATGGCACGGGTCTGCACCACATGGTTTTCGAGGTGGTGGATAACTCTGTGGATGAGTCGCTGGCGGGCTATTGCGACCGGGTCGTCGTGACGGTGCATGCCGACGAATCGGTGACGGTCTCGGACAACGGTCGCGGCATTCCGGTCGATATCCACACGGAGGAGGGTCGTTCGGCGGCCGAGGTCATCATGACCGTACTGCACTCCGGCGGTAAATTCGACGATATCTCGTACAAGGTTTCCGGCGGTCTGCATGGCGTGGGCGTCTCGGTCGTCAACGCACTCTCGGACTATCTGCTGCTGATCGTGTCTCGTGACGGCCATGTGCATCGACAGGAATATCACCTGGGCGAACCCGTGGCGCCGCTCGCCGTGGTCGGCAACACGATCGAGCGTGGCACCACCATCCGCTTCAAACCCTCATCGCAGATCTTCACGCACATCCAGTTCAACTACGACACGCTCGCCAAGCGGCTGCGCGAACTCTCGTTCCTCAATTCCGGCGTGCGCATCGAGCTCATCGATGAGCGCGAGAACAAATCCGACGTGTTCCAGCACGACGGTGGCCTGCAGGCCTTTGTGGCGCATCTGAATCGCTCGCGCACGCCCGTGCACGATTCAGTCTTCTGGTTCCGCACGCAGGAGGGCAGCGCAACGGTCGAGGTGGCATTGCAGTGGAACGACTCCTATCAGGAGAGCATGTACTGCTACACGAACAACATCCCGCAGAAGGATGGCGGCACGCACCTCTCGGGCTTTCGCGCGGCGCTCACGCGCACGTTGAACGATTACATCGAGAAGGAATCGGTGGCGAAGAAGGAGAAGATCGCGACCACGGGTGATGACGCGCGCGAAGGACTCACGGCCATCCTCTCCGTCAAACTGCCCGATCCGAAATTCTCCTCGCAGACCAAGGACAAACTCGTCTCCTCCGAAGTCAAAGGTCTGGTCGAGACTGCCGTGGCACAGAAGCTCGGTGAATTTCTGCTCGAGCATCCGCACGAAGCGCGCGCCATCGTCGCCAAGATCGTCGAGGCCGCGCGCGCGCGCGAAGCGGCGCGCAAGGCGCGCGAGATGACGCGCCGCAAAGGCGCGCTCGACATCGCCGGACTGCCCGGCAAGCTGGCCGATTGCCAGGAGAAGGACCCGGCTCTATCGGAGATCTTCATCGTCGAGGGCGATTCGGCCGGTGGCTCGGCCAAGCAGGGCCGCGATCGGCGCACGCAGGCGATTCTGCCTCTCAAGGGCAAGATCCTCAATGTCGAGAAGGCGCGCTTCGACAAGATGCTCTCCTCGGCCGAGGTCGGCACATTGATCACAGCGCTGGGCTGCGGCATCGGCCGCGACGATTTCGATATCGATAAGCTGCGCTATCACCGCGTGATCATCATGACCGACGCCGACGTGGACGGCTCGCACATCCGCACACTATTGCTGACCTTCTTCTACCGCCAGATTCCGCTGCTGATCGAACGCGGGCACATCTACATCGCCCAGCCGCCGCTCTACAAAGTCAAGCGTGGTAAGCAGGAGATCTACGTCAAGGACGACAACGAACTCAACGCCATGCTGCTCAACAGCGCGCTCGAGGACGCCGCGCTTTACGTCAACGCGGGCGCCGCGACGCTGCGCGGCTCGGCCCTCGAGATGTTGGCGCGACACTACATGGAGGTCCAGGCGATCATTCGCCGCTGGTCGCGTCGTTACGACGAGCGCTTGCTCGAGCAGCTCATCTATTTGCCCGCGGTCAAGGCCAGCGATATCGATCGGGCCGAGTTCATGCACGGCTGGATCCGTGCGCTCGAGACCCAGCTCAATGCGCGCAGCGACGGGCGGCGCAATTTCGAAGTCGAGCTGCGCGTGAGCAGCGACGGTCATGCGCCGCGCATCATCGTGCGCAAGACCGAGCACGGACTGGTCAGCGAAAAATTACTGCATCGGGAGTTCTTTGAATCGGCCGAATACCAGCGCATCGCCGAACTCGCGCGCACGCTTGCAGGGCTGATCGGCGAGGGTGCCTACGTCACGCGGGGCCGCGAGCGCGAGGAGCTCAGCACATTCAAGCAGGCGATGCTCTGGCTGTTTGATCAGGCCCGCAAGGGTCAGTCGATACAACGCTACAAAGGCCTCGGCGAAATGAATCCCGAGCAATTGTGGGAGACCACGATCAACCCGCAGACTCGCCGGCTCATGCAGGTGCGCATCGAGGATGCGGTCGCGGCCGATGAGATCTTCACGACTCTCATGGGCGATCAGGTCGAGCCGCGGCGCGAGTTCATCGAAAAGAACGCCCTGGCGGTCGCCAATCTGGATATCTGAGCCGCGCCGGCGGGGCGAGCCTGACCACGGCTACCTGCCCCCTGAGATGAGTCAGGCCACCAGCGGTTTTTTTCTGATAAAAACCGCTGGTGGCCTGACTCATCTCAAGTAGCGCGAGGCCGTGTGCCTCAGGCTGGCTTCGCGACGGCGGGGAACAACTCTTCGTATTGGAGGCCGAGTCGCGCCAGGGTGGCGCGGATCGCGGGCCACTGCTGCGCGAGAAAGCGCGCTCGTTCGCTTTGCAGCAAGCGTTCCCGCGCCCCCGGATGAATGAACATGCCGCGGCCCCGCCGGCTCTCGACGAGCCGTTCGCGGGCCAGCTGTTGATAGCCTTTGAGAACCGTGAGCGGATTGAGCCGATATTCGGCCGCGACCTGGCGTACGGAGGGCAGCGCCTCGCCTTCTTTGAGCACGCCGTCGAGAATCAGGGCAACCACCCGGTCGCGAACCTGCCGGTAGATCGGCGTACTGTCCTGCCATTCGTGATCCATCGCGCGTGTCATAGTGATGTAGTTAACTAAACCACAAGATCCATTGCAAGCCCAGGCGAGGCGCCAGCTGTAACTTTCAGACCCCTGCGGTGTTCTGGGCTTAAACGATGAAAATGCTGTGCAAAAACCGGCTTCGGACCTGATCCGCGCTAACGAGTTCGCAAGTCTCATGAGCGCCTATCAGGACATGGTCTACTCCACTACCGCGCGTCTGCTCGGCGACGACGCGCAGGCGCAAGACATCGCGCAGGACGTTTTTCTCAAGGCCTTCGAACACTTCGAGCAATTGCGAGCCAGCGCCACGATCGGAGGTTGGCTCAAGACCGTGGCGACGAACTTGAGCCTGAATCACCTGACGCGTCACCGCCGGCGGTGGCGGCTGTTTTCCGATTTACAGCGCTCCGGCGACGCCGATTCCGACGACGAGCCGGAGCTCGACTTTGCCGTTCCCGATACCGTGCTGGATGGCATAGCGGCGGAGGAGCGCCACCGCACCGTCGAGAATGCGCTGCGACGATTGCCCGAACACCAGCGCGTGCCTCTGGTGCTCTATCACTTCGAGGAACTGTCCTATCAGGACATCGCGCAGCGCCTGCACGTCTCGCTCGCGAAGGTGAAGACTGACATCCTGCGTGGTCGCGTGAGTTTGGCTCGAATGCTGGTGCGCGCAGCGCCGTCCGATACACGCTCCGAGGCGGCGCAGTCATGACGCTCAGTCCACAAGAGCAGGCGCGGCTCGAGCGGCTCATCGGCACGGCCTGCCGCGAGCTGCCGCTGCTCGAGGCACCACAGAGCCTGGCGGCGCGGGTGACGGCGCAGCTGCAGCGGCGCGCTGCTCAGCCCGCCTGGCGCGCACCCTTCAGTCAATGGTCGAAGGGGCTGCGCATCACTTTTTTGCCCGTGGCGCTCATCGTAATGGGCGTCACGCTGAGCATGAGCGCGGGGCCGGGGGCGCAACGTCTGACGACACTGGCGCTCGCGCCACTGAGCCGCGCGCTCGCGCGCCTCGAATCCACCGGCGCCCTGATTGCACTGCTGGCGACGCTGTGCCGGCACCTCGGCATCTCGTTGCTGCAGGATATTCCCACGTTCTGGCTGTACGGGTGTGTCGCGGGGCTTCTGGCCTTGTACGCGCTGCTCGCAGGCATCAGCGCCACGGCCTTTCGGACTCTCTACGGCACGCGCTGATGCGTGCGATGGACGGAAACTCATGACCCCCAAGCGATTCGGATCACTGCGGCTGGCCCTGTCACTGACCTGCATGGGTTTGCTTGCAGCAATGGCCCAGGCCGCGAACAGCACGGCGAATAGTGCCGCGAACAGCGCCACGAACAGTGCCACGAACAGTGCCACGAGCCAGGAGTCCGACAGCGCCGCCCCACTGAGCGCGCCCGATACCGAGGACACGAGGTCCCGGCGCTGGGGCCGTCATCACGAACAGCGCGCGGTCGTCAACATCGGGCGCAATTCCGAATTAGCCGCCTCGGAGCACGCCGATGATGTGGTCTCGATCCTGGGCTCATCGAGCAGTGCCGGCGACGTCAACGATTCGGTCGTATCGATACTGGGCAACACGCGCGTCACGGGGCCGGTGGGCGACAGTGCGGTCGCCGTGCTCGGCAACGTCTACGTGGACGGCCGCGTCGGCCATGACGTGGTGGCGGTGCTCGGCAATGTCGAGTTGGGTCCGCAGGCGCAAGTGTCGGGCGATGTCGTTTCCGTCGGCGGCGAGGTCACGCGTGATCCCGCTGCCATCGTGCGCGGCGATGTGCAGAGCGTTGGCCTGGGTGCGCATTGGGGCGGTTTCGCCTGGTTGCATCCCTGGATTCAGCATTGTCTGCTCTATGGGCGTCCACTGGCCTTTACGGCGGGAGTGGGCTGGGCCTGGACACTGGCGATCGTGGCCCTCGGCTTCTACGTGCTGGCCGCGCTGTTGTTCCGCTCGGCGCTCGAACGCTGCGTGCAGACACTGGAGATCTATCCGCTGCAAAGCGTCGTCAGTGCATTGCTCACGGTGCTGGCCACGCCTGCGCTGCTGATACTGCTGTGCATCACCGTGATCGGCATTCTGGCGATACCGTTTCTCGGCCTGGCGTTGCTCGTGGCCGAGAGCTTCGGCAAGTTGACGGTGCTCGCGTGGATCGGGCTGCGCCTCACGAAGTCGCTCGGCTCCGGCGCGACGGCGCACCCGGCACTCGGCGTGCTCATCGGCGGCGCGATCGCAATGGCGCTCTACACGGTGCCGGTGCTCGGCTTCATTGCCTACAAGCTGATCGGATTCATCGGGCTCGGCGCAGTGATCTACAGCCTGCTGCTCGCCCTGCGCTCGCGCCGAGCCGTGCGCCCCGCAGCGCTCGCAAGCGCGCCTGCGACGATGACGGCAGCCGACGCAGCGGCCTCCGGTGCAGCGGCATCGAGCGCCTCAGCGACGGCAAGCACCGATACTGCGACCAGCGATATGGCAGCCGCTGCGGCCGGCACCTCAGCCGGCGCGCCCCCACCCCTACGCGCCGAGCCGCCGGGCATGGCACCGATGCGCTCGAAGTCGGCGGCGGAGTTGCTGTCCTATCCGCGTGCCGGCTTCTGGGTCCGCATGGGCGCCTTGTTGCTCGACGTCATCCTGATCGGCGTCATTGTGGGCGCGGTCCTGCACTCGGGCAGACTGCATCTGCTGCTGCTCGCCAGCTATGGCGCGGTGATGTGGAGACTGCGGGGCACGACCATCGGCGGCATCGTCTTCAATCTGCAGGTCATTCGCCTGGACGCTCGTGAGCTGGATTGGCCCACGGCCATCGTGCGCGCCTTGAGCTGTTTCCTCTCGCTGTTCATCGTCGGTCTTGGATTCATCTGGATCGCCGTGGACGAGGAACATCAGGCCTGGCACGACAAGATCGCGGGCACGGTCGTGGTCCGCGTACCCAAAGGCGTGTCGTTGTTGTGAGGCCACCCCGGCCGATGCTGCCCGGGCTGACGCCGCCCTGTATCAGTGCCTGGAATTCGCCTCGATCCAGGCCTGAGCTTCGGCGTTGACGTCGCGGGGATTGCGGCCCGCCGCGACAATCGGCGCGCCGATCACGACGCGGATCGTTCCTGGCTTCTTGATGAGCCCGCGGCGCGGCCAGTAGTAGCCGGCATCGTGCGCGATCGGCACCACCAGACGCTCGGCTTCAGCGGCCAGCAAGGCGCCGCTGACTCCGTATTTGCGCGTCTCACCGGGTGGCATGCGCGTGCCTTCCGGGAAAAATACCACCCATTCGCCTTCGGCCAGCCGGGCCTTGCCCTGCTCGACCACGTCGCGCACCACTCCAGGACCGCCGCGCCGATCCACGGCGATGGCTCGCAATTGCAGCATTCCCCAGCCGACGAACGGGATCCAGGTCAACTCGCGTTTGAGCACCCAGACCTGCGGCGGTACCAGCAGGGTCTGCGCCACGGTTTCCCAGCTCGAGGAGTGCTTGATCAAAGCGATGTGATTGCCGGCGGGCAAATGCTCGCGCCCCTCGACCTGATAATCGAGGCGACAGGTCCAGCGCAATACGCACAGGATCACGCGCGCCCACACGCGGGCGAGCGCAAAGCGGCCGCGGAACGGCAACGCGAGGCAGGCGAGCACGAAGAAGATGCCATAGAAGAAGGTCCAGAGCAGGAAGAACGCCGTGAATACGAGCGAGGCGAGTAATTGCAGCGGCCCCACGGGGCCCGGTCCGGCCACGGCCTGCATGCCTTAGCCTGGTAAGCGCGAGAGGTCTGCGATATCGCAGAACAACGAGCGCAACTGCGAGAGCAGCGCCAGGCGGTTCTCGCGCAGGGCGGCGTCGGCATCGTTGACCAGCACGCGCTCGAAGAATTGATCGACCGCCGGTTTCAGGGAAGCGAGCAGGTCGAGCGCGGCACCGTAGTCGCGCTGCTCGATGGCCGAGCCCAGCGGCGAGCGCAGCGCCTCGAGCGCATCGTGCAGCGCTCGCTCGCTCGCCTCGCGCAATAGCTCCGGGGCCACGTGCGGTGCGCGCGTGCCGATGGCTTTGCGCAGTATGTTGGCGATGCGCTTGTTCGCCGCGGCGAGGCTCAGGCCCTCGGGCCGCTTGAGGAAACCCACCAGCGCACGCAGCCGCGCATCAAAATCCAGTAGTGAGGCAGGACGGGTGGCGAGCACCGCGTCGAACATCTCGGTGCTGATGCCGTTTTCCTCGGCGCGCTCGAGGTACTGCGCGCGCAGCCGCTCGAGCAGAAAATCGTAGAGCTCAACACCGATGCCCGCGGCGCGCTCGCTTACATCGGCCAGCGGCTGCAGCCGGGCGGCGTGCAGCAACACTGCCGGCAGATCGAGCTCGAGCCGATGTTCGAGCACGATGCGCAGCACGCCGATTGCGGCGCGCCGCAGGCCGAAGGGATCGCGCGTGCCGCTGGGTTTCTGTCCGATCGCGAAGATGCCGGCCAGGGTATCGAGCTTCTCGGCCAGGGCGACGGCGTCGCCGATAGCCGAGTCCGGCAGGGCATCGCCCGCGCCGCGCGGCAGGTAGTGCTCGCGGATCGCTTCGGCCACCGCGGGGCTTTCCCCATCGGCCAGTGCGTAATAACGCCCCATCGTACCCTGCAGTTCCGGAAATTCGCCGACCATGGCGGTCAATAGATCGCATTTGCATAACTGCGCCGCACGGCGGCAGGCCGCGATCTCGGCGCCGGTGCTGCCCGCGATGCTCACCCCGAGTGTTTCGATGCGCTGCGTTCGCGCCGCCTGCGATCCGAGCTGAGCCTGGAAGGTCACGGCGGCGAGGCCGGGCAGGCGCGCGGCGAGCGGTTGTTTTCGATCCTGCTGCCAGAAGAACTCCGCGTCCGCCAGGCGCGGGCGTACCACGCGCTCGTTGCCGGCACGGATCAGCTCGGGGCTGGGGCTATCAATGTTGCTGATCGTGATGAACCAGGGCAGCAGCGCGCCGGCTGCGTTCTCGAGTGCGAAATAGCGCTGATGTGCCTGCAGCGTCGAGATCAGGACCTCGCGCGGCAGGCTCAGGAAGCGCGCCTCGAATTGCCCCGCAATGGCGACCGGCCATTCGACCAAGGCCGTAACCTCATCCAGCAGCGCCGCCCCAAGTAGAGCGCGCCCCTGAAGTTGCGCCGCCAGCGAATCGACTTGGGTGCGAATGGCTTCCCGCCGCTCCACGAAGCTGGCGAGAACCTTGCCGCGCCGCTGCAATATACGGGCATAGGTGCCTGGCGAATCGATGCGCAGGGCCTGCGGCGCCATGAATCGATGGCCGTAGCTCATATGTCCGGCGCTGAGCCCGAGGATGGAGCCCGGCAGGAGCTCCGAGCCGAATAGCATGAGCAGCCAGTGCACCGGCCGCACGAACTGCGCCTCGCCAGCGCCCCAGCGCATGCGCCGCGGTATCGGCAGCGCATCGAGCGCCTCCTGAACCAGAGCGGGCAACAGGCCCACCGTGGGCGCGCCCCGCTTCAATCCTTCGTAGAGCAGATAGTCGCTGCCCTTGGCATCGCGCTCGGTGCCCAGGCTCTCGAGCGCGGCACCGACGCTGCTGGCGAACGCCAAGCCAGCCCGAGTGGGCACGCCCGCGGCATCGAAGCTCGCGCGTACCGGCGGCCCGCGACGGCTGATGCGCTGGTCGGGTTGGTGTGCGGCCAGACGCCGGATCAGCACCGCGAGGCGGCGCGGGGTGGCGAAGGATTCGACCTTGCCGAACTGCAGCGCCGCCTGGTGCGCTCGAGTATGCAGTCCCTCGGCAAACGCGCATTCGAGGGTGCGTAGCGCCTTGGGTGGCAATTCCTCGGTGCCGAGCTCGACCAGAAAATCGCGTCGCTCCGCTCGCGCATCGTCCTCGACGGCCGCTGCTTGCGTCATGGGTTCACCCCGTCGGGCTCGCTGCCCGCGAGCGACGCCGGCGGCGCGGCGGCGTGCTTGAGCAGCGGGAACCCGAGCTGCTCGCGACTCGCGTAATAGGCCTGCGCGACCGCGCGCGCGAGCGTGCGCACGCGCAGGATGAAACGCGCGCGCTCTGTAACCGAGATCGCGCCGCGCGCATCGAGCAGGTTGAAGCTAT
>Ga0302324_100016011_pt1 | contig 14982 bp, 10 predicted proteins | sample Palsa_T0_1_FD_201949 | JGI IMG/M metagenome (GOLD analysis project Ga0302324, IMG submission 201949) | Peat permafrost microbial communities from Stordalen Mire near Abisko, Sweden - Palsa_T0_1 | ecosystem: Environmental > Terrestrial > Soil > Palsa > Peat permafrost | place: Sweden: Abisko...
CAGAGCCTGCCTCACACGAGAGCGGGTTCCCTCCGAAGGTGCTCGTCTGCTCCCCCTTCTTGAGGACTCCCATTATCTCCTTCCTCGTAATCGTGGCTCCAATCGGGACCCCGCCAGCGAGGCCCTTGGCTGACGTCATTACGTCGGGCACCACGCCCCAGTTCTCGAGGGCCCACATCTTCCCCGTCCTCCCCAGGCCGCTCTGTACCTCGTCGGCCAAAAGCAGTAGTCCCTTCCTGTCGCAAAGCTCGCGGACGCCCTTCAGGTATCCCTCCGGTGGCAGGTTGATGCCTCCCTCTCCCTGGATTGGTTCGAGCAATACAGCAGCGGTGTCAGGGCCTACGGCCGCCTCCAGCTCCGCGAGGTCTCCGAACGTCACGTGGCTGAAGTTAGGTACCAGTGGTTCGAATGCCTCTTTGTACTTCTTGTTCCAGGTGGCGGAGAGGGCGCCCGCGGTCTTCCCGTGGAACCCGCCTTTCATGGCGATTATCCCTTTCTTGCCGGTGTACTTCTTGGCCAGCTTGATCGCGACCTCGTTCGCCTCGGCCCCGCTGTTAGACAGGAACGCAGAGTCGAGTCCTTTCGGAGATACAGCTATGAGCTTCTCGAAGAACGCGGCCCGTGCGTCGTTGTAGAGGGAGCTGTGGCACGTTATGAGCTTCTCGGCCTGGGCCTTTATCGCGGCCACGACCTCAGGGTTGCAGTGTCCGACTATGGCGACGCCATAGCCGCCCATACAGTCGATGTATTCGTTGCCCAGTTCGTCCCATAGTTCGGCGCCTGAGCCGCGCACTATCACCACGGGATACTTCTGGTACGTCTGCGGTCCGAGCTCGTCCTCGATTTCCATTACGTTCATCGTGAACTGATCACCGTGCAATCCTGGTGCGCCAGCGCGGCTGTCACAGGGGCGGAACCGAACCCTGACGCGACTATGACCTCCTTGACCCCCCCTTCCATGGCCTCGATGCCGGCGAGGATCTTCTTCTGCATTCCGAAGCCTATCTTGGGCAGTGACGACCGGGCCTGCTCTACGGTGAGCTTCGGCACCACCTGGCCATCGAGCGACAGGCCCTTCACGTCAGTAAGAAAGAGTACGGCGTCGGACTTTGAACCCATCGCAAGATATGTCGCGGCCCTGTCAGAGTCCACATTCAGCGGCTCGGAGTCATCCCCCTTCGCGACAGGAGAGACGACCGGGATGAAGCCCTTCTCGAGCAGAGCCGAGATGACCGTGGGGTCGGCCGACTGCATCTTCCCTGTGTAGCCTCCGTCAATCATCATCTTCCTTCCGCGCTCGTCGACGATCAGCAGCTTCTTCTTTCTGGTCGCCCGCAGAACCCCGCCATCGAGGCCTGAGAGAGAGACCGCCTTGATACCAGCCTTGGCGAGCGTCTCGAGGATCTTCTTGGCGATGAGGCCGCACATCACCATCGTGAAGATGTCCATGGTCTCGCGGTCTGTGTACCTGCTCCGAATCCCGTCTGGGGAAACTACGAACCGCTGCTCCTTGCCGAGCTTGGTAGCTATCTCGGTGACGACGTCGCCTCCGCCGTGTACCAGTATCAGCTGGTGGTCCGCGCTGAGCTTGCTGATGTCGGCGAGTAGGTCCTGCGGCAACTGGCCCTTCACGAGGTCGCCCCCGAGCTTTATCACGACTCTCATGCGCGTCACACCGGGTGGAGAGGGGCGTCATAGATCCCCTGCTTCTCATCTAGGCCGAGCATGATGTTCATGACCTGGACGGCGTTGCCCGCCGCTCCTTTCATGAGGTTGTCAATCGCCCCTATGGCCACTATCCTGTGGCCCCTCTCGTCGATCTCGAACCCGACGTCGCAGAAGTTCGACCCGATGACCACCTTCGGGTCGGGAAGCCTGAACGGTCCCTTCTTGTCCTTGACCAAGCGGATGAACGGTTTCCCGCTGTAGAGGCTTCGGTACATTTTCCATACGGTCGAGTTCTGGAGGTCGCCCTCGTAGAAGACGTGGCAAGTCGAGAGGATGCCCCTTACCTGGTTTATCGCATGAGCGGACATCGAGACAGTGACCTTCTTGTCGCCCAGCCACGAGAGCTCCTGCTCTATCTCGCCCGTGTGTCTGTGGCCCACTGGCTTGTACGGCCTTACGACCCCGTACCTCTCTGAGAAGTGAGTGGAGAGCGAAGGCTTTCCTCCTGAGCCTGAGGAGGCTATCTTCGCGTCTACGACCACGTGGTCACGGTCTATCACGACGTCCTTCTGCTTGAACAGTGGAGCGAGGGCGAGTATCGAGGTAATCGCCATGCAGCCGGGAGAGGCCGCGAGCGAGGTCTTTGCAATCTCCTCCTTGTTCAGCTCCGGCACGGCGTAGACGAACTTCGAGAGCAGCTCCGTGTCCGGGTGCTCGAAGCCGTACCATTGCGGATAGTCGGCTGGGTTTTTTAGCCGGAAGTCGGCGCTGAGGTCCACCACCTTCAGCCCAGAGGAAGCGAGCTGCGAGACCATCTGGATGGACTGCCCATGTGGCATGGCCGTAAAGACCAGGTCAGCAAGGCCGGCCATCTTCGCAGGGTCGTTGTCGATGAACTCCATCTCTGTCATCCCCCGAAGGTTCGGGTGCACCCTGAAGAGCAGCTCCCCGACGTGCCGGTTCGCGGTGGCAAAGGTAAGGTCTACTTTCCCGTGCTTCAGCAGCAACCGTAGGAGCTCGCCGCCGGCGTACCCGGAGGCGCCGACTACCCCGACCCTTACCATCTAGCGCTTCGCGCTCCGGATGACGTACTCTATCATCTTCTTCGCGATCTTGGTCTGCGAAGCAGCCTGGGCGCCCTTGAACTCTACTGTATTGTTCACTTCATGGACCATGTAACCCTCAGCCTTGGACTCCATCACGTCGACTCCCAGTATCCCGCCTCCAACTGCATGTGCAGCCTTCAGCACGATCTCGGTCAGTTCCTTGTCCGGTTTGAAAGCACTAGTCGTAGCGCCCCGGGCGACGTTGGTCCTCCACTCGTTTGCTGCAGCGTGCCTGTAGACAGTCGCTATGATCTCGTCGCCCGCTACTATCGCCCTGATGTCGCGAGGTGGCCTGTCGATGAAGTCCTGTAGGTAGTACATGTGCTCTATCGGGTTTGGGATGGATTCGCGTAGCTCGACTATCGTGTCCAGCGTCTGCGCGTCCTTCGCGATGCTGATCATCCGGCCCCAGCTGCCTACGAACGGCTTCAGGACCACCGGGTAGCCAAGCTTCTCCGCGGCTTCATCGACAGCCTCCGATGACATGGCTACGAAGGTCTTCGGGGTCGGGACACCGGCCTTGGCCAGCACCATCGAGCTCACCAGCTTGTTCCCGCAGGTCTCGGAGACCTTTGAGCTGTTTATCACGAACGCGCCGAAGTGCTCCATTATCCTGGCCAGGAAAAGCGACCGGTAGTAGCTGATGCAGCGCTGCAGTACCACGTCGCCGAACTCTTGCTTGGTCTTCTTGGCGGTGGCCTCGAAGTAGAGCATCCTCCCGTCCAAGAGCTCCGCTGTGCAACCAGCGCGCTTCGCCTCTTGGACGAGCCACTTCTCCTCGCCGCGGATGCGGTCGAAGACTATTGTGATCTTCAACTACTCGCCCCAGTCTTCCTCGGCGACTTCGGCCGGCTTGAGCGTTACCTTACCGTCGCCCACGGACGCCACCTCGTATTCTGACTGACATTCCTTGCACTGTACGATTTCACCCACGATGGCATCGTCTGGCACAATAATGTCTGCGTCGCACTCTTCACATTTTGCTATCATGTAATCACCTCGTTCTTGTTTGCCCGAACTTGTTTGTTGAGACGCTCGTCAGCATCGCTCAGTGAGCCGCGCGAATAACTGACCCAAGAGTTGTTCTTTTTCATGGATTTGGAGTCGCTGAGGACTAGACGAGACACTGAAAGCGGGTTGGACCCGCCTGCACTTCCGATCATCATCAGGGTTTTGAGTGCATCGAGCACGGTTCGCAATTCGTCTTTATCAATCTTTATGGGCGTCCCGGTTATCCTCTTTGAGACCCTCCCCAACTCCTCGGAGGCGGTGCGCTCCAGAGGGGCGTGTCGGTCCACAGACAGCCGTACCAGTTCCCCTACTATTGCGTGCGCCTGCCGGAAGGGGACGTGGTACTTCTTGACCAGGTGGTTCGCGAGCTCCGTCGCGGTCGACATGTCCGTGCTGAGCGGGCCGCGCATCTTTTCCTCATTGAACTTGAGCGATGAGATCATCTCGGCCATCAGCGTGGCGGAATCGACCGTGTCGTCGAGGGCCTTCCACAGGTGAGGGGTGACCTCCTGTAGGTCCAGGTTGTACGAGTTTGGGAGCGCCTTGGTTATCGAGAAGATTGCGGTCAACTCGCCCAGCACCGAACCGGACTTGGCACGGACCGTCTCCGCCACCACGGGATTCTTCTTCTGCGGCATTATGCTACTCGTGGCGCTGTACTCGTCGCCGATCTCCACGAACCCGAACTCTGAGGAGCTCCAAAGGATCAGCTCTTCGGCAATCCGGCTGAGGTCCACCATCGCTATCGCTGCTGTAGACACTGCCTCTAGGGCAAAGTCCCTCGATGACACTGAGTCCATGGCGTTCTCGACGAGGCCGTCGAACCCAAGGAGCGAAGCGACGTAGTCCCTGTCGACCTTCACTGAGGTGCCGGCGAGCGCAGCAGCCCCCATCGGGGACAGGTTGACGCGGCCGAAGGCGTCAGCGACCCGAGCGATGTCCCTCTGGATGGCGTCGAAGTGCGACTGAAGGTGATGGGCCAGGGTCACGGGCTGGGCGTGCTGCAGGTGCGTGTATCCGGGCATGATGGCCGCTTTGTGCTTGCGAACCTGCAGGACCAGAGACTCTTGTACCTTTGAGAGGGATTCGGCAAGGTCCAGAAGCCTCGCCCGCGCCTCCATCCTTATGGCCGTGGCGACCTGGTCGTTCCTGCTCTTCCCGAAGTTCATGAAACCCGCGTTATCCATTCCGACCGACTTTATCGCCTCCTGTTCGATCATGTGGTGCACGTCCTCGGTGCTGGCATCGAGCGGAAGCTCCGCTGGCACACCGTCGAGAAAACTCAGGACGGCTGATGCGACCGCAGGAGTGACCTCCTTCGCGCGGGCCAGTGCGAGCATGTGAGCCATGTTTATCGACACGACGTGCTTCGTGATGGGAGAATCGAAGCCAATCGAGGAGATGAAGTCATTTGCTCTTTTGCTTGAGCGTTTGACCCTGTTTCCCCTTAGTATGTTCGACATTCTTCTCCCTCATTACCTCCGAGGCCATTTTGGCGGCTATCCTCGACTGCAGCCCCCAGAGTTCGATGAATCCGACCGCTGACGATTGGTCGAAAGTCGAACCCTTCTGGTAAGTCGACAGAGCCACCTTGTAGAGCGAGTTCTTCGATGTCCTGCCGACGACCCGCAGGCCGCCCTTGTAGAGCTTCAGCCTCACGTTACCTGACACGCGCCGCTGGGTGGTCCGGATGAAACTGTCGAGCGCGAACCGCAGAGGCTCCATCCAGAGGCCCGAGTAGACCAGCCACGACCACTCCCTCTCGACTCCGCTCTTGAACGCGAGCTCGTGCCTAGTGAGGACCTCGATTATTGTGACGGCCGCGGGCGCCTCGTATACCTCCCTCGACTTGATCCCGACCAGCCTGTCCTCCACGTGGTCTATGATGCCCACTCCGTGCTTTCCGGCGAACTGGTTGAGGTGTTTGATCAGCTGAAGGTCCCCCATCTCCTGGCCGTCAACCGACCTGGGAACCCCCTCCACGAAGCCCAGTTCCACGTATCCTGGCGTGTCCGGAGCTTCTTTCGGCTGGGTGACCCACTCGAACGCGCTGGCCGGGGGCTCGACGTTAGGGTCCTCGAGCGGGCCGCTCTCGATAGAGCGACCCCAGAGGTTCTGGTCGATGCTGAAGATCGAGTTCGATGGTTTTACCTTGATGCCCTGCTTCTTGGCGTAGATCAGTTCCTGGTCGCGGCTCATGTTCCATTCCCTCACAGGGGCTATGACCTTCAGGGCCGGGTCCAGCGCCCTCACGGTGACGTCTATCCTCACCTGGTCGTTTCCCTTGCCGGTACAGCCGTGGGCAACGGCCGTCGCTCCCTCCTTCTCGGCGATCTCCACGAGCTTGGCGGCTATCAGAGGCCGTCCCAGCGCGGTGGCCAGCGGGTACTTTCCCTCATACATCCCATTGGCCTGTATGGAAGGGAGGACGTAGTTGGTGACGTACTCCTCCTTGACGTCAAGCTGGTAGTGCTTTATCGCTCCCGTAGCTTTGGACCTGTCGGTAATGTCCTGGAAGTCTTCCCTCTGACCCAGGTCGAGTGTAAGCGTGATGACGTCGGCATTGTACTTCTCCTGAAGCCACTTTATGCAGACAGATGTGTCGAGCCCGCCGGAGTAGGCGAGTACTATCTTTTCTCTCAAGCATTGCGTCCCTCACTGAAACGTTTTTATAGATTTTGGCCATAATAGAACCAAAAGTAGGTGCTCTTGACACGAAATCGGTCACCCCTGGCGCCATAATCGCGGCCGTGAGGGACGAGATAGACTACGACCTCTCCCTCCAGGACGCGCTGGCCAGAGACTACGCGAACATCAGCGCAGTGGGGAGGATGATGCAGCCCAGGATATCCGAGAAGGTCGGGAAGGAAGTTAACATAGAGAGCATCATCACGTCCCTCAAGAGGCTGAGGGGAGTCTACACCGCGGCATCGGAGGAGATCAGGGCGGTTATCGCGGAGAGCGTGGTCAATGTCAGGACGCACGTCTCAAAGATCTCGGTCGAGAAGACCAGAAAGACGCTCGAAGCGGTCAGCGCCATGCTTGCCAGCCACCAGCATGACTTTCTCCACGTCTCCGAAAGCATATCCTCTATCACCCTCATATTCGACCAGAAGCTGCACAAGAAGATCAGGGACAAGCTGCCCGATTCAGTGATCTTGGAGGAGGGGGACGACTACGCTGCAATCATCGTGCAGAGCCCCATAAGGATCCGGACCACTCCCGGGTGCATCATCAACTTCTACAACCAGATAGCCAGAAGGCACGTGAACATCGAGGACACAGTGAGCTGCCATACGGACACGATAATCGTGGTCAAGATGCGCGAGGTGGGCAAGGCGTTCACCGCGCTAACAGACCTGATAACGGAGGAGAGGAAACGGACGGAAGCGAACGCGTGATTCGCGACAGAAAAATGGTCGGATTCGTCAAAGTGTTTAAAAACGCACCAACAACAGCACATCTTCTTTAAGAGACCTTATGGAAAAAACTGATGGGGGGAATCCCGCTGTCCTTGTTCTTGAGGATGGTTCTCTTTTTGTCGGGAAGGGTTTTGGTGCAGAGACGACGAGCATAGCCGAAGTCGTGTTCACTACAGGCATGGTAGGATATCCCGAGTCGATGACCGACCCGTCGTTCGCAGGGCAGCTTCTCTGCTTCACATATCCGCTCATCGGCAACTACGGGGTGCCCAGCATCAAGGACCTAGACTCCATGGGCCTACCGAGGCAGTTCGAGTCAGAGTCTATCAAGGTAAGCGGAATCATCGTGCAGGAATGGTGCGAGCGTCCCAGCCACTGGAGCTCTGTGCAGAATCTCTCCGAGTGGATGAGCAGCGAGGGCATCCCCGGGATCAGCGACGTCGACACGAGGGCGCTCGTCTCGAAGATCAGAGAGAGCGGCGTCATGATGGGCGTCCTCGCGAGCGGGTCAGGACTGACAAACCGTAGGGGGCTGCTGAAGACCCTGAAGGACTCCAGCCGGTACGACAACATAGACTTCGTCAGGCGTGTTTCACCGAAGAAGGCACAGTTGTACGGCACTTCGGAGAAGACGGTCGTACTGATGGACTGCGGCGCCAAGTTCAGCATTATGCGTAACCTGTTGAAGCGCGGGTTCAGCGTGGTGAGGGCGCCGTTCGATTACAGTTACGCTGACATCATGAAGCACGACCCCGCCGGGGTCGTAGTAAGCAACGGGCCCGGCGACCCACAACTCTGCACCGACACGATCAAGGCGACGGCCAGGCTGATAGAATCCGAGATGCCCACTCTCGGGATCTGCCTGGGGAACCAGCTGGTGGCTCTGGCCCAGGGTGGGGAGACTTACAAGCTGAAGTACGGACACAGGGGTCAGAACAAGCCCGTCGTAGACCTCATCACGGGAAGGGGATACGTGACAAGCCAGAACCACGGCTACTCGGTCACCCGCGAGACGCTCGGGAAGACGGAACTCCGGCCGTGGTTCATGAATGCCGACGACGACAGCATAGAGGGGCTGGTCCACCAGACCAAGCCGTGCATATCAGTGCAGTTCCATCCGGAGGCCTCTCCAGGCCCCTACGATACCGAGTTCGTATTCGACAGGTTCGTGTCTCTGATGGAGACAGGGAGAATGGTAGGTGAAAAAGTTCGAAGCATGAAAGCGTGAAAAGAGCGATAGTCCTAGGAAGCGGGGCAATCAAAATCGGAGAAGCCGGCGAAAGCTGCTAAAGCAGCCGCCAATTCGACTACTCCGGAAGCCAGTGCCTCAAGGCGCTCAAGGAGGAAGGCGTCGAGTCCATCCTCGTCAACCCCAACATCGCCACTATCCAGACTGACAGGAGGATCGCCGACAAGATATACTTCCTTCCGGTCAACGTGGACTTTGTAACGGAGGTCATCGAGAAGGAGAGGCCAGAGGCGATCCTGCTCGGCTTCGGCGGCCAGACGGCCCTGAACTGCGGCATCGGTCTGGCAAGGAAGGGAGTGCTGGACAAGTATGGGGTGAAGGTGTTAGGGACGCAGATCCACGGCATAGAGATCACGGAAGACAGGGAGCTGTTCAAGGAGACGATGCTCGAGATCGGAGTCTCGGTGCCGAGGAGCAAGCCCGCCTTCTCGCTGGAAGAGGCCCGGACGATATCGAAAGAAATCGGGTATCCGGTTATCATCAGGGTCGCTTACACGCTCGGGGGGAGGGGAGGGGGAGTGGCGAAGAACGAACGGGAGCTCTCCGAGATCGTCCAGCGCGGCCTGAACATCAGCATCGCTCACCAGGTACTGATCGAGGAGTACATCGGCCAATGGAAGCAGATCGAGTACGAGGTGATGAGGGACGGGGACGACAACGGACAGGTCGTCTGCAACATGGAGAATGTGCTCAGCATGAGGGTCCATACAGGGGACAACATCGTCGTAGCGCCTTCCCAGACCATCACCAACCGCGAGTACCATATGCTCAGGTCGCTCTCGCTGAAGGCGGCGAGGAGGTGCGGGATAATCGGGGAGTGCAACATGCAGTTCGCACTAGAACCGACCTCGGAACGCTACAACGCAATCGAGATCAACGCAAGGCTGTCAAGGTCGTCCGCGCTCGCTTCGAAGGCCACGGGGTATCCCATAGCGTACATCGCCGCAAAGATCTGCCTCGGGTATTCGCTCACCGAACTCAAGAACAAGGTCACCGGCGTGACGAGCGCGCTGTTCGAGCCGTCCCTGGACTACTGCGTGGTCAAGATGCCGAGGTGGGACACGAAGAAGTTCGAAGGCGCTTCGAGGAACATCGGGACCGCCATGAAGTCCATCGGCGAGGTGATGGCGATCGGCAGAGGGTTCGAGGAGGCGGTTCAGAAGGCCACGAGGATGCTCAACATAAGGTACGACGGAATCATCAGGAGGTTCGTGGAGACGGACGACCTCGACGTGATCCGGGAGAGGCTGCGTAACCCCACAGACCAAATACTCTTCGACGTGGTCGAGGCGCTGATGCTCGGGATGCCGGAGGACGAGGTGAGCAGGCTGAGCGTGATCGACCCGTGGTTCATCAGCAAATTCAAGAACATAGTGGACATGCACAGACGGATAACGGAGGCAGGCAAGGACGGGCTGGAGAGGGACCAGTCTCTGGTGCGAGCCGCCAAGAAGGAAGGGTTCTCCGACAAGCAGATCGCGTCCGCTGTAGGGATGGACGAGGAACACGCCAGGGCAATCAGGGAGAGGATGAACATAGAGCCGTTCACGAAGACCATCGACACCCTCGCGGCTGAGTGGCCTGCGAAGACGAACTATCTGTACATGACGTACAACGGGTCGGAGGAAGAGGCCAAGCCCACCAAGGCCAAGAAGGTCCTGGTCCTCGGAGCAGGCCCGTACAGGATCGGGAGCTCGGTAGAGTTCGACTGGGGTACCATGAACATGGCCTGGGCCCTCAAGGCGAACGGCGTCGACGAGGTGATAGTCGTGAACTGCAACCCCGAGACAGTGTCGACAGACTTCGACATGAGCGACAGGCTCTACTTCGAAGAGCTCACGGTAGAGAGGATCCTTGGGATTTACGAGAAGGAGAAGCCGCTAGGCGTGGTGCTGTGCGTGGGCGGCCAGATACCGAACGACCTGGCCCTCGAGCTGGACCAGAACGGAGTCAAGATACTAGGGACCAGCGCGGAGTCAATCGAAAGGGCGGAGGACAGGGAGAGGTTCAGCTTCCTCCTCGAGAACCTTGGCATCCCGCAGCCCAAGTGGGGCAGCTTCAGGTCGACGAAGCAGGCGCGGGACTTCTGCGAAGGGGTCGGGTATCCGGTCATCGTAAGGCCCTCTCACGTCCTGAGCGGCTCGGCAATGAGGGTGATCTGGAGCCCTTCCGAGCTGGACACGTTCCTGGTCAAGGCGGCGGAGGTCAACCCCAACTACCCGGTTACGATAAGCAAGTTCCTGGAGGACGCAAGAGAGGTCGAGGTCGACGCCATCTCTGACGGCGAGACGACTGTGATAGGGGCGATAATGGAGCACGTCGAGAACGCCGGCGTCCACTCCGGGGACGCCATCATGACCATTCCGACGATAACGGTCAGCGAGACGGCGAAGCAGAAGATGAGGGAGTACAGCAGGGCCATCGCACGCGAGCTGGGCGCCAAAGGTCCCCTGAACATCCAGTACCTGGTGATGGGGGACGAGGTCCAGGTGATCGAGTGCAACCTGAGGGCATCGCGCTCGATGCCTTTCGTCTCCAAGACGACCGGGATGAACCTCATCGAACTCGTCGCGCCGGTGCTCCTGGGCGGAAAGCTAACCGGGCTGAAGGACGCGCCGGAACCGACCAATTTTGCAGTGAAGGCGCCCCAGTTCTCGTTCATGCAGATGGAAGGAGCCGCTCCCACGGTGGGCGTTGAGATGCGTTCGACGGGAGAGGTAGCCGCCTTCGGGGGCACCCTTCCGGAAGCGCTGAGCAGGGCGTTGATAGCGACAGGCATCCGTATCCCGCAGAAGGGTGACACCGGGGTGATCCTGGCGGACGAAAGGTCCGACCTCAAGGAGATGCGCTCGCTGGTGAAGAAGTTCGGCGATGTCGGTATTAGTTTCGTGACCACGCAGGCACTGGCCAACGCTCTGGGAGAGGGACTGGCGAGGGTGGCGAGCATAGACGAGATGGTCGAGATGGTCTCGAAGGGCGACGTGGCGTTCGTGGTCTCGATCAATACCAACCTGAACAAGCTCCGGAAGGACCTGTACAAGGTGAGGAGGAAGGCAGTGGAGTTGCAGGTGCCTTTCTTGACGACGCTCGAGGAGGCGCAGGCGATACTGCTCTGCGTCCAGTCTCCACTGACCAGTCTCAGCTAGAAACCATCGCGGAGAGGTAGTCATTTCGGGGGAGCAGCTTCTCGCTCCCGTCGCGCAGGTCTTTCAGCAGTACGTTGCCGGAATCCAGCTCCTTCCTCCCTACAATCAGGACCCACCTGAAACCCATGACGCTCGCGTCCTCCAGCTGCTTACGGAAGCCCTTGGACCGGAGGCCGATGTCGGCCCTGATTCCTGCTCCCCTGATGAGCGTCAGAGCCTCGAGCGCCTCCTTGACGAGAGCCGGCTCTGTGTAGGCGACGTAGATCGACTTGGAAGCGGTCTTCTCGGCACCAGCGAGGGACAGGGCGATGCGCTCCACGCCGCCCGCGGCGCCTGTTGCAGCGAGGTCCGGCCTGCCGAAAATCCGGGGGAGCGCGTCGTACCTTCCTCCCCCGCAGAGAGACCCCAGGTCCGGGCGAGCCTCGTCTTTCACCTCGAACACTATGGCCGTGTAGTAGTCGATGCCCCGCACGATGCTCAGGTCGTATTCGACGTTAGTTATGCCACGCAGCTTCAGGATGTCGCTCAGCTCTGCGAGGCCGTTGGCCGAGGCGAGTCCGGCTTCCCCAAGCCTCCTGACGACCTCGGCGGGAGGACCCCTTGTCATGCCGAACTCCAAGAGCTTGCGCATCTCGGACGCGCTGACACCCTTCCCCTCATACTCGTGCACCAGCTCGTCTTCGGTCTTCTTCCCGACCTTGTCGAGCGCCCTCATCATCTCTAGAACCTTCTCCTCAGAAGGGACCTTGAGCACGCTTTTGATGTACTCCTCGACGACCCGCCTGTCGCCCACGTGTAGCTTTACCTTGCTGAGCCCCAGCTTCTTGAACAGGCTGTAGGACATGTCCATGACCTCGGCGTCCGAGTCGACCGTCTGGTCCCCGAATATCTCGACGTCCCACTGATAGAACCACCTGTACCTCGCGTGCTGTGGTTCGTCGTACCTCCAGACGCCGCCGTACGAGGCGAGCTTGATGGGGGGCTTCATCCCCTTCCTGCCGGCGACGTAACGGGTCATCCCGACGGTGAGGTCGAACCTGAGCCCTATCTCCCTGTCCGCCTTGTCCCTGAACTTGTAGATCTGGTCGTCCACCTGGACGCCGCTCTTAGCCCTGAGCACCGAGATGGTCTCGAGCGGGGCCGGCTCCATCGGCTTGAAGTTGTAGGCGACTATTACCTCGTCGAAAGCAGCCCGTATCCGCTGGTGCAGCTCATACTCCTCAGGCTCGATGTCACGGATGCCCCTCGGGAGCGATAGGTCCATGCGGTCACTTTTCCTTGAGGGCCGCAAGTTCGGCTAGCATCGCGGTAAGCTGTATCTCGGGGCTCGCTCCAAGGATGAGCCTGTAGTCGTACTCGGCGACTATCTTGATCGCGTCTGCCGCCTTCTCGCCCGCGTTAGCGACGACTGCTTCGTTCGCGAACCTGAGAAAGTCTGTCTCGGGTATCCCATAGACGCGCGTCAGCTCCACGAGCTTGATGCGGGCCGCGCTGAAGTCCCCGTCGAGAGCCAGCTTGATGATCTCCGCCGCCCTCTCCTTGACCATGGCTCCTGTCACAGCGTCCACCCGGTCGAGCGTCACCTCTCCGCCAGCCGACGCGGCCTGAAGTAGGTTTATCGCCTGTCTGAGGTCGCCCCCTGTTGCCTCATAGATCGCCTGGAGGCTCTTCTCATTCACCTTTACTCCCTCACCTTTTGCTATCTTCTTGAGAGAGCCCGTCACCTGCTCTTCACCGACCCTCTGGAACCGGAATATCGCGCACCTGCTCTGGATGGGCTCGATGATGCTCGAGGAATAGTTACAGATTAGTATGAACCTGGTGAACCTTGAGCTCTCCTCCATTATCCTTCGCAGCGCAGTTTGCGCGTCGCGGGTGTTGTGGGTAAGAATCCCGTTGGCCAAGAGGAAATTGTGGTTCTTTCCGACTTCGATGTTCAAGACTCTCGACTTGCCCTCCGCAACAACTGATTTCACAGTTGAGTGCTTGATTTTTTGAGAAGGTCCGCCAGAGATACCAACGGTGTGGTATATCTTCGGCAGCACCACGTTTTCGATGAGTCTCTCGTCTTTCAGTTCATGCTCCCAAACCACAACCACTCTATATCCCAGAGCTTCAAGTTCCTGCGCATGCCGGTAGTCCTTCTCGAGGTTTCTCTTTTGCTTCTCATACTTGGCCTCGACGCCGCATGAGGGACAGACATGCCACCAGCATCCGTTCACCAATAGAGCAATCTTGTTCCCGACGACGAAGTCAATGGCGAAGGGATACTCGTTTCCACCTGGATTGGTAAAGATAAGACGCTCTCTCTGATAGGGAATTCTCCACGCCTCGAGTAGTTCCGCCATCTTCTGTTCCGACTTGCTCCTGAAGCCGTTGTCCTTCCAGTATTGGACCGAAGCCAAATAGGCCCGCTTACTGGCTTGTTTGAAGAATCCACTCTTCACTAGTTTTTGGTGTCTTCCGTTCGGATTTGCCAACGACTTCTTCACTTTGGCAGAAATCTGCTTCTTCATTTCGGGGTGTTCCGCGAAGAAGCGCGCACCGCCTCTTCCGATTGCAAACCTGTGCTCCTTTGAGAGCTTCTTCCCCAGCCACGCGCCTTCCCCTTTCTTGTATTTGACCCACGTCTTAGGGTCGGGGATGCGACCTTCACGCACGAGCTTCACGGCGATCTGGGATCGCTTTTCCTTGTACTCCTGCGGCTGATACATCCCTTGACTTGCCAAGGCAGCAGCTCCACTCAGTCCAATTGACCTTTTCTCGTCCGGCGTTCTTCGCGCTGAAATCGACCCAAAGAAGGAGTTCCTACAGGTGGTTGAGCAAAAGTGGTGTCCATATTTGCCATACTGATACGGTCTGAAAAACGGTCTGCTGCAGCTGTAGCAGCGAAGCACCTTGTCTGAAAAGTCGGCGAGTTCCGAGCCGGCAGTCAGTTCGCGCGTCCGGACCACTTTGACGTCTCGTCCTTCAATGACAAAGAAAGGATGTTCCGATGAAGCCAGAACGCTCCTTCCGTCTTCAAAGGTGACGCGGTACAGATTGGCAGTACCAGACTCAACTATGTGTCCACTATCGTCTTCCAGCCGCATTCCACGCGAGCCGAAAGAAGGAAGATCGAACGAGCGGTTTCCATTTTCCTTAAGGAGTTCCTCAAGAGTCGCTTCTCTGAGATCGTCTAGCTTGCCAACGATGACCCTCGTATCCGGATCCAAACACATCTCGTCTGCTTCGTCGAGTATCACCAATCTGAAGGGCACCCCTTCCCTCCGGTCGGAGTAGCTCGCGAAGACCTTGACCCTCTCCCTGACGGTGTCTATCCCCCTCTCGTCGCTGGCGTTCAGTGAAAGCGTGTAGTCTGACTTGGACTCGCCGAGGAG
>Ga0302324_100016013_pt1 | contig 14982 bp, 13 predicted proteins | sample Palsa_T0_1_FD_201949 | JGI IMG/M metagenome (GOLD analysis project Ga0302324, IMG submission 201949) | Peat permafrost microbial communities from Stordalen Mire near Abisko, Sweden - Palsa_T0_1 | ecosystem: Environmental > Terrestrial > Soil > Palsa > Peat permafrost | place: Sweden: Abisko...
AAATGCGGGAGCCGCGAAGGAATCTCTTCCGGGGCTACGCCCATTCTCCAGAGTTCAACGATTGCGCGAACTGGCGTGCGGGTGCCGGAGACGATCGGTTCTCCGCTTAGAATGTGCGGATCCCGAACGATATAACGATGCTGCGTTGATGTCGTCATTGTGCAATATTATAGCAAGTAACCACGCGGTGCAGGCAGTGCCAGCGATTTCCGGCCATGGCGTGGATCACAATCCGGGCAAACCTCCGTCCCAAGCAGTGGCGCCGTCATTTCGCCGGCGGGGTCGCGGCGGGTTGGAGATGGAACAACTCCACATACGGATCCGCATCGGCCGTCACCGGCTTGACCTCGATTTGATCGATCACCTGCGGCGTGGCGGGAGCGCCCTTGTCGGCGTCGGCGATCGGGGTCTTCTCAATTTCGTGGGCGGCTTTCATGCCGTCGGTGATCTTCCCGAAGGCGGTGTATTGGTGATCCAGATGCTGGGTGTTCTTGTAATCGAGGCAGATGAAAAACTGGCTGCCGGCGCTGTTGGGGTCCTGGCTGCGGGCCATGGAGAGGACGCCCTCTGCGTGGGGTCGGTCGTTGAATTCCGCCGGCAGTTGGTAGCCGGGCCCGCCCATGCCGTCGCCGCGCGGATCGCCCCCTTGCAACACGAAGCCGGGAACGATCCGATGGAACGTCAGCTTGTCGTAATAACCCTCGGAAGCCAACGACAGAAAGCTGTCAACCGTGACCGGAGCGACATCGTAATAAAACTCCGCCGTCATGTTTCCATTGGCGGTGTGAATGACCGCGTACCGCAAAGGCTCGATCTTGATGACATCCGGCCCGGACCCCGGCGGCAATTGCTTGTCGGTGCGAACCTCGATCACCAACGGCGTGCCGGTAAATTCCGAAAGCGACTTACCCTTGGCCACCTCGAAAAGCACAAACGTGTCCCCCTTGGCGATCTGGGGAAAAAGCGATTTGAGATCGGCGGCCTGATTCGGGGGCACATCAGCGGCGCCAACCGGCGTTCCCGTGAAATCGGTGAGAATGAGCTTTTCTCCCCCAATAGCCGTCACATTCAACGGACCACCGGGCGGATTCCACGTGCGGGCCGGGGTCACGCCGATGGGCAGCGAAATAACGTCCAACAGCAAAAGCAATCCGACTAAGTTCATGATCGTTCCTCGTTCACAATTTGAGAGCCACTAGGCTTTCTTCGCCCGCCGGCTGACCCAGCCGATCAGCGTTCGCACGCCCCAGCCGGTGGCGCCTTTGCCATAGTACGGCAAATTCTTCTCCGTGTCGGCAACGCCGGCAATATCCAGATGAGCCCACGGCACTCCCGCCGGGACGAAATAACTGAGAAACGCCCCGCCTTGCAGCGGATGGGCCTCGCGGCCGGCGGAGTTCACGATGTCAGCCTGATCCGATTTGATCTGCTCGCGCTGATCTTCGCCGAGCGGAAGCTGCCAGATTTGTTCCCCCGCCTCTTTGGCGACTGCGATCAATTCGCCGGCCAACGCGTCGTCATTGGCCATCACGCCCGCCATGGTTTTGCCCAGCGCGGTGATCACGCCACCGGTGAGCGTGGCCAGATCGACCACAGCCGAAGGCTCATAAGTTTTGATGCCCCACGCCAGCGCGTCGCCGAGCACCAGCCGGCCCTCGGCATCGGTGTTGGTGACCTCGACGGTGACGCCGTTGTACATGCGGAGAATATCGCCGGGGCGATATGCCTTTTCGCTGATGGCGTTCTCCGCGCTGGAGAGAATGCCGACGACGTGCACCGGCAGCTTCAGTTTCGCCAGGGCATACATCAGGCCCAGCACGGCGGTTCCGCCGCACTTGTCGTAGATCATCCGCCCCATGCGATCGGCGGGCTTGATGGAGATGCCGCCGGTGTCGAATGTGATCGCCTTGCCCACCACCAGCAACGGACCGGTTTTCGATTTCGATTTTGATTTCTTGCCGTGATATTCCAGCACGATCAACCGCGGCGGCGTGGCGATGCTGCCCGACCCGACAGCCAGAATGCCCCCCATCTTCAGTCGAGCCAGTTCATTCTCATCGAGCACGCGGCACTTCAAGCCGACTTCGCGGGCCATCGCCTGGGCGGCCTTGGCCAATGTCGGGGGTGTGATGTCATTTCCCGGCCGCGAGGCGATCGTGCGGGCAAAGTTCTGCCCATCGGCTATGATTTTCGCCCGGGCCACGGCAGCCCGCGCCGCAGGATCATCGGCGACAATCGTCAGCCGCAGAGCCGCCGGCTCTTCCCCATTCTCGGATTTGCCGGCGGTTCCCTTGTATTCGCGGTAATCGAATGCCGTCAGCAGCGCCCCGGTGACGAGCGCTTCGGCCGCATCGGCCGCCGCGATTTTTCCGACACCAGCCGGCACAACAAACGCCGCCCGTTGCTGTCGGTGCGATTTCAGTGCGCCGATCGCCGCGCCGGCGGCTTGCCGAATCGATTCGGTGGTGAGCTTCCCGGCCTTGCCCAGCCCGACGACATAGACCCGATGGAATTTCCCGCCGGCGGTTTCGACGATCTCGAACGCCACTTCGCGGGCTTTGCCGCGGCTTGCTCCGCCGGATTGGAGACGCTTCAACGCCGCGCGATCCGCCGCCGCCAGCAGCGGCGACGCGGGCTGGTCCTTTGATTCAATGACAAACGTGACAATGGCCTGGGCGTCGGCGGGCGCCGAAGTTTTCACATCCAGGCTGACTCTCGTGCTCGTTGGCGACATGCGCGGTTCCTCCGTGAAAGCGCGGGAGTATAAGTCGCCTTGAGGCGAAAACCAGAATGAAGAAACCAGAATCAATGTCGAAGATCCGCCGTGGCGGGACCGAATGTCGAACGACCGAATGAAAACTCCGGCCGTCGGTTTCCCCGCTTGCGGTTTCGCATGGTGGGCCGACTAAATAACTTGGTGGGAAGAAAGCCGCGTTATGGCGGAAAACCTTGGTCTTCTGCCGTCGATCGCCTCCGCGTTCATCGGCGCTGCGAAACCGCAAGCGGCCGAGAGAGGGAAGAAGTGTTCATCCGATTATTGTTGCGGGTTCTGGTTTGGCCGGTCGGATTTCCCTTCAATTCCCCGTGACCGGCGTTGAGATGACAATCCGATTTCGGCCCGTCTCCTTCGCCTGATAGAGCGCGGCGTCGGCGGCGGCGACGAGTTGCTCGCCGGTGTCGCAGCGGTCGATCTGCAAGGACGCGACGCCGAAGGACATGGTCAGTCCCTCGTTGCGGCGGAGGATCATGGCGGAAGTCTTCCAGTATTCCTGGCGGATGCGTTCGGCGATCTGGGCGGCCTCCTCGCTGCCGGCCCGGGGGGCCAGGACGACGAATTCATCGCCGCCGTACCGCGCGGCCACGTCCATCGCGCGCATGTTGGCGGTGATTGAGCGGGCGGCGACGAGCAGGAGCCGGTCGCCGACCTGATGGCCGCAACTGTCGTTCAGCTGCTTGTAGCCGTCGAGGTCGATCATCACGCAGGACATGTCGGTGTCGAACCGCCCCGCCTCGGCAAAGAGTTGCGAGAGCACCTTGCTGAAATGCCGGCGGTTATACAGTCCGGTGAGCGGGTCGGTCGCGGCGACTTCCTCGACTTTTCGCAGCGACGTTTCCAGGGCCACGTTCTTTTCCCGCAGCGCCACCAGCGTCCGCTCCAGCTCGGCCCGCAGCGACTCGTTTTCCCGTTTCATGGTTGCCACCGCCAGGCACTTTTCCACCACCAGCGGCAGCGCCAGCAGATAATCGCCGACCTTCACCACATAATCCGTCGCCCCCTTTCGCATGGACTCGGCGGCGATCTGCCCGACGTTTTCGCTGGTCACCAGCACCAACGGCGTGGGGCAGCGTCGGCGAACGTGCTCGAGCAGCTCCATGCCGGTGCCGTCGGGAAGATTGAAATCCGAAAGGATCAGATCGAACCGTTCCAGCGGCTGCTCCATCGCGGCCTCGATCGTCCCCACGTCGACGACGGTCTGCGGCCCAAAATGCTCGCACAAAGTCTCGGCGAGCAACTGGCATTGATCGCGGTCATCCTCGACGAGCAGAAAGCGCATGCTGTTGGGAGGCCGATTCATTGCCTGGAAGTCTCCAGTTTTCATGCCGCCCGGGCGGCAGCGGGGTCGACGACGTATTGTCCGTTGATCGTGAAGCGGAACGTGGCGCCCGAGCCCAGCAGGCTCTCGACCCAGATGGTGCCGCTGTAGGTCTCGACGATGCTCTTGACGCTGGCCAGGCCGATGCCCTTGCCCGCGACCTTGGCCGCTCGGGCGCTGCCGCCGCGGCGAAAGGCGTGGAAAAGCTTGGGGATGTCCTCCGCCGCGATTCCCACGCCGGTGTCGCGCACCGAAAACTCCGCCTCGCCCGCGCGGACGGCGCAGCCGACGCGAATCTCGTGCATCACATCCGGGCGATCGCCCATGTATTTGATGGCGTTGTCGATCAGATTCTGAAACACCTGGCCAAGCCGCGTCGGCTCGCACTTGAGCGTGGGCATTGGGCCGTCAATGCAGAAGCGGATGTTGCGGTAACGCAAGTCCGCCTCGAAAAGCCCGGCCACTTTCTCGACCAGCGCCCGGGTATCGACGATTTCCATGGGCTGCCGTTGGGTCTTGATGCGTGAGAGCTCCATCAGCTCGCCGATCAGCGCGGTTTCCACCTCCACGTTCTTCTGAATGCGCTCCAGACGCTGGATCACGTCCGCGTCCAGGTCCTGGTGCTTGTGGAGGAGCATCGTGGCCATGCCGGAGATGTTGCGCAGCGGGGCGTTGAGATCGTGGGACACGGCGCGGAGGAAATCCTCCTTCTCGGCGATCTCGCTGCTGAGGCGTTTGTTGGCCGCTTCGAGCTGCCCGGTGCGCTGCTGCACCGCGGACTCCAGCTCCCGGTTGGCCGTCGCCAGCGCGTCCTGCTGCAGGCGGATCTGCTCCACCATTTCGTTGAACGACCGCGCCAGCACGCCGATCACGTCCGGGCGATGGACCGCCACTTGCGTCCCCAGGTCGCCGGCGATCGTGCGCTTGGTGGCCGCCACCAACTGGCGAATCGGCTCGAAGAAATTGTGTGTCAACACCGCCGCGACGGGGAAGCAGCAGAGCACCGTGAGCGTGCCGACCAGGATCATTTTCAGCGTCGCGTTGGCCATCTCCGTCTCGGCGGCGGACCGCGAGAGCCAGAGCATGACGTATCCGACCACGTGCATCCCGTCGTCAGGCCCCTCGCCCGGACGCCGAGCCATCACCGCCGCCGCCACGGAAACAAAATGCCCCACGCCGGGCAACACGCCCTGCGCCGGCTGGAGGATTCCGGTTTTCCCCGCTTGCGACGGAGTCAAGTTGGAAATCTCCCGCACGACGCGTTCGGAGCCCGCCGAGTTGATCAAAATGCCCGTGGCGTCGAAGAACCCCACCGCGACCACGTCGCCCTGCGACACCAGCGAGCGGCCCAGGCTGGCCAGCTCCTCGCGGTGATCCTGCTGGAGTGCCGGCCGGCTCGCGGCGGCCAAAAACTGCGAGAGACAAAGCGCGTGATCCACGCTCATCGCATCAACGGTCTGGCTGTGATCCTGCAGGATCAGAAAACAGGCCATCCCCACCGCCATGGCCAGAATCCCCATGAAGCTCAACAGCAGCTTGCTTTCCATCCCCGTGCGCAGGCCCAGAAAGCGCGTGCTGCACACCTCGCGGCCGAGAGGTTTTGTCGGAGGCGAACTGGATGACACGGGCGCAGTTTCCATGAGTCGGAGCCGCGCGGGAGGCGCGGCACCCGTAGTTCATCGTCCCATCCGGATTGAAGATTAACGCCGCAGGTCCGAAAAAAATGTCGGCGCGAATTTTGCGGCTATTTGGGCCTGCCCGAACCACTCCAGAGCCGGCCGATTTCGAGGATGGGATCCCCCAGAATCCAGATCGCCGCCCCCACCGCCCATGCCAGCCGCGGATACCCGAACTCCCAGACCGTGCCGAGCACGAACGCCCCCAACAGACCGATAAACAGCGTCTCCAGCACGATCCGCTGAACCGTCCGCGGCAACGAAGTTGGGCGAGGCTCCTCAATCATACCTGACCCCTCCGATTATATCCGATTGCTCATCCGCCGGCCGCTTTTTCCACCTCGACCCCGAATACGAAGCTTGGGCCGAGCATGTTGGAGGTGAAGATCACCATCTTGTGATCCGGACTGAATCGGACGTTGGGCTCCAGCTTGTAGTTGTGCTTCGACATGTTCACCAGATGCTCGGAGTGGAAAACGCCGGGCTGAATGAGGTCCTTGGAATTCACGCCCGAAGTGCCAAGCATCTCCGGGTGGAACAGTTCGATCCATTCACCGTCGGGAGCACGGGCGACCTGGCCCGGGTCGCCGCCGTCGCCGCAGAAGATGCTTTCATCCGATGCGACGTTGAAGTGAATGGACCATTCGTTCCGCTGCATGTGGTACCAGCGTCGCTCGTGGGTTTCGACATTGTAACTGGCAAGAAAAAAGTCCTCTCCCTTGGGGGTTTGAAGGTCATACCAAAGCGTCTTGCCGTCGACGCCCCAGAATTCGTGGCCGGCGATCTCCATGGCCATCGTGCGCTGATGAATGAGCGTGTTTTGCGACCCGTCGGTCCGGATGTTCCAAATCCGGTCCACCTTCTGCCACGGGCCTTCGTGGCAATACATCAGCAGCGTCGGATCGGCCGGCGAGAACAACAGATGATTGATCCAGTCCGTGCTGTGCAGCAGCGTGGTCTGCACGCCGGTTTGCAGATTGATGGTGAAGAGCACCATCGGCAAATGAGCGGCCAGCCGCTTCTCCATCATGTCCGCCTTGTTCAGAGGCTGCACCAGCGGCCCGGATAACCCGGGCGGCAGCACGCTGGCGGCCCCATAGTCCGCCCTGGCGTTGCCCTCGGTGTAAGTTCCAGCGGCCAATGTCTCATCGGCGTTCACGGAACTGACGCTCGCCCGCGGCGGAAGCGCCGCCAGCTTGCGGGCGTCGCCCGTATTGATGTCGATCGCATAGATCGCATGCTCAGCGGCATTGATGCAGAAGACCGTGGCAGTTTTCTTCCCCACAACGATCGCCCGCATCGTTCGCGGCGCCAGCAGCCGGGTTTTTCCGCTGGCCAAATCCAGCGCATGCACTCCATCGGGCGCGCTGTACACCATCTGTTTTCCATCCGGCGTATATGCGTTGATGTTGAAATAGAAGCCGCTCGATCCCGGCTCAGACGTCAACCGATGAACCCGATGACCGGTGTCCGCATCAATCCATGTGGCCGGAAAGTCCCCGGCCGGCTGGGTCGTCGGCGCCGTCGTCTGTGCGAATGCACTTGCGCCAGTTGAAAGTCCAACTGCAAGCAAACCGAGGAGAAGCCTGCGGACCCCGGCGGATGCCAGATGAAAATTAGATCGAATCACGAAGGAACCTCCGTTGCCCGTCTGCTGTTACTTGACAGACCCCGGAACGTTGATTCGCCAGCGCCTCAGAAAGCCGCCCCAGACCATTGCGATAGCCGACGTCGATCATACGGCCAGCCGGCCAATACTACGGCGCTGGTCTTCCAGGAAAGCTCAATGTGGAACCGCCGACGGCGCTGAGTTGCGCGACCCTCGCGAACGGGGCGCGATTCCGCGTCTTCACAGCCGGCGCTATGATGGGTGCGGATGACGCTGGATCAGGCAAAGATCGAGTCGCGCACGCAGGAGATCGGGCGATCTTTCTTTGCGCGCGTCAAACAGGTCGAGCGTCGCTCGATCGGGCACTGGTGGCAGCGGCAGGTGATGGGCCGGGGCATGCGCGATGAGCGGGTCAAGGCCCAGTTGTTTCGCTTCGTCGATGTGTTGCCGGCGCTCTCATCCGCCGGCGGCGTGACGCGGCATCTGCGGGAATATCTCAACCCGGTGAACGAGCGTTTACCGATGCTGGCGTCACCGATGTTGAATTGGCTGCCGCGGGATGGGTGGATGGGCCGCGGCGTGGCGGGCGCGGCACGGCTGGGGGCGCGGGCGATGGCCCGGCGATTCATCGCCGCCGAAAATCTGCCCGAGGCCATCGCGGCAGTGTTGCGACTGCGAAAACGCTCGCTGGGATTCACGCTCGACCTCTTGGGCGAAGCAGTTCTCTCCGAAGCCGAGGCGGTCCGCTATCAGCAAGCGTACCTGCATCTTATCGAGGGATTGGCCGCGGACGCTGCCACGTGGCCGGCGGTCGATCTGCTCGACCGCGACGGCGCCGGCGGCACACTGCCGTCGGTCAACGTTTCGATCAAGCTCTCCTCGCTGTTCAGCCAGTTTGATCCGCTCGACCCCGAGGGTGCCAGCGCCGCCGTGCGGGGCCGTCTGCGGCCAATCCTCAGCCTCGCCCGCCGCCGCGGCGTTTTTGTCAACATCGACATGGAGCAATACGCCTGCAAGGACCTCACGATCCGGATTTTTCGCGACATTCTCGAGGAGCCGGAGTTTCGCGACTGGACGGACGTCGGCATTGCGATTCAGGCCTATTTGAAAGACTCCGGCGAAGACCTGGCGAGCCTGGCTGCTTGGAGCGGACAGCGCGGGGCGCCGCTGTGGGTGCGGCTGGTGAAGGGCGCTTATTGGGATTACGAAACCATCATCGCCGCCCAGAACGGCTGGCCGGTTCCGGTCTTCGCCCACAAGAGCGAAACTGACGCCAACTTTGAACGACAGACTGCTTTTCTGATCGAGCATCATGCGCTGCTGCGTCCGGCGATTGCCAGTCACAATATCCGCAGCATCGCCAACGCGCTGGCGCTGGCCGAGGCGCACGGGCTTCCGCCGCGCGCTGTCGAGTTTCAGATGCTCTACGGCATGGCCGACTCGATGAAAGACGCCCTCGTGGCGATGGGGCAACGCGTGCGGGTCTATACACCCTTCGGCGATCTGTTGCCGGGGATGGCGTATCTGGTCCGTCGGCTGCTGGAGAACACGTCCAACGAATCTTTTTTGCGGGCCGGCTTTCTGGAGCACGCGCCCGAGGAGCAGTTACTGATGAATCCCGCCAACATCCCCGCCCCACCGTCGCCGCTATCGAGAGAGACGGTGTTGACTCACCCGGCCGCGACCGCCTTTTACAACGAGCCGATGACCGACTTCTCGCGGGTCGCCAATCGCCAGGCCATGCGCGAGGCGCTGGCGAACGTGGCCAATCGACTCGGCCAATCGTATCCGCTGATCATTAACGGCCAGCCGAAGATGAACGATGCGACGATTGAATCGTTCGATCCCTCGCATCGCTGGCTGCGGGTTGGTCGCGCCGCCGCCGCGAATGTGGACGATGCCAACGCCGCCGTGGCCGCCGCGAAGAGCGCCCTACCCGGCTGGCGGGATGGCGGAGCAGAGAAACGTTGCGATCTACTGCTGGAGTGCGCCCGGATCATGCGCCACCGGCGTTTCGAACTGGCGGCGTGGGAAGTGGTCGAGACCGGCAAGCCGTGGCTCGAGGCGGATGCCGACGTCGCCGAGGCGATCGATTTCTGCGTCTATTACGCCCAAGAAATGCGCCGGCTGGCCGCCCCGCGGCACCGCGATGTGCCGGGGGAGGAGAATGAGACGTTCTACGAGCCGCGCGGTGTGACGGTGGTAATCGCGCCGTGGAATTTCCCGCTGGCGATTTTGTGCGGCATGACCACCGCCGCCCTGGCCGCCGGAAATACCGTGATCATGAAACCCGCCGAGCAATCGCCCATCATCGCCGCCATGCTGATGGAAATTTTCGGCGAAGCGAAGTTGCCCGACGGCGCGGTCAATTATCTGCCCGGCATCGGCGAGGAGATCGGCCCGGTCCTGGTGAATCATCCCGATGTGGCGGTGATCGCCTTCACCGGATCGCGCAACGTTGGCCTGACGATCGCCGCTGAAGCGGCCCGCACACCGCCCGGCCAAAATCACGTCAAACGCGTCATCACGGAGATGGGCGGCAAGAACGCGATCATCGTCGATGACGACGCCGATCTGGATGAAGCCGTTCACGGCGTGGTCGCCAGCGCTTTCGGATATGCCGGGCAGAAATGCTCCGCCTGCTCCCGCGCGATCGTGCTGGAATCCGTGCACGATCAGTTTCTCGATCGGCTCATCGAGGCGACGCGGAGTCTGAAAATCGGTCCGGCGGAAGACCCGTCCGTCGCCCTGGGGCCGGTGATCGACGAGCCGGCCCGGCAACGCATTTTGGGGATGATCGAGAAGGCAAAAACCGAGGCGCGACTCGCCTATGCCACGGAGATCGGCCCGCTGGCGGCTGAGGGATTTTACGTCGGCCCGCACATTTTCGCGGATGTGCCGGCCAGCGCGACCATTGCGCGTGAGGAGATCTTCGGCCCGGTGCTGGCGGTCACGAAGGCGGCAACGTTGGATGCCGCGCTGGAACTCGCCAACGGAACCGACTACGCCCTGACCGGCGGCATCTATTCGCGCAGCCCCGCCAACATCGACCGGGCCCGCCGGGAATTTCGTGTCGGCAATCTTTACATCAACCGCAAGATCACCGGCGCCCTGGTCGATCGCCAGCCCTTCGGCGGTTTCAAGCTTTCCGGCGGCGGGACCAAGGCCGGCGGCTCGGATTACCTGCTGAACTTCCTGCTGCCCCGGACAATCACGGAAAACACGCTCAGGCATGGCTTCGCCCCCGCCGGCGAGTAAGATGAATGACATCGGAGAGAAACCTATGGCAAATGCGAAGAAATCGAAACAATCCCCCGGCTCCAAAGCCAAACAGGAGCCGGCCGCGAAAAAACCGGCGGCGACGTCGCCGCTGATCGACACGTCGCTGGCGGCGCAAGCCGCGGCAAACATGGTGGCCCGCGGCCCGGCAGCCCAACGCCCCGCCGGCGACCAGCCGGAGAGCGCGGCTTTCAAAAAGCTCAAGGAAGGCCTGGCCAAGCCGACATCGGCGGGCGTCGCCAACTTCCTGCAAAACACCGCGCCGGTGAAAAAATCCGGCCAGCCGTTCGGACAACAGAACCAGATGCGCCGCGGCCAGACGTTCGGCGCCGATGTCAATCGCAGCGGCGTGCCCCGCCGCACCGGCGGATGAGCGTTGAGCATGAAAGCGATTCGCGTACACCAATTTGGCGGCCCGGAGGTTTTGAAGCTGGAAGAGGTGCCGGACCCGATCCCCAAGGCGGGCGAGGTGCTGGTGCGCGTCGCGGCGGCGGGCATCAATCCGTTTGAGACGTATATCCGGGCCGGCAACTATGGGCCGCGGAGCTTTCCGTTTACGCCGGGGGTGGATGCCGGCGGAGTAGTCGAGGCCGTCGGCGAAGGCGTCACTCGTTTTAAGTCCGGCGATCACGTTTACACCGCTGGCTCTCTCACCGGCACCTACGCGGAGAAAACACTTTGCGGGCAGAACACCGTGCATCCGCTGGCAGCTCCCGTGACATTCGCGCAGGGAGCGGCGGTCGGCGTTCCATATGCCACGGCGTATCGCGCTCTGTTCCAGCGGGCAGTGGCGCGGGCGGGCGAAACCGTGCTCGTACACGGGGCGTCAGGCGGCGTGGGAATCGCCGCGGTGCAGCTTGGCCGGGCCGCGGGGCTCACGATCATCGGCACCGCCGGGACCGACGCGGGCCGGCAACTCGTGCTCGACCAGGGAGCGCATCACGTTCTGGATCATCGGGACGACGGGCATTTCAAGACGGTGATCGCCCTCACCGACGGCAAAGGGGCGAATGTGATTCTCGAAATGTCAGCCCACGTGAATCTCGGCAAGGACCTGGGGATCTTGGCGAAGAACGGCCGCGTGATCGTGATCGGCAGCCGCGGAAAGGTGGAGATCGATCCGCGCGACACGATGAGCCGCGATGCCGATATTCGCGGCATGAGTTTAATGAACGCGACCGAATCAGAATTGCTGGGGATTCACGCGGCCCTCGTGACCGGGCTGGAAAATCGCGCACTGCGTCCGATCGTCGGCCGCGAGCTTCCGCTGGCCGAGGCGGCGCGGGCACAGGAGCTGGTCATGGAGCCGGGCGCGCGGGGGAAGATTGTTTTGATTCCGTGACAGAGCAGTGAATGGTTTTCCCGCTTGCGGTTTCGCAGCGCGGGACGAGAAAAAACCCACGGAGCAAGCTCCGTGGGCGTTCGGCATGATCTCGTCTCGCCAGCGTTTCTGCTCGCTCACAACTGCTGCATCGCATCCGGAACGACCACCACCTTCTCCAGCAGCACATAATTCCGCCCGCGATATTCGGTCACGGTGCCGCTGATGCGGAAGCGCAGGTCGCGGTTGGCGCTGGTGACGGCGTTCTCCATGGCCATCAGTTTCAGGTTGGGCAGAATCAGCAGCGGCGGATCTTGCATGGTCTTCCCGTCAGAATCGAACGTGAGCTGAGCTTGCGAGCCATCGGCGGTTCGGCTGAGCCGGCCGACGCGATCGGGAATGAACGTTCCCTCCCGCAGCAGTGTCAGTGTCGGGGCTTTGGGGGCGGTCGCGCCGACGCCGCTGGTCGTGTCGACGCCGGGGCCGTTGCCCTCGGGCTCCAGCGGACGCGCGGCCGAGGGCGAGGGGCGAAGCATTCGGCTGAGCATCTGCTCGGCCGTCAAGCCGCGATTGTCCGGCTCGGTAGTCGGGGCGAATGTCGGGCTGGGGTCGGTGGTTGGTTGCGTGTCGTCGCCGACGGCAACCGCACCGACGAACAGAACGGCAACGAGCATCAGTAGGCTTTTCATGGGCACGCTCCGGCAAGGGGCCAGCAACTCTTATCGGCATCAACAATCAACTACGTCACAGGGCGCGAACGGGTCCGATAAATTTGTCCGGTCACTCGTGCTCGTTGTAGCGCGGCCCTGCGGCCCAGTTGAGCTTCTCGGCCAGGCTGCGCCACTCGCGGGCATCGGGGTCTTCCACCAGCAACGCATCGTGCTTGCCGCGCCGCACCACCACCACATCCCCCTGCCCGAGCTTGGCCATCGCCTGGCCATCGCAAAAGAGCGTGGTGCCTTCGTTAACCTTCGAGGCGAGAATCCGCACCGTCGTCTCCGATGCCACGACCACCGGCCGAAACGAAAGACTGTGCGGGCAGACCGGCGTGATGCAGAACGCCCCGACATCCGCGCTGATGATCGGCCCGCCGGCCGAGACGTTGTACGCGGTGGACCCACTGGCGGTGGCGACGATCACGCCGTCGCCGAAATAGCGGATGCCCCCTTCGCTGTCGGCGGAGATCTCCAACTCGATCATGTGAAACGGCGGACCGGCGGTGATGACCGCGTCGTTGAGGGCCGTGGCGGTGAATCGGGACGCCCTGCAGCACGCCTCGTGTTGATGGCGATCGTAATGCGTGCCGGCCGGCAGGACGTTGGCTTCGAGCATCTGCCGATGGCGCACCGGCAGCCCCTCGCGCAGCAGCCGCTCGAGATGGACGCGGAAATTGGCCGGCGTGAAGCTGGACAGAAACCCCAGCCGCCCAAAATTCACGCCCATCAGCGGCACCGCCCGCCCCCCCAATCGACGGGCCACCGACAGCAGCGTTCCATCCCCGCCGAGAATGAGAATCAACTCGGCGTCGAGTTGGCTGAGATCGCGCTCCTCGTCTTCTTCGACGCCGACCAGCTCCGCCTCCCGCTCCAACCAAGGCCGCAGCTCGGCCAGCGCCGGGCGCACCCTGGGTTTGTCCAGATTCGCGACGACAAACACTCGCTTCATGGCGGGGATTCTAAGTGATGAGCGCGGGGAGAGATAGCGTGCCCATCCCGACCTTGATCGCAGCGCTGCTTACGTCACCCAGTTCTGGGGGGGGAGGGAAGCATCGGTTTTGGGCGGACGTCCTGGCCGGACGGCGACAGCTCGTCGCCGCCGGGGCCAACATTGGACAAGCTGTTCAGCGGGACAGCGGACGAGACGGTTCTGGACCAGTGAAGGATGGAATTAACACGCGAAGGCGCAAGGCTTGGCGACGCGCCACCCGCGGCAAATCACATCAGGAGGTGCGCCGGGATGGTCCACTCTTGGGGAGCAGTTTCCGCTCCACATGCCGGAATTGGCTCAGTGTGATGCGGCCGGAGGGGAGCGCGGCGATTATCTCCAGCTCGCCGCCGAGGCCTTCGATGATTCGACGGAGCGTGCTGATTTGCATGTCATCCTGCGATTCCAACTGGGAAAGGGTCGGCTGCTTCACGCCCAGGGACTCAGCAAGCTGCTCTTGTGTCAGACCGGCGCCGCGGCGAATCTCGGACAGAAGCATTTCCGACAGGTCTTCGCGCACGCCCGCCTCGATGCGGGCCCGGCGCTGCGGCGACATCCGCTTCACTAGGTTATTCCAGGAGTGCCGTCCAGCCATTAGATCAGACCTTCCTTTCGTAACTCATCCAGGTAGAGGTCGTAAAGACCATCCGCAACCGGGACCATGCGCTGATAGAAACGACCGTCGCCCGTCTTGTCGCCGCCAATGAGAAGAATTGCGGTGCGTCGCGGATCAAACGCAAAAAACGTCCGAAACGGCCTCCCGCCGCATTGCGAGCGAAGTTCCTTCATATTCGGATGGCGTGAGCCCTTTACACCATCTGCGTGCGGCCGGCCCAACGCCGGCCCTATCCGCCTGAGAAGCTCCACGCTTCGAGCGACAGCATCCTGCTCGGCTTCCTTCAGTCCGGACCACCACAGCGCGAATTCATCCGTGTACTCGACGTCCCAGGCCGCCATCATATAGGTTATCGCCAATATTGGTCAAAATCAATACTGATTTTTCTGTACGCGCGGCAATCCGCCGACCCTGCGCCATCAACGGAGCTTGCCGGATTGAATATATGCAACCGGAATGAGGCGAAAAGATACAACGATTCTTTTGACGAATAAGAGAATGGCCGGCGGCTGGAGGCTGGAGGCGCGGGGGGCATTCCAACATGTCGCCGCATCGCGGATAATGGTTGTAGCGGGAGCGGGAATACACTCATCGGCGGAGGAACGCATGTCGGGAAGAATCTCACTTGTGTTGGTCATGGCAGCGGTGATGCTCGGTGGCAGCGGGGCGCGGGCCGATGTGAC
>Ga0302324_100016014_pt1 | contig 14982 bp, 9 predicted proteins | sample Palsa_T0_1_FD_201949 | JGI IMG/M metagenome (GOLD analysis project Ga0302324, IMG submission 201949) | Peat permafrost microbial communities from Stordalen Mire near Abisko, Sweden - Palsa_T0_1 | ecosystem: Environmental > Terrestrial > Soil > Palsa > Peat permafrost | place: Sweden: Abisko...
GTAAAGGGCTATAGATACAGAGTATCCCACCCTAGCCACAAAAACAAAGACGTGGCGAGGGTGGGGCACCCAGTTTTGTGGTTCAGAAGTGAGAAAAGGCCCGCTGGTTTGCGGGCCTTTCTCTTGCGGGTGAGTTACATGCTTAGTTATGCGATGTTAGCAACCTTTGCCGCCGGGGCCGCCTTCATAGAAGTACCTTGACCATGCGCCGGTGCTGTCGTAAGGGCCGGTGATGGTGTAGCAGGCGGGCGAGGGCTCGTCTGGTGAAAGACTGTCCCAAATGCTGGTTCCTGCGGTGTTGATGTAGTAGAGATTGCGCTGATAGGCGGCGTATCCGAAGCCTTTGCTTGAGAAGGCTCCGCTGCCTTCCGGAGGCCAGATGGTGGTGCCTACGCCCTCGGTGCCGAACTCGATGATCTGAGCATACTTTGTATTCTGGCCACCTTTGTACATGGAGCCGGGATAGTAGCCGATCCAAGTACCGTCATAGCCGAGCCACCAGTTGCCCTGGTAGAGGTAGTATTCCGCGCTGATCTCGTACTGCGGTCCGCCGCTGCTGCTGTAGTTGTTCCAGGTGGCGCCCAGTAGTCCGGAATCGGCGACCTGGACGAAGTCGTTGCAAGAGTTATTCCAGCAGCCGGTGGCGTAGTCATTTGGCGTGGAGAAGATGAAGAAATGCGCCTTCTCAGAGCCATTGAACATGGCGGGGTAGACTACCCAGCCGACTTCTTCGGTCTGTGTGGCTGCACCGCTGCCGCCAACGTACCACTCCTGTGAGAGCGAAAAGATTTCGCCTTCAGCGGTGTTGACGTAGGGGCTCCAGAGGTTGAGGTTAGAGTTACCGCCGAGATTGTTCACGTACTGATAGGTGAACGAGTACTTGTGCGAGGCTACGGACGGGTCATCGAATTCATGAGCCTGGGCTGCACGAACTGCATTGCCTGGAAGCTTCTGATAGAACTGCTTCAAGGTTGCGAAGTGGCTCATGGTTTCGAGCGAGGTCCGGAGCAGCGGCACAGTGCTTGCTTCGCACTGGGTTGAGTTACCGGCGGCATCGATGGGCTGTTCTGATACAAGGCTTTTCGCTCGTGTCGCGTCCTCGTCGGCGCTGGCCTGGTGACGACTGATCAGTTCTGCTGGAGGCGCTTCGGCTGCGGCTTTGATGCCGTACGTGCGGAAGGACGGCTGCTGGTTGACCGGGACGCAGTCATAGTGCTCTCCGTCGAGAACGAAGCTGTGGGAAACCTCAACACCCTGGTAGCGATTGAGAATTGCCTGACGCATCTCTTCGAGCGCAGCTGGGTCCCTGACTTTGCTTTCAGGCCGGCTGAGGACGTCACTGGCGGTTGCGGAGCGGGTGCTATCGAGGAATTGATTGAAGGGTACAAATTTTTCTGGGGTTGTTTCCGCGAAGGCCTGAGCCGCAAAGGCGGAGATGAGGATCGCGAAAGCGCCGACAGTGAGAGCTCTGCGGGTGAGGGAGGTGGAGGTCGCGGGCGAGGGCCCGTAGTGGTTGGATTTCGAGTAGGGGAAAGCATTGTTTGGCATGACAGCCCTTTCTTTTCGGCCTTTCGGCAAGGTTGTCAGCAGGATGCGGTGAATCGACAATATGCGCGCCCGAAAATGAAGGACTACGGCTGTTGATCCAATGAGGCCAATGCCGCTGAAAGGTGGTTGCAGGTGCGCCTATTTTTGATTCGCAGCAAACTGCTGAACTACCAGATAGTGCGGGCCGGGTTGAAAGTGTTTCACCGTCTCGATTTTTTCTTTGACGCTCTCCTAGCTGTTTGTCAGTATTGAGTACTCGAATTGTGCAGTCGGCGCGATTGACAGAAAAAAACTTTGGGAGGGTTCGTTGAGCGAGGCGGTTGATCAGAGTGGCGTGGTGCTGGCGAATCTACCCGCTGGGCCAACGGAACGTCGAACAGCGCTTGTGGTCGGCCTTGTGCTGCTCGGCATCGGGGTTGTCGTTATTCCATTTGGGAGAGTGCAGTTACCGGAGAGCAACGCCTGGGTGGCGACTGCATTTTCGTTCGTTTTCGTAGCCGATCTCATTACGTGGTTTCTTCTGATTTCTCAATTCAATATTGTCCGCTCGCGTGCGCTCCTGGTCCTGGCGAGCGGATATCTTTTCACCGCCGTGATGAATATTCCGATGCTTCTTACCTTTCCGGGAGTGTTTTCGCCGACCGGCCTTCTCGGCGCCGGATTGCAAAGCGGTCTCTGGCTTGGCCTTTCGGAGTTTACCGTGTATCCCCTCGCGGTCATCTTCTATGCGGTGATGAAGAAAGAGGCGCGAGCCCTCGTGCCGCACGGCTCTTCGCGAACGGCTATCGCCACGAGCGTTGCCATCGTGATCGCTGTCGTTCTCGCGTTAACCTGGATCACCACCGCCGGAGAAGCGCATTTACCGAAAATCCTTCCGACTAGAAGCCAATCGCCAGTCGATCTAGAACTGGTTGGCGCGCTCTTATCGCTGCTGACCGCAACCGCCCTCCTCTTGCTTTGGTTTCGACGGCGGTCAGTCCTTGATCTATGGCTTATGGTGGCGACGTGCGCGTGGCTGGCACAAGGGATCGCTAAGTGGGCTCATACTTCTGGCAGATTTAGTCTCTCGTTTTATGCAGGCGGAACTCTCTTTTTCATCTCATCGGCAGTGCTGCTTATCGTGTTACTGAAGGAGACGATGACCCTTTATGGCCGCCTGGCGGTCTCTCTGATCACCGTGCGGCGTTTGAGCGCCGAGAAGCTGCTACGGAGCGAGGCGTACTTGTCTGAAGCACAGCGATTAAGCCACACTGGCAGTTTCGGGCGCAGCCTGCTCAACGGAGAAATCTACTGGTCGGACGAGACCTACAGGATCTTTGAAGTCGACCGATCCGCTCAGCCAACGCTGGAGTCGGTTATCGAACGAATTCATCCTGAAGATCGAGATCAAGTGCGGGATACGATTGATCGCGCGACCAATGAAAGGACAGGATTCGATTTCGAATATCGATTTCTGAAGCCGGACGGTTCGGTGAAGTACGTGCATGTTGTAGCTCAAGCGTTCGAGCATGCCTCCGGAGAGTTGGAATTTGTGGGCGCGGTCACGGATATTACTGCGGCGAAGCAGGCGGGTGAAGCGTTGCGACGGAGCGAGAGTTATCTGGCAGAGGCGCAGAGGCTCACGCATACCGGGAGTGGTGCCTGGAGCGTGCCAGGATGGGACGCTTTATATCTCTCTGAGGAGTGGTATCGCATTTATGGCTTTGACCCGAAACAGGGCCTGTCAGCGTGGGAAGGCCGGCTGCAGCGTATGCATCCCGAGGATCAAGCGAAGGTGCAAGAGGCAAAAGATCGAGCGACCAGTGAAAAGTCAGATTACGAAGTGGATCATCGGATAGTTCTTCCGGATGGCACTGTTAAATACACTCACACGGTTGGCCATCCTGTTTTGAACGCGTCTGGAGACGTGGAGCAATTCGTGTGCACCATGATGGACGTTACCGAACGCACGCAGGCTGAAGAGGCATTGCGAAAGGCCTTTGAGGAGATCAAAGGCTTAAGGGATCAGCTCTTCCAAGAGAATATAGCTTTGAAGGAAGAAGTCGACCGGGTGTCTATGTTCGAGGAGATCGTCGGCACTTCTCCGGCCCTCTGCGCGGTGCTGTCCCGCGTATCCAAGGTGGCTCCCACGGACTCCACTGTTCTGATCACTGGCGAAACGGGTACGGGTAAAGAACTGATCGCGCGTGCGGTCCACAGACGATCGCAGCGTTCCTCGCGCGCCTTTGTCAGTGTGAACTGCGCTGCTATCCCTCGCGACCTGATCGCGTCGGAATTGTTCGGCCACGAGAAGGGCGCCTTTACGGGGGCAGTTCAACGACGTTTAGGGCGCTTTGAATTAGCCGAAGGCGGCACGATTTTCCTCGATGAAATCGGAGAACTTCCTGCCGAGACCCAGATTGCTCTCTTGCGTGTTCTGCAAGAGCGCGAGTTTGAGCGTGTTGGTGGAACACAATCCATCCGAAGCAATGTTCGGGTGATTGCTGCTACGAATCGCGACTTGCAGACGGCGATCGCCGCAGGCAGGTTTCGAAGCGACCTCTTTTACCGGCTCAACGTTTTTCCGATCGAAATCCCTCCGCTACGGGAACGTCGGGAAGACATTCCGATGCTGCTTGAGTACTTCATCGACCGTTATGCGAGAAAGGCCGGAAAGAGCATCCGCAGCGTGAACAAGAAAAGTCTGGAATTGCTTCAGTCGTATCCCTGGCCGGGTAATATTCGCGAATTGCAGAACGTCATCGAGCGATCGGTCATCTTGTGCGACACCGAGAATTTCTCCGTCGATGAGAGTTGGCTTTCGCGGCAGCCTCATCGAAGCGAGGCGAATGTGCGTCCCGAGCTATCTCGAAAGCTTGTTTCCCGCGAGAAAGAAATAATTGAGGCTGCTCTGCGCGAAAGTGGGGGACGTGTCTCAGGATCTTCAGGCGCAGCAGTCAAGCTGGGAATTCCAGGTTCTACGCTGGACTCGAAGATCAGATCGCTCAAGATCGACAAGAACCGCTTCAAATCAACGGATTACCCGACAGATCGCTGATAAAAAGCAGATCCTTCGCTTCCCACCCCAACAACAGGTCTTCGTTGTTGGGGTGGGAAGCGAAGGATGACAATTATGCGGGAAATCAATGACTCAGGAGACTAAGAACCCGTGGGTTGGGAGAGCATGTATGGCGGCAGGATGCCTTGTTCTGCAGCGTACGTGTAAAAGGTCTTCATGCCTTCGAGGCACTCTGAGTCCAGGTAGTAGAAGATGTTGCTGGTGAGGTAGGTGCGGATGGTGTTGGCGGGGATGGCCATTCGCGCGGTCCATTCCTCTACGAGGGTTTCAATGTTGGCCAGGCCTCGGTCGCGGGAGGCTGTGAAGTCTGCTGCGATTTCTTCCAGAGTGCGCTCACTGGCGTCGAGCGAAGACTCGCGGATGGCCCAGACGGCTGAGACCCAGGGCGCTCCTGTGAGTGCGATCCATTCTTCGGCGAGATCGTGGTAGATGAGTTCTTCTCCGGTGCGTTCTTCCTGGTTCTGGCGCTCTTCTAGGGCGTAGAGTGCCGGGTCGCCGATGAGCATGGCGGCGTCGGCAATTTCGAGCATGGGGTCGAGATCGGGATAGTGAGGCAGGAAGACTGCCATTGGGTTCCACCAGCGCTTGAAGAGGATTTGAGTGTAGGCGAGCGAGGCGCGGGAGGATGTGTCTGCGGCGATGGTCTTGATTTCGGTGAGTGGCTGGCTGGCGCGGCGGACCAGGAGGATCGAGCGTACCTTGCGCTTGGCGGCGATGGCGCATCCGGGGATGATGCGCAGGCCGGGGGTGGTGGCGAGCGCGGCTATGGGCACGAGGCCGATATCGGCTGCATCGGGATGGTTTGTGGGGAGGGCCAGCCGTTCGGCGCAGGCTGAGGGCATCATCCAGTCGAGGTGGTAGCGCGTGGATAGCTCGGTCTTGTGCGGCTCGTGTTCGAAGTCCCACATGAGGGGCGCGGGATTGAGAAATCGAATGGCGGCGATGCGGAGGCGGCTGCTCGCGTTCTTTGATTCGTCAAGCTCGGGCTGTTCTATTGGAGCGTTGTTCACTTAACCAGATTATCAAGCTGGCCTTGGCTGGCGCTTTTTGCGGCGGGGATGAGAAGCAGTTCCTTTTTGAACCACAGGGCGTCGAGGGCTGAGGCAACATGGCAATCGGAGGATTTCCATGAGCAAGCTGACGGCTGAAGATCGCAAGGAGATTTCGGGGAAGGAATACGCTTTTCCCAAGGAGCGCAAGGAGCCGCTGGAGAATGCGGCGCATGTGCGCAATGCGATTGCGCGGTTCAACCAGGTAGAGGGTGTTTCGGAAGCGGAGAAGGATGCGGCTTGGAAACGGATCAAGGCGGCGGCTAAGAAATTCAACGTTGAAGTGAATGAGTCCAGCAGGAAGGAACTGAAGCCTTCGCGGGGGAAGTAGTCTTCTTCGATTGCCAGGGATGTTGTCACCAGGTCTTTGACTGTTTGATTTCATGGGTAGAGATTGGGTGCTGTGGTATCCCACCCTAGGCGCAAAAACAGAGACGCGCCGAGGGTGGGGCACCCAATTTTGGGATTGAATTGGTAACACTATAGTTGCAGTTTTCGGCGCGTGCTCTTGACTCAGAGGGCTGCTTGCGGCTAATGTTGGCGAAATCCTGAAATCAATTTGAAGACAGTGAAGGATGAAAGCGCATGGGACCTGATTTGGGGGATTCCAGGGCGGGCCGTTGAGGTCTGTGCTCTGGAGTCTTGAAAGGTACCCGGTTTAGCGCAAATCATGATGATGCTCTCTGGTGAATCTGCGGCCGCGGTCGCTCTCGATGAAGACCGGCTGGCGTGGCTGGCTTTGATGCTCACGCCGGGGCTTGGTCCGCGGCGGATTCTGGTGGCTATGCGCCAGCTTGAGGCACCTTCGCAGGTATTTGGGTTATCGCTTACCGCAATTGAGGGGCTCAAGTTTCCGGCCGGGGCTGCGCAGCATGTTTTCGAAGGCAAGGCGCGTGCCGCGGCTGAGAAGGAGTTGGAGCTGGCCTCGGAGCATGGCGTAGGGATCGTGAGTTTCGGTTGCGGGGAATATCCGGAGCGGCTGAAGGAGATTTACGATCCGCCGCCGGTGCTTTGGGTGCGCGGCAATGCGGGTCTGCTGGCTCGGCCTTCGATTGCGATTGTGGGGACGCGTCATCCTTCGCCTTATGGGACGGGGATTGCGGAGATGCTGGGGCGGGATCTTTCTGCTCGCGGCATGTTGATTGTGAGCGGCATGGCTCGGGGCATCGATACTTACGCGCACAAGGGTGCTCTGGCGGCAGGCAGGCCTACGGTGGCGGTCTGGGGAACGGGCGCGGATGTGATTTATCCCAAAGAGAACAAGAAGCTGGCTGAGGATATTCTGGCGACGGGCGGAGCGATTGTTTCGGAGCTGCCGCTGGGCACGTTTCCTGCACCGCAGAATTTTCCGCGGCGGAATCGCATTCTGTCGGGGGTGAGCGTTGGCGTGCTGGTGGTGGAGGCGAGCGAGAACTCGGGCACGCGGGTTACGGCGCGTTGCGCTGCGGATCAGGGGCGCGATGTGTATGCCGTTCCCGGGAATGTTACGAACAAGAATTCGTGGACTCCGAACACGCTGATCAAGCAGGGTGCGCAGCTTACGGCGACGTGGGAGGATGTGTGGGAGACGCTGCCTTCGCAAATCCGGTTGGAGCTTGAGGCGGGATGGGCGGTTGAATCCAAATCCGGATCGGGAGCATCAGAGGTGACAGATGGGTTGGCAGGTGCAGGGTTGGCAGATGCACCTGAAGGCCTCAGGGGCCGCGAAGCGGTTGTATTCGGGGCGCTTCGCCAGGATGCGGCACTGCAACTGGATGAATTACTCGAGTTGGTGGAGACACAACTCTCTTCGGCTGAGGTGTTTACGGCCTTGTTTGAGCTGGAGCTGGCGGGCCGCATCCGATCCCTTCCCGGCAAGAATTACGTCCGCAGGATGTGACCGAAAAGGTACGACCGCGGCTACGCGATCCACAAGGCGATTAGCAATGTGGGGGCGTTTCGTGGTAGCGTCCTGTTTCTGAAGCACATTTTTTGGCCTGGTCTCGAAGGCGGGCCTTTAATTCAACTTGTGCCGCGCATTTTTATGGCGCGACCGCAACCGTTTGGTTCAGTGTGTGTCCAATCGTCAAGCGACTGGATTCTGTTAAAACCGGTATTCCGAGATGGGTACCTGAAAAGGTAAGGCAATGAGCAAATCACTGGTAATCGTCGAGTCTCCCGCCAAGGCGAAGACGATTGGGAAGTATCTTGGCAAGGATTTTGAGGTGCAGGCATCCATTGGACACATCATGGACCTGCCCAAGAACGACATTGGCGTGGAGTTGGAAAAGCGCACCTTCGAGCCGACGTTGATCGTTTCTCCGGGCAAGGAGAAGCTGGTGGACGCGCTGAAGAAGGCTGCGCTCAAGGCTGATCATATTTATCTGGCGCCCGATCCTGACCGCGAGGGCGAGGCGATTGCCTATCATCTGGCGATGCAGCTGGGCATCAATGTTGCTCAGCGGAAGAAGATTCGCCGCGTAACGTTTAATGAAATCACCAAGAAGGCTGTGCAGGAGGCTTTCAAGCACGCCCGGGATATCGATCAGGATCTGGTGGATGCGCAGCAGACGCGGCGTGTGCTGGACCGGCTGGTGGGTTATCAGGTTTCTCCGCTGCTGTGGGACAAGGTGCGGCGCGGGCTCTCTGCAGGACGCGTGCAGACGGTTGCGGTGCGGCTGATTGTGGAGCGCGAGCGGGAGATTGGCGCTTTCAAGCCGGTGGAGTACTGGACGCTGGATGCGCAGCTGCATCCGCAGGCTGAGAAGGCGAAGTCGTTTACGGCCAAATTTGTTGGCGTGGATGGAGAGCCGGCGCGGGTTGGCAATGGCGTGGATAAAGAAGGTAAGGCGCAGTTTATCTCCAATGCGCTGCCGGACTCGAAGGCGATGGATGCGGTGGTAGCTGCGCTGGAGACGGCGCGCTGGACACTGACGTCGGTGCAGTCGAAGGAGATGCAGCGAAGGCCTGTGTCGCCGTTCATTACAAGCCAGTTGCAGCGGGATGCCTCGACCAAGCTGGGGTTCAATGTGCGGCGGACGATGGGAGTGGCGCAGCGGCTTTATGAAGGCGTGGAGGTTGGCGCCGAGGGCACTGTGGGTTTGATTACGTACATGCGTACCGATTCTCCGCGCTGCTCGCCTGAGTCGATTGAGGCAGCGCGGGGCTGGATCAAGAGCACGCTGGGAGCGAAGTATCTGCCGGCGGCGGCGAACGCCTACAAGGGCAAGAAGGATGCGCAGGATGCGCACGAGGCGATTCGTCCTACGGATATAAATCGCACGCCGGAGTCGATTGCGCGCTATCTGAGCGACGAACAGCTCAAGCTTTATACGCTCATCTGGCGGCGGTTTGTGGCTTCGCAGATGACGCCGGCGGTGTATGACGTTACGACGGCGAAGATTGCGGCGGTTTCGGCGAAGAACGGCAAGAGCTATGACTTCAGGGCCAGCGGTTCGGTAATGCGGTTCGATGGATTTCTGAAATTGTATGAGGTTTCTGAGGACAAGAAGGACGAGGATGATGATTCTCAGAAGCTGCCCAGTCTGGATGGGGTGACGACTCTTGAGAAGGAGAAGCTGAACAGCAAGCAGAGCTTTACTCAGCCGCCGCCGAGGTACAACGAGGCTTCGCTGGTGAAGGTGCTGGAAGAGCGCGGGGTTGGGCGTCCTTCGACTTATGCATCGATTATCAACACGATCCAGGATCGCGAGTATGTGGTGAAGCCGGGTGGTCCGCGTGGTCCGTTTTATCCCACTGAGATTGGGGTGGTGGTCTGCGATCTTCTGGTGAAGAACTTCCCGTACATTTTCGATACGGCGTACACGGCCAAGCTGGAATTGGAATTGGATGAGGTGGAAGAGGGCAAGGAGAAGTGGACCGATTTGCTGAAAGGCTTTTACGGACACTTTGAAGAGGAACTGAAGGTCGCCGAGCATGAGATGGAAAGCATTAAGGCGATGGAGATTCAGACTGGTGAAAAGTGCGAGCTGTGCGGATCTCCCTTGCTGTTGAAGTGGGGCAAATTCGGTACGTTCTTTGCTTGCAGTGCTTACAACAAGAAGGACAAGAACAGCTGTACGTTTACCAAGGAAAATACTGCCGGCAAGCCTGATCTGAATACTCCGGAGGCGCAGGAAGCGGAACAGAACGAGGAATACTGCGATAACTGCGGGCGGGTGATGGTGCTTAGGCGGGGCTTGTTTGGCCCGTTCATGTCATGCCCGGGGTTCAATGAGGATCCGCCGTGCAAGACGATTCGCAAGTTGAGCCAGAAGCAGCAGCAGAAGCTGAATGCTCCGCAGCCTACGGGCGAGTTCTGCCCGCTGTGCAGCAAGGAGCTGGTGTTGCGGCAGGGATCGTACGGTGAATTTGTTTCCTGCTCCGGGTATCCCAAGTGCAAGTATGTGAAGCAGAACCTGATTGAAGGCATGAAGTGCCCGAAGTGCGGTGTTGGCGATCTAGCTGAGCGCAAGGCGCGGCGTGGGAACATCTTCTGGGGATGCACGAACTATCCCAAGTGCGACTTCACTTCGAATTACAAGCCGGTGGCGAAGAAGTGCCCGAAGTGCAAGAGCCCTTACCTGCTGGAAAAGACGCTCAAGTCCGGCGTGTTCCTGTTCTGCCCCAACAGCAAGCCTGCCGCGGTTGAAGAGGTCGTGCCGAAAAAGGGCGCTGCTGCCAAGAAGGGTGCTAAGAAAGCTGCTGTCAAGGTGGCAACCAAGGTGGTTGCGGCAGTCACGGAGCCGTGCGAGTACGAGAAGCGGATTGGCGACGCGCCTCCTCCGCCGACGTTTGAGACGCATGGGCCGGTGAAGGAAAGAGAAAAGCAGGACCGCGAACGCGAGGATGATGCGGAGCTTCAGCCGGTTTCCTGAGCGCGCGGCAGAGCAATCACGAATCAGCCCGCCATTTTGATTTGGCGGGCTGATTTCTTTGTGGGCGTATGCGATCGCGGGCAGTTTGGCACAGGCGGACCCTCCGGCATCGGTTAGCATGGCTAGCGGAGGCAACACATGCAGCAGGGAATTGCCAATCAAGCCGACGCGGGAATCATCCTCAAGCTTTACGAGCTACGCACTGAGACGGTAATGCGCCAGGCGCGGGCCTGGATGACGGGCGAGTTCTGGCCGGGCTCGGGGGATGAGTTTTTTGAAGTGATACAAGATTCCGGTTCGGAGAAGAACTCCTGGCTGCGGCAGGTGGTTTCGTATTGGGAGATGGCCGCTTCGCTGGTGCTTCACGGGGCGCTGTCGGCGGATCTGTTTGTCGACTGCAATCCGGAGCCGTTCTTCATTCTGGCCAAACTTACGCCTATTCTGCCCGAGATTCACGCTAAAATGCCGCTCTATTTTTCAAAGATGCTGAAGCTGGTGGAGAACTCACAGGCGGCTGCCGCGCGGTACGAGGTGGCGAAAAAGAACGTCGAGAACATGCGGGCGGCGCGCAGCGCGAGCTGGCTTCGTCAGCCGAAGACTTCGAGTTGACGCAAATCTTAATGAAACTGAAGCTTGCCAAAACGGGATGGTTTGGAGCATTCTCACTAAGACTCATTTTGTGAGAAAAGTTCGCTCAATCCTTCCACACTGGAGAATTTGCACATGAAGCGTATTGCTGCTGCTACTTTTTCCCTCCTTGCGATCGCTGCGGTTTCAGCTTTCGCCGCTGATTCCATGAAGGTCAACGGATACATCTCGGACGCCATGTGCGGCGCCAAGCATGCCGGCACGGGCGCGGCTTGCGCCAAGAAATGTCTTGCTGGCGGGGAGAAGCCGGTTTTCGTCGATTCGGCCAAGAAGGAAGTCTGGGCGATTGACAATCCCGATTCCGTCAAGGATGCCTGGGGCAAGCATGTTGAGCTGAAGGTGACCGCTGATGCGTCTGCCAAGAGCGTGCATGTTGACTCTGTTTCCGTTCTGGGCGACTAAGACGGCCAATTCACACCGATTCCCGGTCAGTTAACGAGCCCCCGGTTGGCTAGCTGTCTAGCTGGCCGGGGGCTAATCTCCGGTCAGCGCCAAAATTCGGGGTGCTAGAATTCGGAGTGATTCCTCGTGTTTCTCCGGAAACGATATTGTGGACGGGCAATCGGGAACCAGGAATCTGGAACGGACGTATATTCAACCATGGCCAAAGCAGTCTGGAACGGCATTGTCATCGCCGAAAGCGACACATTTGAAACTGTCGAAGGGAATGTTTATTTCCCTGAAGCCGCTCTGAAGCGGGAGTATTTTCGTCCCAGCTCCACTACTTCTACCTGTCCCTGGAAGGGCCAGGCGCGCTATTACTCGCTGTTTGCCCCGGGGCAGGAGAATCCTGACGCCGCGTGGTATTATCCTGATCCCAAGCCGGCGGCGCGCAAGATCAAGAATCACGTGGCATTCTGGCGCGGAGTGGAAGTGGAGAAATAGCCGGTGCCGTCCGGGCTTGACAGTCGAATCAGGCGACCTGAGTGAGTCTACTTCTTAGCCCGTCTTGTTGGCGGGTTGTTTTCTTCGCATGATCGGGTTTCTGTCCCGCATGTTGTTGATGTCCGATTCGTCTGCTGTACGTCTCAGTTGTATCGAGAGACCTTTCCAATCTGCATGGCTCGCTGCGCTTCGTTCCCCCCGAGGCAATCGAGAGCTAAATCCGCCCGATGACGTTGCATAAGCGGTGTCTGTGTTTCAATCCCTGTCTTGATGGAGAATCCACGATGAATGAATCTTCTTGCCGCCGGCGCAATTGCCTGGTTTTGTGCGCTTCGCTGGTCTGCGGATTGGTATTGAGTCAAATGGCTCCGGCCGCGGAGCCCGCTGCCGCGAAGCTTAAGGTTCCCACTCTCAAGTTTGAGAAATACACCCTGCCCAACGGGCTGGAAGTAATTCTCCGCGAAGACCATCGCTTGCCGCTGGTGGCTGTTGATCTCTGGTACCACGTGGGTCCGGTGAACGAGAAGGCGGGGCGGACGGGCTTTGCGCATCTCTTTGAGCACATGATGTTCGAGGGCTCGGAGCATGTGGGCGAGAAGGCGCACTTCAAGTACCTGGAGGGCGCGGGGGCGACGGACATCAACGGCACCACCAACTATGACAGGACGAATTACTTTGAGACGGTGCCCAGCAACCAGCTTGACCTGGCGTTGTGGCTGGAAAGCGACCGCATGGGCTTTCTGCTGGAGACGCTGGACCGAACCAAGCTGACCAACCAGCGCGATGTGGTGCGCAATGAGCTTCGGCAGGATGAGGGGCAGCCTTACGATGTGGCCGATGAGGCTGAGGGGCACCTGCTTTTTCCCAAGGAGCATCCGTACTACGGCAATGTGATCGGTTCGCACGCAGACGTGGAGGCGGCGCGCCTGTTGGATGTCCGTGACTTCTTCCAGCACTTCTATACGCCGAATAACTCGAGCATCGCGATTGTGGGCGACTTTGATCCGGCTACGATCAAGGCCAAGGTGGAGAAGTTCTTCGGGCCTATTCCGGCCGGTCCGCCGGTGGAGAAAGCGGCGGTGGTTACGCCGCCGATTACGAGCGAGCGCCGGGTTACAGTGACAGACACTGTGCAACTGCCGCGGTTGAGTATTGCGTGGCTTTCGCCTGAGGCTTTTCATCCTGGCGATGCCGATGCAGACATGTTTATCAACATTCTTGGCGGAGGCAAGATCAGCCGCTTGTATCAGAAGCTGGTTTACGAGAAGCAGATCGCGCAGAGCGTGAATTGCTCCAATCAGTCGCTGATGGTTACGTCGATGGCCAGTTGCGATATCGTGGCTCGTCCGGGTGTGAAGCTGGAGGATCTGGAAGCTGCGGTAGACAAGGAAATCGAAGCGCTTCGTACCGACGGGCCCACGCAGGCGGAGCTGGATCGAGCGCGGAACAAGGAACTTTCTGGGCTGATCCAGGGATTGCAGCGGCTGGGCGGTTTTGGCGGCGTGGCGGACATGATGGACCGCTATAACCAGTACCTGCACGATCCTGGATACCTGCCCAAGGATGTGGCGCGGTATGAGGGAGTGACTACAGCCAGCGTGCAGCAGGTGGCGCAGAAGGTTTTCGGCAAGAATCAGCGGGTTGTTGTCTATTGCGTACCGGGCAAGAAGGTTACAGAAGACGTGCCGCGCAGTCCAGAGGACACCGACGCCAATGTGAAGGTGGTTCCACCCTACTCTGCTGACTTTGAGACTGCGCAGAACTGGCGCAAGGAAGCCCCCAAGCCGGGGCCCGAGCCGGCTTTGCATTTGCCCTCGCCGAAGACGTTTGCGTTGTCCAATGGGGTGAAGGTGTTCCTGATTGAGGAGCATGCGCTGCCGGTGATGAGCGCTTCGCTGGTGACTTTGGCTGGCGGAGAGGATAATCCCAATGACAAGCCGGGGCTGGCGGGCTTTACATCGCGGCTGTTGACTGAAGGCACGGCTACGCGCTCGTCGACTCAGTTGGCCGATGATATTGCCCAGATCGGCGCGGGTCTCGGCTCCTCGGCGAGCATGGATAGCGCCCAGGCTTCAGTGAGCGCGCTGAGTAACAATGCCTCGCCGGCTCTGGAGCTGCTCTCGGATGTGGTGCTGCATCCGGCGTTCAAGGACGAAGAGGTGGAGCGCATTCGCAAGCAGCGGCTGGTGGCGATCTTGCAGGAGGGCGATTCGCCGATTGCAGCGACGCTGCGGGTAGGCGAGAAGGTGCTCTATGGTGACCAGCCGTATGGGTATCAGGCGATTGGGACAACGGCGTCAGTGAAGGCGACGAGTCGCGCTGAACTAGCCGCTTTCTGGGCTGCTCATTACGCTCCCAAGAACTCGGCGCTGATTCTGGCCGGCGACCTGTCGGAAGCGGAAGCAAGGCGATTGGCAGAGAAGTATTTTGGAGCGTGGACTGAGAGCGGGACGGAAGCTGCAGCCGCGGCTGCTGCGACTCTTCCTCCGCCGCCAGCGCCGCCGGCGCGCAAGATTGTTATCGTGGACAAGCCGGGTTCTCCGCAAACAACGCTGATCACCTTTGGCCTGGGCGTGCCGCGCAACACGCCCGATTACGCGGCTATTACGGAGATGAACAGCATCCTCGGAGGCTTGTTCTCAAGCCGGATCAACATGAATCTGCGAGAGAAGAACGGCTTTACTTACGGCGCGTTCTCGGGATTCTTCTTCTACCGTGGTGGCGGCCCGGCTTTCTCTGGCGCGCAGGTACGCACCGATGTGACGGCGCCGGCGTTGCATGAGCTGTTCTCTGAGCTGAACCGGATTCATACCGATCCTGCTACGCCGGACGAACTCAAGCTGGCCAAGGACAATGCGCTGCGATCGCTGCCGGGCTCGTTCGAGACGGTGGGCAATGAGACGGGGCTGATGTCCGAGTTGTTTGTGTATGGCTTGCC
>Ga0302324_100016018_pt1 | contig 14980 bp, 14 predicted proteins | sample Palsa_T0_1_FD_201949 | JGI IMG/M metagenome (GOLD analysis project Ga0302324, IMG submission 201949) | Peat permafrost microbial communities from Stordalen Mire near Abisko, Sweden - Palsa_T0_1 | ecosystem: Environmental > Terrestrial > Soil > Palsa > Peat permafrost | place: Sweden: Abisko...
ACCATCGCCGGCACCGCCTCGCGCGTGCACAGAAACGTGCCGGTCAAGTTGGTCGCGATCACGTCCGACCACGTCTGCGGATCGAGCCGCGCGAACGGCCGGCTGACCCCGATTCCGGCGTTGTTCACCAGGATGCCGACCTCGCCGTGGCGCGCGCGCGCCGCCGCGAACGCGGCGGCGATCGAGCTCTCCTCGCGCACGTCGCCGACGACCAGGTTGGTCTGCGCGCTCGCCGGCATCGTCGCGGCGCACTGCTCGAGCACCTCCCGGTCGCGGCCGACGAGCGTCACCAGCGCGCCTTCGGCCGCCAGCGCCTTGGCGATCGCAGCGCCGATGCCGCGGCCGCCGCCGGTGACCAACGCGTGACGTCCGGCCAGCAGCGCGCTCATCGCGTCACCTCGCTTGCCGCTTCGGCGGCGATCTGCGCCGCACGGCGCAGGGTGCGCAGATACTGCTCGCGGCCGGGCAGGTACTGTTCGGGCCAGCGCAGCTCGTCGTACCCCAGCTGCGCCGCCGCGTGCAGGGTGAAGTACGGATCGGCGAGATGCGGCCGAGCCAGCGCGACCAGATCGGCGCGCCCGGCGGCGATGATGCTGTTCACCTGATCGGCGTCGGTAATGTTGCCGACCGCCATCGTCGCGATGCGCAGCTCGTTGCGGATCTTGTCCGAGAACGGCGTTTGGAACATGCGTCCATAGACCGGCTGCGCGAGCCGCGACGTCTGCCCCGCCGAAACGTCGATCAGATCGGCGCCGGCAGCCGCGAACGCGCGCGCGATCTCGACCGCGTCGTTGGGCGTCACGCCACCGTCGACCCAATCCGTCGCCGAGATGCGTACCGACATCGGCTTGTAGCTCGGCCAGATCGAGCGCAGCGCCGCGAAGATCTCCAGCGGATACCGCAGCCGGTTCTCCAGCGCGCCGCCGTACTCGTCGGTGCGCCGGTTCGTCAGCGGTGTGATGAAGCTCGACAGCAGGTAGCCGTGCGCGCAGTGCAGCTCGAGCAGATCGAAGCCGCAGCGCAGTCCCATCTCGGTCGCGCGCTCGAACTGCAGCTTCACCTGGTCCATGTCGTCGCGCGTCATCGCGCGCGGCGTCTGGTTGCGCTCGCCGAACGCGATCGGCGACGGCCCGATCAGCGTCCAGTTCCCGGCCTCGAGCGGCTCGTCGGGCTCCTCCCAGCCGCGCTGCGTCGAACCTTTCGGCCCGGCGTGCCCGAGCTGCAGCGCGATCTTGGCGCGCGTATAGCCGTGAACGAAGTCGACGATGCGCGCCCACCCGCCGACGTGCTCGGGCCGGTACATCCCCGCACAGCCTGGCGAGATGCGCGCATCGGGCGCGACGCACGTCATCTCGGTGAACACCAAACCGGCCCCACCCTGCGCCCGCGCCCCGAGGTGCACGAGATAAAAGTCGTTCGGCATTCCGTCGACGCAACTGTACATCGCCATCGGCGAGACGACGACCCGATTCGCCAGCTCCAGCTCGCGCAACCGAAACGGCGCGAACATCGGCGGCACGGGCTCCGCCGTTCCCGCCCGTTGCGAAAGCCAAGCCTCGATGTTCGCGATGTACTCCCGGTCCCTCAGCCGCAAGTTGTCGTGGCTGAGCCTTTGGCTGCGCGTCAGCAAGCTGTACGCGAACTGCTCGGGCTCCAAGCCCGCATACCGCACGACGTTCTCGAACCACTCCGTGCTGTTGCGCGCCGCGTTCTGCAGCCGCAACACTTCGATCCGCCGCTCCGCCTCGTACTCCTCGAACGCGCGCGCCAGGTCGTTGTTGCGTTGCAGCGCTCCGGCCAGCGCGATCGCGTCCTCGAGCGCGAGCTTCGTCCCCGAGCCGATCGAGAAGTGCGCCGTGTGCGCCGCGTCCCCGATCAGCACGCGGTTGCCGTCGAACCAGCGCGCGTTGCTCACCTGCACGAACGAGATCCACGGGTTGGCCAGATGCTTGGCGTTGCTCATCAGCCCATGCCCGCCGAGATACGGCGCGAACAATCGCTCGCAGAACGCCAGCGACTCCTCGGTCGACGCCGTGTCGAGCCCCGCCGCCCGCCACGTCTCCTCGCGGCATTCGACGATCACCGTCCCCGTGTCGGCGTCGAACTGATACGCGTGAACTTGAAACCATCCATGCGGCGTCTCTTCGAACGCGAACGTGAACGCGTCGAACCGCTGGTGCGTCCCCAGCCAGATGTACCGGTTGCGCCGCGTCTCGAGCGTCGTCCCAAACGCTTCCGCCCTAGATCGCCGCGTTGCCGAGCCCGCCCCATCGGCCACGACGATCACGTCCACATCGCCGAACGCATCCGCGTCCGCTTCGACCTCGAACCGCAGATCGACGCCCAACGACACCGCGCGTTCCTGCAGAATCGCCAACAACCGCTTGCGCGCGATCCCCGCAAACCCCTGACCGCCCGCGCGAATCACCCGCCCGCGGTAATGAACGTCAATGTCGTCCCAATGCACGAAGCTCTCGACGATCCGTTCGTACGTCGCGGGATCCGCCGCCGCAATGTTCCCCAGCGTCTGATCGGAGAAGACGACACCCCATCCAAACGTATCGTCAGCCCGGTTACGCTCGAACACCGTGATCCGCGCATCGGGCCGCGCGGCCTTCATCACGATCGAGAAAAACAGCCCCGCCGGCCCACCGCCGATGCAGACGATTCTCAACGAGGCCTCTTTTCGGAAGCTTGCGGCGTCGATAGTTTATGCCTAAACTACATCGGTGTCAACCGACCCCTCTTCAGCACAGGTGGGGAGGCTGCACCGATTGAAGTCGGCGGCGTGGCGACAGTGTTCGTGAGCTATCGCCGGCGTGATACCGCGCAGCTCGTCGGTCGTCTCAGCGATCAGCTCAAGGCCTATTACGGTTCGGAGAACATCTTTCTCGACACCGCCGACCTGCCCTACGGCGTGGACTATCGCGAGCCCGTTCAGGCCGCGCTGAGCCGCAGCGACGTTGCCGTTGCGATCATCGGGGCGGCATGGCGCGGGCCCAACGGAGAGAGCTCGCGCCTCGACGAGCCCGACGACCCCGTTCGCATCGAAATCGAGTCTGCGCTCGAAGCCCGTGTCCCGATCATGCCCGTGCTGGTCGATGGAACGCCGATGCCGGCCGCTTCACAGGTTCCCGAATCGCTGCGTCCGCTGATCTATCTGAATGGCGTCCCTCTTACAAGCGGCGTGAATTACCATACCGACACCGATCGGCTCATCGGAGCGCTCAACGTCATGCTAGGCCCCAAAGCCCCGATCGTCCGGCGCACGGCCTCGCTTGCGCTCGCGCTGCGAAACCCGATCGTGTGGGCGCTCGCGCTCGTCTTCGTCCTGCCGTTCGTCGCCGCCGCGCTCGGCATCGCCCCGCCCTGGCCGCCGGGCATTCAGATCGTCACCGTCGCCATCGAGGCGCTGACGATCGTCACCTTTCTGGTCGTCGTTCGCAGCCTCGACCGCGCTTCGCTGAAGCGCTATCTCTTCGCGTCGGCGGCCTGCCTCGCGCTTTGCGGCGGCGGATTCTTGGTCGCGCAATCGGCGTTCGTCTTTGCGGCGCCAACGACCGGCCAGCGCTTCGTCAAGGGGTTCGTCTGCACCGACGACGCGCGCTTGCTCTACAAGAGCAAATGCCCTTTTCTCGGCGACGACGAGCTCCAAGGCACGGAATACGATGCCGAACGGCTCTGGACAGTGCAGTCGATCGCCGCCACGCGAGTCGCGCTCGATGCCCTCTGGCTGCTGGCATTCGTTGCGGTTTCCGTCCTATCAGCCTTCGCCATCGTCTACGTCCTTCACGAGGAGACAACACAACATGCTGCGCGCTTTTCTTAGCGGGATCGCGGTCGTTCTCTGCGCGGCCCTCTGTGCCCGGCAGGCCGCGGCGAGCGAACCCGGCTATCGCGCCGTCAAGGCCGCGATCGTGGATCTCCAGAGAGGCGGCTATAATGACAAGTTATCCAGAGACCTTGCCCCGTACGGCCCGAGGAAGTTCCAGACCACCTGCTGGGCTCGCTCAGGCTGCGTCGTACTCGACGGCTGCTCGGTTCTCGAAACGTACTTGCCGTCGCAAGAGGCCAACACGCGAGCCGCGAACTACGCTCTCATCGCCGACGTGTCCGTCACGTACGAACATGTCTTGACGCAGCTTGGTTATCCGCAGACGGTCTGGGGCCGGACCGTCAACGATTTCGAGACGTACGAGATCGCCCGGGCAGAGCACGGCCGGTCGGCCTTCTTCACCGAAACAGCCCAGCGGCGGGACAAATACAAGTTCCTCGACGAGCCCTTTGAGGGCGTGCTGGGCCAGCAGCTCATTTTCCAGTTGCGAACCTACCAGAACGCTCACCCGAGGCTGCACGGCTTCGTGTTCACGGGCGGATGTGGCGCCGCTGAAGTCCCGGTCAAGATCGTAACCTCGCCGCTTGCCACGCAGCTGTTCATCATTCCGACGTTCTTCTACGACGTATGCCGCGCCCAAGACATCAAACCGGACGATATGAGCAAGTGCAACCATTGGCGCGAGGTGCTCGCCCCCGTCGAATCGATCTCGGGTTCGTATCACTATTTCGTGCGCTGGGCCGATGGCGTCGCCAGACGCGGCATCCTCGACGTGAACGACCTGCAATTCAAAGGCGCGGTCGGCATCGTCACCTTGAGAAAGCCGTAGTCGCGAACGGGTTCAGTCCACGCCGACGTCAACCGACGATGGCGTTGCGGCCCGCAGCCTTCGCCTTATAGCACGCCGCGTCGGCCGCCGCGATCACCGAGGCGGCACTGGCAGTGAGGTGGTTGATCGGCGCCAGGCCGATGCAGACGCCGATGCCGAGCAATTGACCTTCGTGCTCGATCCGGTAGTCTTCGACCGCGGCGCGGATCTTGTCGGCCACGTGGCGCGCGTCGTCGATGCGGCAGTTGGTGAGCAGCAGTCCGAACTCATCGCCGCCGATGCGAGCGAGATGGTCGCCGCCGCGAACGACGCGACCCATGACCGGACCGACCTCGCGCAACAGACGATCGCCGGCGGCGTGACCGAACTGATCGTTGACGACCTTGAAGCGGTCGAGGTCGAGGAACGCGACCGCATGTTGCTCGCCGCGCTCGCGCGCGCCGCGGACGGCCTCCTCGAGGAGCTCGAAGAAGGCGCGGCGGTTCTGCAGCCCGGTCAACGGGTCGTGCGACGCTTCGAAGGAGAGGCGTTTGGCCAAGCTGTTTTCGGCCGTGACGTCGCGCAGCACGACGACGGTACCGTGCTCGTCCGGAATCCGCGACGCGACGAATGCGACGTCGATGATCCCGCTCTTGACGGCGGCTTGCCCGCGACCCCGGTGCACGTCGTGAAGCGCCGCGCCCGCGATCACGTCGATCGGCCGCGCGTCGTCGTCGAGCAGGCGAATGACGTTCCCGACCGGCTGGCCGTAGGCTTCGACGAGATCGACGCCGAGCAGCAGTTGCGCCGCGGTGTTCACGAACTCGACGCGGCCGTCGGCGAGCACGGTGACGACCGCATCGGCGATCGCGGCCAGCGTGGTCTGCAGCTTGTGCTGTTCCGCGGCGAGCGCATCGACGAACTGCTTGCGCGACGTCACGTCGCGGTAGGTCAGCACGTGAACGACCTCGCGTTGGTCGTGACGGACCGGCGTGGAAGCGACCTCGATCCAGATCGGCGTCCCGTCCTTGTGGTAGAGGACGATCGCGGCGCGCACGGCTTCGGCCGCCTCGATGCGCGAGCGCAGCCATGCCATCTGACGGGCATCGGTGAGCTGGCCCCAGAGCCGCTCGCTGCTGCGTCCGACGAGCTCCGAGGGGCTGTAGCCGAACAGCGCGCCGAAGCCGAAGTTGACGTGCAGGAACTGCGGCGGCGCGTCGGGTTCGTGCGGGGTCGCCATGATCGCGATCGCCTCGCTGAGCTGCTCGACGGTCTCGGTCAGCCGTTCGATCGCGCTGGACTCGCGGACCATCGAGCCTGCCGGGTCGCAGGCCGCAGCGATCTCCGCGGCCAGCGCGATCAGGGCCGGGTCGTCGAGGTCGCTCGACGGAGCGATGAAGAGCAGCTCGCCGATGCTCCCGTCGCGCAACGACAGCTCGATTCGCCGAAACGACCACGCGCCCAGCGGAAACGCATACCGCACCGCGCGTAGAAGAGCGCCGGCGGCATCGGGGTCGCAGCCCCAGGCAGCTAACGGGGTCGCGTCGACAGGTCGAGCGACCAACACTGCCGAGGCACCCGCGACCCGAGCAGCAATCCGCAGCAATGCGGTAGTCGATTCCATCTCTGCACAGGTTATCGGACGCAGCGGTCCGCGACCCGATGCGTCCCCGCCGGGCACCCTAGAAGTGTGCGCTCGGTCGCTTATTTCGTGAGGTACCACCGGATCGGCGTCACGGTCTCGTCCCCGGAAACGCGGCCGAGCACCCTGAGGTGCTCGAGGTGCGCAAGCGTCTCGGCCACGGCGAATTCCTGATGGCCCGGCGGCAGCTGGTCGAACCGGTCGCCCCGGCGCCGCCAGCGCAACGCACCGGCGACCTCGGCCCCGGTCGCGCAGCCGGAGGCGAGCGCCTCCACGACCTGCGTCTCCCGCGCCGCCTCGTGCGCGAGCAGCTCTTCGACGCGGCGGGCCAGGTCCGGGAACGCCTCGCCGTGGGCCGGAAGCGCCCCGCTGGTCTGCACGGCGCCGACGGCGCGGAGCGAGGCGACGTAGTCGCCCATGGGGTCGCGCCCGCGGTCGTGCCACAACCCGACGTGCGGCGTCACCGGGTCGAGCACGTGATCGCCGGTGAACGTGCGGCCCGAGACGGTGTCGATGAAGCACAGGTGGCCGGGCGAATGGCCCGGCGTCCACATCGCGCGCAGGCGGCCGATGCGGTCGCCGTCCTCGAGCAGCCGGGTCGGCGCGACGACGTCGTAGCGGTCGTACTGCGCGTCCTCTTCGGGGTCGGGCTCGACGCGCAGTCCGTTGCGCTCCAGCCAGGCGCCCGCGATCGACTCGTCGTCGGGCGCGGCGGCGCGGAGCTGCACGACCCGCCAGTCCGCCGGGTGCATGCCCAGCTCCGGCACCCCGGCCGCGAGCAGCTCGCCGGCCAGCCCGTAGTGATCGAAGTGAAAGTGGGTCACGACCAGCCGCCGCACGTCGCGCAGCGCGTAGCCGTTGGCGGCCAGACCGTCGTCGAGCGCCGCGCGGACGTCGGCCGCCTTCCAGCCGCAGTCGATCAGCGTGAGGCCGTCCTCGTCCGCGAGCAGGTAGCCGTTGATGTACCGCATCGGGTTGCCCGTCATGGGCAGGCGGATTTGGATGATGCCGTCGCCGAGCGCCGAGGTCGGCGGGAGGGTGCTGGGAATGGACACCCGGCCTCGTCTTCGCACGTCGGCTGCCCCAGTCCCAGGAAAGGACTCGCGGGCGCGACCTGGGATGATCGCTCGATGCAGCAACGGCACTTCGCGTTCTGGCCCGCTCGGCGCCCGAAGGAATTTCCGATCCCCGTCACCAGCATCGCGCACAACTTGGCGACGTCGGCGGCGCGGTTTCCCGACCACAACGCGATCGTGTACTACGACACGCCGATCCCGTATCGCCGGCTGTGGCACGAGGTCGAGCAATTGGCCGGCTATCTCGAGCACCGCGCGCAGGTGCGGCGCGGCGACCGCGTGCTGCTCTACATGCAGAACTCGCCGCAGTTCATCATCGCGTACTACGCGATCTTACGCGCCAACGCGGTCGTCGTGCCGCTCAACCCGATGCTGGTCGCCGAAGAGCTGCAGACCTATCTCGACGACAGCGGCGCGACGGTCGCCATCACCGGGCAGGAGTTGCTGTCGAAGCTGCGCGGATTCGCGCCGGCACCGCTGCACCACGTCATCGTCGCGGCGTATGCTGATTACGTCGAGCGCGAGACGAAGCTGAACCTCCCGCCGGCCGTCGCGGCGCCGCGCGCCGAAGTCACCGGCGACGGACTGATCGCATGGTCCGACGCGCTCGCGCAGTCCGAGCCGCCCGGTCCGATCGTGACCGGCGCCGACGACATGGCGACGCTGCCGTACACGTCGGGAACGACCGGCCGGCCGAAGGGCTGCGTCCACCTGCACCGCACGATGCAGACGACGATCTTCGCGACGCCGATGTGGGGCAGCGCGAACAACCCAGGAAACCGCGTGCTGTCGGTGCTGCCGTACTTTCACGTCACCGGAATGACCGGCGACATGAACGGGACGCTCTCCAACGGCTCGACGATCGTGATGATGACGCGCTGGGATCCCGAGACCGCGCTGACGCTGATCGAGCGATACCAATGCACCAGCCTCACCGCGATCAGCACGATGGTGGTCGACCTGCTCTCCCACCCGGCGTACCGCACCGAAGCGCTGCGCTCGCTGGTCGGAATCGGCGGCGGCGGCGCGCCGTTGCCGGCCGCGGTTGGCGCAGAGCTCAGCGGCCGTCTCGGGATGAACTACATGGAAGGCTACGGCCTCACCGAAACGATGGCGATGACGCACGCGAACCCGCCGGACCGCACCAAGCTGCAGTGCCTGGGGATCCCGACCTTCGGCGTCGATTCACGCGTGATCGACCCCGACAGCCTGCGCGAGCTCGCACCCAACGAGACCGGCGAGATCATTATCCACGGTTCGCAAGTGATGCGCGAGTACTGGCGTCAGCCCGACGCGACCGCCGAAGCGTTCATCGAGCACGACGGCAAGCGCTTCTTCCGCACCGGCGATCTCGGCTACGTCGACGACGAAGGCTACTTCTTCTTGGTGGACCGCGTCAAGCGCATGATCAACGCGTCGGGCTTCAAGGTGTGGCCGGCCGAAGTCGAGACCAAGCTCTTCTCGCATCCCGCCATCAAAGAAGCGTGCGTGATCGCCGCGATCGATCCACGCAAGGGCGAACAGGTCAAAGCGGTCGTCGTGCTGCGCGAGGGTGCGCAGGCTAGCGCGGGCGACATCATCGCCTGGTCACGCGAGCACATGGCCGCGTACAAGGTACCGACCGAGGTCGAGTTCGTCGAATCGCTGCCGCGCTCGGCGACCGGCAAAGTCCAATGGCGCGCGCTCCAAGAAGAGGAGCAGCGCCGCAGTGAGCCGGCTTCGGCGCGCTGACCGAACCGACCTCATTGCAGCATGGGGAACAGGAGAAATTCGGCGACCTTGCCGTCGGTCGCCTGAAACATCACGGCGTACACCGATCGCGTCGCGAAGCTAATCGTCGCTCCCGTCACCACGAACCCACCGCGCTCGGACCGGCCTCCGATCGCGACCGACCGTGGGACGCCCAGTGGTTCGAGCGCGTCGCGGGCCCGAGCAATCATCACCGCGTCCATGAAGCGCCGGAAATCAGGGGTCATTTGGGCGAAGTCCGCACGGCCCGACTGCAGTTGCGCAATCCATCCCCGAAATGCGCCCTCTCCGGCCGCCGGCACGGGGGCCGGAGACGGTGCCGAGGTCGGAGACGGCGCGGCGAACGCGCCGACGACGGTCGGGCCCACCGTCGCTACCGCGGGCGGCGCAGTCAGCACCGTTCGAAGAAGACGCCTCGCAATGGCTCCCGCCGGCGCCTCGTAAGAGTTTGTCAGTACGGCGACGGCAACATCGTCGTCGGGCGCCAAGAGATCGTACGATGCGAACCCGATGACATTGCCTCCGTGCGCCGCGACCCGATGGCCGTTGAGCACGTACACCGAAACGCCGAGTCCGTCGCCCGTTGGCGTGCCGGCGGCGACACCCTCGGTCATCATGCGGCCGAATGATGGTTCGTCCAGGATGGTGTGGTGCATGAGCGCCACGTCGAAGCGCACGAGATCGCTAGCGGTACCTGCCAGCGCCGCGGCGCCGTTCAGCCACGCCGGAGCCTCGAAGGGCTCCTCATGCGGTGGCTCTCCGAAAAAGGAATTATATCCTACCGACCGATCCGGGTCTTCCCGCGGCGGCTCGTCGAATGCGGTACGCATCATTTTCGAAGGATCGAAAATGCTTCGCTTCATGTATGCCTGCAGGGATGCGCCCGTCGTACGCTCCACGATTCGCCCGGCGATGGCGAAGTTCGTGTTGCTGTACTCCCAGCGCGTGCGTGGCGGGGCGGTGAGCGGAAACGATCCGTAACGCCGGACGATCTCCTCCACCGTGATCGGCTGCGACATTTCCTCATCGACGTAGTCTAATGGATAGTAATCGCGATAGCCCGACACTTGTCCGAGCAAATCAGCGACGGTGATCGTACCGGCACTTGTGATGCCGGGATACCATCGCGCCACCGGATCCGTGATCGTAAGCTTCCCTTCCGACGCGAGCTGCAAAATCGCCACGGCGACGAATTCCTTGGTGACCGAACCGAACCGGAAAATCGTGTTCTCGTCTACGGGCGCGCCGCTCGCTACGTCGCGGAGCCCGTAGCCCTTCACATACCACATCCCACCGCAGAACATCGCGACCGACGCACCCGGCGCAATGCCAGCTGCCAGAGCAGCCGTAACGATACCATCGACCTGCGCTGGGGGAGGACACGATCCACCCGCCCTTGCCGGCGTCGATCCACCGCTCAACGCGACGACGAATGACACTGCGAAGACAAGCGCGGATGTCAGAAGCGATTTTCGGCCGGCTCTGACGCGGCTTCGTGCCGCAGCAATGGCCCCGTGAGGCGAATTTCGCCGGAAGGACGCGTTTCCAGACAGCATGGGTGCACCCCAAGATATAACGCCGTTCAATGGTGCGGTTCGTGGCGATAAACGCTCAACCTGCCGTCTTCGTGTCAGCTGACCTCGGCGACATCGCCGCGCTGATAGTACTGGCGAATGCGATTCTTGCGGTCGATGTTGCCGCAGCGCGCCAGCTCGTCGAGGCCCCCCAGCGCGGCTTCGATCTGATCGCCGACCGCGAGCGCGTTCTGCACGTGCTCGCGGCGGGTCGCCACGGCCATCATGTCGATGATGCCGCGATCGGTGTGCACGCGCTCGCCGAAGGCCACCGCAACGCCGACCAGCGCGTTGTAGCGGTCGAGCAGCTTGCGCTCGGTTTGAGGCCGTCGCGCCGCTATCGTCTTGAGATCGTCGCGCGACTCGCGCAGCGCAAAGCTCTCGTCGTCGCCGGTGAGATGGTCGAGGTCGAGGCGCAGCAGCGTGTTCATGTTGGCGACCAGGACCCACAGCGCGACGTCCTCCGCGTGCGCGCGAAAACGGTGCCAGTGCATTGCCACCGCCGTCACGATCCCTCCGACGCATAGCGAAGCCAGCATCCAAACGGCGTTTGCATGCTGTGCGAGCCAGGCGAACAGCATCGACAAGATCGGGGTCTCCGGCGCGGGGCGAGGGTCCTACTAGGGTGATCGGCATCCCGACAGCACGGGTTGAGATCCCGGCTTAGGCCCGGCCGAGCAGCTTGCCCTTGGCCGCTTCCGCCTCCGCGGCCATCGAAAGCGGCACGCGGTAGTTCCGAACCGACGCGATCACCTGCGAGTTCGCCAGCAGCAGGCAGTTCGTGCAGTAGTCGATGACGTCTTGGTTCGGCACGCCGAAGACGAGGATCAGGAGCACCGCGAAGACCGATGACGCGCGATCACCGGTCGAGCAATGGATCAGCGCCGGCTGCATACCTTCCTGATCGCGCAGCATCTTCAACGCCGCTCGCGTCGCGATGCGGTCGAAATCCGGCTGCGGCATTCCGCGCTCGATGACGAACTCGTTCGTATACGACACGCCGAGCCTCGCCAGAATCTCCTTCTCCTGCGTGTCGAACGGCGGCACCGGCGGATAGGGCGGCGACGACGGCTTCGTTTCGCTCGGCGAGCGCACGCAGATGACCGACTTGATCCCGGCGCCGTTGGGTGGCGAGGCCGCCAGCGCCGGATAGGCCTCCGTCGAGGGCTGGCCGGTGACGTAGAGCCCGCCGAACACGATGCGCGCGCCGCTGTACGCGACGAACGCGAGGTCGTTGATCGTCGGATACGGATAGTTGCTCATGCCCACCCCGGTCTAGACAGCGCCGATACGCGCGAGGAACGTCTCCAGCGACTTCGCCGGCTCGGTCTCGAATGGCTCCCCGAGTCGCGGCTGACGAATGCGATCGACGCGAAAGTTGCGGAAGTCGTCGCGCAGCTCGCACCAGGCGGCCAGCGTCCACACCTTGCCCCAGAAGTAGAGCCCGAGCGGGCGCACCGTCCGGTCGAGCGTCGGTGCGCCGTCTTCGCCGGCGTAGTCGATCACGAGCCGCCGCTGCTGCCCGATGGCTTGGTGAACCACCTCGAAGTTCGCCATCGCAAGGTTCTGGCCAAAGCGCAGCGTGTAGACGCGCGCGTCGTCGACCTGGCTCAACAGCCCGGCCGGCACGACGCCGCGAATGCGGGCCAGCGCCGAGCGTGCCGACGCGGCCAGTCCCGGACCGCACCAAGCCTCGACGAAGCGCGCGCCGACGACCAGCGCCTCGATCTCGTGCCGTTCGAACATCAGCGGCGGAATCTCGAAGGTCTTGGGCAGACGGTAACCGCGTCCCGGCTCGCCTTCGATCGGGACGCCGCACAGCGTGAGCTCGTCGACGTCGCGATAGATCGTGCGTTCGGAAACCTCGAGCCGTTGCGCGAGCGCGCGCGCGGTGACGTGCCGGCCGCCCCGCAGCAGCTGAACGATGGTGAAGAGGCGGTCGGCACGTCGCACGTTGTCAGGGAGTGGCGTGAAGCCCGACGCGGTTTCCTTCCGAGTCGATGATGTGCGCCACCTCGCCGATGTCGTCGCTGACCTTTGTCTTGGGCGAGTCGATCTTGCCGCCGGCCGCCTCGACGAGCTCGAGCGTGCGGTCGAGCCGCCCAGCGGCGTTGAGGTACACCAGCGTCCCGTGCGGCGACGGATGGGAACGTCCGGCGACGAGGCAGCCGCTGACGCCGGGCTGCTCGCACGGAAACACGGCCATCGGGCCGCCGAAGTCGTAGACCGGAATCTCGGTCTCGAAGATCGTCGAATAGAAGCGACGGGCGCGCTCGAGATCGGTGACCGGGATTTCGAACCAGGTGACGACGGAGCGAACGGCATTGGCAGTCTCGGGCATGAGCGACTCCTTGCGATCGGTGTGGTGAGGTTGCACCGATGCTAGCAAGGTGCTCCTGACAGCGTGGTGTCAGGAGCGCCGCGGCAGCTCTTTTTCCTAGCGGCTCAGCTTTGGGCGCGCGGGACCGATAACTCCGGGGCCGGGGCTCGTCTACGAACGGGAGGGTTTCTCCTATGCTCAGCTCTTTTACGTTGTCCGACATCCGCGCCACCGCGACGAAGATCTTCGTGGGCGTCTGCTGGGCTCACGTCCTGTTGGTCGCCGGGGTGGCGCTGCTCGCGCGCAACCCGTGGCTGCCGCCGATGGAGGTCGCGCTCTGTTTCGCCGTGGTCGCAAGCCTGTGCGCCTCGAAGCTGCGCGACGGGCTCGCGCTGCGCTCGATCATGGCGATCTGCCTGACGTTCGGTCCGATTCTGTTCGTGTACGCCGGGCGCGGACACTTCAGCGGGATCGCCGGCAACGGCGATTGGCAGATCGACTACCACATGTACTTCTTCGGCGTCTTCGCGATGCTGACGGCGTACGTCGACTGGCGTGCTATCGCGATCTCGGCAGCGCTCACCGCAGTGCACCACCTGGTCCTTGACCTCGTCGTTCCGGCCAACGTCTTTCCGGAAGAAGGCCTCGACCGGGTCGTACTGCACGCGCTCGCGGTCGTGATCGAGTGCGGCGTCCTGTTCTGGCTGACGGTCGCCATCAACTCGCTGTTCAAACGACTCGAAGACCTGGTCGACTTCACCTCGCGCGAGACGGCGGCTGCGCTGATGCGCGAGATGGAGATCAACGCCGAGCTTCGCGATAAGCTGTCGCATCAGCTCAGCCCGACGTCGTAGCGATGACGGACGTCATCCTGCTCTTTCCGTCCAACTCGGGCACGATGATCGCGACAAAGATGCTGCGCGACTCCGGCGTCGCTGCGCGCGTCATCCCGACGCCGGCAAGCGCCCAGTCTTCGTCCAACCTGTGCCTGAGCATCGAGCGCACGACCGAGATCGATGCGCTTGAGGTGCTCAGAGCCGCCCACGTCAGCCCGACCGCTATCGTCCGATAACCGCAAGAGAGCCCGAGCGGCCCGCCGAAATCGGCGCGATGCGCGTTCGATCGCTTCACCGGCACGCCGCATTCGCGGCTTGCAGTATCTTCGTCTTCAGCGCCTGGGCGTGCGTCGGCGCTCAATCGTCTCCGCCGGGCGTTCCGCCGGCGGTCGCCGCGCAGATCCAGGCGTTGGGACCGGTCATCGACGTTCCAGGCGTCCACAAGATCTACGACCCGCTGATGCCCGCGCAGCCGGGCGCGGGCGTCACGACGGTCGCGGACGTCGCGTTCGGGCCCGACGACAAACAGAAGCTCGACGTGTACCGGTCTGCCGGTGCTGCTCGCGCAGTCGGAGCTCGATCCGCTGATGATGCAGCTCGAGACGCCGAACCTGTTCATGGCGCTGTGCCGTCGCGACGGCCGTTGCCCGCACGAAATCTGGCTGCGCTACCACGATCACCTCTCGTCGATTTACGCACTCAACACCGGTGACGAGTCGTTGCTCGCCCCGGTCCTGGACTTCGTCCGCGCGCCGGGCTGACGACTATGCCGCGAGCGCGGCGATCGAACCGGGAAGGCGCGCGACCTCATTTCGAGGCTGGAGCTACCGTCGCATCGCCTTGGCCGCTCGCGGCGAGCGCCTTGGCGACGAATCCTGAGGCTTTCATCTCCTCGACGAAGGCGCGCAGGAACGGGAGCGCGGCCTCGTGCGCCTTGGGGATGCCGACGGCCTGTTCGATGACCATGAACCGGCCGGGCAGCACGCGCAGCCCCGGATGCGCCGCAGCATACGCGACGATGGGCTGTTTGACGCCGGCGGCCACCTCGAGGTGATCGCGCTCAAACGCGTCCATCGCGTCGGCCGAGGTCGTGACGCGCACGAGCTGCGCGTTCTTCAGGTTTCGCGTCAAATACAGGTC
>Ga0302324_100016019_pt1 | contig 14977 bp, 9 predicted proteins | sample Palsa_T0_1_FD_201949 | JGI IMG/M metagenome (GOLD analysis project Ga0302324, IMG submission 201949) | Peat permafrost microbial communities from Stordalen Mire near Abisko, Sweden - Palsa_T0_1 | ecosystem: Environmental > Terrestrial > Soil > Palsa > Peat permafrost | place: Sweden: Abisko...
CCTCAGACTTTACCCATGCGCTTACCGCCGAGTTGGCCCGGGTGGCGACCTGCACCTATCTGCTCATCGGCACCATGTCCAACGCCATCCTGGCCCTGGTTTATATCGGCCTCGCGCTGAAGCTCTCGGCAGGAATGACCTGCCTCGTTCTGGCCACCGGAGCCGTTCTGCTACTGGTCTCCCGCCGCTGGATGCGCGCCGTCCATGCCAGCGGGACCGCCGTTTCCGAGAGCGTGAGCGAAGTGTACGCATCCGCCACGGAACACCTGCAGAATCTCAAAGCGATGAAGTTCTACGACGCGCAGAGCAGCGATCTGGCGATGTTTTCCTCACTCCAATCCTCCGCCCTGCAGCAGAGCCTGGAGAGCACCAGGAGCCAGGCAGCTGCCGCCTTCTGGTTCGAAGCCGGATCGCTCATGGTGCTGGGTGGAATCATCTTCGCTTCGCTGCAGATTCTCAATGTGGCCCCGGCGTCCATTCTTCTGTTGCTGGCCGTCTTTACCCGCCTCATCCCCCGCCTGGCCGCGGGCCAAAACCAGTTACAAGCCTTCCTCAGCGAACTCCCCGCCTTCGAAAACCTGATGACCATCTACCGCGAATGCCTGGTCAACGCTGAAGTTCCCGGCTCGCCCGGCCCAGGGCCTTCGCTGGCCCACGAAATCCGCCTGGAACGGGTCGGTTTCCGTTACGACGCGCAGCGGCCCATGGTGTTGGAGGATCTATCGCTAACCATCGCCGCGGGCAAGGTCACCGCCATCGTTGGCTCTTCCGGCGCGGGGAAAAGCACGGTCGCCGACCTGGTCAACGGCCTGCTCTCGCCCCTTACCGGGCGAGTTCTGGTCGACGGCGCCGAACTCACCCCGCAAAGCGCACGCGCCTGGCGCCGCCACGTTGGCTACGTCGCCCAGGATACCGTGCTCTTTCACGACACCGTTCGGGCCAACCTCCGCTGGGCGAAGCCAGAGGCCTCAGAAGAGGAGATGAGGGAGAGCCTTTGCCTGGCCGCCGCCGAGTTCGTCTTCGATTTACCGCAGGGGTTGGATACGACCGTGGGGGACCGCGGAATGCTCTTGTCCCACGGGCAGCGGCAGCGTATCGCGCTGGCTCGCGCCCTGCTGCGCAAGCCCGGGCTGCTCATTCTTGACGAGGCGACCAGCAGTCTCGATCTCGATAACGAGAAACGAATCCTGGACGCGATCGAACGCCTGCAAGGGCGAACCACGGTTCTGTTGATCGCCCACCGGGTTTCCGCCATTCAGCGCGCGGAAATGATTTACGTCATAGAACACGGAAGCGTAGCCGAATTGGGCGACTGGCCTAGCCTCAGCAACAGCCCTTCCTCCCGCGTAGGCTCCCTCTTCCGTCTTCAGGACGTACTCGCCTGAACGACACCGCTACTTAGGGTCGGTCCAACTGCCGAACGACGCAATGAGCTTGTCTGCTTCCCCGGGCCCCCAGCTTCCGGGCTTATACGGAGTCACCTTCGAATCGTCCAGGATGGGATCGATGATGCGCCACGCCTCCTCGACGTAGTCCTCGCGCGCAAACCAGGTCTGGTTTCCCGCCATGGCGTCGCCCAATAGCTCCTCATAGGGCAGCATGTTGTCTTCCCCACATTCCTGGTCCGCGATCAGCTCGATCGGGCATCCGCGCAATTGGTCGCCCGCCGTTTTGATCGAGGCTCCAATCGCGATCACCGGATCACCGCTTATACGGAAACGCACGTAATTGGCGGGAGGGGGTTCCATCGCAAAGATGGCACAAGGCGCCCGCAATTTAGCCACTACTTCGGTCTCCGTCTTGGGCAGACACTTGCCCGCGCGGATGAAGAACGGCACCCCTCTCCAACGCCAGGAATTGATGGTCAGCCGCAGCGCCACGAACGTCTCAGTCTTGGATTCTTTCTTGACTCCCGGCGTATCAAGATATCCGTCGTATTGGCCGCGAACCACATTGTCCGCGGTCAAGGGTGGGACGCTCTTGAGCACCTTGACCCGCTCGTCGCGCAAACTCTCGATGCTCAACGTTGGCGGAGGCTCCATGGCAATGTTGGAGAGTATCTGCAGCAAATGGTTTTGCACCACATCGCGCACCGTTCCCACCGCGTCGTAAAAGCTGCCCCTATCCAGCACGTCAAACTCCTCTGCCATCGTGATCTGCACGCTTTCCACGTAGAGGTTGTTCCAGATCGGCTCCAGAAAGGAGTTGGCAAAACGGAAGAAGATTACGTTTTGTACCGTGTTCTTGCCCAGGTAGTGATCGATGCGAAAGACATCTTGTTCCGCAAAGACTTCATGCACCGTTTTGTTGAGCGCCAGGGCAGATGGCAAGTCATTGCCGAAGGGCTTTTCGATCACCACCCGCGCTCCCTGTGACGAACCAGACGCCTTCAACTGGGTAAGGACCTGGCCGAAGAGGATGGGTGGAATGGCAAGATAATGGATGGGATGTTGTGCGCTGCCCAGTTCTTTGCGGACATTGGCAAACGTCTCTGCATCGTTATAGTCCCCATCGACGTAGCGAAGCTTGCCTATCAGCACGGGAAAGCCGGCCGGGTCGATTCCTCCATGCTTTTCGATGCTGTCTTTTGCTCGCTCCTTTAGCTGTTCGAGACTCCAGCCCGCCTTGGCGACGCCAATGACGGGGCCCGTCAGCTTCCCCTTTTTCGCCAGCTTTTGCAGGGCCGGAAAGATCTGTTTATAGGCAAGGTCGCCGGTAGCGCCAAAAAAAACCAAAGCGTCGGAATACGGTGCGTCCATCCGATTACTGTAACGCCTTCTCCCGATCGAACGCACCCCTCCAACGAGCTGGCCGAATTCATCCCTGAGCGGGCCGTAGATCCTTCACCCGGCAAGGCGGAAAATGCTGGGTGCTCCAAGCACCCCTTTTCTGCCACCTGCCCCGCTTGTCCCGCCTGTCCTGGCGAGCCGTGGAGCTAGACGTGGAGCGAGCCGTGGGGCGGGCCGTGGGGGTACCGGGACTGTCCAGGTACCTGTTTTCCACCGTGGGAGAGTGGGATGCTGTGAGAAACCGCAAAAGCGGTTACGAAGTTGTTACTAATGGGTGCGTCTAGAGAGGTGCGAAAACCTGTATGGTTTGCCCAAACGGTGGTTTCTCTTCGGATGTTTGGCTTGATCCTCGGGGGAGGGTTCCAGCTGGCGTTCCGGGGAGGCCACCGTTTGCAGGTTTGTCCGGGCCATGCCAGCCGGGCTTTTGACGATACAAATCCCTGGGCGGCATTCACCATGGGAATGCCGCCAAAGCCCTCAGCGAAATCGTCAAATCACGCGCAAGAGCAGCAGAATGATCACAATGAGAATGATCAGGCTCAGCCCGCCACCACCGTAGTAACCGATTCCCGGTCCCAGACGGTAGCCGCCGAAGCCAAACACCAGTAGCAAAATAATCAAAATGATCAGCATAGTTTCTCCTTCACGGCGAGGGAGTCCGCGTTCCACCTCGTAATAACCGCGTTGTGTTAAAGGCCTACCGCGCCCGGGGAATCAGAGCCGCCGTTTGCAATAAAGCCCGACTTTCTAATCACCAAAACTTTTAATGGAGATTCAATCTTCGCCGTTTTGGATGTATGGTAGGCCTCAACTTGCTGCGCGAAAGTGTCCCTTAGCTTGCGCCTTCAGCAGGAAGCGATACTAAAATACGTGCTGAATGCACCGGCCTGCGCACGCAGTCGGCGATCCGCGATAGCCAGGGAGACACGGGACACATGAGTGGATGGAGGGGCGGCAAGTGAGCACGGCTCTCGCAGGAAAAGGCAGTGGCCAGGGGAAGGTAGCGATCATCACGGGAGCGGGCAGCGGTATCGGCCGGGCGGTCGCACTGGAAATGGCTGCTGCTGGATATTCGATCGCATTGGCTGGGCGGCGCGTCGCGGAACTGGAAAAAACAGCTGCTATGGCCGGGGGCGGCAACACGCATGTCGTATCTACGGACGTGCGCCAACCTGACTCGGTCCGCGCCTTGTTTGCCGGCACGCGAGAAAAATTCGGCCGGCTGGATGTTCTCTTCAACAATGCCGGCGTGAACACAGGAGTTCCGCTGGAGGATTTGACTTACGAGCAATGGTGCGAAGTGGTGAACGTGAATCTTACTGGTTCCTTCCTTTGCGCTCAGGAAGCATTCCGCATGATGAAGTCGCAGCAGCCGCGAGGCGGCCGCATCATCAACAATGGCTCGATTTCGGCATACGTACCGCGGCCGCACTCAGCGCCCTACACGGCTACGAAACACGCCATCACCGGGCTCACCAGGTCTATCTCGCTCGACGGCCGCGCGTACAACATTGCCTGCGGACAAATCGATATCGGTAACGCCGGGGTGGAAATGACTGGGAAACCAGGATCTGCTTCTCTGCAGGCGAACGGGGAGATGATGGTAGAACCAAGAATGGATGCCAAACACGTAGGGGAAGCCGTTGTTTACATGGCCAGCCTGCCCTTGGACGCGAACGTTCAGTTCATGACTGTGATGGCGACAAATATGCCCTACATCGGGCGCGGTTAAGGAAGCCTTGCTGCTGGCTAAACAGGCCGCGGAAAAAGCCGTTGTTGGATAGGTCCGGGCTTTACATGCTGCGGAAAAAACTCGCTGTTAGGTAGGTCCGGGCTTTAGCCCGGACACCCGTTCCTCAAAACCTATCGGCCTTTAGGCCCTGAGGTACGCTTCTCCCTCTATGCCTCCGCGGAAATTAAGGAAAATGAATACGTCAGGGCCTTCTGAAAGCCAATAGAGTTCGGGGGAGGGGTGTCGCGGCTGAACAGGCTGCGGAAAAGCCGGGCTGGAAAGCAATGCCCCAGGGGCTAAAGCCCGACGTATTCTCAGTCAAATTTATGGCCCGACTAAAGTCGTGCCCTGATACAAAACTGAGTTTTTCCGCAGCCTGTAAAGCCCTGGTGGATACGGTGGGACATGCGAACTAAGATAGACCTTGAATCCGCTCCAGAAAGCAGGGCACTCCCATTGTTGAGATCGCAGATAAAGACACCGGCTCTCGTGGTCGACATGGACGCGATGGAAGCCAACATCAAGAAGATGGCTGCCTTCTTTGCCCAGGGTCCATCAGGCTTGCGGCCCCACTATAAGAACCACAAGTGCGTAGCCCTAGCCCGGCGGCAACTGGCCGCCGGCGCGGTTGGCATCACCTGCGCCACCCTGGGCGAGGCGGAGGCGCTGGCCAGGAGCGGAATCTCGGGCATCCTGCTGGCCAATGAGATCGCCGGCGCAACCGCGATCGAACGCCTGGTGCAGATCGCGCGCGTAACAGACATCATGGTGGGCGTCGACAATGAGGGGACAGTCGCCGCGCTCTCCGCGGCATCGGCTCGCGCCAAGGTGCCGCTCAGTGTGGTGGTCGATGTGAACACCGGGATGGGTCGCTGCGGAGTACTCCCAGGAGAGCCGGTTCTGGCTTTGGCTCAGCTTGCGGTGGCGCAGGGTCTGCGCCTGCGCGGCGTGATCGGCTATGAAGGGCATTGTGTCCGCCTGGCGCCCGGGCCGGCCAAGGTCGAGGCTGTACATCTGGCGATGGGCAAGCTGGTCAATTCAGCGAAACTCATCCGCGCGCACGGCCTCCCGCTGGAAATTGTCAGCGCCGGTGGAACTGGAACCTATTCCATCTCCGGCAGGTTTCCCGGGGTCACTGAGATCCAGGGAGGATCGTACCTGCTCATGGATACCGACTACCAAACCGTATGCCCAGACTTCGAACCGGCGATCAGTTTGCTGGGAACCGTGATCAGCAGAAGCGGCAACGATCGGCTGATTCTCGACATCGGCTTGAAGGAGATCAGCGGTGAACGCGGACTTCCGGTCCTGAAGAATGCCGACGGCGCGAAACTGCGCAAGCTGAACGCCGAGCATGCCATCGTCGACATCGTCGATCCTGATTTTCCCGCGCAGGTAGGCGACCAGTTGGAGATCTGGGTCCACTACAGCGATGCCACCGTCAATCTGCATCGCCATATGTACGGCCTGCGCGATGGGCGCGTGGAAGAGACATTCCTCTTCGAGAGTTGAGAAGCGGATGAACGCTTTACCCGATTTCCTCGAAGACGCGATCGATCTGCACGTGCACAGTGCTCCGGACGTGGACGTGCGGCGCTTCAACGATCTCGATCTCGCCCGCGAAGCGGAGCGTGCCGGCATGGGCGCCATCCTCATCAAGTCTCATCAGAACTCCACCGTAGAGCGCGCCTGGCTGGTATCCAAAGTGGTCACCGGCATCCAGGTCTTCGGGGGTTTGGTTCTGAACGAGACGGTGGGCGGCCTGAATGTGGCCGCCGTGAAGCTCGCGCTGGCCATGGGCGCGAAGGAAATCTGGATGCCCACCCGGTCGGCGCTGAATCATCGCTTATTTCACGGTGAGTCTGGAGGCATCACCGTTCTCGATGCGGACGGCAGCCTGGTGCCGGCGGCACAAGCGATTCTGGAAGCGGTGGCTCAGACTGATTGCATTCTTAGCACGGGACACTTAAGTCCGCGCGAAGCAGTCGTCCTGATCCACCAGGCGCGTGAATGCGGGGTGCGCAAGGTGCTGGTGACGCATCCCGAATGGGCGCCAACCTTCTACCCTTTCGAACAACAAAAAGAATTAGCGGCGCTGGGTCACGTGTGGTTCGAACGGTGCTTTGTTTCTACCACTCATCTTTGCGGATGCGTGCCCTTTCCGGTGATTGAACAAGCGATTATCGAAGCCGGTGTGGAGACAACCATTCTCTCCACCGACCTCGGCCAACCGCAGACACCTCCCCCGGCAGAAGGCCTGCGGCTCTACGCAGAGCGATTGCGCAGTTCGGGCTTCTCTGTCGATCACATCCGCCAGATGATGTGTGACAATCCGGCTTATCTGCTCTCCACGAAGGAGGCAGGAAAGCTTTGAAGGTATTCAAGGGCGCCTTGATCGGGTGCGGCTTCTTCTCTCAGCATCACCAGGCGGCTTGGCCCCGCATACCAAATGTGCAAATCGTGGCCGCTTGCGATCTATCGATCGACCGAGCCCGGGCCGCAGCCCCGCGAGCGTATACATCAGTCGAAGAGATGCTGAAGGCCGAAGACCTGGACTTTGTCGATATTGCCACTCGTTCGACCACGCATTTGGAACTCCTCTCCTTGGCGGCGGAGCGAGGGCTGGCGATGATCTGCCAAAAGCCCATGGCGCCCGATTGGGAAACTGCTCGCCGCATGGTGGAGATTTCCGAGAGCCATGGCGTCCGGGTCATGATTCATGACAACTGGCGCTGGCAGTCCTGGTATCGCGAGGCCGGCGCGATCATCGCCCGCGGCGATATTGGAACTCCGTTAGCCTATGGATTCCGGACCCGCGTGAGCCATGGCGCAGGCGATCAGCCCTATCCCAAACAGGCATATTTTCGTCAACTCCAGCGTTTCATGATCGATGAGGTCCTGGTGCACCACATCGATACCGCGCGCTTCCTCTTCGGAGACATTGCTTCCATCTATGCCGAGGGCGCGCGAAGAAACCCTCACATCCTGGCTGAGGACCATGTGATCCTGACGCTGCAGCATCTCCGTAGCGCGATGGGATGGGTGGAAGGTCACAGCTTTATGAAACATGACGACACCAGGTCAACCCTGGACGAAGCTACCTTCGAGGGAGACGCAGGATCGATCCGCATCAACAAGCTGGGCGAAATCTGGTCCGGAGAGGAGCGCATCTGGCGGGATTCCGGGGTCGGATACCGTGGAGACAGCGTATATGCCACGCAGCTCCACTTTATCGACTGCCTGGAAACCGGGAGCCCATTCGAAACCGGAGCCCGCGACTACCTGGAGAAGACATTCGCCGTAGTCGAAGCAGCCTACGCGAGTATGGCTTCCCATCGCGCGGTAGAAATCAGCGAAATCCTCCAGCGTTGAATCCCCTCTTTTTCCCGCTTTTCCCACAAACTCGAAAAACGTTTGTTCACAAAGCAATCATACGAAATTTCCTGCGCCCACCCATGTAGGTTTTGGACCGATCGCTAATCTATCTCCGACACACTCTCTCAGGCTGTCCCCTTTTACCCAGGGCTTTAAGTGTCTGCTCTCAGCCAGCTTAAAGCCCCGCAATGGATCTGATCGGGACAGGGTGTAGTGTAGTTTCCGCCAGATCAGGATTCCAGCTTGCCAAAGTACCCGTTGGTAGAGTCTGCTGTTGCCATCCATCGGGATGCTGGATTTTACGGTCGCACTTGGAGATAATTCGACCATTCAGCAGAGTTTCCCGCCATGCGCAAGGAGGGATGGAAACTTTGAAGCTGCGGCTCCTATTCGTTTTGCTCGCCTCTGCCTCGCTCGCCTGCATTCTCGGAGCAACGCAAGCCGCACCCGCCGCCGAGGCCCCCACCAAACCTGTGGACTTCAACCGCGAGATCCGTCCCATCCTCTCCGACAACTGCTTCAAGTGCCATGGCCCAGACGAAAAGATGCGCATGGCCCGCATGCGCCTCGACGAAACGGAGGGACTGTTCGTCGACCGCGGCGGCTACAAGATCATCGTCCCGGGGAACTCGGCGCAAAGCAAGATCTACCAGAAAATCAGTTCCCAGGACGCGGCGTTCCGCATGCCGCCGGTCTACTCCGGCAAGACGCTGAACGAGAAGCAGATTGAGCTCATCAAACAGTGGATCGACCAGGGGGCTAAGTGGGAAACGCAGTGGTCGTTCGTCGCCCCCAAGCGCCCACCAGTGCCCGAGGTGAAAGACAAGGCGTGGGTGCGGAACCCCATTGATAATTTTGTCCTGGCACGGCTCGAAGCCGAAGGGTTGAAGCCGAGCGAGGAAACAGACAAAGTTACACTTCTGCGCCGGGCCAGCTTCGACTTAACCGGCCTGCCACCTACGCCCGCCGAGGTGGACTCCTTTGTGGCCGACAAGTCGCCCGACGCCTACGAGAAGCGCGTGGACCAGCTATTGGCTTCGCCCCACTATGGTGAGCGTATGGCCATGGAGTGGCTGGACTTGGCTCGCTACTCCGACACGCACGGCTATCACATCGACAGCCTGCGTGAAATGTGGCCGTGGCGCGATTGGGTGATCAAGGCCTACAACCGGAACATGCCATACGACCAGTTCACGGTTGAGCAACTGGCGGGCGATCTGCTGCCCAACGCAACCGTGGACGACAAGATCGCCAGCGGCTTCAACCGCAATAACATGATCAATTTCGAAGGCGGCGCCGTTCCCCAGGAATACCACGCGGAGTACATCATTGACCGGGCGAGCACCACGGGCACCGTTTGGCTGGGTCTTACAGTTGGCTGCGCACGCTGCCACGACCACAAATTCGATCCCATCCGGCAAAAGGATTTTTACCAGCTCGTCGCGTACTTTAACAACGTTCCGGAACGGGGCCTGGACGGCTTCCTGGGCAATGCGGATCCGGTGCTCCCGCTGCCTACCAAGGCACAGCAGCAGCAGCTCGATGAGCTGAATGGCCAGCTCACCAGCACCCTCGCAGCACTGCCCGAGAAAGACCTTGTGGCCCAGCAGAACGAGTGGCAAAAAATGGCGCTGGCGGGCATTGCTGAGCCGTCGCAAGAGGGCTTAGTCGCGTACTACCCGCTGGAGAGCAGTTTGGCTGATGCCTCCGGCCAGCACCTCGACGGCAAGGCGGTGCGTGGCGGCGTGGTGTACGACGAAGGTAAGGTGGGCAAGGCCGCGGAGTTCAGCGGAGAGACCCAGGTGAGTTTCGGCAATGCCGGCGATTTTGACCGCAGCGACCGCTTTGCCTTGGCAATGTGGGTCCGAACGTCGACCGCGAACGCGGTGAAGCTCCTTCAAAAGCGGGACAGCGCTGAACACTGGCAAGGCTATGAGATTGCGACCGACGATCCCACGTATGACAGGCCCCAGCACCGCCTTTCCCACTTCATCGTCCGCTTGGCCGCCAAGTGGCCTGACGACGCTATCGAGGTGCGCACGAAGGAGCGCTTCGCTACGGGCCAGTTCTCTCACCTGGTGGTGAGCTACGACGGCTCGGGCAAAGGGCCGGGGGTGAAATTTTACGTCAACGGCAAGCCTGCGGAGACGGAAGTGGTAAAGGACAACTTGAGCGGTGCGTATCGCACCTCCGCCCCACTCGAGATTGGCAATAAGGCGAACGGAAAGCCCTTCGAAGGCCGGCTCGACGATCTGCGCATCTACAGCCGCACAGTGAATGACGAGGAAGCAGAAACCCTGGGCATCCGGCTGCCGGTGCGCTCGGTGCTGGTGGCGCTGGCGGGAAAACCTGCCCAGGAGATTGAAACTCTGCAGCCGGAAAAGGCGCCCCCGGAAGCAGAGATCGGAGAGGAAGAGAAGGCCGAGACTCCGGAGGCCAAGGCGGCGCGCCTGGAGAAAGAACACCAGGCCGCGCTGAGCGAGTATTTCTTAATGTATGCGGCGCCAGAAAAGGATCGCCAGCTTTACGCTCAATTGATCGAGTTGCGGGAGCAGAAGAAGAAGCTTGAGGCGTCTATCACCAACGTGATGGTGATGACAGAAATGAAGAAGCCGCGTGACACCTTCATCCTGGGGCGAGGCCAGTACGACAATCCAGGGGAGAAGGTGACTCCAGGCGTTCCGGCCTTCCTGCCGCCATTGCCGCCCGGGGCTCCGGCAAATCGCCTATCCCTGGCAAAGTGGCTGGTGGATCCGAAGAATCCGCTGACGGCGCGGGTGGCGGTGAACCGCTACTGGCAGGACTGCTTTGGCGTCGGGATTGTGAAGACGGCGGAGGACTTTGGCTCGCAAGGAGAGCAGCCCAGCCATCCGCAGTTGCTTGATTGGATGGCCACGCAGTTTGTCAGCAGCGGCTGGGACATAAAGGCGATGATGCGGCTGATTGTGACCTCATCGACCTACCGGCAGTCGTCACGCGAGACAAAGGAGATGGCCGAACGCGATCCCGAGAACCGGTTGCTCGCGAGGGGACCGCGTTTCCGTCTGCCCGCCGAGATGGTCCGTGATAACGCGCTGGATGTGGCCGGGCTGCTCGACACCCAGATCGGCGGCCCTAGCGTTTACCCCTACCAACCGAAGGGTCTGTGGGAAGAAATGGCTTTCGGCGGGGGTTTCTCCGGGCAAAGCTATACGCAGTCCACTGGCGAAGACCTCTACCGGCGCAGCATGTACACGGTGTGGAAGCGGACCGTGCCGCCGCCCTCGCTGACGACTTTCGACGCGCCCGACCGCGAGAAGTGTACAGCGCGGCGCACCATCACCAATACTCCGCTGCAGGCTCTGGTGTTGCTCAACGATCCCACTTATGTAGAGGCCAGTCGCGTACTGGCGGAGAAGACGATCTCCCAGGCGGGGCGCGATCCCCAGAAGCGGGTTGACTTTGCATTCCGGCTGGCCACGGACCGCAAGCCGCAGCCCCGGGAACGCGCGGTGCTGCTCACGCTGGCGCGGGAAGAACTCGCGGAGTACCGGCGCGACAAGACGTCGGCGATGAAGCTGATAGGGGTGGGCGAGGCGAAGCGCAATCCGAAGCTGGATCCGGCGGAGCTGGCTGCCTGGACAACGGTTGCCAGCACCATCCTCAATATGGATGAAACCATCACGAAAGAGTGACTCCTATGGACGAAGCGAGACGCGAGATCTTGTTGGAGATGACCCGGCGGCAGTTTTTCGGCCGTACCGCGAAGGGGATAGGCGTGGCGGCGCTCGCCTCGCTGCTTGGGCCTGGCCTGATGGCGGAGGGACCAGCGGTAGATTCTAAAACCGGCGGCCTGGAGGGCATGCCGAATTTCGCCCCCAAGGCCAAGCGTGTGATCTTCCTCCACCAGTCGGGCGCGCCTTCGCAGATTGAGTTGTTTGACTACAAACCTAAGCTCAAGGATTTGCAGGGCACGGAGTTGCCGGACTCGATCCGCAAGGGCCAGCGCATTACCGGCATGACCTCGGGCCAGGCGTCCTTTCCGGTGGCGGCACCCATCTTCAAGTTTCAACAGGCCGGCAAGTCGGGTACCTGGATCAGCGAACTACTGCCGCACACCGCCAAAATTGTCGACGACATCGCCATCATCAAAACCGTGAACACAGATGCCATTAACCATGACCCGGCGATCACGTTTATCCAGACCGGGTTCCAACAGCCCGGCCGTCCCAGCATGGGCGCGTGGGTCACTTATGGCTTGGGCAGTGAGAACCAGAACCTGCCTGCTTTCGTCGTGCTGATTTCGCAGGCCAACGCACTGAACCCTGACCAGCCTTTGTTTTCGCGGCTGTGGGGCAATGGTTTTCTGTCTTCCAAGTACCAGGGGGTCAGGTTTCGAGCCGGCGCCGAGCCGGTGCTGTATCTGGATGACCCACCGGGCATCAACAGGGAATCGCGCCGCCACATGCTTGACTCGCTCGCCCAACTTAACAAGATGTGGTTCGACGCTTACGGCGATCCGGAGATCGAAACGCGCATCACGCAATATGAGATGGCTTACCGGATGCAAGCTTCGGTGCCCGATCTCATGGACCTTTCCAAAGAACCCGACTCTGTCTTCGAGATGTATGGGCCGGACTCGCGCAAGCCCGGCACTTATGCTGCAAATTGCCTGCTTGCCCGGCGCCTGGCTGAGCGCAACGTGCGTTTTATTCAGCTCTACCACCGCGGCTGGGACCAGCACAACGATCTACCCAGGGACATCGCCCTGCAGGCGAAGGGCACCGATCAACCCTCTGCGGCACTGGTTCAGGACTTGAAGCAGCGCGGCCTGCTGGACGATACGCTGGTGGTTTGGGGCGGCGAATTCGGCCGTACCGTTTATTGCCAGGGCAAGCTGAGCGAGACCAATTACGGGCGCGACCATCACCCGAAATGCTTTGCGATGTGGATGGCGGGCGGCGGTATCAAACCAGGCATCTCCATCGGGCAGACAGATGACTACTGTTACAACGTGGTGGAAGATTCGGTGCCGATCCACGACCTGCAGGCCACCATCCTGAACTGCTTGGGCGTGGACCATACCAAGCTGACCTTCAAGTTCCAGGGGCGCGACTTCCGCCTGACCGACGTCGCGGGCAAGGTGGTGTCAAAGGTGCTGGCCTAGCGTTACCTTTCGAGGAGACCTTACCTTGAAGTCCCTCGAAAGCGGGGTTCCGAAAAATACCAGGAACAGGGCACAGATTTTTGCGCACATTTGCCTGCCAATGATCGGCCCAATTCATACACCGCATGCGCAAACCACCCTGGCGTCCATCTCTCGCACTTTCTGCAAGTTGCGAGGAAAAACGAGGCTTGCGCCGGGGGCCCTCTCGGCATAGGGAAGGGCGCCAGTCGTTGATTTGCACCCAAGACACACGATTGTCCTTTGGTTACGCGAGGAGATAATCCTTGACAACTTTATATCGCGTCCTGTTATATTGCTCCCGCACGCAACACCATACCAACCGGTGGGTATTACAAAAATACCAATCGCCTGGTATGTCACAATACCAACCGGTGGGTATGTCATGACTACAGACAACCGTTTGTCCTTGGAAACTCAGCCGTAAACAGGACTTAAGAGGACATATAGCAGCACCACTTTTCTTGGAGGTTAGATATGAAGTTAGGACGCTTGGCTATATTGGCCGCAGTATTTCTAGCAGGTTCTTTTGCGGCTACGTTCGGACAGGCCACAAACGAGGGTGACATCAGTGGAAGTGTCACCGACACAACCGGCGCCGCGATACCGGGCGCCACCATCACCGTAGCCAACATCGCTACCGGTGTCAGCGGCAGTTACACCAGCAATGGCGCCGGGGTCTACGACACCGGTTCCATCCTGGCCGGCAACTACAAGATCACGTACTCAAAAGACGGATTTACCACCCTGGTCCACTCTTCGGTCACGGTAAACGTAGGAACACTCCAACTCAATGCGCAGCTCGCCGTAGGTACGGTCAACGCCCAGGTAGTGGTGAATACCGATGTGCCGCTGCTGAATACTGAGAACGGAGCGGTCACCGCCACGATGAGCTACGAGACCATCAACCAACTGCCCCAGGTGTCATCGATCGGGCAGAATTGGTCCGCTTTTAACATCCTGCAGCCCGGAGAGGCGGGAGCCAGCGGGGGAAACCAGGGGGCAACGGGAACAGGAACTTCCAATGGCACCATGCTCTCGGTAAACGGCAACCTGCCCTTCAGCACGGTGCTGGCAGACGGAGCCGAGACCACCCTACCGGCCAGCGCGAACTCGGATATCACGGTTCAGGAAGACATTCAGGAAGTACAGACCGCGAGCTCCGGCTTTTCTGCGCAATATGGCGTGGGCGGCATCCTCTACAACCAGATCAGCAAAGGCGGTGGCGATCGCTTCCACGGGTCGGCCTATGAGTACTTCCAGAATACCGCGCTGAACGCGAATAACTACACCTTCGGTTCGAGCGCGACCAAGCCGGGCATCCACTTCCACGAGTTCGGCGGCACCATCGGCGGTCCGATCATCCGCCAGAAGGCTTTCTTCTTCTTCAACTACGAACACATTATCGACAACGGAGGCGCCACGGCCAACTTCTACACCACGCCCACGGCGGCGGAACTGAGCGGCAATTTTGCCGGTCTCCCCACCATCTACGACCCCGCTACCACCGTGGTGTTTCAACAGGCGGGTTCCTTTACTTATCCCGGCGCGAGTACGCCGACCGCCTGCCCCTGCATCACCCGCACGCCCTTCCCCAACAACGTAATTCCGACCGATCGGTTTGATCCCGTCGCCAAGAACCTCCAGACCTACTGGCCGGCTCCCAACACAGCGGGAACCGTTTCCAACGGCCAGGCGATTAATAACTACACCTACACGAATCCCAACATCAATCCATTCACCAAGTTTTTTGGCCGCATCGACTATAACCTCACTCCCACCAATAAGCTCAACGGTACAGTCACAGAAGGAAACAATCCGGGCCAGAACTTCGGCTGGGGGGAGTGCCCGATCAACTGCCAGAGCGGCGATGTCAGCCGGGTCAACAGCCAGCTGACCGACGTGTGGAGCGTCAGC
>Ga0302324_100016021_pt1 | contig 14975 bp, 16 predicted proteins | sample Palsa_T0_1_FD_201949 | JGI IMG/M metagenome (GOLD analysis project Ga0302324, IMG submission 201949) | Peat permafrost microbial communities from Stordalen Mire near Abisko, Sweden - Palsa_T0_1 | ecosystem: Environmental > Terrestrial > Soil > Palsa > Peat permafrost | place: Sweden: Abisko...
ATCTTCTGCTGGCTGAAAACTACACCGAGCTGAGCGGAATGCTGGCGCCGACTGCAAAGGACACGCTCACTCCGGCATTCCTGCGAGACCGGGCCGGAGTGGAGATAAAAAGCTTTGGTAAGTTGGAAAGCATTGGCGAGCCAGTTATCGCCAGAGACGGCCGGAACACACTGGTAAGCTTTCCCGTGCAATTTTCGAAAGTCAGTGTGAACATCCAGTTCACACTGACTGACTCGGGTCAACTGGCCGGACTCTATTTCCGTCCCGCGAACGCCCCACTACCGCCGGTCTGGCAGCGGCCCACTTACAGCCGGCCCGAGTCATTCCGCGAGCGCGAGGTGACTGTCGGCGACGATGCCTGGAAACTGGGCGGAACCTTGCTGATACCCGTTGGCAAGCCGCCATTCCCCGCCGTGGTTCTGGTACATGGTCCTGGTCCCAACGACCGCGATGAATCTATTTACTCGAACAAGATATTCGCCGATCTGGCCGAAGGTTTGGCCAGCCGCGGCTTGGCCGTGCTGCGATACGACAAGCGCACGAAAACCTATAGCGCAAAGATGAGCGAGATGGATTACACGGTGGAGCAAGAGACGGTCGAAGACGCGGTCCGGGCAGCGGTTCTGCTGCGTCATCAGCCCGAGATCGATGCGAACCGGATCTTTGTTCTGGGACATAGCCTCGGCGGTTACCTGGCTCCGCGAATCGCGGCTCAGGATGGCAAACTGGCCGGTCTGGTATTTCTGGCCGCGAATGCCCGACCCGTGGAAATCATGGCGTTGGAGCAGAATGAGTACGTCGCCAACCTGGGCAACGGCCCTTCGCCGGAAGTTCAAAAGCGGCTTGCCGATCTGCGCGCGGAGGTGCTCAAGGTAAGGAATCTGGCGCCAGGCAAAGCCAATCCCCCCGTCTTGCTGGGGCTACCAGTGGCTTACCTTCTGGATCTGAAGGGATACGATCCGTTGGCGGCGGCGAAGCGTCTGGCGATTCCGATGCTCTTCGTGCAGGGAGAGCGCGATTTCCAGGTGACTATGAAGGATTTCGATCTCTGGAAATCCGCCCTGGGTGGACGTAGCAATGTTACGTTCCGAGCCTACCCCGCTTTGAACCACCTTTTCCTTGCTGGAGGGGGTAAGAGTTCTCCGGCCGAGTATCGAGTTACCGGAAACTTCAACGCCGAGGCCGTTGGCGGCATCGCCGACTGGCTGCTTGCGCAGAAGCATTGAGCGCGAATGACTCCCAATTCCACGTCCATGACGCCACCGTCAACTGCGGCGCCGCGGGGTTCCGGCGTCACTCGCCGGCAATTACTGGCCCTTGCCGCAGCTTGCGTTCCCGCCTCCGCCGATATCACTCCGGCCGACATTACGCTGCATATTAGCGAGATCATTACCGATCTGGGCCGCGGGCATTCCGTGAAGACTCTCGCCTATAACGGACAAACGCCGGGTCCCCTTCTGCGAATGACCGAGGGTAGGCCGGTCACTATCGACGTAGTGAACGAAACGGGACAGCCGGAAATGGTTCACTGGCACGGCTTGCACATTCCGCCCGAAATGGACGGCGCCCACGAAGAGGGAACGCCCATGGTACAAGGGCACGATCGCCGCAGGTATTCGTTCACCCCGCAACCCGCCGGCACGCGCTGGTATCACACACATGCCATGGCGGGCCACAATCTGCGCATCGGCAGTTACTCCGGCCAGTTCGGAATGGTGGTAGTGGCCCCGCGAACAGACCCAGCGCGCTATGACCTGGAGGCGCCAATCCTGCTTCACGAGTGGGAGCCGTATTTCGCTTCGGGCATGGATATGGATGTCGACTACAGGCTCTTCTCCGTGAACGGAAAGATGCTCGGCGCTGGTGAGCCCATTCGAGTCAAGACTGCGCAGCGCGTGCTCTTCCGCATCGTGAATGCGAGCGCCACCATGCGCCATCGGCTCGCTCTGGCGGGCCATGTCTTCACTGTCACAGCCCTCGATGGGAATCCGGTTCCCACGGTGCAGAAGGTTCCAGTCCTCGATGTGTCTCCGGGCGAGCGCGTGGATGCCATCGTCGAGATGACTAGCCCCGGAGTGTGGATCCTGGGCGAAGAGAATGACTCGCAGCGCGCGGCCGGCGCGGGTATTGTGATCGAGTATGCCGGCGCACGCGGGCGCCCGCAATGGAATCCGCCGCCAAAGTATATCTGGGACTACGCCGCCTTTGGCGATCGCAAACCGCCCGTGGAACCCGAGACTCGACTCCCGCTGATCATCGAGCCGGGAAAGGACGGCAACCTGTGGGCGATCAACGGCAAATCCTACCCTCAGACCGACCCGGTATGGCTGCGGCCGGGAGTCCGCAACCGGTTAGTCTTCGGCAACCGCAGTGACATGGATCACCCAGTCCACTTACACCGGCACACCTTCGAGATAGTCCGCTACGCGGGGAAGCCGGTTTCGGGAGTGATGAAGGACGTAGTGCTGGTTCCGGCGCGGCAGACCGTGGAAGCCGACGTTCTGGCGAATAATCCCGGTCCATCGTTATTCCACTGTCACCAACAGTTCCACATGGATTTTGGATTCATGGCTCTGATGCGGTATTCGAGTTAGCGCTTTCCCTAAGCCGGGCGGCTTGGGTGACGAGGTAATTCCGTTCCGGCAGGCTCGTCGTGCGGCCGGCGGCGGTAGAGTAGTGTGCGATGGCGGCCGGATGGTCTCCGGCCATCTCCAGCAGATGGGCACGAACGGCGTCGAGGCGATGATTGCCGTTCAGCCGTCCATCGGCATCGAGCGCATTGAGTAACTCGAGTCCCGCGGATGGGCCGTGCACCATCGCCACGGCGATAGCATGATTCAGCGTCACCATGGGATTGTCGGACATGCGTTTTAGTAAGTCATACAGCGCCAGGATCTGCGGCCAATCGGTATCCGCAGCTCGTGCCGCTTCGTCGTGAAAGGCGTTGATGGCGGCCTGTAGCTGGTACGCGCCAATCGACCCTTTCGACAGTGTCGCGGTGAGCAGCGCGATGCCCTCGGAGATCTGCTCCCGATCCCACAGAGATCGATCCTGTTTCGTGAGTGGGATCAACTCACCGTCAGGCCCGGTTCGCGCCAGGCGGCGCGCATCGGTCAACAACATGAGTGACAGCAATCCCGCAACCTCGCTATCGTCCGGTAGTAAGCTGTGAACGGCCCGCGCCAGCCGTATCGCCTCACCGGATAACTCGCATCGCTGCAGTTGTGGGCCCACGCTGCTGGTGTAGCCTTCGTTGAAGATCAGGTAGAGTACGTGTAGCACGGCGCGCAGCCGTTGGGCCCGCTCCTGTTCCGTCGGCAAGCGGAATGGCACGCCGGAAGTCTTGATACTGTGCTTGGCGCGGCTGATCCGCTGTGCCATTGTCGCCTCGGGCACAAGGAACGCGTTGGCGATTTCGGCAGTGGTCAAGCCACCCACGGCCCGTAGTGTCAGGGCGATTGCGGATGAGGGAGTGAGGGCCGAGTGACAGCACATAAAAAGCAGGATAAGCGTGTCGTCGCCATCTGTGTCATTCTCAAGAGCGGCTGCGGGCGCCACGTAATCGGGCTGCATGGCCGCGGCAGTTTCCCGGCGCCGGCGAGCCATCTCGCTGCGCAAGTGATCCGTCATGCGCCGCGAGGCGACCTGAATCAGCCAGGCGCGAGGATTGCCGGGAAGGCCTTCCCGGGGCCATTGAATGGCCGCCGCGATCAATGCCTCCTGAACGGCGTCCTCGGCGGCGGCAAAGTCACGGAAGCGGCGAATCACCGCGCCGAGCACCTGCGGCGCGAGCTCGCGCAACAGATACTCGGAGGGCGTGTCCAACGACCCCGGCGTCACTGGAATTCGTCGGGCGGCCCGCTCATCACTTGCCGCACTTCGATCGGCATATTCATCGGGGCTCCGCCGGGTCCCGGCGCCGCCGACGCCCGGGCGGCGATCGAATAGGCTCCCTCCGGACTCTCGACGTCGACGATCCAGTAGCCGGCAAGAAACTCTTTGGCCTCCGGAAACACGCCGTCCGTGATCGGGGCGCCATCCTTCCCGGCTCGCACCACCAACGCCTGTTGCGGACTGGCCAAGCCTTCGGCGGAAACGAACTCTCCGGATTCGCGGAGAGCCTTATTCAAACCGCACATGAACGCAATGTGCGCCTGAATGTCCTCTTTCGGCCATGCTCCAAACGTGTCATAACCCGCCTTCGGGCAGTTCATCATCAAAATGTACTTCATGGCTTCTGCTCCCTTCGATTTTCGCACTCGCTTGTGCGTTTCATTGGTGAGTCGGAGCAGGCTACGCGTTCTCGACATCCCGGACAACGATTTCGGAAAAAGATTCGACGCGAGTGTTTCCGGGTTAAGACTACTCCCCCGCCTGGCCGATCAGTGCATCTTGCAGGTTTTCGAGCGACCGCTGTTCGAGACTCTCCAACGCCCGCGCCGCGAATCCGCTCATGTTGGCGACTGCGAAGCTGATGCCCTGCAGATTGCGTTCCCTGGGAATACCGGGCGCCGGGCGCGGGTAGCCCGAAGCCAGAAACGCGATGCCATCGCCGGCCTTCTGCACGCGGTACCGGTTCCGGTCGCAGCGCTCATCGAGACTGACTCCGAGCACGCCCGGCAGGCATCCCGGGAAGCAAGGTTGCCCATCCATCTCTCTGGCGGAAACCAGGGCGACGCCGGCCGCAAGCGCCCGCTCCACCATCCGGCTGAACTGTTCCGAGTGATCGGCATTGCGGGTTCCAAGGCTCAGATTGACGATGTCCATGCGCTGCTCGATGGTCCACTCGATGGCTCGCAACAGGGCCATCGCACTGGAGCGCAGGGAGCTATGAAATACCTGGACCGCGAAGTATTCCGCTTGCGTGGCTTTCTCATGAATCGCCGCCATCACGGCCGTGCCGTGCCCCAGCCGGTCCACATAGGAGTCTTGCTCGATAACTCCCTCCGGGCCGATCGAAACGCCTCCGGACACTCCCGAAATGTGGGGATGCCGCGCATGGACTCCACTGTCGATCACGGCGACTCTCACGCCGCGTCCCTCACATCCCGCGAATGGAAGGCCGAGGCTTGCTTCGGACGATCGGGCTTCGGGTGATCGCGCTTCAGACGACCGCTCTTCAGGCGATGGCGGCATTGAAGTCATGGCGGATCGATGTCATCCGCGCCCCGCCTTCCCGCACGGTGATGACGGCGCCGGCGATCTCCGCCAGCGCGGGGCGATGAGTGATCACAATGAGTGTGCCGCCTTGCATGGCTGTGCGGAGACTCACCGCGATCTGCTTTTCCATCTCGCCATCAAGTGCAGAAGTCGGCTCATCGAGGATCAGGACGCGCGGGTGGCGTAGCAGCGCCCGGGCCAGCGAAATGCGCTGCCGCTCTCCCACCGAAAGGGCCAGCCCCCGCTCTCCGGTGGTAGTCTCGTAGCCCTGCGGCAGGCGGGCGATCAACTCATCAAGTCCTGCCGCGCAGCCGGCCTCTTCAATCTCTTTGCGGGACGCCCCGGTGCGGGCGTAAGCGATGTTCTCCGCTATGGTCGCGTTGAAGAGATACGGTGTCTGATCCACTAATACGATCTGTTCGCGCAAGTCCGCAAGGCGGAACTGGCGAATGTCACGGCCGTCGATCAGAATGCGGCCCTGGTCCGGATCAAGGTAGCGAACCAACAGATCGGCCAGCGTGGACTTCCCCACTCCACTCGGCCCCAGAATCGCGCAGAAACTCCCGGCCGGAATCTCCAGGGAGACATCCGCGAGCACGGCGGAGCGATCATGCCGTATGCTCACTCCTTCGAGGCGTATCGCGCCCTGCACAGGAGGCAGCGGCACGGCATCGGGGGCTTCAGTGACTTCCGGCGCAGTGTCGAACAACTCGAAAATCCGGCCGAGTGAGACTCTCGCCGACGCCAGGCTCGCGGTCAGGCTCATTAGATTCTGCACCGGCGAAAGCAGCCGCGTGTGATACGCCATGAAAGCCACCAGAGTGCCGATGGTCATCGTGCCTTGAATGATCTGCCAGCCGCCGTACAGAAATACTACCGCCGTTGCGACAGTCAGAATCGTGCCCGGCAAAGCTCCGGTCATGAAGGAAGCGACCTGCACCTGGAGCATGGTTTGCACAAACGCGTCATTCCGCTCGCGAAAACGTTCTGCCTCGCGATTCCCTGCGTTGAGAGAGACCACCACTCGCATGCCGAGTATGGAATCCACGAAGAAGCTGCCCAGGTCCGCGCTTCGCTCCCGCAACTGTTTAGTGAACACAGTCAGGATTCGCTGATACCTCACGAACGTGTAAACGCAAGCTGGGATTAGGACTACGCCAACTAGAAACAGCCGCCAGTTCAGCCAAAGCATCATCGCCACGCTGCCAATCAGGAAACCAACATTACTCAGGACGGACAGCAGCGCGTCCGCCGAGACTCGTTGCACTTCGCCCGCGTCGTTATTCAGGCGCGACATCAGGTCGCCGAGCCTGTATCTGGCGTAGAAGCGCGGCGAAAGCGTTTGCAGATGCCGGAACAGCGCCAGGCGTATGTCGAAGAGCATGGCCGCCGAAATTTTCACGTACCGGTAACTGGCCAGAATGTTGAATACGAACCCGAGCACGGAGGTAGCGAACATGATGCCGGAGATCCACAGTAGAGCATGCATGTCGCGGCGTAGCAGCGCGCGGTCAATCAATAGCTTGGAGACATAGGGCTGGAAGAGAGTGAGAGCCGTGGCCCCCAGGCTGACGATCACAACCAAAGAGAGCTGCTTCCAATACGGACGTATGAACACCCAGAGACGCCGATAGGTTTGCCAATAAGCTACTGGCGGCGCCGGTGGCGCGAGTGACGAAGATTCCGGATGGCGTTCATCGCTTGTGACTGACATGGCACCCTGGCTTACGGTTAGTCCAGATGATAGCATTCTACGCGCAGGCCGTCAGCCGATGGCTCTCAGTTCGAATCCATCGAGCCGATACCGGAACGCGGCGTGACGGCTAAGCTGGCGGCCGCACCAATCGAGACCCTGTGTGGTAAATTCGGCTTCCGATTGCCACCACGGCCCGCCACACCCGGACGCGTAATATTCGAGACAGTGGGCCAGATGGCGGCTGAACCCGGCGGTCAGTCGCGCTTCGTAATGCGCCAGTAACTGGGCGGGGTCGTCGCCGCGCGCCGTTGCGCCGATCACGGCCGAGGCAAGAATCGCCTCCCGGACCGCGTGCGCGGTTCCATCCCCGCAGAGCGGATCGAAGGCCATTGCCGCCGTTCCGCAGGCAATCCATCCAGGCTCGGCGAGTGGCGCCACAATCCGTGGCGACGCTGCGAACTCTGCGCCCGTGGGTTGGTATCCGGCAATCTGTTCCCGGATCAGCCGGCTCTGGTCTAGAAGTTCGTGCGGGCGCAGGCCCACCGAGAGCAGCCAGCCGGCGCCGGGCGCGCTCGCGATCAGGAACAACCATCCGTCCTCAATCGACTCGATCCAACACGCGGCCGGCTCGGCTGCGGGTTTCAGCTCCACCTGCATGGCGGAGGCTATTCGCGCCCCGAACCTGTGGTCTACCGCCGCAGCCGGCAGAGGCATTGCGGCGAAGACAGTCCAGCCGGCATCCGCGCCGGCCGCAGCATTGGGCGGCGCCAAACTGTCCAAGAGCAGCTTTTCGGAAACCACGACGGCGGAATGTTCCAGCTCGACCGGACTCGCACTCCGGCCCCACGCGACGATGCGTTTGCGAATTCGCGGAAGATCTCGAAACAGATTCTCCCGGCCGAAGATTTCACGGATGAGCGCCTGCGCCGGCTCGCTAAGCATGATCGCCGGCAATCGCGGACGATCAGTTGGCTGGAAAGACACCGGCAGGCCAGACCGGGAAAGTAGATGGGCGCAGCAGCGGGCCGCGACGCCATCGCCGCGAATGAGTACGCCAGTGTCCATCAGAGAGTGACAAGCCGGGTGACTTCATTGCGGAGCGCGCGGATTTCCGTTCCAGACGCGCCCCGTGGCATCTCCATTGCCAGTTTAGCAGCAGGCCGCGAAGCTGGATGAAGAGGAGCGTTGCGCCCCCGCTCCGTACCTATGTAAATATAGTATTCATGCTGTTTGAGTCCGACAAAGTGATGTTCGAGATCTACCGCGAGACCGGGTATACCGGCCAGTTTCGCGTGGTGTATTTTACCGAGCTGCAAGACCACAATAAGGAAACTGAGATCAATCACGCCATGGCCGGCGAGCACTTTTTCGACGGTTTCATCAAGAACTTCGGCAAAGATGAAGCCAAGGAAATCATCGACGGCCTGCTCGGCCGCCTGAACAATGGCGAGCGCTTCGAGCCCGCCGAAATCGAGCGCGTGCTCGGCCAGCACCTGGCCTGAGGGCTCATTTGCGCATCACGCGTTATCCTAGCATCTCCACTGAACAGTTTCTGGGCTGCGTCGCCGCTTTTGTGGATTCATTCACCGGCGAGTTGAACGCCGCAGCGTCGGCCTTGCGCCGGCTGGAGGGGAAATCGAAAGGCTCGGCGTTCGCGTATGAGATGACGCTCGATAATCACCGCTATGGCGCGCTGATTGTCCTCGACCGCTGGTCTACGCTGACCACCGCGTTCGGCCCTCACCTGGCGCACCCGATTGCGGATAGCGCGCGCGGCCGCCTCGAATCGGCGGAGCAGGTGCTCGGCCGGGTGAACCAGTTGATCGACGCATCCGGGCAGTACGCTACCGAGATGGTTGAGGCTTGTCTGATGGCGTTCCAGTCACTAAGCGCGACCTTCGGCGAAGAGCGCGCCACGGCGGAACAGAATGCCAAACTGGGGCCGATGCTGAGTGAAGACTACACCAGCGCGCGGCGCATTTTCCTGGAAGATCTGGCGGCCCGATAGGGGTGTAAGATGGTTTTCATGGGAACCGTCAAGACCCTGCTGACGTTCGAAGAGTTCGAGCAACTTCCCGATCAGCCTGGCAAACAGGAACTTGTCAGAGGCGAGTTGATCGATATGCCTCCGGCGGATTACAAGCATAACGACATCGCCGATCGAATTTACGGCTTCCTGAAGGCTGCCCTCGATCAGGCACATGCGCGCGGGGAGGCCAGGGTGTTCCATGAAATGGGGTATCTATTGTCCGGCGCAAACTGGGTACAGCCGGACGTTAGCATAACTCATGCCGGGCAGAGCGTTGAGCAATACCTCATTGGCGCGCCAGCCATCGCCATCGAGGTAGTCTCGCCCAACAATACGGCTAAGCGGATTGACGCCAAGGCGGAGCTTTACTTCCAGTTCGGCGCCCGCGAAGTGTGGCGGTTTCTTCCGAAGAAGAAGCAAGTCATGATCCAGGTTCCCGGCGGTGCGCAAGTGATAGGCGAGGATGCCGTCATCACTACTCCTCTGCTACCCGGCTTGGCGCTCACGGTCAAAGAGATCTTCGGCGACTAATCTCCGCGTAACGGTGTAACATAGTCTCCATGGGAACCGTCAAGACCCTGCTGACGTTCGAAGAGTTCGAGCAACTTCCCGATCAGCCCGGCAAACAAGAACTTGTCAGAGGGGAGTTGATCGAGATGCCTCCGGCGGACCTGAAGCATAACAGAATTTCGCATCGGATTTACGATCGTCTGAAAACAGCCATCGAGCAGGCGCATGCCCGCGGAGAAGCCCGCGATTTGGGTGAGGCCTTCCACGAGATGGGATACCTGCTGCCCGGCGAATGCTGGCTGCAACCGGACGTGAGCGTTACGCATGCTGGACAGAGCGAAGCGAAATACCTCGTGAACGCCCCCGCCATCGCCATCGAGGTAATCTCGCCCAGCAATACCGCCAAACGGATTGACGCCAAGGCGGAGCTTTACTTCCAGTTCGGCGCCCGCGAAGTGTGGCGGTTTTTGCCGAAGAAGAAGCAGGTCATGATCCAGGTTCCCGGCAGTGTCCAAGTAATAGCCGAGGATTCCGCCATCACGACTCCTCTGATTCCGGGCCTGACCCTCGCGGTCAAAGAGCTCTTCGGCGACTGAGGCTTACTTCGTCACTCCCAACTGTTTGAACTTCTCCTCGAATATCGAATACGGCTGTGCGCCCACAATCATATCGCCGTCCACTCCATCCGGCGTGCTCTTGCCCACTACAAACGCCGGCGTGCCGTCCGCGCCGATCTTCATGGCTTCCAGCACGTCGCCCTGAACCGCCTCTTTGTATTTGCCTTTTTCCACGCACGCGCGGAAAGCGTTCGCGTCCATCTTGAGCGCCGACGCATCGCCTACCAGACTATCCATATCCAGCTTGTCGGGATGCGCCGCCATAACGTCGCGCATCGTCCAGAATTGCCCCTGATCGCCTGCGCACCGCCCCGCTTGCGCCGCCCGTGTTGCGTTCGGGTGCAGCGAATCGAGCGGCAGGTCGCGGCTGAAGAATCGCACCTTACCCGTATCGATAAAATCCTTCTTCAACAAGCCATAAACCTGCATGTGGAAGCGCTGGCAAAACGGGCATTGGTAATCCGTGAACTCCACCATGGTCACCGGCGCATCCTTCCTCCCGAGCATCGGCGCGCCCTCCAGGTGCAGCTTGGCCACCGCAGGCGCCGGCGGGCCGGGCGCTTTATTCTCCGCCTGCTTCTCAAGCAACTGCCGGATTTGCCGCAACTCGTCCAGAATCTGGTCCGCCTGCTCGTGCGTAATGCCGTCGTTCGCGCTCTTCTTCTTATCCTGGGCGCCTAATGGCAGCAGCAGCGCCAACGGCAATGCCGCCCATCGCGCGTATCGGTAAAAGTGTCTCATTTAGTGTTCAACTCTTTTCCAGAATCAGCATATACTGAACGTTCTTGATGTGCTCCTTTTCCTCAATCAAGTGGAAATGGTTGGCCTCAATCTCTTTGATGACATCCGGCATGTCGAGCCGGATATGCGTCAGCGCTCTTCCGTTCGGCATCGCCGATTCCCGTTTGTAATACTCCACTACCACCAGCTTGCCATCCGCCCGCAGCGCTTTGTGAATGGTTGCCAGCATTTTATCCGGATAATCGAAGTGGTGGTACACGTCGAGCGCCAGCACCATGTCCAGCTGTCCCTCGGGCAGGTTGCAATCGATGTCCGTACCCTTGACGAAGCTCACATTCTGCAGGTTCTGGTTGGTGGCGCGCTGTTTCGCCGCCGCCAGGAAGTCGTCGTAAATATCCTCGGCAATCACGCGTCCCGAGCTCCCAACGCGGCGGCTCAGAAACGGCAGCATGTAGCCGATGCCTGTCCCGATGTCTGCCACGGTCATGCCCGGCTGCAGCATCATCTCGCGGATCAGCACGCCCGGTTTTTCCGTGGCATCGCGTTCCGGCGACCCCAGCCCGGCTGCTACCGATTGCCGCCCCTGCGGCGTTTGATATCCCGAATTCGCCTGACCGGCCACCTGCGCGGCGAGTGTTCCCGCAAGCGCCAGTGACAAAGCCATGACGCGCGCGGCTCTGATCGGAGCCACGACCGTAAGGGAGTGATTTTTCATAACGACGTCTCCATCGGCAGCGCCAGCGGCGCTTCCTCCATGAAATCGAGCTGCGCCATTTCCTCCAGCGCCTCCCGCATCGAATGTTCGTAGGTGGGCTCGGCGATGATCACGAACGGCAGGTCGCGGCGGTTTTCGCTGGGCTCCTGCAACACGGCTTCCACGCCAATATTCTTCCGCATCAGGATGCCCGCCAGAGTCGCGATAATTCCCGGCCGGTCGTCCACGCGAAAGCGTAAGTAGTAGGCGCGCTTCTGGAACATAATCGACACCGGCATATTCTCGCCCAGCCGTTCATGCGCGAACGGCGAAACGCGCTCGGGGCTGCCGCTGCGGATTTCGCGCGCCACGCGCATCAGGTCGCTGGTCACCGCCACGCCCGTGGGCAGCGCCCCCGCGCCCCATCCGTAATAGAAAGTATCTTCGCCGTACTTCCCGCGCACCCACACCGCGTTGTAAGCGCCCTGCACCCCGGCAAGAATGGTCGACGCCGGAATCAGCGCCGGCCGCACATAGAGCACCAGCCCCTCCGGAATTTTGCGCGCGCCGCAGATCAACCGGATGGTGTGCTTCAACTGCGCCGCATAACGAAAATCCACCGGAGTCACGCGGCGGATGCCTTCCATGAATATATCCGACGGCGTGATCTTCTCGCCGAATGCCAGCGCCGCCAGCAGCGCCAGCTTCGAGCGTGCGTCGAAGCCATCGATATCCGCGCTTGGGTCGGCCTCCGCATAGCCCAGCTTTTGCGACTCTTCAAGTACCGTGGCGAACGGCGCGCCGCGCTTTTCCATCTCCGTGAGGATGTAGTTGCACGTGCCGTTCAGGATTCCGTAGAGCGCCATCACGTTATCGCCCGAGATGCCCTCGCGCAGCACCGCGTGAATGGGAATGCCGCCGCACACGCTGGCTTCCATGGCCAGGTTGATGCCCGACTTGATGGCGCGGTCCCAAATCTCGGCCCCGCATGCGGCCATCAATTCTTTATTGGCGGTCACCACCGACTTGCGATTCTGAATCGCAGCTTCGATAATCTCGGAAGCCACTCCCGTGCCGCCGACCAGCTCGGCGACAATCTGCACATCGGGATGCGTCACCACTTCCCGCCAGTCCGTCGTCTTGAAAACTTCGCCTATGCCCGCCGGAAGCTGCTTGCCGTGGACCGACCGGCTGCACACCGCCGCCACTTTCAGCCGGAACCCCAGCTTCAGCGCGATCTGGTCCGCGTTCTCCGCCAGAATGGCCAGCGTTCCCGAGCCAACATTGCCCAGGCCCACTATGCCAACTCTCACTTCCTCCATATCTAGTTATGATAACAAGGGCGCCTTTATGAAACCCGTCTTTGTGAAACCGGCCTTTATGAACCTTCGGCCGCGGCGCAGCGTGCTGATAATCCTGCTCGCGGCAATTTCCAATGTGGCGTCGCCGCAACGCGGTGGCGGAGGGGATCCTTCGACGCCCCCTCCACTGTCCGGAGAGGCCAAACTGCCCAATGGGAAGTCACAGCGCGATGCCATCCTGAAGGCCGAACACGAGCAGAACCTCAAGGACGCCGCGCAGCTTGTCGATTTAGCGCAACAATTGCAACAGGACCTGGAGAAGAACGACACATTCGTTTTTTCCATCTCCACCTTGAAGAAGACTGACGACATTGAGAAGCTGGTCAAAAAGATCCGCAGCCGTTTGCGCCATTAGCTTGCTGGCGTGGAGCGCGGCGGCCCAACCGCCCAAGCCCGCTATCGCGCTGGTGGACCCAGCCGACGCCCCGCAGTGGCGCAAGTGGACGCAGGAACTCGGCTGGCAGTTGATCGTTCCCACCGTCGCCAACGGCGCCAATGCCGATGTGCGCGTGGAAGCCGTCGCCGGCGCCGTGCAGGCGGCCATCAAGGACGGCGGCGCCGACCCCGCCCACATCTATCTCGCCGGCCGCGCGGAGGCTGCCGCTGCCGTTTTTTACGCTATCTCTCGCGTGCCCGATCTTTGGGCCGCTGGTCTTGCGCTCGGCGGATCGCCCAAACCGGCGCTCGATACCGTCCGCATCTTTTCCGCTAATTTCACCGGCACGCCGGTTCTGTGGATCAGTGACGGCGCCGGTGACTCAGAGTTGACGGCACAGCTCAAATCTTTGGGGCTGAACCTCGAATGGCGAAGCGCCAAGAGTGTCAGTATTGCGCAAGTATTCGCCGCCCTTTTGCAGCACGTCCGCAAGGAATTTCCGGACACTGCCGATTGCGAAACCAATACGCCCAAATTCGCGCATTGCTATTGGATGGAACCCACCAAATTCGACGTCGCCGAGCGCAACGAAGTGTTGCCGCCCAGCCGTATCACGCTTGGTTCCGGGGCGTTGCTGGACCTGGGCGAGTTCGGTTACAAGCTCGACGATCCCGGACCCGGCGTGCTGGTCGCGGTTCTGCCCAAAGACTACGCCGGTCCGCTGAAAATCGGTGACCGCCTGATCGAGCTCGATGGGCAACCTATCGCGGACGCGCGCGACTACGCCGGCCGCATGAACAAGATGTACGCCGAAAAGCAAATGGCCGGCTTGGTACAGCGCGGCAAGGAGAAGCTGCGCTTCGAGACGCGCGTGATTCTGCCGAGCCCCGATGCCTTTGCCACGGCCCGCGTGCAAGGCAAGCACGATCCCGAAGATAAGACCATCCAGATTATCAGCCGCTCGGTTACAGAACTGCGAGTGACCATTCCGCAAGCGTGGATTCCGGCCGATCTTTACTGGAACGGAGTGTCTCTGGAAGATCTGTCCAAGCCCGGCTGCTATCTGCTGACTATCGATCAGGAGCTACTGAATGCCGCGCCCTGTTCCAAGTAACCGACGGCTTCTGCGCGCGCCTAAGAGCGAGCCGCGAGACGCCGCTTTCTGCAAAGCCATCCGCCAGATTCCGCGCGGCAAGGTAGCTACTTATGCGCAGGTTGCGGCGGCCGCGGGATACCCGCTCTATCATCGCCAGGTGGCGCGGTTGTTGCATCAGGCGCCCACGGGGTCGTTGCCGTGGCAGCGCGTTGTGGGAGCGGGCGGCCAGATCAAGCTGAAGTTCGAAGCCGCGCTGGAGCAGCGTACGCGTCTTGAAATGGAAGGCGTGCGATTTCATGGCAAGCGGATCGATATGGTTGAACACCAGCATCGGTTTCGGACGTGGGAATTCGAGTGAGTCGCAGAGGGGCATCGATGCACAAAAGGCTTGCCAACGCTATCGGTATTATGGGCTTGCGGAGAAAGCGAGTTTAGTTTACTTCGCACCCTTCGAGGATTATCGAGAGTTATACTCCACAAAGATGCTGAACATCTCCGATCACCTACGAGGATTTGCGGGCCACGGCGATTTGGATATGCCGAATGCTCTCTTCCTGACCAATCTTCATTGGATAGGTCCGTTCGCATTTCTGAACATTATCTACAAGCCAGCGCCATATGCGGTTGTGGCCCAGGTGGATGGCGATCTAGGGTTGCCTAGCTCCCTTCGGGAGTTCTATCTTGCGTACAATGGG
>Ga0302324_100016022_pt1 | contig 14975 bp, 10 predicted proteins | sample Palsa_T0_1_FD_201949 | JGI IMG/M metagenome (GOLD analysis project Ga0302324, IMG submission 201949) | Peat permafrost microbial communities from Stordalen Mire near Abisko, Sweden - Palsa_T0_1 | ecosystem: Environmental > Terrestrial > Soil > Palsa > Peat permafrost | place: Sweden: Abisko...
ATCGCCGGCCTGGCCCTGCCCAGCACCGATCCGCCCAATCTCGGATCCACCGACGTACTGCTCGGAATCCGAGGTACCCTGGCGGTTTATTTCAGAAGCATTCCGCACGGCATCCGCGACACGCTGCTGTTCTTCTTTGTGATTTTTGCGCTGCGGGTGCTGCTCCGCAATCAATGGCTGGCCACCGGCGGTTTCGTGCTGATTTTCTCTGCACTGGAATACTTCCAAGGCAGCCAGCGTATTCAGGATGGCGTGGCATCGTTGGTGGTTTTCAGTTTGGTGGCAGGGTTAGTATTTCGCTTCGGGCTGCTGGCTCTGGCGACCTTCATTTTCGTCCAGACCATCGTCATCTCGACGCAAGTAACAGCTTCTACTTCCGCTTGGTATTTCGGCAACGACGTGCTTCTGCTGGCGAGCGTTCTTGCGCTGGCGGGCTGGGGATTCCATACATCCATCGCAGGCCGCCGCTTGTGGAAGCAGGATTTACTCAGTTAGTGGGGCAGGTGCTTTGCTTTCACCTGCCAACAGCTAGCGCTGGGCTTCAGCCGGAACCTTGAGCCAGCGATCCAGGAACCTTTGAGTGCCTGCCTCCCCCGGCATTTCCACGCCAGCAGGCGTATTCATCTGGCGGTCGAAATGCGCCAGCAATTCCGCTTCGTCGTAACGAATCGCCGCAGCGTATTGCCTCAAATAACTTCTACTGAAGATGCCGCCAGGCAGCTTGTCGAAGTCCTCTTCTTCGATCGCCCGAAGAAAGCGCAGGCTGATCTTAGTCTGTTCGGCGATGTCTTCGAGAGAGACCCCTTCTTCCTTTCGGGATCGTGCCAGGTCAAGTCGGGGGCCGCTTGGTTTCTTAGATTGCATGTACTCCTCTAAAAGTGCAATCGTTCATGATACCCCATCTGTCAACTGACATTCGTGAGCCAAAATGTTTCAGAAATGGCTGTTTTGGGCGATTTTTAGGAGCCGGTCCCTGGCCCCAAGCCCGCAGCCCCGTGCCCATGGATTTCCTGCAAACTCCAAACGCGGATCGGGGCCGCCCGGCCGGACGCGATGGCTTGGGCTGCGGCTTTGGCGCCGCTCATGGTGGTGATGCACGGAATCCGGTAAGCCACTGCGCTTCTCCGAATGGCCTGCTCGTCGGTAAAAGAGTGTCCCCCAGTGGTGGTGTAGATGATCAACTTCAAGGAGCCGGCCTTGAGCAGATCCACTGCGTTGGGACGCCCCTCGTTGACTTTGAAAACTGTCTTCACCGACAGGCCGGCCGCTTTCAACACCGCCGCGGTGCCGCGCGTGGCTGCGATCTGGAATCCGAACTCGGCGAATCGCGTGGCCACTTCCACTGCCGCTGGCTTATCGCGATTGTTGACGCTGATAAACACCGTTCCGCTATCCGGCAAGGGAGTCCCGGCGGCAAGTTGGGCTTTGCCGAAAGCTTCTCCGAAATTTTCACCAACCCCCATCACTTCGCCGGTGGATCGCATCTCCGGGCCCAGGGCAGGATCCACGCCGGGGAATTTGCCGAAGGGAAATACCGGCGATTTCACAAAACACCGCGGCACCGGCAACACTCCGGAAGTGCGGCCGCCGGTCATTTGGGAAAAATCGGCCAGTTTCTTGCCCAACATCAAACCCACCGCGATCTTCGGCAGCGGTACGCCGGTGGCTTTGCTCACATAGGGCACGGTGCGGGATGCCCTCGGATTCACCTCTAGCACGTACACCTCTCCGCCCTTGATTGCGTACTGCACATTCATCAGTCCGATCACCCGCAGCGCGCGCGCCAGCTTGGTGGTGTAACTCTCGATGGTCCCGAGCACGGCGTCCGACAGACCTTGCGTGGGCAACACGCAGGAGCTGTCTCCGGAATGCACGCCGGCTTCTTCGATATGTTCCATGATGCCGGCGATCAGCACCGAACCTTCTCGATCGGCCAGCGCATCCACGTCCACTTCGGTTGCATCTTCCAAAAACCGGTCGATCAGGACCGGGCGCTCCTGCGAGAAGACCACCGCCTCCCGCATGTAGCGGCGGACCATTTCTTCGTCATAAGCGATCACCATCGCGCGCCCGCCCAGCACGTAGCTGGGACGAACCAGAACCGGATAACCAAGGCGGCGCGCCACCTCGCAGGCTTCCTCGGCGCTGGTGGCGGTTCCATGGGCAGGAGAAGGGATGCCGAGATCGTCCAGCAATTTCCCGAACAGCTTGCGATCCTCGGCCAGATCGATGTCCGCCGGATCGGTGCCGATAATGGGCACGCCGGCGGCTTTGAGCGGCAGCGCCAGATTGAGAGGCGTCTGGCCCCCGAATTGGACAATCACGCCATCCGGTTTCTCTACGTCGTAAATATTGAGCACTTCTTCGCGCGTGAGCGGCTCGAAGTATAACCGGTCGCTGGTGTCGTAATCTGTCGAGACTGTTTCCGGATTGCAGTTCACCATGATCGACTCATAGCCGAATTCCTGCAGCGCGAACGAGGCGTGGCAGCAGCAATAATCGAACTCGATGCCTTGGCCGATGCGATTCGGACCGCTGCCCAGAATCATCACTTTCTTGCGATCGGACGGCGCGGATTCGTTCTCCGATTCGTAACTTGAATACAAGTACGGGGTGAAGCTTTCGAACTCGGCCGCGCAAGTGTCCACGCGATTGAACACCGCGTTGATTCCCAGTTCTTTTCGCCGCGCCCGCACGTCCTGAGAACTGCACTTCCACAGCAGGCTGAGGCGCGTATCGGAGATGCCTTCGCGCTTGGCGTGCAACAAACGTTCGCGCGAAATGCATTCCAGCCGCTCTTTTCCCAAGCTGGCTTCCAGATCCACCATGTCGCGCAGGTTTTTTAAGAACCATGGATCGATGGAGGTGATCTCGTGGACCTGTTCCACGGTCCAGCCTTGTTCCAATGCAAAGAAAATATAGCCCAGCCGTTCGGGATTCGGAGTAATCAGCCGCTGCCGGATCAGCGCCGGGTCGAAGACTTCCGAGGCCACCGGTTTTCCGGTTTCCAGACTCCGGATGCCTTTGGCCAGCGCTTGCCGGAACGTCCGGCCGATAGCCATCACTTCACCCACCGATTTCATCTGCGTTCCCAGCACCGGCTCTGCGCCCGGAAATTTCTCGAACTGCCAGCGCGGAATTTTCACCACCACATAATCCAGCGTGGGCTCGAAGCAGGCTGGAGTCACCTGGGTGATATCGTTCTTGATTTCGTCCAGGCGATAGCCCACGGCCAGCTTGGCGGCGATCTTGGCGATAGGAAAACCGGTGGCCTTCGAGGCCAGCGCCGAACTGCGCGAAACGCGCGGATTCATCTCGACGATCACCATCCGGCCGTCCTCGGGATTCACGCCGAATTGGACGTTCGATCCGCCCGTGTCGACGCCGATCTCGCGCAGACAACGCAGCGATGCGTCGCGCATCATCTGATATTCGCGATCAGTGAGAGTTTGCGCCGGCGCCACCGTGATGGAATCGCCCGTGTGGACTCCCATCGGGTCGAAATTTTCGATGGAGCACACGATGATGGCGTTGTCGGCCAGGTCGCGCATCACCTCCAGCTCGAATTCCTTCCAGCCCAGAACGCTCTCTTCGATCAGGACTTCATGCACCGGCGAGAGATCCAGCCCGCGCTCCAGGATTTCGTACAGCTCTTCGCGATTGTAGGCGATGCCGCCGCCCGATCCGCCCAATGTAAAGCTGGCGCGCAAAATCACCGGGTACCCGATGCGATTGGCGAACGCAATACCCGAATCCACGTTGTTCACCAACTGCGATTGCGGCGTATCCAACCCAATTTTCCGCATCGCATCTTTGAACAGCAGCCGATCCTCGGCCTTCTTGATGGATTCGAGCTTGGCCCCAATCAGCTCCACCCCATATTTATCCAACACGCCGGCTTCCGCCAGATCTACCGCCAGATTCAGCCCGGTCTGGCCACCCACGGTGGAGAGCAGCGCATCCGGCCGCTCCTTGCGAATCACCTCTTCGGCAAATCGAACGGTGAGCGGCTCCACGTAGGTGCGATCCGCCAAATCAGGATCGGTCATGATGGTGGCCGGATTGGAATTGATCAGCACTACCTCAAAGCCGTCGGCCCGCAGCGCTTTGCAAGCCTGCGCTCCGGAATAATCAAACTCGCAAGCCTGCCCGATGATGATAGGGCCGGAGCCGATCACCAGGATTCTGTGGATGTCGGTGCGTCGAGGCATTATCGGCGTTTATCCGCGCGCCTCGCGGCCAAAATCTCGGATCATCTGCATGAAGTCATCAAACAGATAGTGGGAATCATGCGGACCCGGCGCTGCTTCCGGATGATACTGCACGCAAAACACCGGCTCGCTGCGATGGCGGAAACCCTCCAGCGTTTGGTCGTTCAGATTGATGTGCGTCAACTCCACTTCGCTTTGTTTGAGCGAATCCGGATCCACCGCGAATCCGTGATTGTGCGAAGTAATCTCCACCTTTTGCGTCACTTGATTCAACACCGGATGATTCGCTCCGCGATGCCCGAACTTCAGCTTGTAGGTTTTGCCTCCCAGCGCAAGCCCCAGAATCTGATGCCCGAGACAGATACCGAATACCGGTTTCTTGCCGATGAGCTTACGAACCTGTTCGGCCTGATGCTGCAGCGGCTCGGGATCTCCGGGGCCGTTGGACAGAAACACGCCATCGGGCTTGAGCGCCAGCACATCTTCGGCGGAGGTCAGCGCCGGTACCACAGTCACGCGCGCGCCCACCTGCACCAACCTTCGCAAAATATTGCGCTTTATTCCATAATCGTAGGCCACCACGTGGCACCAGGAATCGGGCACTGCCGGCACAGGCTCGGATGGGGAACAAGGTTCCACCGGTTTATCCCAGGCGTAGATCTTGGAAGTGGAAACGCGCGTCGCCAGATCCAAACCAGCCATGGATGGCGACCGCCTTGCGCGCTCGATCAGTTCCGCACGATCGCCGCCGCCCGCCGCCAGGACGCCGCGCATCACGCCGCGCGTGCGCAGATGCCGGACCAGCGCGCGAGTATCGATCTCGGCCGCCACCGGAACGCCGTTTTCAGCGAGAAATTTCTCCGCGTTCCCCTCCGACCGCCAATTGCTCGCGATGGAGGAGAACTCGCGCACGATCAGGCCTTCTATGTAGGGCCGTGCAGCTTCCAGGTCCTCTTGATTAGCCCCGTAATTGCCGATTTGCGGATTGGTGAGCACCACGATCTGCCCGGAATACGAGGGATCGGTGAAAATCTCCTGATAGCCGGTAATCGCGGTGTTGAAAACAACTTCGCCCAAGCTATCTTTGTGCGCACCAAAGCTCTTGCCCTCGAAGACCGTGCCGTCCTCCAGGGCGAGGATTGCCTGATTCAATTCGGATTGACCTCCAGTACTCGGGAAGGAGTGTAACTATTATTGAAGCATGTTGGTCAGGGTTATTCAACAAATGGCACCGACTCCCTTACGGTCGCAGTTCGGTAACCGAGCCGCGACCGTAAGGGAGTCGGTGCCTTTACACGATGCGTTCTTTAGCGGCGTCCCAGCGCATGCATCTTCGCTTGCGGTAACTCTGCACTCCCATCTCGCAGGCCACTACACCGCGATATCCCAGCATCGCGTCGCACTTCAGCGGCTCTCCTTTGCGAATAGCGTTCATCAGATTGCGATGGTGCAGATCCAGCGCCTCGGCTCCGGTCTTTTGATGTACCGTCTCCTCGCCGCCTCCTTCGGGTCGGATCACAAAGCCCGTCCGGGTGAATTCAAGCGTCGCCTTGTGGCCGCGCAACAAGTGAGGGACCGTAGTGCCGTTGGCCATGGACGAAATAAGTTGCACGGTGGGGCCGCCCGGATAATCCAGCAGGATGTTGAACGTGTCGGGAATCTCGGCGCTGCTCTGAGTGAACTCGAACTTGCCGCCCGAGCCCACTCCGAATTCAGGGAAAGTCAAGTCCAACGCTTTGATGATGCGCGTTACCCGATGGATAAACAGGTCGCTCGCGATGCCGCTCGAATAGTCCCAATAGCGCCGCCAACTGAAGTAGCGATCCACATCGAACGGCCGCTTGGGGGCGGCGCCCAGCCACGCTTTCCAATCCAGATTGACTCCCGGCCGGGCATCCGCATCCACCGGATACTCCCAGAAGTCGTCTTGGTAGTTCCGCGAATAATCGATCTGCGCCAGCACCACTTTGCCGAGCGCCCCGTCTTTGACGAACTTACGCGCGGTCTCATACGAATCGTCCGACATGCCCTGCACGCCCACCTGCATCTTTAACTTACTCTGGCCGATCTTCTCCACCACCTTCTTCGATTGCGCGGCCGTGTGAGTCATGGGCTTTTCGCAATAGATGTGTTTCCCGGCCGCGATGGCGTCCACAATCATCTGATAATGCCAATGCTCGGGTGTGGCGATCAGCACGTAGTCTATGTCGTGATTGTCCAGGATGCGGCGGTAATCCTTCACCACTTTTCCGCCGGTGAGCTGCGCGGCTTGCTCGGCGCGTTTGTCGTAGACGTCGGAAACAGCCGGCACGTCGCAATTGTCGGATTCGCGCATCTTCACCAGAGTGCGCATGTGATCGTTGGCCTGGCCGCCGCAACCGATGACGCCGATGCGCAACCGATCATTTGAGCCTGGAATCTGCGAGTAAGCCAGCGCGGTCATAGCCGCGGAAGATCCAATGAAGTTGCGTCGAGTCATGAAAAACCAGAATACAGGAATGAAGAGGCAACGAGAAACCAGAAACGAGAAACGAGAAACGGTTCTTACGTTCCCCACGCCGCATTCACGATGGCTAGAGCGGCGATCGCCGCTGTCTCTGCCCGCAGAATGCTATTTCCGAGCGACACCGGGCTCCAACCAGCGGCGGCAATGGCTACGCGCTCGCGGCCCGTCCATCCGCCCTCCGGGCCCACCAGCAACGTTACGCGATCGCCGGGTTGGCGGATGTCCGGCAACGCCCGGAGGATGGGCGGAGCTTCCCCCTCCTCCAGCGCGTATCGATAGCCTCCCGCGTTCCGCAGCGCCTCGGTAAGCTGGATAGGCGATTCAATATCCGGGAGCCGCGTCCGCCGCGATTGCTCGCTGGCCTCGCGCGCAATCCGATCCCAACGCCCCAGACGCTTCCCGGCTGCTTGCTCCAGACCCTTCTCGCTGCGGTCGGTCTGTATTGGCGTAACCGCGGTCACGCCCAGTTCCGTGGCTTTCTCCAGCAGCCATTCAAAGCGTTCAAATTTGATGAGGGCCGCAAATAGCGCTGTGTGGACCACTGGCTGCTCCGCGTCAATCGGGCTCAAGATCACAAACCTCACCAGATCTTTGCTCACGGTTTCCACCTCGGCCAGATAAACGTTGGTGTTGTCGGAAATTTCGAATTTCTGGCCCGGCTCCACGCGCAGGACTCGGGTCAGGTGGTGAGTATCCTGGCCGGTAATCTGCGCGTGTCCGCGCTCGATTGCCTGGACGAAAAAGCGGCGGCGCGCCATGAACACTACTGTACGCTGCTGGGTCAGTGGGAAGTGTCTGAAAAATGCGTGGTAGACGTCACGCTGCCTTGAAGACGCCGGTCCGTGATTGAAAAACAACGGCACCGACTCCCTCACGGTCGCGGCTCGGCAAGGGGGAACCTCATTCCGAGCCGCGAGCGTAAGCGACCGGTGATTTGGTTTTTCAAGCGTCTTCATCACCTTTGGTGGGCCAGCAGGCCCATGCTCACTCCGTTGAAAATGTGCGGCTCGGAACGATGCTGGGGCTTCATTTTTGTGGGGCAGGCCGTACCGCGGTACCACATCTACCTTGCAGGTACTAGGGGACTTTCGGGTCTTGAATAGCTGGTTCTACGGATTTAAGATCTAATCCTAACCCGCGACATTACTAGTAGGAGTAATTTCGTCGAGGTAAGCACTACACAGAAGTAGACCCACGTTCGATAGAGAGATAGAAGGCAATCAATGAGCAACCAGCGGCCCTTGAAACATCCGCGTTCCCCACGCCGCTTGGCGCGGCAAAGCGGCAACGCGATGCTTGAAGCTGCGCTGATTTTCTTGCCTATGATGGCGATGTTCCTGGGCATTGTGGACGTCTCGCTGGCGGTCTACATCCAGTCCACCCTCACCAGCGCCACGCGCGAGGGCACGCGCTGGGCCATCACCTTTCAGACCAGTTATAACGGAACTGCCTGTACGTCGGAAGCCACTTGCATCACGCAAGTGGTTCAGAATTACGCGGTGGGGGTGCCGGGCGGGCTGCCATCGAGTTCGATCACGGTCAATTACTATACCGCGAACGATTTGTCGAACCCGGTGGAGGCTTGCACCAACGGAAGTTGTTCCACGGCGGTGTGCACGGTTTCCACCTGCGCCTTGCCCCAGACCTTAAGCAACGGCACGGTGGTCAACTATGCAAATCAACCCGGCAATATCGTGGAAGTTGTGGTGCCCAGCTATCCCTGGAACTGGCTGATGCCGCTGCCCGGGTTCACGGCTGGAAAGAGCGTCAATTTGACGGCCGCGTCACTGGACGTGCTAGGGGCTTTAGCGGTTGGCACCAGCGTGCCGCCCACGCCGTAGGCAAGGTTCTCAATATGCAAAGCGTTGAAAAGAAGAAAAGGCGACACCCGAAGCAGTCCGGAAACACCATCCTGGAATTCGCTCTTGTGATGGTTTTCCTGGTGCCGATGTTCGCGGGTGCGTTTACCATCGGCATGGCGCTCGCCAAAGATATTCAGGTTAGCAACGTGGCCAGGGACGCGGTGGTATTGATGGTTCGCGCGGTAACGGACCCAGACTCCGGATTGGATCTGTCCCAGACGAGTAACCAGCGAATCATCGTAAGAGCGGCTAACGGCCTGGGCATGAATTCGGACGCCCAGCAGGATCCGAGTTCAACCGGCAATGGAGTGGTCATCTTGTCTAAGGTCGTAATGGTGGGTCCGACGGAGTGCTCCGTCGGCATCATACCCGCCCCCAGCGGAGCGCCACCCTGGAGCGCCGGCAACTGCGCCAACTACGGCCAATATGTATTCGCTTACCGGGTGGTCATTGGAAACGGATCGCGCTGGAGCAGCTCGTTGGGAAATCCCGGCAGCACGGTGCAATCCAACGGAACGATCACCGCCAATAACATAGCGACCAATACTGGCAACCGGGTCGGGGCATTTACCTCCGTTACCGGCATGACACTTTCTCTAAGCACTTTCGCGCTTGTTTCGGAGATGTATGCAGATGTCAGTTTTCTTAATTTCTTTTCGATTTTGGGCAACCCCACGCTCTATGCGCGCAGCATTTCCTGAGCGTGGGTATGGTAAGCAACTAGGTTGTTGAGGAGGCGGCAAGTGACAAGGGCTACCGAGAGAAGGCAGGCAAAACAGCGGGGGATGGCTATATTTTTCTACGCCACCATGCTGGTCTTCGTGATTGGATGTGTCGGGTTGGCGGTGGACGTCGGAACTATTTACATGATCCGCGCCCGCCTGGTGGCCGCCGTGGACGCTGCCGCACTTGCCGCCGGACGCTCCGTCAACCTGACCAATTCTGTCGCGCAGGCAACCACCAATGCCAGCGCCACCGCGAATCAGTTCTTTGCCGCGAATTTTCCTACCGGATATTTCAACTCCATTGGCTCCCCTACGGTCACACCGACTTTCACTCAGGAACCGGATACCAACGGAAACCCCAACGGTGTGCTGGATATCAAAGTGGATGGCAGCGTTACGGCTCCCACCTACTTCATGAACATTTTTAACGTGCATAGCATCAACGTCACGGCAACAGGTACCGCCAGCAGGCGTGGCCTTGTAATGATGTTGGTCCTCGATACCTCCAGTTCCATGGGCAATGGTGCGGGCAGCTCGTGTGAAGCAATGGTGGCCGCCGCCCAGAATTTCGTCACGCTCTTTAGCCCCTTCGATCAGATCGGCTTGGTCACTTTTAACCTCACTGCGCAGTTGATGGATCCGCCCACCGATCCGGTCTCGACGGTTTCGGCAAACATCGCCGGCCTCTCATGTGGATCGAACACCAACACAATTTCAGCGCTCGACGTGGCCTATCAGCAGATAAAGGCCGTAGGTAAGCCCTTAGCACTCAACACCATCGTGCTGTTCACCGATGGATCGCCGAACGGAATCACAGCCAATTTCCCGGCGCGAGCGGTAGTTGATTCCCGCTACGGCCCCGCCATGAACGCGCCCGATGGATCGCAGGGCACCGTGGGTCCGGCGCCGCCCGCACAAAGCGGCAGCACTTACGGAGTCACTAACAGTTGCAATGACGTCGGCCCTAGCACCTATAGCGCAAATAACGAGGCGGTGTGCGTAAATATGCCGGCAGTTTGCACGGCAGCAGGCGATACCATCTTCGGAACCATAGCCCAGTGGGGAAATCAGAATTCCTGGGGCGCTTCTACTTACGGTTTGACCGCGGCGGACAATTCCGGTTCCAATAACGTCGTTATTCCCAGCACTTGCAATGGTCCGACGGGCACCAGTCCTACATACGCCAGTGTGCTCGATGGAACCAACATGCGCCAATTTGTCGCGTATATTCCTGACACCGACTTCTACGGCAACAACTTGCACGGAGTGGCGGCCACTGGATCCGGCCCCACCGTGGTTGGCGGCCTGGTCACTCGAGACGGGTGGATTTATCAGGTCAATCAGGAATGCAGTCCGGATGCAACCGTCAATCCGTCCTGTAAGAACACAGGCGATTTCTGGAGCAATTATGCCAGCACAGGCAGCGGTTCGAACTTTTTCACGGCTGGCGCCTATATCAACAAATTCCGTCCGGATCAGCCCAATACGATCGTCGCCGCGTCTATGAACGGCACCATGTCGGAAGCCTATCGCATCCGTTCCGACACCACCTACCATCCGGTGATCCATTCCATCTATCTCACCGGCAACTCGCTGGATTCGGTGGATCGCGAGTTCCTGCCGATCGTGGCCAACGCGGCTCAGATCACCGCTTTGCCCTACGATCCCCAATATGATTCCACGCAACCCCCGGTGAGCCTCTATGCAAACCCGGCCTATCAGACCAGCCAGGAAACCGGGAAATATCTGGTGACCTCGGATAAGAATTCGCTCACTGGTTTGTTTGCGCAACTGGCTAGCGAGGTCTTGCGCCTCAGCCATTGATCGCCCATGTGATCGCCCATGCACACACTGCTCCTACTTGCTTTCTTTCAAGCGGCCACGGCCCCCCAAGGTGTTCCACTTCGTTCCGGCTGCTCCGGCGACGATCCACTGATCGCATCGCTCCGCCCCGACGACCGTGTGGAAGTGCAGACCGCGCTCTCAGGCGATAGCCTCACCTGCTACAAAATCAGCGTGATTCGTGACCAATCCACCCTTACCGGGTACGTTCTGGGCGAATCGCTATCCGCGATATCAATTTTTGTGCACCGGCGTGAAAGAGCTTCCGAAGAGTCGGCCAAGCTGGAAGCGCGGATGGCTCGTGAAGCAACCCGCATCAAAACGCCAGCGAATGAGCCAACCAAACCATCCGATCCGCTCGTTTCCACGCAGTTTGAAGACTTTACGGGACGGGATTCAATGGGAAAGCTGGTGAGCCTGTCGGGTCTCAGAGGACGTGCGACCATAATCACCTTCTGGTCTCCCGCCAGTCCAAGGTCTATCGCAGAGCTGACCCATACCCTACCGCTTTACAACCAATTTCACAAAAACGGATTGGCGGCGGTTGGAGTAAGCATGGATCCCAAATCCGCCCACATCTCGGAGAGCTTGGACGACATCACTCTGCCGTGGCCCCAAATGGCGGACCAAAGCGGCTTGGCCTCGCGGTATCATATTGATCCCAGAGCCGGGAAAACCTTAGTCCTGGATGCCTCCCACCGCATCGTCGCCGCCGGACCCATGGGCCCGGAGATAGTAAAAGCCGTCCAGCAGTTATTGGACGCACCAGCCAGCCAGTAGCTTCTCATCTAAAGCGAGTTGCGCGGAACTAACCGCCGCCTTCCAGCGTAACTCTACTATGCTGTTCCAAGAGATCCGCCAAGCCATCCGTCTGCTCGCAAAGAATCCCGGTTTCACTACCATCGCCGCGCTCTCGCTGGCCCTCGGGATTGGCGCCAACAGCGCCATCTTCAGCCTGGCCGACGCCATCCTGCTGCGCCCAATACCGGTTCCACAGGCGAGCCATGTTCTGAACCTCAGCTCGGCCACCCCTTCCACGCCGGTGGATGGTCTGTCGTTCCCCGAGTACCGCGATATTCGCGACAAGAACCAATCACTGTCAGGGGTGATCGCATTCCAGTTCACTACCGTTGGGTTTGCCCCTTCTGCGAAGGCCCTGCCGCAGATGCGCATGGGCCAAATGGTTTCGGACAACTTCTTCCGCGTGCTGGACGTCCAGCCGTCGCTTGGCCGGGCGTTCCTGCCTGACGAAGGAAAAATTCCCGGACGCGACGCCATCGCGATTCTGAGTTACCACTTCTGGGAGACCGAATTCGGCCGTGATCCCGCCGTCATCGGGCGCACTGTCCGGATGAACGGCGTCGATTTCACCGTGGTGGGCGTGGCTTCCAAAGACTTCACCGGCATCGACCAATGGGTCCGCCCGTACTTCTACGTCCCGCTATCGATGGCCGCGCGCATTCTTCCCGCAGGCAGCGCCAATGTCCTGGAAGAGCGGGGCACCCGCATGTTCAACGTCAAAGGACGGCTCAAGCCCGGCGTCTCTCAGGCGCAGGCTCAGGCGGAATTGGCAGGCATTGCGAAGAATCTGGAGAAAGCTTACCCGGAAACCAACCGGAACCGCAGTTTGATTCTTCGCACCGAGTTTGAGGATCGCGTCAAGCAAGATCCATACGACAGCGGCCTGGTGTTGATGCTGATGGCGCTGGTGGGGCTGGTGCTGATCATTGCCTGCGCCAACGTGGCCAACCTGTTGCTGGCCAGGTCCCAGGCGCGCTCGCGCGAAATCGCCATTCGCCTGGCCATCGGCGCCGGACGGATCCGGCTGCTGCGGCAGCTTCTGATCGAGAGCCTCATCCTGGCTCTCTTCGGATGCGCGCTCGGCTTGGGTATAGCTTACATCGGCATTCTGTTCCTTCAAAAACTAAAAGTCCCTACCGATATTCCCGTGGTCATTTCCGTCCAGATGGATCAGCGCGTTCTGCTCTTCAGCCTGATCGCAGCCTTGCTGAGCGCGCTGATATTCGGACTCGCTCCGGCCTGGCAGGCGCTGAAGACGGACTTGGTTCCCGCGCTCCGTTCCGCAGGCTTAACCGCCAGCGCGCGCCGCCGCACCATCGGGCGCAATGCCCTGGTAGTCGGCCAAGTGGCGCTGTCGCTGGTGCTGTTGGTGGCGGCCGGCATGTTGCTGGAGGGCTTCCGCAAAGTGCTGGTGATCAACCCTGGCTTTCGGACGGACCACATCATGACCATGGACTTTGATACCTCGCTGGTGCCGGCTTCCGCTGCTACGCGCGATTTCTATCGCAATCTCATCGATCGGACGCGCGTGCTTCCGGGCGTCAAGTCCGCCACGTTGTCCGCGGTAATTCCGTTGGCGCCTCAGCAGTCCAACCAAACCGTGATTCCGGAGGGCTTTCAATTTCCTAAGGGCCAGGAGTCGGCGCAGGAGCTCGGAAACACCGTGGATGAGCGGTATTTCGACGTGATGCAAACTCCCATCGTGCGCGGCCGGGCGTTTAACAGCGGGGATAAAGCCGACTCCGCTCGCGTAGCCATCGTCAACGAAGAATTTGCGAAGAAATACTGGCCGAATCAGGCTGCCATAGGCAAGAAAATCCGTTTGGATGACACCAAGGCCCCGGTGGTGCAAGTGGTGGGCGTGGCCAAAACAGCCAAGTACATCTTCATCGGCGAACCCGCATTGCCCTTCTTGTATGTTCCGTTGACGCAGCATCCGCAGACCCGCATGAGCATTCTGGTGGAAACTTACGGCGACCCTGCGGCCATGACAGCCCCGCTGCGCGAAGTGGTCCGCTCGCTCAATCCTGATCAGCCCATCTACAACGCCCGCACGCTGGCCAATTTCTACGAGCAGCGCGGCACCGCGGTTTTTCTGATGATCCTGCAGACCGTTTCAGCCATGGGACTGCTCGGTCTGGTGCTCGCCGTGGTGGGCTTGTACGGTTTGATCGCCTATTCGGTGAGCCGCCGCACGCAGGAGATCGGTATCCGCATGGCGCTGGGCGCACAGCGCTCCGATGTTGCGGCGATTATCCTGCGCCAGGGCTTCGTTCTTGCCATCATCGGCATCGCCATCGGATTCGCCGCCAGCATCGCGGTCCGGGGAGTCCTTACGCAAGGCCTGATCGGTCTTGGAACCTTGAGCCCGGCGGTTTTGGCTATCGTCCCGGTGGGTCTGCTCGCGGTCACCATGGCAGCGTGCTATCTGCCGGCCCGCCGCGCGGCGCGAATCGATCCCATTCGCGCGCTACGCTGGGAGTAATGATCGCCCATTTGCGCGGCACACTTCTTGAGAAGCATCCCAACCAGGTGATTGTGGACGCCGGAGGCGTCGGCTACGACGTTCTGATTCCCATCTCCACTTATTCCGCGCTCCCGGAAGCGGGCTCGGAAGTAAGGCTGCGCATCCATACGCATGTGCGGGAAGATGCTTTCTCGTTGTTCGGATTTTTCACCGCCGAAGAGAAAAGCATCTTTGAGAAATTGATTTCGGTGAGCGGCATCGGCCCGTCGCTGGCCATTAAAGTTCTGTCCGGAATGGGAACCGCCGATCTGATTCCGGCCATCCGCAACGGATCGGTGGAGCTTCTGGTCCGCATCCCGGGCGTAGGCCGGAAAACCGCCGAGCGCATGGTCCTCGAGCTAAAAGATAAGCTCGATGGAATCGGCGCGGTGGCCGTTTCAGGTCAGGCCGAAAGGCCCGCCTCGGCGCTCAGCACGCTGGATCAGGATGTCCTCTCGGCGCTGTTAAACCTGGGCTGCCAACGAGCCGCCTCCGAAGCCGCGGTAAGAAAAGCAAAAGCGG
>Ga0302324_100016025_pt1 | contig 14973 bp, 8 predicted proteins | sample Palsa_T0_1_FD_201949 | JGI IMG/M metagenome (GOLD analysis project Ga0302324, IMG submission 201949) | Peat permafrost microbial communities from Stordalen Mire near Abisko, Sweden - Palsa_T0_1 | ecosystem: Environmental > Terrestrial > Soil > Palsa > Peat permafrost | place: Sweden: Abisko...
GCTGGCGGCACTGCTACTGGCGGCGTGCGCGACCACGTCGCCCGAAAGTGAGTCGGCTCTGGCGCAGGCACAGTCCGCTGTGAACACGCTGGAAGCAGATCCGCTGGCAGCTCAAACCGCCGGCAAGTCGCTGCAGGATGCGCGCGACGCGCTCGCGGCGGCCATCAAGGCGCAACAGGATCACAGGCCTCCGGACGAAGTGGTGCACCTGGCCTATTTGGCCCGGCGTCGCGCCGAAATCGGCGAGGCGATCATTGCCGAGACCCGCGCCCACGATCAGATGCAGCAGGCCCAGGCCCGGCGCGACCAGGTCCTGATGGCTGCGCGTGAGCGCGACGCCGCTATGGCGCGCCAGCAGGCGAGCAGCGCCGAGGCGCAGGCTGCGGCAGCACAGAGTCAGGCCGCGGCAGCACAGAGTCAGGCCGCGGCAGCCAGGGACCAGGTTAGCGCAGCCAATGACGAGGCGGCGGCGGCGCGCGCGCAGCTGGCGGACCTGCAGGCCAAGCAAACCGAGCGCGGTATGGTGCTCACCCTCGGTAGCAATGTGTTGTTCGACACCGGCAGCGACACACTCAAGCCAGGCGCCGACGAGGCGCTCAATCGCGTGGCGCAGTTTCTGCAGAGCCAGCCGGGTGTGAAGCTTCGCATCGAAGGGCACACCGACAGCCGCGGGTCCGACAGCTACAATGAGGCACTGTCGCAGCGGCGCGCGCAGGCGGTGGCCAGTGCGCTGATGGCTCGTGGGGTCGACGCATCACGCCTCCAGCCCGTGGGACGGGGCATGGAGGTGCCGGTGGCGACCAACGATACCGCCGAGGGGCGGCAGCAGAATCGGCGCGTCGAGCTCATCTTCTCCAATCTGCAGGGGCAATTTGCCGGCGTTGGCTAGCGGCGGGGCGCCGCCGCGCCGCCAGCGGCTTCGGTTAACTTAATTTACCCTGCCAGGCTCTAGCTCGGCGGCTCAAAGCGGCGCAATAATGATCGCGTTGGCTTGCCAGACCCAAATCTGCCGGGTTCGATACGCATCCGGGCGCATAACGGGCGCTGTAGGCGTGCCTGTCGCGCTGCTGACGCTGATGCTGATGGGCTGCAGCGAAGGCTCGATACCGGTGCTGCGCGGCAGCGCAGGCAATTCGCCCTCGGAGATTGCCGCGCCCGCCGATGCTGCCGACCCGACCGCCGCGGAATGTGAGCAGCTGCGGGCACAGGTTCGATCCAATCAGCAGGCAGTGCGAGAGGCGCCAACCATCAGTACCTCGCCCGAGATCGTGGCCGCCGCCGAGGCCAAAGCTGACAAACGCATCGACGACACCCGCTCACGCCTGGACGAACTCGATTGCCCCAGCGACACCGACAGCTCCGTCACGGTTCGGCCGCTCGCCCCTATGCCGCCGGCGCCGGGTGCCGGCAGCCCCTGAGAGCACTGCCGACGGCGCCCACTGGACCCATTCCAGAAACGGCAATGCGCCATGAGTAGCCCGCCGTGAGCCGAGCCTTCGTTCGCGAGGCGGGTGCGGACGTGGCCGACGCGCTGCCGGATCGGCCGATCAGCCCGCACCCGAATTTCGTAACCCGCAGCGGCGCCGCCAAGATCGACGCCCGCCTGCGCGAGCTTGAGGCCACGCGCAGTGCGGCGTTCGCAGCCGACGATCGCGCATCGATCGCGGGCATCGAACGCGAACTGCGCTATTGGAAGCAACGGCGCAGCAGCGCTCGTGTCATTGCGCCGCCGGCCGCGCCCGAGATCGTGCGCTTTGGCGTCACCGTGCAACTGCGGTTCGACCAGGGCGCGGAACGGCGTTTTCAGCTGGTGGGTGAGGACGAGGCCGATCCGACCGCCGGCCTGCTCAGCTGGACTTCGCCGGTGGGCAGCGCCTTGATCGGCCGCAGGACCGGCGATGTGGTGCAGGTGTGCGGCCAGCAGGCGCAAATTATCGCGATGCAGGCCTAAAGGCGACGCGCGCAGCCGGTCTTGATTTGTCTCAAGCCCGCGCTGCCACCGGCAGCACGTGTCGCGGCCGCTCGGGCTGACTGGGGCGGCGGATAATCCTACAACGATGCCAACACGATCCCTAGCGGCACTTTGCCGGCCCCCATCTATTGCGCATTTGCCGTTGGCGATTGCGGCGCACCGGTAGGTGGCATCACACCGGCAGCGTCTTTCAATTGCTGCATCTGGGTCTTCACGCGCATCGCGCACAACCTTCTCGCATCCTGCGACGAGGGGTTGCCGTTCTGCGAGCGCTCCTTATCAAGACATTCCTTCATGAGCGTTCTATGTGTCGCATGTGCGTCCACCGGCGCCGGCGCCGCGGCCGCCTCATCGGCAACAGCGTGCGCGCCGCACATCAGGACAGCGCTTAACAAAACCGACGCTGCAAACGCCTTCATGGATGAGTCGATGAACATCTGTCGGCATTGAGTATCCCGGAGCGTCGATGCACGCTCCATCACCGCGGCATGGCGACCTCATGTCAGCCGGATCCCACCCCCAGCGACGTATCGGGGCGGCCAAACCCCGCAGCAGGCTAGCCTGCCCGTCCCCAGGAGTCTTCGCCGTCGCCGGATCCATAGCGCGCTTCGAGTTGCTTGGAGAATGCCGCCAGCAACTGTTCGACGTGATCCAGATCCACCGGCTTGGTGAGGTGATGATTGAAACCTGCTGCCTTGGATTTCGCCTTGTCGTTCGGTTGACCCCAGCCGGTGACCGCCACCAGCAGTGCGTGCTTACCCCAGGCTTCGTGGCGAACACTTGCGGCAACCTCGTAGCCGCTCATGTCCGGCATGCCGATATCGAGGAACATCGCATCCGGCTGCTCGCGCTTCGCCACCGCCAGCGCCTCGGAACCTGATATTGCCAGCTGCACGTCGTAGCCCGACATCTTCAGGATCAGCGCCAGAGTGTGCGCGGCGTCGGCGTTATCGTCGGCCACCAGCACCTTGCAGCGCGGCCCGCTCACCGGGCGCGGCCCCGAGACTGCCGAGTACAGTCGCCGCTTCGGCGACGACACCCCGGTCCGGGGCAGGCGAATGGTGAAAGTACTGCCCTGACCGGGACCATCGCTGGCCGCCTCGACACTGCCGCCGTGCAGCGCCACCAGGCCCTTAACCAGCGCCAGCCCGATACCCAGGCCGCCCTCGGCGCGATCGACCGGCGAATCGACCTGCGAGAACATTTCAAACAGTTTCGGGATCGCCTCCGCGCTCACTCCAATTCCTGAATCGCTCACCGACATGCTCAGGTCACCCGAGTTCAGGCTCACTTCCAGCCTGATATGCCCCGATGGGTCGGTATATTTCGCGGCGTTGGTGAGCAGATTCGACAGTGCCTGGGACAGCCGCAACGGATCGACCTCCAGCTCGATCGGCTCCGCCGGCAGCACGATCTCCATGACATGCTGCTTGGAATCGATCAGCGGCCGCGCCGTTTCGACCGCCGAAGCCACCAGCGATGCCAGATCCACCGGCTGCTTGCGCAGCACCAGGCGTCCGCTGGTGATGCGCGAGACGTCGAGCAGGTCATCGAGCAGCAGCGCCATACGCTGCACCTGCCGTGCAATCACGTCACGGCCCCATTGGCGCTGCCGGTCGTCGGCCCCTGGCGCCTCCAGCAGCTTGGTGGCGTTACGAATCGGTGCCAGCGGGTTGCGCAGTTCGTGAGCCAGGGTGGCGAGAAACTCATCCTTGCGTCGGTCGGCTTCCCGCAACGCATCCTCGGTGTGCTTCAGGCGGCTGATATCGAGATTGATGCCCGCCCAACCGGAGAGCTTGCCGTTGTCATCATGAATCGGCACCCCTTTGGCCAGAACCGCATGGTATTGCCCGTCGGCCCCGCGAAATCGATGGTCCCGATACCACGCGCCGCCGGTTCGCACGCACTCGCGCCACGCCGCCATGGTCGCCTCGGCATCGGACGGGTGCAGCAGCTGGCCCCAGCCAAATTCCGAACATTGCTCCTGGGTGAGCCCCAGGAGGCGCAGAAATGGCTCGCTGGCATAGGTATTTCGTCCCTCGGCATCGCACACCCACACGCCGTAATCGATCGACTCGCCGATCGCGCGGTACAGCCGCTCGCTCTTTCCCAGGGCGTGTTCGGCCAGCTTCTGTGCGGTCACATCGATCAGCACGCCGGCCATCAACACCGGCTTGCCGGCGGCGTCGAAGTGCATCTTGCCGCGCCTGGCCACCCAGCGCAGTGAACCGTCGGGCTGCACGATGCGAAACTCCGTCGACGGCAGCACTCCGGTACGCAGCGCCTGCGCCTCAGCGCCGCCGACGGCGGCCAGATCGTCAGGATGAATCAGCTGCCGCCGCAATACCGGATCGTCATTGAGTTTCTTCTCGTCATCGAAGCCGTACAGCGCCGCGAGATTGCGGTCCACCCTGGCCTCATCGGTTTGCAGATCCCATACCCAGCTGCCGATCTCGGCCGCCGCCATGGCGCTCTCGACCCGCGTGTTGGCACGCTCGAGCGCAGTCTCGGCGGTCTGGCGCACCTGAACCTCCGCTTGCAGCGCGCTATTGGATTGCTCGAGCGCCTGGGTGCGGATGTGTACTTCATCGAGCATGCTGTTGAAGGCGTCGACCACCAGGCCGATTTCATCATCGGTGGTCTTTTGTACGCGTAGGGAATAATCGCGCTGGTGGACAATCTGTCGCGCCACGTCACTCATTGCCTCGAGCGGCGCGGTGATGACCCGCTGCAACGCCGTGGACAGGATCAACGCCGCGAACAGGCTGAACGCGATGACCAGCGCCAGAATGCCGAGGTAGGTAGCCACGCGCCCCATCACATCGTAGCGGGCCCGCAGATAGATCGTTCCGAGCCACTCGCCATTGCGCACGATGAGCTGCGTCAGCTCGACATGCTCGCCGGAGGTGCGCGTACCGGCAACCACGTGGGGCAGCAGCTGTGGTGGCGGCGACGCGCCTGAACGTACAAATTCGGCGTACAGCTCCCCGCCAGGCAGGTAGAGCGCCGCCACCAGCACCTGGGGCCGCGCCTCCAGTGCCACCAGATTGCGCTCGGCAGCCGCCTGATCGTCAAACTCGAGCGCCGGCGCCATTGCGATCGAAAGGATCGCCGCCTCGGTCGTCAGATCGGAAGTCCAGGAATGCCGATAAGCGGTCAGCTCATGCCACAGCAGTGCCGATCCGGCCACCAGCAATGCAATGACGGTGGTCAGCGACACCACGCGCATGAGCTTGCCGCGCACTGATTGGCGGGTACGTCGAGCCGCGGTGAGTTCGGCCCAGAAGGATTGCATGGCGCGCAGGACCTGTCGCATCAGACCGCCCTCCCGATGGCTGCCCAGCCAATAGCTACCACAACGCTCATTGTCGCGCCGCCTCCCGGATGCACGGCGCCGACAGGTCGGTCGCGGTGCCGGCAGCATCGCAGCCAGCCTCGGTATACACGCGTCGGCCGCGTACCCGTATGGCGACTGCCAGCAATTCCGAGGCCACCCTCAGCCCCGAACCCTGTGCGGCATCCAGCGAGATCTCAAAACGCACCCGCTGATCGATCAGCAGAAAGTTGACGCTGCTGCCGGCGTCGAGGCCGCCGTCCGCGTTGGTCACGACCAGCACCGGGCGGCCGGCCACGGCGCCGATCAGGCGGCGCAGATCGTCGCGGTGAGAGCCGCCGATATACAGCATCTGAGCGCGATCGAGCTGCCTGAGGTTCTTGATCGACCTGACCTGCGCCGGGCGATTCTGAATCTGGCGATCCTGCAGCAGCCGTCCAAGCTCGGCAGCCACCCCATCGGCATCGAGCACTGCGATGGTAAATTGCGGATCGGTCGATGCCTGCGACGGCCAGTCCACGTAGCTGGTGAATCGATAGAGAAACGCCGCCTTCACCGCATCTTCCGAGTACGATTCAGCCGCGTTGGCCGAGTGCGCTAGCGGGCTCATCGCCCAAACGGCGGCGAGCACTGTCAGTGCCATTCGCTTGCGGCTGGCGCGACTACATAGCGGCATCGGTTGCCACCACTAGAAGCTCCACTGAACCTGAGCAATTACACTGCGGCTGATGTCCTCACCATATGGTGCCGGAAACTCCAGGTGCCGTGCGTTGAGCAGATTGGATCCGGTCACCGATAATTCAAGCCTGCTCAACGCGTGCCAGCCGACCCGGGCATTCATGTTGTAGTAGCCCGGCAGGGCCGGATCGGGCAGCGTCGAGACGTAGCGCAGCGAAGCGTCAAAGGTCACATTGCGGCCGAGATCCATGGACGACGTCAAGGAGGCGTGCCCGGTAGGGTCGTCGCCTGCCTGTGAGAGGCCCAACACGCCGCTGGCGCCGGGCTGGAAATGCAGCCTCTTGTGCACCGTACTGAAGCCCGGTGACAGGCGCCACCAGTCGGCGACCTGGTAGTTGCCCCACAGCTCGAGCCCGTAGGTGTCACCGGCCATCAGGTTGCCCCAGTGCAGCGGAATGAATGTGGTGCTGGAATCGGGTTCGATGGTGCGCAAGTCATCATAGACGTTGTAGAACGCGGAAACTGAGAACGACAAAACCGGTGACGGCTGCGCGCGATAGCCGACCTCATAGGCCCAGACTTTCTCCGGTTGAAACTGAGGATAGCCGGTCAGGAACACCGTCGGTCCGACTTTCTCCACCACGTCAACGTCAAACGGGGTGGGAGAGCGAATCGCGCGCGAACCGGCCGCCCACAGCTGGTTGATATCATCCAGTGCCCAGGCAAGCCGGGCATCCGGCAGAGCCGACCATCCTGAGTACGGATCATCTTCCATTTTCATCCCTACGGTGGCACTCAACGCCCGGGTCAGCGCTATCGTGTCCTGTGCAAACACGTTGCCAAGCGTCAACGCGCGGGCCGGCGGAACGAACAGGAGCGTCGTGGTACTCGTAATGTCGTAGTCATTGATGCGCTCACCCGCTCCCCAGACCAGCCGGTGCGATGAACCTAATGCAATACTCTGCTGCACCTCCAGATCGTAGGTGCGCAGCACGAAGGCGCCGTCACCGGTGGGCGAAAAGCGCTCGGTCAGGTCATAGTACGCCTGCACCTGCAGCTCCGATTGCGCGCTGAATCGGTGCTGCCAGCGGCCCAGCAGATTAGCGCCATCGATCATGACGTCGGCCTGCTGCAGCTGATTTTCCGTCGCCCGATACAAATCACCCTGCACGGTTGTGGTGTCATCGGTGGCGTTGCGGTCGATGCGAAACCCGGCCTGCCCCTTGGACCACGCGTCACTGGCGCTCGCGCCGCTCGGCAGTTCCAGGGCCTCGCGGTGAAAACCCATCCCATAGAACCGGTAGGCGGTGTCATCATCGAGTCTGCCGCCATAGCGTGCGGCGGCATTTCTCTCCATGGTGCCCGCGGCCGCGCTGACCAGCGTGCCGCCGGTCGCTTCGGCCGGCCGCGTGATGATGTTGATGACGCCATTCATCGCATTTGCACCCCACAGCGTTGCGCCCGGACCGCTGATCACCTCGATCCGATCCACATCCTCCAGCATCACGTCCTGGGCGTCGAGATAGACGCCCGAGTACAGCGGCGAATAGACGCTGCGCCCATCGATCAGGACCAGCAGCTTGTCGGAAAAGTTCTGCGCTGCCGGGCTGCCGCCGAAACCGCGCGCGCTGACCACGTAGTCGCTGGCACTCAACTGGGTGACCTGCAGATTCGGTGCCAACCGCAGGGCTTCCGGGATACTGGTGGCACCGGAGCGCATGATGTCGTCGTGCGTAATGACATAGATGGCAGCCGGCGCGGTGCGCAGCGGTTCCACCGATTTGGACACCGAGGTCACTTGTACGTTGGCCAGCTCCTCCAGCGACATGCCGCCCAGCTCCTCCGACGGATTTGCCGGCTGCGGTGCGGCCCAGCCGCAGCGCATCGCAGCGGCGAGGACTGCGGCGACCACCAGCACCGGCGGCAGAGACGCGGATCGGGTTGGGTGCTTATTCATTGAGCATCGGCATCCTTATTCGAGCTGGCACGCACAGAGTCGTTGCATTCCGCTACTTAACAGAGCTCCAGGGTGCGCGCGGCACGTTCAGCCGCACGCTAGTTGCCAGTGTTGTCAGCGCAATATTCAGGGCGAAGTCAGGGCGAAGTGCGATCGGGACTGCCGACCGACGCGCGGCGCGATGAACTCATGAGATGCTGCATGGAAAGCTGTGCCCGCCGCGCCACACGGTCGCGGCACACGGTAGGGATTGCATTGTTGTCCTCGCTTGCCAGCGCACCTGCCATGGTTGCTCCCTGCCGATAGCCGACTTACTGCGGCGTTAGGACGAATTATTTCGGATTTCTCGACAGCGGAAAGTAGGAATATTCCGGCATCGTCGTCGTCCACTCAGGAGGCGGCGTGTCGGGCTCGAGCCTACGTCAAGATCGTTTGCAGCCTGTAGCCGGGGCTGGATCTTGCATTCGACCGGCGCTCAAGTTTCAGGCATAAGCTGTTGAATCATAGAATGATAACTGCTGTCGCCTCCGGCGGGCACAAACACATGTTGGGCCGGCTATAATCCGGGCAAGAAGAATAAGAGTTATCAGGTACGTGAACCATAAGGGATATAACGTCGGGCGCTACTGCGCCAAGCTTGGGCGCTGTTGTTTGATCGTGCTTGCTGGCAGCCTGGCATGTTGCGCGCGACCGACCGGCGTTGCCCCCGGTTCCGCGCCCGAAGTATTTCCGCAGCTCGGGCATTCGAATACCGTCACTGCGATCACGTTTTCTTCCGACGGCCGCATACTCGCGTCAGTCGGCAAGGACGGCGCTGCAAAGCTCTGGGATGTCAGCGCGCAGCGCGAGCTGCGAACCTTCAGGCGCAGTGACGAACTTGACTCCGCGGCCTTCTCGCCCGACGACAAGACACTTGCCACGGGAGGCAGAGACGGCGCGGTGGTGCTGTGGGAGCTGGGCACCGGCCGCGAGCCGCGGGTACTCAATGGACACACGCGCCAAGTCAATGCCGTGGCATTTTCCCCTGACGGACGCACCGTCGCCTCGGGCAGCGACGATCACATGATCAAGCTCTGGAATGCGGGCAGCGGCGCCAACCTGCGCACGCTGAGCGCGCATCACGGTAGTGTCACGGCGCTCGCCTTTTCGCCCGACGGCCGCACGCTTGCCTCGGCCAGCGCCGACAGGACGATCAAGCTCTGGGATGCCGGCACGGGTCGGGAGTTACGCACGCTCAGTGGACACACAGACGGCGTGACCTCCCTCGCCTTCTGCCCCGCCACTTCGATGATGGCATCGGGAAGCTGGGATGGAACCGTCAGGTTGTGGGACTTCGCAGCCGGTCGCGAGGTGCGCACACTGACCGGCCACGCAAGTAACGTGTCGACCGTCGCCTGTGCGAGCGACGGCCGTGCCGTGGCGGCGTCTGGCGGCTCCGACCACCGCATCAATCGGTGGGAAGTCGCCAGTGGTCGCGAGCTGCCCCCACTTGCGGGAGAGGCGAGGACCGTAGACACCCTCGCCTTCTCGCCGGACGGCCGCGTACTCGCCTCAGCGGGCGAGACTGACTCGGTGAGGCTGTGGGACGTGGCGAGTGGCGGCACCTCGCGGATCTTGGAGGGGCACGCTCACTTCGTGAAATCCGTGGCCTTCTCCGCTGATGGGCGATCGCTGGTATCGGGGAGCGTCGACGGCATGGTGAGAGTATGGCTGTTGGGCGACGGCAAAGAATGGGAGCGGTCGATCAGCGCGCACGATGGCGCGGTCACGGCCGCGGTCTTCACGCCGAGCGGCGGCCAGATCGCATCTCGCGGGGCTGATGGCACCATCAAGATCTGGGACAGCAACACGGGCGCTCTGCTGCGCAGATTCGAGGTCGGCAAACCAGCGGGTGGCAGCTGCTCCCTCGCGGTCTCGCCGGACGGCCGATTACTGGCCGCGGGAACGGTCAATCGTGAGATTAAGCTCTGGAGTCTTGCCGACGGCAGCGAGCTAAAGAGCCTCGCGGCGCACGCGGGAGCGGTGGGAGCGGTTGCTTTTTCTCCGGACGGCCGCATCGTGGCTTCTGGAAGCGCAGACAAGACGATCAAGCTGTGGGACGTGACGAGCGGGCGCGAACTCGGCACGCTGGCGGGCCATACAAGCTGGATCGGTTGTCTGGCCTTCTCGCCGGATGGGCAGACGCTCGCCTCGAGCGGCGGGGACAAGACGATCCGGTTGTGGGACGTTGCCGGTGGGCGCGAGCGGCAGCGCCTGCTCGGACACACTGCGCCGGTATGGGCGGTCGCTTTCGCTGCCAAGGCTGCGGTGCTCGCCTCGAGTGATGGCGCCGCGGTGATCAAGCTCTGGGATGGGAGCGACGGCCGGGAGCGGCGCACGCTTCGTGGCCATGCCGACAGCGTCGAGTCGGTGGCTTTGTCACCTGACGGTCATCTTCTCGCGTCTGCGAGCGCGGATTCGACCATCCGGCTGTGGGACGTTGCCAGCGGTACCGAGCGACTGTGGCTGGTCGCTTTCAATGACGGTAGCTCTCTTCGCATCGGTCCGCAGGGGTATTACGATTTTCAAGGCACCAACGATCAGGGTGGAACCGCCGACGCGGAGACGTACCTGAACGTCCGTGTGGGTAACGAGGTATCGGGGATCGGGGCCTACAGGGAGCGGTTCTACCGCCCCGACATTGTGCGGCTCGCGCTGAATGACCAGAAGTTGCCGGACACCCTTCCGACACTGGCCTCCGTCAAGCCGGCCCCCGACGTTGCTGTTCTCGATGTTCCGGCCGAGATCGACGCCGAGTCACTCGATCTGCACGTCAGGATTATCGACCGTGGGGGCGGTGTCGGCGATGTTCGTACCCTGGTTAACGGCACCGCCGTGTCGGATATCCAGGGGCGCGGGATCAAAGTAGTCGCGGCTGCGGGCGATCCCAGTCACACGATCCAAGTGCGCCTGGTGCCCGGGGTCAACGACATTCAGGTCATCGCATTCAACGCCGACGGCTCCATGCACTCCAACCCAGCGCTGGCCTCGGTCCTCGCGCGTTATTCTCCGACCGGCAAGCCCCAGCTCTATGCCCTGGTGGTCGGCATCCAGGACTTCGCGAACAGCAGTCTCAACCTGAGATACTCGGTAGCCGACGCCAATGCGGTCGCGCAGCTCCTGCAGCAGAAGGCGGCGCCGCTATTCGACAAGGTAAATATCGAAACACTGACCACGCAGACGATGACCACAAAGGAGGCGCTGATCGCCGCATTTGCTCGCTACCGGACGATCAATCCCAGCGACGTGTTCCTGTTCTACGTTGCCAGCCATGGCGCGATCGAGGGCGCCAATCTCGCGAGCCGAGAGTATTTTCTGATTCCCTCCAGCTTCAACACCGTCAGCGACGAGGCGATACGGCGTGATGGGCTGAGCGAGGCTGAGCTCAGACGCATGATTGCCAGTATTCCAGCCACGCGCAAACTGCTGATGCTCGATACCTGCCACGCCGGCGCAATGGGTGATGCCATGATGGTGAGCACGCGGGACCTTGCCGAGAGCGGCGCCGTTACGGTGCTCGCCGGCGCGGTAGGCAGCACCATCCTGTCGGCCTCCACCAGCGATCAGGAAGCGCTCGAAGGCGAGAACGGACATGGCCTCTTCACCGCGGTGCTGCTGCGCGGTCTGGCCGGCGGGGCGGACCTACGCAAGAACGGCTCAGTCAAGACGCTCGATCTGGCGGTCTACTTGGACGACGAAGTACCGAAGATCGCTCTGCAACACTTCAATCGCGAGCAATACCCCAACACTCACAGCGCCGGGCGATCGTTTGAGATCGTCAGTAGTCGCTGAGGGTGACACGAGCGAATCAAGACATGCCTTGCCAGCGAACACGTTTGCCAACCAGGAAGCTCGAGCTCGGAGCACGTGGCGTCGTGCTTGCTGCGTTGGCAAGCTTGTTGACGGCGACCGCCGTTTGCCAGACTCAGCCGAATGCGCCGGCGAATACTCAGGCCGAAAAGCCGGCCACGACGCCGACCAACCAGACCAAGCGACCTGCTGCGACGCCCGGCGCGCAGGCGAAGCAGCCTGCCACCCCTGCGCCGACTCCCCCAAAGCCATCGGTGATGGACAAGGCGCGATCGCTGTTCGGAATGAAACCGAGTTCACCGGACGCCCCCAAGTCCGATCAGTCGCACTCGATTTTCGATAGATTCCGTTCGCATGACAACAACGCCGAGAAACCGACTCCGGATACCCACGGCGCCACAACCAATGCGGTGCGGACCTCGCCAAATCTGCCGGCTGAGCGTGCTGCGCCAAATCTGCCGGCTGAGCGGTCTACGCCAAACCTGCCGGCCGAGCGGGCACAACACAACATACCCGCTCCGGGCGGCGTGACACGCCCTGCTGTGCCGGTCACTAATGAAACGCGAATGCCGAACGGCAACGTCGCGCGCACCGCCCGCGATGGTTCCCTCAGGGAACTACACAGTCCGCAGAACAACATGTCGATCCGTTATGGGATGAACGGCAGCAGGCAGATTCGAGTCGATCAACCGGACGGCTCGCGCATAGTGCTCGCCTCGCACGGAGTTCCGTATGTACAAAGGCCGTGGAACTTCGGGTCACGCGCCTTTGACCATCGAACGTATCTCGACAACGGCGTGTTGACGCAGCAGTTCTATCGGCCCTATCCGTTTGGCGGCACCACGTTGGATGCCTATGCGCCGCAGCGCTTTTATTCGCAGGACTTTTACAAATGGGTGGCGAAGCCGCAAATGTGGTCGCCACCCGCCTGGAGTTACCAGACGAAGCAAGAGCCCTGGTACACGCACAATCAAGGGTACTTCACCCCGCAATCGTCTTATGCCAGCCCCGTTTTCTGGCTGACCGACTTCGTTCTGGCGATGAGCCTATATGAGGCCTACAACGCGCACCCGCTGCCAGCTCAGGCTCCGCCTTCGGTCCCTGCGATCTCGACCCCGCAGTCCTCGCCGCCCCAGACCCCGAGTGCTTCCGCACCCATCGTTCAGGCGCCGATCGCTCCGGCTGCCAGCGGACCGGCTCCGGTCGCTCCGACTTCCGCGCCCGCAGCTCCGATCGTACAGCCGCCCGTCGTTCCGACGAGGACTGACGACCAGGGCGCATCGCTTACGATGTGGCAGAGGTTTATCAACTACATTCAAGATCTGCTGGGGCAAACGCCCACTGAGACCGCTGCGTCGTCACCTGCGCCTGCAATGGCATCTGGCGCTGCGCCGATTACGGACGACGTCAAGAATAAGGTCGCGGACGAAGTCCAAGCACAAGTCACGGAGGAAGCACGCGAGGCCGATGGGAGCACCCGTAGCCTGGAACCAAGGGCCGGTGCGGGCGGCGTCGTTGAAGAGCTGGGACGCCCCGCCCAGCATGTGTTCGTCGTGGCATCAGACCTCGATCTGGTCGACGACAACGGTCGGCGCTGCATGATCAGCGAAGGTGACGTGGTCCAGATCCTATCGGCCGCGGACGCGCAATCCGGCACCGCGCCGGGGATCGTGCTTAGCAGCAAGGGCGGAGTGGAGTGCGCGCAGTCAGCCAAAGTGGACATTGCGATTAGCGATCTGCAGGAGATGCAAAACCATATGCGCGCCGCTATCGATCAGGGCCTGGCTAACACTCCCAGGGGAGCAACCGACCCCACCGTTACACCGGCATTCGCACAAGCGGCACCGCCGCCGGACGCCGACGCGAAAAGCGAGATTGAAAAGCAGAAGACGATCGCCGCGTCCGTCGAGCGCGGCTGAATTTCCTGACGACAGTCTTTACCATCACCGCAAAGCCGCTACTGGCAGCTTGATGAGTAGCTAGATGGCTCGTCTTATCAACTTTTAACTTTCTGTTTTTAATGGTGGGCCGTGTAGGGATCGAACCTACGACCAAGAGATTAAGAGTCTCCTGCTCTACCAGCTGAGCTAACGGCCCAAAGATGTGGGGTGGACGACGGGAATCCACCGTCCCCTCTCTAACTACTGTTTCTACAAGACTTTTTGCGTCTTTCGACTCGGCCTGTGTGACAGCCAGTGTACCAGAAGCCGTTCCTTTCTGATCTGCACCGCGTTGTCCCGCGACCGCAGTCCCGAGCTCCCCAGCATCTCCTATTATGCCGTGGGGGGTGGCGCACCGGGCGCTGGCGGCAGCGGTGGGGGCGCCAACCGCGAAGGCGAGAGGGACGACGATTCGGGCACCTGGACTGGCAGCTCGACGCGCTTCTGCTGACGCATGAGGTGAAGCTTGACGGTCTCGCCACTCCGGTACGAGCTCAGTATCTGAAACGCGTGCGAGACACCGCTCGGCGTGCGCCCATCGATGTCGAGGATCACATCGCCATCCTGAAGTTTGAAGCGCTCGTCGTGCGGCGCACGCACCACCAGCAGCCCCTTGTCGACACCGAAATACTTCCCAAGCTGCGGCGACAGTTCGACCAGCTCGGCCGAGCCGAACCCGCCCTGATCGCGCATGCCGAACGGCATCGGGCGCAACCCGGCCCAGTGCTTCGTACCCAGATCCGGGAGCTCGGGCATGTCGTCCATCGAGAACATCCGCAAATCGGCCAGTGACTCGGCAACGCTCTTGGGCACGATCTGCGTCTTGGTGAGCTTGCCGTCGCGCTGATATTCGATGGCCACCGATTGGGCCGCCTTTGCCTCTCGGATCCCGGCCAGGAGCTGCTTCTGCGGCGACTTCCCATCCGCCGCCGCCAGAGGTTTGCCCGCAAAGGCCACAATCACATCGTTGGCTTTGATGCCTGCCGCGTCTGCCGGTCCGCCCGGGCTCACACTCGTCACACGCACACCGTGACCGTCGGGCGCAGCGCCTTTCTCGTCCATATCGATGCCGATGCCGAGCATCGGCCGCGAGCCCTGGTGTGCAAAGCGGCGAACCTCCGGCCCCACCTCATCGCTGATCGACACGCTGAGCTCAGCGACTTCCTGTGCCGCCTGCTCCAAGCGCTCCTGCGCTTCGTGCAGCTTCTGTCCCAGCTGCTCGCGCGTCGCTGTGTCGGGATTG
>Ga0302324_100016026_pt1 | contig 14973 bp, 16 predicted proteins | sample Palsa_T0_1_FD_201949 | JGI IMG/M metagenome (GOLD analysis project Ga0302324, IMG submission 201949) | Peat permafrost microbial communities from Stordalen Mire near Abisko, Sweden - Palsa_T0_1 | ecosystem: Environmental > Terrestrial > Soil > Palsa > Peat permafrost | place: Sweden: Abisko...
CGCGGTCGAAGGCGGCATCATGCTCGCGCAGGTTCGCCGCGACCCCGCCCCTCTCGAAACGGCACTCGATGAGGTCCTCGACCGCATCGAGGACCTCAGACCCCGACGAACGCAAGCCCATCAGTAAGACCGAGCGCACGACTGTCCCACAGAGCCGACACGGGCCGGCCCATATTACGATCGCGGTTCATGACGGAAGGAGCACCTGGACCGGCGTCGGCGCAAGCACAGGCTGGCAAGGTCGCTCCGCTCGACGTCGCCGGCTCCGGAGTCCTTCCCCCGGTCGCTGCCCGAGTGCGCCGACTTTTTTGGCTGCTCGAGCGGTCGGCGCCCTCTCTGGGATCGCGGTGGGCGGTCGAGTTATGGTGCACCCCACCGGTTCTCGAGTCGAGCCTGCGCATGCCGCCGGGTGTGTCCCCGGGCAGGCCGATAGAAGCGTACTGGGATGGGCACCGAGTCGCTGGTGAGGAATGGGGCGAGGGGCCGCCGATATATCTGGTACACGGTTGGGGCGGCCAGCGACCGCATTTGGCAGTGTTCGTCAAACCGCTTGTGGAGGCAGGGTATCGGGTTGTTGCGTTCGACTTGCCTAGCCACAACGAATCTGATCCGGGTGCGCTCGCGCCCGGGCGTACCACCGCCATCGAGTGCGCCAACGCGATTGCGGCCATGATCGAGACCCACGGGTCCGCCCACGCGGTGGTAGCTCACTCACTCGGAGCTAACGCGACTGGATTGGCGGCGGCGCAGGGCGCACACGTAGGGCGCTTAGTCTTCTTAGCTCCCATGGGCGATTTTCCCCTCTATCTCGACCTATTTGCCGCACGCCATGGCTTTGGTCGCCGGATCCGCGCGGGCTTGCACCGTCGTCTGGAAAGACGAATCGCCATGCCACTGCAGGAGACGAACATGACGCGGATCGGTCAACGAGCCAACTACCCGCCGCTGCTTCTCATCCACGACCCCGACGACCCGGACAGCCCTTATGCCGCCAGCGAACGACTGGCCACGTCTTGGCAAGGCGCACGATTACTGGCCACGCGAGGGCTCGGCCGACTAGCTCATTACCGAATCCTGCGTCACCGCCCCGCTATTCGCGCCGGGCTGGAGTTCATCGGCCACCCCGTGGCTGATACGAGCGCCACCGAGCGACCCAGCACGACGTAGCACCGTTCGCGCAACCGGAAGACTGTTCGAAGGCCTCGAATCCGTTGATCGGGGTTCGGTCAATCGGCCTGGAACCGTCCCCAATGCAGGGTCACAATGACAAATGCCTACGGTGGCGTCTGGGCGTGTTAATGCTCGCTACGACGGTCGAGATTTGGTGACGGTCAGCTCGGCTCATCCGCCCGGTTCACCTGAATCAGGCGTTGCGCGTCGTCGAAGAGCGACTTTTCTGCGACGCGGACTGTTATGAGCGCGGCCAGCGCGGTTGCGGCTAGCTGCATGTACATCACCACGATCTGGTAGCGGATCGCGGTAAGCGGACTTATCCCGGCGAGGATCAGTCCGGTCATGGCACCGGGCAGGCTGATCAGCCCAACTACCTTCGTGGAGTCGATTGCCGGAATCAACGCGGTGCGCAGCGCGGTTCGTTGGAGCGGGAGGATTGCTTGCTGTCCGGATTGGCCGAGGGATAGCCGGGCTTCGATGGCTGGCCGCGATTGGCGGACCTCCTCGTCGAGCCGCCGCAACGCACTTCCGGCGGCCAGCATTGCGGACGAGACAATCATGCCGCCGACCGGAACAATCACGCGGGCCTCGGCAGCGATAACCCGTCCGGCCAATAGAGTGACGAGCGTGGCGACGGTGCTTGCGGCCACTCCGCTGGTAGCGGCAACCCTGGCCTGGGGTAGCCCTGCGCCGCGGCGGCCGGCGACCTGCCCGGCAATTATCACCATCGCGAGCAACCAGCCGGCGGGGCCGAGCAGACTCGTCCGCTGGAACAAGATGCGAAGAAGTGCGCCGGCGGTGACCAGCTGCACCGCGGCGCGTGCGGCGGCGACGACGAGCTCCCGAGTGAGACCCAGCCGCTGCCGGTAGGCGATCGCTCCCGCCACCGTGACCAACAACAGCGATACGGCTACCCCGCCCCAGCTCGGCACGGCCAGCCCCGATGTGGCCATCACGGCAAGGGGTGATGTGGGCCGCCGGAGCCGTACGCGACGAGATCGTCCTGGCTGAGGACCAATAACCGCCGCCCACCGTGTTAACGAGTGCAGGCCCAAGCCGGTCAATCTGACCGCTACCAGCCCCAGCGGCAGCGCCAGCCACATCCACCGCGCGCGGGTGCGAATTCCACCGCGCTTGACCTCCTTAACCAGTGACGGCTGGCTGGCGGTCGCTGGCGCGAGGTGATAGCCAATACGGTCCAGCGCCGCACGCAGCCTCTCGATCTCCGGTGGAGGCTCGTGCACGTCGCGGTGCGGATTCAACAGCGTTTGCGCCAGCCCGCCGATGATCTTGCTCAGCACGCTGCTGTGGTCGCGAACAACCAAGGAGTGGGAATTTCGCGTGCCCGCCGACGCGGCAGGGACGTCCTGCACACTGGCAATCGCTGACAGGACGGCTGCGGTGTCGCAGGCTTCGGGCGCATACCAAACCACAACAGATGCGGTACGCGGATACGCCCGCACCGCGCGCACACCGGTCACCCGGGCGACTGTCTCCTCGAGCGCGGCGGCCCAGGCTTCATTGTGACGAAACCCGACGGCATGCACACGCATCCGCCCCGCCGCAGCGGAGAGAACGACCGGTTCGATGCCAGCATCAGCGCACAGCATCAATGGTCTCCACTGGGTCATCTCCCGAGTGAGCCGCCGGCGGTGGAGTCTCGTTCCCAACCCGCTCCGCGGCCTCGGCGACGACGTCGGCGACCGCTAATCGAGCCCGCGCGGCGCCTTCCTCGGCCTCGCGCGCAGCGCGAAGACCCCAAGCCGTAACGGCAACGGTCGCCGCTCGCAGCGGCTTCTTCGCCGCCACCTTGCGTAGCCCCTCATACGCAACCATTCCGACCACGCCAGTAACCACCGTGGGTGCCGCCTTTGCCAAAACCCCTTGCCACACCATCGCGAACGCTCCCTTTACACTGTTCTCTCGATCATTTCCAGGTTCTGCATTAATTCCAGCCCGCAGTTCTCGGCGCCACTACTTCAAGACCGCAACTCCTGCGGCTCGTCGCCGACGGTCTTAATCGTGATCATGAGGCCGTCAAGAGGTCGAGACCGCCGGGGCACCCGCACGCGACGAGACGAGACGAGACGACCACATTCAAGGACCAAGACCTGCGCGGCGACGCTTTCGATGAGACCGTAGTCATGGCTGACCAGGACCACGGTTCCGCCCGCGCTCACAAAGTCGCCTACCAACGCGGCGATGACCTCGGCCGAGGCCCCGTCGAGCGCCGAAGTCGGCTCGTCAAGCAGCAGCATGTCCGGTTCAACGGCCAACGCCCGCGCCAGACACAGCCGTTGCACCTCCCCACCGGACAGCTCCGCGGTCGCGCGCTTGGTGAACCATGGCTCCAGCCCCACGCGCGCGAGCAACTCGACCACCCCGGCCTCGGGCAAGTCGTGGCGGCCGACGCGGACCTCGTCAAGCACTAGGTCGGTCAGCAACACCGAGGCCTGCGCCACCAGCCCGACACTCCGCCGCAACGCCAGGACGTCCAGCTCAGCGATGGGCACACCGTCGAGCGTGATACGTCCGGTCGTAGGTTCAGCGAGCCGGTTCAGTAGCCGCAGCAGTGTCGATTTCCCGGCCCCGCTGGCACCCGTCACGGCGGTGCAGCTGCCGGCAGGAATGCTTGCGCTGACCTGCGCCAACAGCATAGCCGGGCCGCGGGTCACCGTGACCTGCTCGAGGCGAAAACCTTCCATGCGCATCAGCCGTCCACCATCATCTGCCAGCCACAGCAGTGATGCACACCGCGATAACGCTAAGAAGGGTGATCAAGTCGGCTCGACGCGCATTCACCGTCATCCTCGCGGTGCCGCGGTCGCCGACGCCGGCGGTCGCGGCAAGCCGGAGTTGGTGTACGCGGCTGCGCGGAGTCGGCTTGGCACGCAGCTGCCGCACCGCCTTCACTACCTGACGCTCGTCGATCAACATGGACAGGGTTCGCAGGGGCGATGCGACCGTGACCGACCAATCCTCGATGGGGCATCGCCCTGCCCGCGGCCAGCGGCCCCATGAGGCAGTAGCCGGGGCGACATCAGCGATGTCTGTCGTCCATGTCACCAAGGCGCTCGTGGCAAGGATCACCAACGACAGAGTGGTCAGGCGCACAACGTCCACAAGTCCACCGCATCCCACTTCGACGTGTCCGACCCGCAGCATGGGTGCTCCGCCGGCCGCGAGCCTGACAGCAGCCGCGGTCGCCAACGATACCCACAGCCAGCGCGGCGGGAGCGGGATCGCACCGCGACGAGTGCGCGCAATGCGCGCCGCTATCAGCAGCAGCGCTGTCAGCATCCCGTGTATCTGCCCACGGGAAGAACACGAGTTGCCATCCTCATAATTTGGCGCGCTCTCCACGAAGATCGAGCGTAGGAATGACGCGCTGAGAGATCGCTGAGATTGCCTCGTTCTGTCGTTTAAGACCACGGCCAGTCATACCCCGCGGTGCGCGTTGGTAATCGGTGACGAAAAGCGCTCGCGGCATCGAGCGCACCACGTGTGGCAGCCGCGGCGCGGACATGAGCGCCGAGGAGGTCCTGCGAGAGACCCGTCGCTACGGCAATCACCTCGGCGTCGAGTTCGGCACCGTATATCGCTCGGCCGCGATAATCGACGATGGCACAACACCTCCCGACGTCGAAGACAGCTTCGCCGACTACGCGCCCAGCGCGACGCCGGGCTGCCGCGCGCCGCACACATGGCTAGGCGGCGAAAAAGAACTGCTCTCAACGCACGACCTCACCGGCGCCGGCTTCACCGTGCTCACGGGCCCGGACGGCGAAGCGTGGCGAGACGCAACAGCAGACGCGGCACGACACCTACAGGTGCCCGTCGCCGGTTATGCCATCGGCGGTCCCGGCCTGACCGACCATGACAACACGTTTTTCAACCAGTACGGAATCGACAGCGAGGGGGCCGTCCTGATTCGCCCCGACGGGTACGTCGCCTGGCGCAGTACGACTCGACCCACCGGCGGTGCCCCGCTTACCACACCATCGAACAGATCCGGGATCGCCACACATGATGGAAAACGAAAACATCGCCGCCGACGAGGCCGCCATCGGTGACCTCATCACGGAGCAGATAAGTAGTTGGGACGCAGGCGATCCCAATGCCTACGCCGATGCCTACACCCCCGATGGGGACTGCGTGAGCTTCCTGGGAGGCCACTACCGCGGCCGCGCCGCGATCGCCGCATCAGCGGAAGTTCCTCGACCCGGCTCACGACTCAAGAAACTCATGAGGGGAGCACACCTGGAGTTCCGCATCAGCAACATCCGGTTCCTCACCCCAGACGTCGCGCTCATCCACGCAACCGGCGGATTGACCCGACAAGGTCGTTCACCGAGCCGCCGCAGCCGTCGGATAAACACCAGCGTGGCCGTACTAACCGCTGATGGTGTCGCAGACAACAAATCATCTGCACCAGCGAATTGCGCGATGCCCGCATCGTGCCCGTGCTACCGGAATGCGTCGAGCGGCTGGATGTGCATATGATTTATCCGTTCCAGCTGTCCTTCTCGAGGCTCATCAGCGCGTCCTACGACACCGCCTGCGAGATCATCGTCGGGAACTCAGCGCGTAGCTGAGCATTGCCTCATTCGTGTCCGGGCAGTTTGATCACCGACACGTACATTTCGAGGATCGGCCGGTAGAGGTCGACGTCGTCGAGTTGGCTACCCAGCATGACGGAGTCGGTCGTGGCGACGAGTACTTGGGCGAACGTCATTGGCGGGATCAGCAGGGCTGCGCCGAGCCGGTCGATGCCTTCGACGATGAACTTTCCGAGGGCCTCGACGACCTCTGATCTCTTGGTGGCCACGCGTTCCCGCGCATCGGGGTTTCGAAGCAGATAGAGGGTGAACTCGTGGCCTAACGCGGCATGCTCGGCGCCGCGGTCGTTACTCAGTTGGCGCCAGCGCTGGGCAATGTCGTCGAGTTCGCGCGCTCCCAGCTCGGTCGCCGCCGACAGCACTTCGGCGAAATTGTCGAAGTAGCGACGCCAGTACCGGTCGCTCACTGCCAAGAAGAGGTCTTCCTTCGCGGCGAAGTGCTTGTAAATGGCGCCTTTGGTGTAGCCGGCCGTGTGTGCGATGTCGTCGAGAGTTGCTGCTGTGAATCCTTTTTCGGCAAACACCTCCTCCGCGGCATCCAGCAGAAGCGCACGGGTGTGCTCGAGGCGTCGCTCGCGCGTCCAACGCTCAACCATGCCAGCTATTCTGCCAGGGAATCTAAGAAACTGCTTCTTTTTTAAGATACCTATTGGTATGTTAGCGACGAGGCGGATGCCGAGTGACTGTAATCAATGACTGCCCGGTCGTTTGGCGACGTCACCGACGAACCCCGACTTGAGCTCATCGCCGATGCCTGTTCGAGGGGATGCGTGGGGGCTGTACTACCGCGATGCCGAAGGAGCCAGTGTCATGAGCGCACCGTCAAAGAAGACCGCGCCCCCTGTTAGCGAGTCGCATGCAGGAGCGGCCTCGCTCGGTGCCCAGGTTCAGTCCCCGCTCAAGCCCGTCCGGATCTGGGCCATCATCGGCGGCGTCATCCTAGCTTTCCAGTTATACGTGTGGATCCGATGGATCACCGGACCCAATTTCGAGCGGGTGCCCACCGGGCCGAGCGATCCGCCGATGTTCATGAAGGCGATCCTCATGACCTGGACGGCAGTGATTGTCGTCGGTCTGCCGGCAAGCCTTTACTACTTCATCATCAGGCCCTGGCGGCGGGAGCGGCGAATCACGCTTGACGGCATGCTCCTGGTGGCCTGCGGCCTGCTGTTCTTCCAGGATCCGCTGCTGAACTACATCAACACGTGGAGCACCTACAACACCTGGATGTTCAACCGCGGCTCCTGGGTGCAGAACGTTCCGGGCTGGATGTCGTTCGGGGAACCGGGCCGCATGATGGCTGAACCGGTCTTGATGAATGCGCCGGGCTACTCGTTCGGAGTTCTGCTGTGCACGATGCTCGGCTGTTGGGTCATGCGCCGCGCCAAGTCACGCTGGCCGAACATCAGCAACATCGGACTGATCGGCGTCTTGATCGGCTGGACGTTTATCTTCGATTTCTTCATCGAGGGCCTGTTTCTCATGCCGATGGGGCTTTTCACCTACCCCGGCGCCATCAGGTCTCTGTCGATCAATGCCGGCACCTACTACCAGTGGCCGCTCTACGAAGGGATCATGTGGGGTGGCGTCCAGGCAGGTCTGTGCGCTCTGCGTTACTTCACCGACGACCGCGGCCGGACATTCGTCGAACGCGGACTGGAGCGCGTCCAAGGCGGATTCGCCAAGCAGCAACTCACCCGCTTCCTGGCGATCTTCGCCGCGTGCAGCGCATTCTTCTTCGTGTTCTACAACATTCCCGCCCAGTGGTTCGCGTTGCACCAGGATCCCTGGCCTCATGACCTGTTGAAGCGCTCCTACTTTCTTATGGGCATCTGCGGAGAAGGGACAGATCGGCCGTGTCCTGATCCCGCACTCCCGGCTCCTGGCAAAAAGTCCGGCTACATCAATTCGGATGGCCAGCTGGTGCTTCCGCCCGGCGTGAAGCTTCCCACGATCGTTCCACTCGAGCGAGGTAAGTGAATTGTCGATCAGTCGGATGCGCAAGCGTTGTATGACGATCCAGAAGGAGACACCGTTATGACCGAACTGTCGGACAAGAAGACCGCGCCCTCGATCACCGAGCCGCTCGGCGGAGCGGGCGAGCTCGGCGCCCAGGTCCAGTCCACGGTCAAGCCCGTCCGGATCTGGGCCGCTATCGGCGGCGCGCTTTTGGTTCTGCAGGTCTACGTGTGGATCCGGTGGATCACCGGTCCTTATTTCGCGCGGGTGCCGTCAGGCCCGAGCGATCCACCGATGTACATGAAGGCTTTCCTCACGATGAATGGCGTCCTCGTGTGCGTTGGCTTGCCGATCGCGATCTGGTGGTTCGTCATCAGGCCCTGGCGCCGGGAACGGCGAGTCACCCTCGACGGCATGCTCCTGGTGTCAATGGGTCTGATGTTCTTCCAGGATCCGCTGCTGAACTACTTCAACACGTGGTGCACCTACAACACCTGGCTGTTCAACCGGGGCTCGTGGTCGCCGTACATCCCGGGGTGGGTGTCACCTGATTCACCAGGACATCAGGTGCCAGAACCGCTCTTGATCAACGCTCCGGGGTATGCGGCCGGCGTACTGGTCATCACGATCTTCGGATGCTGGGTGATGCGCAAGATCAAGGCGCGTTGGCCCAACATCAGCAACCTTCGGCTGATCCTGGTCACCTACGCATTCACGTTCGTGCTCGACTTCGTCATGGAAGCCGGCTTCATGCTGCCGTTCGGGCTCTACACGTATCCCGGCTCGATTCGTTCTGTGTCCGTGTTCGCCGGCACGTATCACCAGTGGCCCATCTATGAGGGGCTGATGTGGGGAGGCGTCCAGGCGGCGATGTGCTCTCTGCGCTACTTCACCGACGATCGCGGACGCACCGTCGTCGAACGCGGACTGGACCAGGTCCGAGGCGGAGTCGTGAAGCAGCAAGCCACCCGCTTCCTGGCGATCTTCGCCGGGATCAGCGCGTGCTTCTTCGTCTTTTACAACGTTCCCGCGCAGTGGATCGGCATGCACGCCGACCCGTGGCCTGCGGACCACCTGAAGCGCTCGTATTTCAACGGAGGCACCTGCGGCGCAGGGTCCGATCAACCTTGTCCCGACCCCGCTCTGCCGATACCCACCAGGCGATCCGGTTTCATCAATAATGACGGTCAGCTCGTCCTTCCCGAACGCGCGCAGCTTCCAACGGTCGTGCCCTTCCAACGAGGCAGATGAGTTGCTGACTAACAGTGACTCCACCGCGATCCACCCTGTTCCGCAGGCCTCGTTCTACCGGGCGGTCGGCGATGAGGTGGAGGTCTTTCGCGCGGCGGCCCGCCGCGGCCTGCCGGTGCTGTTGAAGGGCCCCACCGGATGCGGGAAAACGCGCTTCGTGGAGGCGATGGCCCACGAACTCGAGCGCAATCTGATTACCGTCGCGGGCCACGAGGACATGACGTCGGCGGATCTGGTGGGCCGTTTTCTACTCAAAGGCGGAGAAACGGTCTGGGTCGACGGCCCCTTGACTCGCGCCGTGCGTGAGGGTGCCATCTGCTATCTGGACGAGGTGGTGGAGGCGCGCCAGGACACCACCGTGGTCATCCATCCGCTCGCTGATCACCGCCGTGAGCTTTCGATCGATCGGCTCGGCACGACATTGCCGGCGGCGCCCGGGTTCCAGCTGGTGATTTCCTACAACCCCGGATACCAGAGCGTCCTGAAGAACATTAAGGAGTCGACCCGTCAGCGTTTCGTCGCCATCGAGCTTGGCTTCCCACCCGTCGAGATCGAGACGGAGGTGGTTGCCCACGAAGCCGGGATCGATTCCGAGACTGCACGTTCCTTGGTGGTGCTCGGTAACGCCATCCGAAACCTGGATAATTCACCGCTGCGCGAGGTGTCCTCCACCCGGATGTTGATCCTCGCCGGCGGCCTCTTCGCTGAAGGGCTGAGCATGCGCAGTGCCGTCCAGTCGGCCATTGTCCAAGTCCTCTCCGACGATCCGGATGTCGTGCGCGCTCTCGGCGAACTCGTCGATGCCGTGCTGCCCCGGACGTGACCGCTTCCGATCCCAACAGCCCCCAGCGGCTTCGACTCCTGGCCACCTTCATTGCCGGAAGGTCGATCGATGTTACGGAGGCACCGGCCGGCCAGGCTGCTCACACCAACGGCCAGGTCGTATTCGTCTCGGCAGGGGGTTCTGCCGCAGAGCAGCGCCGCGAGATGCTCGTTCAGAGCGCTCTGCTCGGTGCGGGGAGTCTGGATCGGCGATTGGTGAAGCCGTTACGGTCACGTCCGGTGGTGGCGCGCCGCTATTTGGCACTGGAAGGTCATCGAGTGCTCGCCGAACTTGCCAGAGGGCTTCCACTGGCGGCCGCTCTTTGCCCCGACGGGCAACCCACCACCGCGACCGCCGACGACTCACTCGAGAAGGCCGGTGGCCGAGTCGATGTCGCCGACCCACCGGAGTGGTTCGGCGCCATCAAACCCTCCCGACTGCTCGCGCGTGCTGTCGGACCGGGCGCGCAGGCCACCAACAAAGAGCTGCGCCTGGAATTCGACCCGATCGACCTACCTGAGGCCGATGACGACGGCGACGGGGAGCAGTCAGGAGAAAGCAAGATCCTCAAACTGTTTGATAATCCGCTCTTTAACTCACAGGCTCTCTCGGACTACTTCCGCAAGCTGCTTGGCAGCTCTCGATCCTCCGGAGATGGCGCTGCCGGCGCAGAAATGCGCGTTCGCGCTGTTCGGCGGGCGCACATGGTCGGAGCAAATGCCCGGCCGCTGCCCACCCGGATCCATTTCACCGATGACGGCAAGCCCGGCGCTGCCGTGGGAGTGGGCGGCGCCCTCTACCCTGAGTGGGACGTGCACAACAACCGGTATCGCCCTGAGTGGTGCCGGGTCATCGACTTTCCGCTTACGGCCGCCGCTGACATCTCTGCCGCCGGTGTCCCGCACGACGACGTGCTCCGCCGACGCCTGTCTCGCATAGGCCTGGGCCCCAAGGTTTTACGCGGCCGCCCCGACGGCGACGAGCTCGACATCGAAGCGCTCATCGGTATGTTCATCGATCTGCGCTCCGGCTATTCGCCACCGGAACATGTCTACCTCGACCGCCGCAAACTTGCCCGCAACCTCGGCGTCCTCATCCTGCTCGACGCCTCCGGATCGGCTACCGACACCGATCCGCACGGCCTCGCCGTACACGACCACCAGCGACGAGCGGCCGCCACACTGGCCGTCACGCTCGAAGAGCTTGGCGACCGCGTCGCCGTCTACGCATTCCGGTCGCAAGGCCGTCACGCGGTCCATCTGCCGGCGATCAAAACGTTCGGACAACGCTTCGGCGCCCTCGGCCGAGCCCGCCTCAACCAACTACAACCCTCGAGCTACACACGCCTGGGCGCCGGGATCCGTGGCGCAGGCGAAATCATCAAAACCCAGGCCGGCACACCAAATCGGCTGCTGGTCGTCCTTTCGGATGGCTTCCCCTATGACGATGGGTACGAAGGACGTTACGCACAAGCCGACACCTCGAAGGCGCTCGAGGAGCTCCGCGCGGACGGCGTTGCCTGCCTGTGCCTTTCAATCGGCGGAGCCCCTGCCACCGGTGCGCTCGAAAGCGTATTCGGCTCAGTCGGCTATGCCAGCGCTGCGACCCTGGCCGACCTGAGCCCGCGGATGGATGAGTTGTTTCTGTCGTCGCTCCAGGAACTCAGCGCGCCGAAACCATTACGAGGATGATCACGCGGTCTTTGTGTCATTGGGGGCGGGCGCGACGGCGATGGACTTCGCATCCAGGTAGCTGTCGAGCCCTTCGGGTCCCAGTTCACGGCCGTAGCCGCTGGCCTTGACGCCGCCGAACGGCGCGAACGGGTCCATGGTGTAGCCCTGGTTGACCCCAAAAGTGCCGGTGCGGATGCGCGCGGCGATCGCCAGGGCCCGTTCGGTGTCAGCGGTCCACACCGAACCGGCCAACCCGTAGTCGGAGTCGTTCGCAATCGCCACGGCGTCGTCCTCGTCGCGATAGGAGATGACGGTGATCACCGGCCCGAAGATCTCCTCTCGCGCAATGCGCATGGTGTTGTCGGCGCGCGCGAACAGGGTGGGTTGGACGTACCAGCCGCGGTCCAGTCCGTCGGGCATTCCGCTGCCGCCAATGATTAGTTGCGCGCCTTCGTGTTGACCGGTCTGGATGTAGCCGCGGACGCGCTGCTGTTGGCGCTGAGAGACCAGCGGGCCCATCTGGGTGTCGGGATCACTGGGGTCGCCCACCCGAAGTGCGGTCATTTCGGAGGTGAGCGCGTCGACGTACTCATCGTGGTGCCGCTCGGGCACCAGAACACGAGTCAACGCGTTGCAGATCTGCCCGCTGTTGGACAAGCTGGCCGACCGCACCCCGGCGGCGACGGTTTCAGGTGTCGCGTCCTCGAGGACGATGGCTGCGGACTTGCCGCCGAGTTCGAGACTGACCCTGGTCAGGTTAGGCGCGCACGCCACCGCGACGGCCCGACCGGCCGCGGTCGAACCGGTGAACGACACCTTGTCCACGCCGGGGTGGCTGACCAGGAGTTCACCGACGGTGGCGCCGCCCGGCAGCACGCTGATGACGCCGGAAGGCAAGTCGATCTGGTCGATCATGTCGGCCAAAAGCAATGCGTCCAGCGGGGATTCGGCGGCGGGCTTGAGCACGACCGTGCAGCCGGCCAGCAGTGCGGGCACCAGTTTGGTGACGATCAGGAATTGCGGCATGTTCCACGGCACGATCGCCGCGACCACGCCGACCGGTTCCTTGCGGACGTGCACATCTGATCCGAAGAAGCCTGTCCGGGTCTCCTGCCACTGGTGGCGTTCAGCCAGTCCACAAAAAGCGCGCATCATCATCGCGGGCAGGCCGACCTGGGCGCGTTGCGCGAAGGTGATCGGAGCGCCGATCTCTGCGCTGATGGTTGCGGCCATCTCCGAGCGGCGTTGGTCGTAGACCTCGGCAAGGCGACGGATCCCCGCGACGCGATCCAGCGGTTCGGTGCGGCCCCAGGGGCCAGAGTCGAAGGCCGCGCGCGCAGCGTTGACGGCGAAGTCCACGTCGGCCGGCCCGGCGGCAGCGACTTCGGCGATGGATTCCTCGGTGTGCGGTGAGATGACGTCGAAGACTTCTCCGTGGGCCTGCTCAGTGCGGCCCGCGATTCCCACCGCGCGGTGTTGATCCATTCGGGCCTCCCGAAAGCCAATATCAACTACTTGCGATTAGGCCACTGACCATATACCGTCGCCTCGACGGAGTCCTACGGATCACTGAAAACGGTGGCTAAGCAGCCATTCCCCATCGGAGTGGCTGCCTGACCGCCGTGGGGTCCGCGCGAGATCGTAACGGACAGGAGCGATCGTGCCTCGATTTCCCAAGCCGCCGGAAGGCAGCTGGACGCAGCATTACCCAGAACTCGGCACCGAGCCGGTGTCCTACGAGGACTCCATCAGCCCTGAAATCCACGACCTCGAGCGCGAAGCGATATTCAAACGCGCCTGGCTCAATGTCGGTCGGGTCGAACAAGTTCCGCGCAAGGGCAGCTACTTCACCAAGGAAATCAAGGCCGTCAACACTTCGATCATCCTGGTGCGCACCACATCCGGGGAGATCAAGGCCTATCACAATGTCTGCCGCCACCGCGGCAACAAGCTGGTGTGGAACGACATGCCGCTGGAGGAGACCAGTGGCGTGTGTCGCCAATTCACCTGCAAGTACCACGCCTGGCGGTATGACTTGGAAGGCCACCTGACCTTCGTGCAGCAGGAGGAGGAGTTCTTCGACCTCGACAAGAGCCGCTACGGGCTGGTGTCGGTGCACTGCGATGTCTGGGAAGGCTTTATTTTTGTCAACTTCGTCAAGAAGCCGGAACAGTCGTTGCGTGAGTTCCTCGGGCCGATGATCACGGGTTTGGAGGGCTACCCGTTCGACCAGATGACCTCGCGCTGGTGCTACCGGTCGGAGGTGAAGGCGAACTGGAAGCTCTACATGGACGCTTTCCAGGAGTTCTATCACGCACCGGTGCTGCACGCGAACCAGTCACCAACCGCTTATTCGAAGGCGGCCGCGCAGGCGGGTTTCGAGGCCCCGCACTACCGCCTGGACGGCCCGCACCGGCTGGTCAGCACGTCGGGTGTGCGCGCCTGGGAGATGGCAGCGGAGATGCGCAAGCCGATCGAGGACATCTGCCAGAGCGGACTGTTCGGGCCCTGGGACAAGCAAGAATTGGGGGAGATGCCCGCCGGGCTGAACCCCGCGAAATGTGATCCGTGGGGACTGGATTCATTCCAGCTGTTCCCCAACTTCGTCATCCTGTTCTGGGGCCAGGGCTGGTACCTGACCTACCACTACTGGCCGACCTCGTACAACACCCACGTCTTCGAGGGCACGCTCTACTTCCCGCAGCCACGCACCCCGCGCGAACGTGTCGCCCAGGAACTCGCGGCGGTGTCCTTCAAGGAATACGGGCTGCAGGACGCCAACACCCTGGAGGCGACCCAGACGATGATCGAATCGCGCGTCATCGACCGGTTCGTGCTCAACGACCAGGAGATCCTGCTCCGTCACCTGCATAAGGAGACCGCGGCCTGGATCGACGAGTACCGGCGCACGTCTACGGCGGGAGTGTGAACGTAGTGTCCGCTTTGCTGCCAACCGAATTCGCCGACCTGGAACACTTCGCGCAGTGGTGCCTGCCCAGCGAGCCAGAGCGCTATGCCAAAAGGCTGGCGAGTTCGATGACCGAGATGAAGGCCTTTTACGACGCGATCACGCCACGCGCCGAGGAGGCGCTGGCCTATTGCGACAAATTCCCCCTCGACGACTTGCCTGACGATGTCGAGAATCTCATGCACCTGCTGTATTCGATGGTCATGGTGTCGTTTCCGGTGGAATGCTGGAAGCAGCCGCGGGTGCCCGACTCCGGTGCCTCCACCTTGGACTGCGTGTCCGAGCCCGTTCCGTGATCGCTGCTACGGTCCTGCGGGCGGCGCGGTGGGCCGACGTCGACTCCGGCCAGGTCCGCTCCCCGGCAGTGCTCGTCGTCGACGGGGAGCGCATCAGCGCGGTCAATCCTGAAGGGCCACTACCGGATTCAGCGACGGTCGTTGACCTCGGAGACGTCACGCTCCTGCCGGGTTTAATGGACATGGAACTCAACCTGCTCATTGGCGGGCC
>Ga0302324_100016029_pt1 | contig 14969 bp, 13 predicted proteins | sample Palsa_T0_1_FD_201949 | JGI IMG/M metagenome (GOLD analysis project Ga0302324, IMG submission 201949) | Peat permafrost microbial communities from Stordalen Mire near Abisko, Sweden - Palsa_T0_1 | ecosystem: Environmental > Terrestrial > Soil > Palsa > Peat permafrost | place: Sweden: Abisko...
GTTTATTTGGGCGAACGCGACGACCAGAGCTATCGCAAGCAAGTTGCGATAAAAATGGTTAAGCCGGGAATCGACACCGCACAAGTCCTTGACCGTTTTCGCAACGAGCGACAGACTCTCGCGGCACTGGATCATTCCAACATTGTGAAACTTCTCGACGGGGGCAGCAGCGAGGATGGTCTCCCGTTTCTGGTGATGGAGTATGTCGAAGGCCTGCCCATCGACCGGTATTGCGATCTTCACAAGCTCTCCATCGACGATCGTCTCCGGCTGTTTTGCCAGGTCTGTTCCACGGTGCAGTACGCGCATGAGAATTTGGTTATTCATCGCGATCTCAAGCCTGGCAATATTCTGATCGCAAAAGGCGGTGTGCCCAGACTGCTGGACTTTGGCATCGCCAAACTGCTGAATCCGGAGTCCTTCCACACTGCCCTTGTCACTCGAACGGACTCGCGTCTCATGACCCCGGAATACGCCAGCCCAGAGCAGATTCGCGGGCGCGCTATTACGGCCGCAACCGATGTCTATTCGTTGGGAGTATTGCTCTTTGAATTGATGACCGGCCATCGGCCGTACCGCTCTGCGGGACACTCTCTTTTCGAAATGGAGCGGCTGGTTTGTGAAGCTGAGCCCGAACGACCGAGCGCTGTCATTTACAGGAAGAAAGAAAAGGTATCTGGCGAGGGCGATGTCCGAAATGTCATTACCTCGGAATTGGTAAGCAACCAGCGCGGCTTACAGCCAGCTGAACTGCGGCGCTGCCTGCGCGGCGATCTCGACAGCATCGTGATGAAAGCGCTGCGCAAGGAGCCCGAGCGCCGGTATTCCGCCGTCGAAAAGTTCGCGGGAGACATCGAGCGCTATTTGACAGGGATGCCGGTCGGAGCCCGGAAATCCACCATCGCCTATCGCAGCGGGAGATTCCTTCGCAGGCACAGGGAATCATTGGTTGCGGTTTTGGTGGTTCTTGGTATCGTGGCGGTCGGGCTCTTTTACAGCTCTCGTCAAAACCAGCGCCTGACCGACAAAGACACCATTGTTCTCGCCGACTTTGGCAACAGCACAGGCGACGCCGTGTTCGACGATACACTGAAGACGGCGCTCAATGTTTCCCTGCGACAATCGCCTTTTTTGAATGTACTCTCCGACGATGATGTCGCCAAGACCCTGCAGCAGATGACTCGTCCGGCCGGCGTGAAACTCACGTCCGAGATCGCCCGCGAGCTTTGCCTGCGGGCCGGCAGCAAAGTTTACCTGGCCGGGTCCATTGGCAGTCTGGGCAGCGAATTTGTGCTGGGGTTGAAAGCGGTGAATTGTCAGAGTGGAGACACACTGGCACAGGAGCAGGTGACGGCGGCGTCCAAGGAGAAGGTGCTGGACGCGCTGGGCGAGGCCGCGTCCAAGTTGCGCACTGAGGTGGGCGAATCGCTGGCTACGGTGCAGAAGTTTGACGTTCCGCTCGAACAGGCTACGACGTCTTCGCTCGAAGCTCTGAAAGCGTACAGCCTCGGCCGAAAGGCCACCCGCGAGAAAGGCCCTGCCGCAGCCCTGCCTTACGATCAGCGCGCCATCGAGCTGGATCCGAATTTTGCCATGGGCTACAGAGCAGTCGGTAACGACTACAACAATCTCAGCGAGCTAGGGCGGGCCAGCGAGTACCTCACCAAAGCATTCCAGTTGCGGGAGCATGCCAGCGAGCGGGAAAAGCTAGTAATTGCCGCCGACTACTATCGGAGTGTAACCGGAGAAGTGGATAAAGCGGCCCAGACGTATCAGGAGGAGATTGAGAGCTACCCGCTGGAAAGCAGAGCGTACGGCGGTTTGGGCAATGAGTTCGCTGAACAGGGGCAGTACGAGAAGGCGGCGGAGATGACCACGCAAGCCCTGCGCCTCGCCCCGGATGACGTAGGTTGGTACGAGAATCTTGCCACCTACACCCTTGCCATGCAACGCTTCGACGCCGCGCGGCAAATCGTCCACCAGGCGGACGCCCGAGAAATGGATGATTCCACACTCCACAGTATTCGTTACACTCTTGCCTTTTTCGAGGCGGACTCCGGCGCGATGGCGGAAGAGCAACAGTGGTTTGCGGACAAGCCCGCCTACGAAAACTATGGACTTGCCCTCGCATCTGACGCCGAGGCTTATGGCGGTCATCTGGGAAAGGCGCGGGAACTGACCAAGCGGTCGGTCGATTCTGCCATACGGGCGGACAACAAAGAAAATGGGGCACTACTGCAGGCGATTGCTGCCCAGCGGGAAGCCGCTTACGGCAATCGTGCGGAGGCGCGGCGGTCAGCGGCAGAGGCTTTGAAGCTTGCTCCGGCGAGTCCGGGGGCCGCTGCCGAAGTGGCTCTTGCGTCTGCCATGGCCGGCGATATCGGACGAGCCGAATCCTTGGCACAAGACTTAGGAAAACGCTTCCCGCTGGACACGCAAATGCAGTCGCTTTGGCTGCCTGCGATTCAGGCACAATTGGCACTGGACAAAAAGAACACGCCTATCGCCCTCAATGCTCTGCGAGCTTCTTCAACCATCGAGTTAGGGAATATTCTGTTTGTCCCCAACATTTCCTGCCTTTATCCGATATATGTGCGCGGAGAGGCATACTTGGCAACTGGGCAGGGCAACGCTGCCGCCGGGGAGTTTCAAAAGATTCTCGACCACAGCGGCATCGTTTGGACCTGCTGGACGGGAGCGTTGGCGTATCTAGGCGTAGCCCGTGCCGACGCGTTGGTAGCAAGAACCTCACAGGGAGCTGATGCCGACGCCGCCCGGGTTAAGGCGCTCGCCGCCTACAAAGATTTCCTCACTCTCTGGAAAGACGCCGATCCTGGCATCCCCATCCTTAAAGAAGCCAAGGCAGAGTACGCGAAGCTGCAATAGCGGCCGCAGAACTTCACTTTCCGAACATGGGTTTGAGCCGCAGCAAATGCCTTAGGGGCTCCCTTGCACTGCGCGACCTAAGCATGGATATTCGGATTCCAGTCCTTGAGGATTGCGACTCATCGCTCAAACACCTGAGGATCGAAACTGGGGGACCGCGAATTATCGCGCACTGGAGCGCGTTTTGAAGGATCTGGATGATCGGCTTGGGGCGTTCTTCTAGGGAGTACCCACCGAAAGCGAGAGTACAATTTGAACATGTTTTCGTGTGGACACATGGCTGACTCAGCGTTGACAGAGGCGTTCGATCAGGAAATGTTTCGCATCTATGAGCGGGCACGTTCCGAAGCCCACTACAATGCGGCGCGCTTTCTGCACCTGCTATATGAACATCGGAGGCTAGAAACTGCGCAGATTCTACTGCACTCTCCAAATGTCTCAGAGGGCTATACTGCCCTGTGGGAGCGGGGTCGATTGGACCTCACGGTCGAGGCAGTCATTCATGACAATCCAAAGTGGCATACGCTGTTTACGCAAGTGGACTTGGAGATCTGCACCAGGCGGCTGAGGGATTATCGTTATCTAACCTAGAGTGACGAGGGCTACCACCGTCCCAGAAACACCAGAATCAGCATTTCCCGGCGAGGGCCGAGAACTCTGTGCTGAGCATCGCTAGATGTCGAGCCGTGCTCGGCCAGACAGCAGCCTCGGTGATGCTGAACTCGAACGGCTAAGGCAGGATCTTTACGCTCTCGCCGAGGTTGCGCTTGAAAACAGCTCTTGCCGCAAAGCACTTCCGGCAACCAACACTCAGCGCAACTTGAAACCATTGTTCGGTGCGCCGCCGGCTGGACCGCTTCCGCGAAAAGTCATGGCATCATGCGATGACAAGTACGCGACAAATGAACGTACTGCGATTCTCGAGTTCGACGCCGGCATGTTCCGGTCCGAAGCGGAGGACAAGGCCAACTTGAGATCGCAAGAGTACGCATTTCGGATGAGCCGATGCGTGCTGTCATCTATTGCCGAGTCTCCACCAAAGACCAAGTCAAGAACCTGAGCCTCTCTACCCAGCAGAAAGCGTCTGAAGAATTCTGTCAGCGAAATGCCTGGCAGGTCCTACAAGTCTTCGTGGAGGAGGGTGAATCTGCAAAGACTGCGGATCGGACAGAGCTTCAACGACTTCTCACATTCTGCCGGGAAAATCGGGGGCGTGTTCAGTTCGTTGTCGTTTACTCGTTGAACCGATTCTCGCGCAACAAGCTCACGCACCATACCCTCCGCGCTTTGCTCGCAGGTTTCGGCGTAACACTCCGCTCAGTTACAGAGCCGATCGATGACTCTCCAACGGGCAAGCTGGTAGAGGGAGTAATTGGCTGCTGGCGCAGCGCAGGTTGGATGAACTAAAACGACGAAAAAGCTGCTTAGTCGAAGCGTTTGTTTATAAGGCCGCGATCGACGAAAACACTTACCACGAGGATCGGCACAACCTTGATCAACAGATTGCCCTTGCCGAGCTCGAACATCTGGAGGCTCACGAGGATGAGATCGATGTCGAAGGAGCACTCAACTTCTCGGAGTATGTGCTCTCGAACGCAGGGCGGCTCTGGGTCGAGTCTGATCTAAGCGGCAAGCAACGGTTGCAACAGGCTCTGTTTCCGCGCGGCGTGACCTTCGACGACAGCTCTATTGCAACCCCTGTCACGAGCAGCATTTTCTACGCGATAGAGGATGCTCTGGCACCCAGAGAAGAGTTTGGCTGCCCCCCAGGGATTCGAACCCCGATAACCTGCTCCAGAGGCAGGTGTCCTAGCCGTTGAACGAGGGGGCAGTTTCTCGGCTGGAGCCGACGCCCGCAACCTCTTGTATTTTAGAGTTCCGGCGAAGTGCGGTCAACCGGAAGCAGCGCGGGCAGTACCACGAAGGTGCCCGGAGCGCTAGACTTGTTCCGAACCGGCTCGGTCTGCCTGTAAAGGTCCGCTGGTGAGTAATTGAAGAGGGGAACGAATATGACCACCGCCTTAGAGACAGCCGCAAACCCTGCCGACTATTCCGAGATGGCGCGCCGTTCGCTGGAGGCGGAGCACTGTGCGCTGGTAGTCATCGACATTCAGCAGAAACTGCTGCCGCCGATTTTTCAGAAGGAACAACTGGTGCGGAACGCGCAGCTTCTGATTCGCGCGGCGGGCGTTCTGAAAATTCCGGCGCTGGTCAGCACCCAGTACGCCAAGGGATTAGGCGAGACCGTGCCGGAGATTGCTGCCTTGCTGGCCGGAACGGACGCGATCGACAAGACGTTATTTTCCTGCTTCGGCAGCGACGCATTCTGTGCCGGGCTCAAACGGCTGCCCGGCCAGCGCAACACGCTGCTGCTGTGCGGCATGGAAAGCCACATCTGCGTGATGCAGACGGCGCTGGGCGCGCTGCGCCAAGGCTATCTGGTGCAGGTAGCATCAGACGCGGTCAGTTCGCGCTCGGAGTGGAACTGGAAGATTGGACTGGAGAGAATGCGCGCCGCAGGCGCGGTAATTTCGTCCACCGAGACGATGATTTATGAATTGATGGGGTCGTCATCGTCGGCAGCGTTCAAGGAGTTGTTGCCACATTTGAAGACCTGATCTCGAGGGCCTGCTCTCCAGGGAACGATCTCTGGCGAACGATCTGAGATGACTTTTACTCTTCCTTCTTCTTCACCCGCACCACGGTAATTTTCGCGAAGCCTTCTTCGAAGGCCGGCGCCCTCAGTTTGGCGGCCATGCGCCGCATCACATCTTCCGGAACCACGCGGTCGCGGCGCTGGTGGCGCTCCACGCACACCTCCAGCGGAACGTCGAAGAACACAGCATGAACTTCGTAGCTGTAGTCTTTGGCGAGCTTGATCCAGTGCTGGCGCTCCTGCGGCGTCAGGTTGGTCGCGTCCACGTAATTCGTGGGCCGCTTGGCGATCAGCCGCGCCTTCAGCATGGAACGCAGGTTCGAAAACACAAGATCCTGAAAACGCTGCTCGCGCACGTCATCAAACAGAAGCGAGCGCACCATGTCGCTCGACAACGGGATTACGTTGTGGCGTTTGAACCAGGAACTTTTGCCCGAGCCCGGAAGCCCGATGGCCAGAACCACGATACCTTTCGGCGGACGCGCTGCAGCAGCGGGCACCGCGGCCGGAGTCGCTGGCGCTCGCGTTTTGGATTTGCTTTCGGCGTCGGCGGCGACGGGCTCCACGTCTTCGAGGCCCTCGGCCGAAGCTTCGACCGGAACCTCCGGAATAATTCCCTTGGCAACGGCCGGAGTAAACGCCTGCGCCACGGCTTGCTCGCGCCCGCGTCCGCCTCGTCCGCGTCCGCCACGGCGGCGGCGCCCGCGGCCACGCTGTCCTTCACTTCCGCCGGGCTGGCGAGGCTGCCCAACCGCGCCTGCAGGTTCGTCGGCGGCGGGCTGCGCTTCAAATTCCGCTTCAGGAGCAGTCGCGAGTTCTGGCTCGTGATGGGTCGGCTCAGGCTGCGGACTCTCGTGGTGGCTTGACTCTGGCGCCGCGCTGGGAGCTTGCTCCGCATCGAAGTATGCGGGCTGCAACGGCGCTAGCGCCGGCTGACCTTCCTGCTCCGGGGTTTTTTTCTTGCGGCGCTGTAAGCGATCTTTCATCCATTTACGCATGTTCAGGCTTGTAACACAGTTTACGCGACGGCGGCAATCGGCGCGAGTAGCGGGGTACCAGAGATGATAGGGGCTGGAACCGGCGCCGCCCGGCCGCGACTTTTTCTTCCCGCCATTTTAGAATAGGGCTTATGCCCATCCTGATTCCCGCTTCGATTCGAAACCAGAAATATATTTCCCTCACAACGCTTCGCAAGACTGGAGTCGGGGTCGCGACTGCGGTGTGGTTTGGCGAGGAAGACGGCAGGCTCTACGTGATGACGCGCAGCGACATGGGGAAGACGAAGCGGATTCGTAATAATCCGCAGGTGCGCGTCGCGCCATGTACCATCCGCGGAACAGTGACAGGAGCGGAGATTGTCGCGACAGCGCGAATCTTGCCGCCCGAGGCCCAACCCCGCGCGCGCCAGGCCATCAACCGGAAATACTGGCTGGCGCGGATTCCTTTGGTGTGGTGGAGAACCGACACCTACATTGAGATCACCTTTAGCTGATTCCGCGAGCAAATAACCCGCGCCCACTCCATGAACACCCCATCGCAGATATGCCTTCAGGCTATCCTTGGGAGATCGGGCTTGTCTGGCGCTCGCCATGGCGCTGAAGTCACCCGTTTATACGGCGGACAGGTCCTGGAAGAACTTGAAGCTCGGGCTGCGGATTCACGTGATCCGGTGAACCCTTCCAGAACGCACTCAGCAGATTCTTGGTAGCTGTTCTCTGCTGGAACAGCCCACAACGCCGTTCCCGCCGCTGGTTTTGATTTGTTTCAACGACTTCCACGAGAAGTCAATCACTTGCAGATGATTACAATAACTTAGCGGGAACGGCCCCAAGGTTCCCCGGGCAGACTCGCAAAACACAGTCTGCCTGTTTCCCAGAATGCCATTTGCGGGGCCGGAAACATATCTAATTTCGACGATCGGAAGGGAGGCGGCCCTCAGCGACGGGCCCGCAAAAATAGTTCGTGCTGCGGCGTCGCAGAGTGGTCCTACGACATTTCAACAACTTCCACCAAGACTCAATCACTTGCAGAGATGTTCAATCACTTACACATAAGTTCAATCACTTGCCGCGCCTGTCCAGAATGGTGGTGAGAGCGAACTGGCGGTTGGGCTTACGGTGCGGGAGTGGCGCCGGCAAAGTCAGACAGCAGCAGGCGCAGATTTCCGGGATTGGTGGCATAGGCAAGCCCGGTGTCGATGCCGACGATCCCGACACGAACCAGTTTTTCGATCTCACCGTCGAAATACTGCATGCCTTCGGTGTCGCCGTCCTGCATGGCCTCGAGAAGGGTTTTACCTTCGTGCTCGCCCTTTTCCAGATATTCCCGGGTTCGCAGGGTTGATTTCAGAATTTCGACGATGGCGACCCGGCCCGTGTTGTCCTGGCGAGGAATGAGGCGCTGCGAGACGATAAAGCGGAAGCTCTTCGCCAATCGGTTGCGAATGGTGTGCTGCTCCGCCATGGGAAAGACTCCAATGATTCGCTCGACGGTCTTGGATGCGTCGATAGTGTGCAGAGTGGAGAGAACCAGATGGCCGGTCTCGGCGGCCTCGAGTGCGATCTCGATGGTTTCCTTGTCCCGCATTTCGCCCACGAGAATCACTTTCGGAGCCTGGCGCAGCGCGGCGCGCAACGCGAGCGCAAAGCTGGGCGTATCACTGTGCAGCTCGCGCTGGTGAACGATCGACTTCTTGTGGCGATGCATGAACTCGATAGGATCTTCAATCGTGAGAATGTGAATCGCGTGGGTTTCATTGATGCGGTCCAGAATCGCTGCCAGAGTGGAGGATTTGCCCGAACCGGTGGGCCCCGTCACCAGCACGATGCCGTTGCGCAGGTCGGCGATTTCGGCGAGCTGGGGAGGAAGATTGAGCTCGGTGAGATTGGGAATCGCCTGCGGAATCACGCGCATGACAATGGCGTGGCTGCCCCGCTGCTGAAAAATGTTGACGCGAAACCGGCAATGGCCGGGCAGCCGGTAAGAGATGTCGCAGGAGCCCAGATTTTGCAAAGCGTCGATGGCCTGCTTGTTGCCGCCGATCAGCTCGTAGGAGATGCGGCGGGTATCCTCGGGAGTCAGGGGCGCCATGCCTGAGATTTTGACCGCAACCAGCGTGCCGGACTGCTCGACTACCGGATGGCTGCCGGGCGACAGGATCAGATCGCTGACCTTTCCCGATGCCTTCAGCATGGCCAGTAAAAGAGCCGGAGTAGGCACGGGCTTCGGTTCGGAGACGACGGGCGCGAGCGCAGTCTTGGCCGCTGTTTCCACTCCGTGGTCCTTTCCCGTTGCTTGAGAGGTACGAGTTAAACCCGATCTCTTCTAAGGGCGATTTAATAAGAGCGATTTAACGATGGGCGATGGAGTCTCGGGTTGTTGCGTAAGCTTCGTAGCACGCTGCCAGCCAATCTTTCGGGTATGGAGCGGTGGGGACGACTTCGGACTCGGACTTGGACTTCGGACCTAAAACCTTCGGACCGAAACCACAGAGGACACAGCGGACACGACAAGCAATACGTTCTTCCTCTGTGAACTCGGTGTCCTCTGTGGTTAGTGGATTTCCGGTTTTCGTGGACCCATACGTTGAGAATGGAGCGGGAGACCGGGATCGAACCGGCGACATCCAGCTTGGGAAGCTGGCGTTCTACCGCTGAACTACTCCCGCTCACAACTGGCGAACGCCCTTAGCTTATCACCATGGGCAGGGCGTCACAACCGGGGCGGGATCGAAGATCTTCAACCACCAAGGACACGGAGGCACACGAAGGAAACCCATCCAGATCAAAACCTTCGTGATACTTTGTGCCCTTCGTGGTAAATGTTCTTGCCTTCACGATCAACCGGATCGGATCGTGAACTCGGGTCCCGATTCGTGTTTAAATAGTCGGCCTGTAATCGACCTTACTACCGAAATTACAGATCAGAGGAGACTATGGATTCAACCGATTCAGGTACTTCTCGCCGTACCTTCCTGCAGGCGGCGCTGACTACGGGTGGAACGGCCGCTTTGTATCCGGCGCTGGGCGCGGGCCGGGTGGTGACTGCAGCGGCCAAGCCTGCGGCGCCCAAGCCCAAACCATTTGACGGCACGCCGTTCGAACCTAAGCCGTTCGAGTTGGATGAGATCACCATTCCCGAGTTGCAGGACGGGATGAAGTCCGGCAAGTTTACGGCGCGATCGCTGACCGAGAAATATCTCGAGCGCATTGATGAGATCGATAAGTCAGATAACGACAAGCGCGGGCCAGCCGTCAACGCGATCATCGAAATTAATCCGGACGCCCGCGCGATCGCCGACGCACTTGACCAGGAGCACAAGGCCAAGGGGCCTCGTGGCCCGCTGCATGGCATCCCGGTGCTGATCAAAGACAACATTGCTACCGCCGACCGCATGATGACTACGGCGGGGTCGCTGGCGCTCGTGGGGTCGAAGCCGCCGAAGGATTCTTTCGTGGCTCAGAAGCTGCGGGCCGCGGGCGCGCTGATTCTGGGCAAGACCAATCTGAGTGAGTGGGCGAACATTCGATCGAGTCACTCGACCAGTGGATGGAGCGGGCGCGGGGGATTGACCAAAAATCCGTATGCGCTCGACCGCAATCCCTGCGGGTCGAGTTCCGGCACAGGCGCGGGGATTTCGGCAAACCTTGCAGTCGCCGGCATTGGTACGGAAACTGACGGTTCGATTGTTTGTCCGTCGTCGTCGAATGGGTTGGTCGGAATCAAGCCAACAGTCGGACTGGTCAGCCGGAGCGGGATCATTCCAATTTCGCATAGCCAGGATGAAGCCGGCCCCATGTGCCGCACGCTTGCGGATGCGGCGATTCTTCTGGGGGCGCTGACGGGAGTTGATCCGGACGACCCGGCGACGGCGGCCAGCGCGGACAGGTCGCAGACCGATTACACGCGGTATTTGGATCACAGCGGGTTGAAGGGTGCGCGCATCGGCGTGGCGCGCAAGTATTTCGGCTTCAGCGATGCCGTGGACGCACTTATGGAAGAATCGCTTCGCGTGATGAAAGAGCAAGGAGCTACGCTGGTTGATCCGGCGGACATTCCGACATTCGGAAAATTTGACGACAGCGAGTTAGTCGTCTTCATGTACGAACTGAAGGCTGATTTGAATGCCTATCTCGCGAGGCTCGGACCGGGGGCTCCGGTTCACACGCTGCAAGACATCATCGACTTCAATGACCGCAACCGGCAGAAAGAGATGTCTTACTTCGGGCAGGACTTATTTCTGAAGGCCCAGGCCAAGGGCCCACTTACTGAGAAAGAATATGTGGACGCACTGGCCAGGAATCATCAACTGGCCCGAACCGAAGGCATTGACGCGGTCATGGATAAGTACCATCTGGACGCGCTTGTGGCGCCTACGGGAGGCCCGGCGTGGCTGACGGACCTGGTGAACGGCGACCACGTGGCTGGAGGCAGTTCGAACGCGGCTGCGGTCGCGGGTTATCCGAACATTAATGTGACTGCGGGATTGATTTCCGGCCTGCCGGTGGGGATTTCGTTCTTTGGCCGAGCGTGGAGCGAGCCCACGCTGATCAAGTTAGCATCTTCGTTCGAGCATGCGACCAAGGCGCGCCAGGCGCCAAAGTTTCTGCCGACGATTGGGCCGGGTTAGGGCTTTCCCTTCGTGCCTTGGTGAGCCGCTTTGCAGGGTTGGTTACGAAAGCTCGTTGCCCAACGCGTGTAAAGTTTCGCAAAGCTGGTTAAGAACGCCCCGCGTGCGATCTACAATTGAATTGGAGCAGGAGGTGGTTATGATCAAGCTCCGGCGGTGCGGCTCGGTTTGGTGGACTCTGAATAAGTTGGCCCTGTTAGTTCTCGCTGTGGGCGGCTACGCTCAAGCGCAAGTGCTCTATCAGGATCAGAACATCGAAGCGCGCGAGCTGCCTTCTTTAACGGCACGCTCCCCGCACTCCGCCGACGTTATGCTGACCTCTCTGGATACGGTATTTCATGACCACGAGGTCTGCTGCGGCAAAGATTCGGCTCTCGAAGATAACGCAGCGTCTGTCGACCCCAAGTCGTTGAAGGATGCCGCCGGCAGGCTGCAAGGGCGGCATCTGTTGAGCGACGGCCGTCCGATCATGGTGACCGCCAGCTATCTCACGCCAGACGCGGTCAATTCCGGCCTGCTCATCACCTGGTTTCAGAATCAGCATGCTGCGCTGATGCGGTGGAATTCGCACCTGTACGTGGTGCACGGAATCGTTTATATGTGGATCGCCAGTTCGAACGGCGGTGACTCCGGCGTGTCGGAATCGACCGCGATCCACAAGTTTCTTCTTTGGGACACTCGTTATTCTGATTCGCGCCGCGAAGTAGTCTTCAATCGCGACACCGACGACCTAAGCAAGGTGGAAGGATTCTTGTTTGTGGAAGCCAAGCCGCAGTAGCACGATCCTCCGGGTTAGACCCCTCGACTCGACCTTGAATGGGAATTGTTCGCCGGCCAGCCTCTACTTTTTTCCAAATTATTCGCGCGGGCATGTTAGCCTCGACCTATGAGGGGGTAATTAATGACCAACCTGAACAAGGTAGTCTCTTCCCTGCGGAACGAGTACTCCCGTCTTGAAAAAGAGATGGGAAGAGTGGGGAAGGCGTTGGACGCGCTCGGCCATGCTGGCGGGAAAAAGCTCAAGACAACTGGACGTACCTTGAGCAAAGAAGCTCGCAAGCGGATCGCCGATGCGCAACGGCTACGCTGGGCGAAAGTGCGGAAACAAGCCGCCAAGCTAGTCAAGACGTAAACTGCAGTCATTTCGCAAGCACCGCCGGCGGCCCCGTTCGTAACTTCTTTCAAGATTTGCGAGCGGGGTCTTCGCGGGGCTCGTGTCAGAGAGTGGAACACCCCCGAAGTCTTCCAGCCTTTTCCCAACCCTCAATCATTTTGATCGGAAGCGCCGGGGCCATGGGCGCGAGCAAGTTGCATAGATCCCTTCGACAATTTGCTCAGGATGACAGGCGAATCTTTAGGTCCAGCGGAACCACTTCAGGGCCAGCACAAAAGAAATTCCACCCCAGAGGGCCAGCACCAGCAGGCGCGGCCATTGCTGAAACAGCGGTGTGCCTTCCAGAATGCTGGCGCGGAGCGCGTCATTCAATGCAGTGAGCGGCAAGGCTTTGATCAGAGGGTGGATCACGGCCGGAAAGCGCTCGTAAGAAAAGAACACGCCGGAGAAAATCCACATGGGCATCATCACCAGGTTGATCAGGCCGCTGATGCTCTCGATTTTTTGCGCGCGGCTGGCGGTCAGCAGGCCGACGCCGCCGAAAGTGAGCGAGCCCAGGCCGCCGATCAGGGAAATCGACCCCACCGAACCGAGCACCCGCATGTGAAAGAACAGGACGCCGAACACCAGCAGCAGGCCAATCTCGATGACCATCAGCAGCAGGCGGCTGGTCATGATCGCAAGAAGAAAATCGCCGCGGCGCATGGGCGTGCCCACATAGCGCTTGAGCAGTTTGCGCTGCCGCATATCCACCAGCGCGAAGCCGATGCCCCACATGCCGGAGTTCATCAGGTTCATGCCGAGCAGGCCGGGGATGAGGAAATCGATGTAGCGCGAGCCGGGCTCGGAAGAAGTAACCGTGCTGGTCGCGATGATATCTTTGCGGCCGGCGGCCGATTGCAACGCGTCATTCACTTCGGACCGCGCCAGCACACTCTCGGGCCGGGCGGTGTCGAAGCGGTATTGCAATCCGCCGTGGCCGTCGGGCTCGATCACGACGTCGAATTTCCCGAGACGAAATCCCTGGCGGGCTTCATTCTGGTTCAGAACCTGAACCTTGAATTGATCGCGCTGCGGCGAAAGCGCGAGCAGGGTCTGCGCGTCCTGAGATTCAGTTCCAGCGACCATCGCAACTGAAACGACGTCTCCTGGCTTGTTGCGGAAAGCTATACCCAGGCCAAGCGCGAGCAGCAGCGGGAATACGAATACCCAGAAGACAACTTCGGGCTCGCGCTTGAGTTCGAGCAGGCGCGCCATCAGCAGATGGCTGTAGCCCGCCCAGCGCCCGTTGCGGCGTGCCGGGGCCGGTTTCTTAGCCGCCGCTATCGGAGCTTTTTCTGCAACGCTCATAGCCTCCCGTTACCTCCTCACTGTTCCCGCAAATGCCGCCCGGTCAAACGCACGAAGACATCTTCCAGGCTGGCCTGCCGCGTGGTCAGGCGCTGCAACTGAGCCCCCTGCTGGTCGATCGCGTCCAGCAGCGCGGGAATAGTCAAATGCGGCTGCTTCACATTCAGGGCGATGGTGCCATCGTCGGCGTCCTCACGGACGGACTCGACGCTGGGCAATCCGCTCCACGCTTCTTTTGCCGACCCCAATGTCGCGCCGTTGGAAATGGCGCTCACGGAAAACTCGACAACGTGGTGTCCGCCCAACCGCTCGATCAAATCGGCGGGCGAACCTTCGGCGATGACCTGGCCGTGATCCACAATCGCCAGGCGGTCGCACAGGCGCTCGGCTTCGTCCATGTAATGCGTAGTCAGGAGCACGGTGCCGCCGTCGCGCTGGAAGGCGCGGATAATGTCCCACAGCTGGCGCCGGCTCTGGGGGTCGAGCCCGGTAGTGGTCTCGTCGAGAAACAGAATTTTCGGATTGCAAACCAGCGCGGTCGCCACCGCCAGGCGCTGGCGTTGCCCTCCGGAAAGTTTGCCCACCCACGAGTCGGCCTTCTCGGTGAGTTGTAACTGCTCGAGCACTTCGTCGCAAGAGCGCGGCTCGCGGTAAAAGCTGGCGAAGAGTTCGATGGTCTCGCGCACCGTCAGCTTTTCCGACAGCCGGGTTTCCTGCAATGAGATGCCGAGCCACTCCCGCATCTCACGTTCGTCTTCCTTCCAGGAATGGCCGAGAATGGAAACCTGGCCCGAGGTGGGGGCGAGCAAGCCCTCGAGAATTTCGATGGTCGTGGTCTTCCCCGCCCCGTTCGGCCCGAGCAGGCCGAAACATTCGCCGGTCTGAATTTCAAGATTCAGGCCACGCACGGCCTCGAGTTTGCCGTCGTAGGTCTTGCGCAGGTCGCGGCATTGGATGGCGGCGGGCATTGGGAGATTCTACCGGATGTTGTTTTATGTCGTCGTCCTTGGAGATCCGGTGCCGACGGCGCTGTCCTCGACCTCGGCGGGCAACAGCAGTTCCTCGATTTCGAAACCGCCTTTATAGAGCCACGCAGCCATGAGAGAGAAGCCGACGATCCTCGCAACCAGGAACCCGAGCCGAATGAGATAGTAGTGGCGCAGATATTCGGCGCCGGTTGAAGACGCGGACTCGTGGTTGAGGTAGTGAAGAAACGAATGTAAGTTCTCGGGCAGATAGGACACATCGGTTAGGGCCCACACAGTCAAAAGCACGGCCAGCGCGCGGCTGGCCAGTACAACGGCGTCCTTCTTTGACATGATGTTCTCCCGAGA
>Ga0302324_100016030_pt1 | contig 14967 bp, 14 predicted proteins | sample Palsa_T0_1_FD_201949 | JGI IMG/M metagenome (GOLD analysis project Ga0302324, IMG submission 201949) | Peat permafrost microbial communities from Stordalen Mire near Abisko, Sweden - Palsa_T0_1 | ecosystem: Environmental > Terrestrial > Soil > Palsa > Peat permafrost | place: Sweden: Abisko...
GTGATCGCGCGCATTTCAACCTCGGGCAGCCCGCTGCCGCTGCCCGGTGATCTTTACGGGCAGATCGACACCGTGGCCGGCAAAAGCGGCCCGCGTGCGCTCCAGATTGATAGACTGAGCCCTTGAAAGAAAGAATAGCGCTGTACGATGGTGGCGCATGCACTGTGAAGGGGATATAGCGCAAGCGGTCGAAAAAAATCGGCCCGGATCCGGGGGCTCAACCAGGCTGTTCATGGTGTTTCTCGGACATACCGTGACACACAACCGCGAGCGCCTGCCGCCAGTCCTCAATGAAACCGATGCTCGTGTCAAAGGGGTATTTCTGCAGAACGCCGTTTCAATGTCGGATATCACTTATGACCGCCGGCTGCTCCGGCTCGCGATTCAGCAGGGTCAAACCCAACCCGTCGCCTACAAGGACATTGTGTCCTTGATCAAGCCCGTCGCAACCGACCCAATCGCCGTGAGCTCTGCGTGGGGGAAAGATGTCGAGCACAATGTTGGTTGTTAAGATCATGCCGGTCTTATGGCACGATTAAGGGCAACTTTTTGGATTTACGTCACCGCATGCGTGGTGGTGGTGCACTTGGTGCTATTACCGGCGCTTTTTTTCGGCATGGGTTACGTGATTCGAGAGAGCCACGAGGACTTGTTTATCGAGCATGCCAGGACCTTTTCGCGGGTGCTCGCGGACGAATTCGAAGTCGGGAGGGCATTGGACTCCCAGACACGAATCGAAGACCTGCTCGACTTCGCGATCACTCACGGCGGGGCCCGCTATGCGGAGCTCTACGACCGAGGCCGCAGTATCCGCAGCCTGTATGGATCGTCCGAAATCAAGACGTCACGTTCCACGGATTTGAGCTTTGGCCAAGGCGGCGACGGCATTTACTTCGTCGTACAGCCAATCGCACACGCGGGCCAGCGCGCCGAATTGCGCTTGGGCTTCGACGAGCAGCCTACGCAGATGAGAATCCAGCTTGCACTTACCCGAATGCTTTGGCTGCTGGCGGGATATCTGGCCGTGGCCATCGCCATCGCCATCATTCTGAGTTATCGCCTGTCGCGCCCAATCCAACGCTTGCAGGCCGTCTCTCGCGCCATCTCGTCCGGCGACTACACCCGGGCGCTCAACGTCAACACTGGCATTCGCGAGCTGCATGAATTGGCAGTGGATCTCGAAGCCATGCGCCATGAATTGGTAGGTGTGAATGTTCGGCTTGAGGCGAAGATCAAGGAAAAGGAAATATCTGAAGTCAGACGCGAGGAATTGCAGAAGCAATTACGGCATCGTCAACGACTGGAGACAGTGGGTACACTCGCGAGCGGCATAGCTCATGAAATCAATAACGTTCTGGTTCCCATCATCCTTTTTACCGACACGGCATTGCAGGATCTGCCGCCATCCGGTGCGCCACGTGCGAATCTTGAGCGAGTGCTTGCGGCCGCGCGCCGCGCGAAGGATATCGTGAAGAAGATTTTGACATTTAGCCGCGAGCTCGGCGAGGCGAAGCTCGCGCTGATCGACCTGCGAGAGGTGGTGGCCGAGGCTCTACACCTTTTTTCTGCACTCGCCCCGCCGACCGTCGAGATACGGACGGAAATCGACGAATCCCTTCCATTGGTGAGAGCCGACGCGACACTCGCAGTGCACTTGCTGATAAACCTGTGCACCAACGCCTACCAGGCAATGGAGGGCGCGAGAGGCATGTTGACGATTGGCCTGAAATATCAAGAACATGCCGACGAAGGCGGGGTACCGTGGGCGCGCGTGGAATTCTGGGTTCGCGACACCGGGCGAGGTATGGACTCGGCTACGGTGGAGCGCATATTTGAGCCGTTCTTTACCACGCGTTCCGTCGGACAAGGCGCAGGTCTGGGGCTCTCTGTGGTCCATGGCATCGTTGAGAGTTTCGGTGCTAGCATTGCTGTCGAATCTAAAATTGGCGCGGGGACCACGTTTCGAATATTTTTCCCGTCTGCCGCCCGCCTCGAAGTGATTCGCGATCTAGCAGAGCCGGTAGTGTGAGGCGAACATGCAAAGCATTCTGGTTATTGACGATGAGCCGGATGTGCGCGATTCGGTGAAATATGTGCTCGATCGCGCGGGATATTCGGTCCGTACCGCTGAGAGTGCAATGGACGCGCTTGCCGAACTCGCGCGCAACCCGACGGATCTAATCATTACCGATATCATCATGCCTCAGATCAACGGCGTGGAAGCAATCGAATCGATTCGCAAAGCATTCCCTTCGGTGCGCATAATCGCTATTTCCGGCGGCGGTAATTTCGGCGTCACGGAATACCAACCATCAGCGATAACGACCACCGCCTATCTTGCATCGGCCGAAAAGGCGGGAGCACATCTGGTCCTCACCAAGCCATTCGAGACCGTTGAGTTGATTCGATCAGTCGAACAAGTCCTCGGTGTCGGCCACGCTTGAGCGGTCCGATAGTCCCGGGTTTGGCTGCGTCGGGTCCTGGCTCTGCAGTTGCACGGTCATCAGGGTCAGGAAGTCATTGAGGCTTCGCGCCGTGGATACAGCGATCGGTGGCCCACAGGTCAGCGGACGCGTGCGAGTGCTCTAAGGCGTATGCCAACGAGGAGAACGGAAACTATGAAGTCGCATTTGCTTGCATTGTCCCTTGCCGCTTTTCCTATGACGATTTGCGCCCACCAGGCAGATCCATGTGCTGGATTGCTGGGTATTGCATTAAGTCAATGCCGAGGTGATCAGCAGAAACTTCAACAGCAGCAGCTAGAACAACAGCAAGAAGAGCTTCAGCAACAACGGGAGCGACAGAACCAACTAGCCGAGCAACAACGTCAAATGCAACAGCAGTTGGAGAATATGCGACTCCAAAATGAGCTTCTTCAAAGGCAATTGGAGCATGATAAATCGGTGAATCAGCCTGTCCAGGCATCGGCGACGGATTATTCGAAGACTGCAGACCTTAAGAGTTGGAAATCCGACAATCCATGGTACGGGATAGATTATGCGAAAACGGAGTTTGCAATGCGATATGCCAAGCAATTGCAGCGAGAGCGGCCGGATCTGGTTGGCCGTCCGTTTCTTGACGCCGTGTCAGCAATGGTGATGGATAAATTCGGCGCTAGCAAGTAATGCTTGTTGATCGTTAACTAGTTTTTCGTTCCGCGGATAGCTTCCGACAGTGCCGAGCGCCCGCTTCGTAGTGGTTGTGAGACACCAGCACGAGGCCGATGGGCGGCAGGTCCGAACCCGGTGGAGGCCGCAGTCAAATCAGTAAGTTGCTGTCAGGACTAGAAGTCTGATCCCCTGCCACCCCCGCAAGACCCCACATTTGCCACCAAATTCGCCACCAAAATTATGACTTCGCCTGTTGTATGGGGCGCCCGTATGCAGGCCTTCACCCCTTGTCAATATTGGGCGCCGAAAGCTGGTCAGGTTTGGACGCCGGTCGACAATTTTCGCGACCAGGCGGATCGCCTCACCACTCGACCAGCATGCTGGGTACCCAGGGAGGTAGACTGTATTCTGATCACGCACTACGGCAACGTTCATGATCCCCACGCGCTCGGATGACGCTGAACTGGTCGCCACCCCTCCTCTGTCTGTTACGTTGGGGTCGGGCAGAACCCTCTCCAAGACCAGCCTGTTCACCGTGCTTCAGGCGGGGGGATGGGCAGGCGCATACCTGGTCTGCGCGATCGCGGCGGAGCAGCCAAAAGGTCTTTGGCCCGCGCTGTTCGACACGTTGATTTGGGCCCTTTGTGGGTTTCTGGTCACACTCGGCGCTCACCAGATCTACCGCGAGTTACGTCGGCGGCACCCCTCGTACGCCGTGATTACCGCCCTGGCGCTGGCCGTGAGCGTGCTGCTGGCACCGCTGTGGTATTTACTGGAGCACGTTGTCCTACGTGCTGCACTGCCCGCAATCCTGCATGTAGGGGTACTGAGGCCGCTCTTTGTCGACGACGCGGCACAGATGGCGCGCGAACCTCTGCTTTTGACCCAATACCTTTGGCCGTTCTACGCCATTATCCTCTTCACGTGGGCCTCTCTGTATTTTGGCGTCAACGCCATCCTTGAGCTCGAATCGGAGCGCGCTAATGTTGCCACGGCGCTCAAGTTGGCTGACCGCGCTCGCCTCCGTGCCTTGCAGTCGAATCTGAATCCGCATTTCCTGTTCAACGCGCTAAACGGCATCGCGACACTGGTGCGGGAACAGGACGCCGTGACGGCGCTGGCCATGATCGACGCCCTGAGCACCTATCTTCGATCAACGCTGCAGCGTTTGGACACCCCCGAACTGCGCGTTGAGGAGGAACTCGAACTCATTGAGCAGTACCTGCGCATTCAGCGTTACCGCTTTGGTGCGCGGCTGCACGCGACCATAGAGGCCGACCCGGGCGCGCTGACCGCTCTCGTCCCGACGCTCATTCTTCAACCACTGGTCGAGAATGCCGTGCGCCATGGCGTTCTGCCCCGCGAGAACGGCGGCTCCCTTTGGGTATCGGTGCGCAGGGACGTCGCGGATCTGGTTGTATCGGTCGAGGATGACGGTCCGGGACTCCGGGGAGGCACGTTAAGTACCTCCGGCCTAGGCCTGCAAAATTCTTCCGATAGGTTGAATGCTTTGTACGGAGCCGCCGCAAGCCTGAAGGTAGGCGGCCGAATCGACGCATCCGGTTGCGCGGTCGTAATCAGACTGCCCTTTCGGCCAGCACCCGTCAGTCAGGCCAGCGACACGGAACTCGAGGCGCTCCGCGCGTGAGGATTCGCACAATTATCGCCGATGACGAGGAACTCGCGCGTCGCGGCCTGAGGGTACTCTCGCAGCGATCTGCGGACTTGGACGTGGTCTGCGAGTGCCGGAACGGGCGAGAAACGGTGGAGGCGATTCGACGGTATCAACCAGACTTGGTGTTCCTGGACGTTCAGATGCCGGGCAGGACGGGATTTGATGTCATCAACGCCATTGCCGATATCAAACGGCCGCATATCGTTTTTGTGACGGCTTACGATAAGTTCGCGCTGCGGGCTTTCGAAGTCCACGCGCTGGATTATCTACTAAAACCCGTGAACGAAGAGCGGTTTGATGCCGCCCTGGCACATGTACGAGAAGCGATGTCGCTCGCTGCGGACAAGGACATTGCTCAGCGCGTGCGCAAGGCGGCCGCGGATCTGCCGATAACCACCTCGCCAGCGATCGTATCGGCCGTGGATCGCCTGGCGATCAAAGACAAAGGGCGAATTGTGGTCGTTCGAGTAGCCGAAATTGACTGGATCGAGGCGGCCGGCGACTACGTATCTATTCATGTGGGGGGCAAGACCTGGTTAATGCGAGAGACGATCGCCGCCGTCGAACTTCGACTGGCGCTATCCGGCTTCGTAAGAATCCACCGCTCCGTCCTGGTGAATGTCGATCGGGTCGCCGAACTTCAACCCCAGGACAAGGGCGAGTATGCCGTGCTGCTCAGGGACGGCACGGAGCTTAAGCTGAGTAGAAGCTACCACGCGTCGGTTGAACGGCTGGTGAGTGGGAGCTCGTAGTAGTTTAACGTCATGCTCACGCTTTAGTATTGGGCCGACTGGGAATCTCACCTCCGCCACGCCATCGTGTTGTGCTAATTGCCGCCCAGTTTCGACGCGGTTCACTTTCAGCGCTTAGTCCATCCGCTTTGTCGCGCTTCTAGTCCGCACTGCCGCAAAGTGCTGCGCGGCCTTGATTCTCCCCCGTACACTCGCAGCTTGTTGTTGTGCCGATGCCTTATCACTTAGCGGAAGGTCTTGCTGCGTCATAGGAGAAGTGCAATATGAGCAGAACGTTTTTGTCCCGCCGGGCGGTGCTCACAGCAAGTCGCTATGCACTAGCTGCATCGCTTGTTATCCCGACCCTTGCCAGCGCACGGGAAGAGACGGGGCTGAACTCGAACAACCGCGACACCATTCGCAAGTGGTATGAGGGGTGGGAGAAGAAGGATTGGCCGCCGCTCGACAGACTATTAACGGACGATTTCACTTTTACCAGCGCCGCCGGAGACGACCACATCAGTAAGGGCGCATTCAAGACGCAGTGTTGGGAGTCGCAGATTGATTTTATCGAGCGGTTTGACTTGCGGCGCGTATTTGGACATGGCAACGAGGCGCTTGTGATGTATGTGTGCCGGACCAGGAACGGCAAGAGCTTTCGCAATGTGGAGTACCTGCGCCTTCGAGATAACAAGATCGAAGCCATCGAGTGCTACTTCGGGGCGCAATCCAGTTTTCCATCCGCTGTGAGCGCCGCGGGAAGTTAGGCCGTGGTAGCCGACCACTTCAACACAGAGCGCGCATTGAGCAGCGTGCCTTACGACTACTTCTGACCATAGAGGGCATGTGAACTTACTCATGGTAGACGGTCGAGCTCAGGCGAGGGATTGCCTGCTTGAACTCTGCGCATGCAAAAACGACGTCCAGGTAGTCGGCGAGGCTGCCAGCGGTCGGGCGGCTATCGAGGCGATGGAGACCCTTAACCCGGACATCGTGCTCTTGGACGTGGAATTGCCGGACATGTCGGGATTTGAAGTGTTGCGCGCGCTGACGACGGACGCCCGTCCGTTAGGCATCATGATGTCGAACTGCGCCGATCACGCGGCCATGGCCTTCGACGAAGGTGCTTTTGACTACTTCATGGTCCCGGTAGCTGCAAAGCGCTTTGACCGGGCGATGGTGCGCGCTCGGTGTCTGCTCAATCATGCGTTACGCAGCAACGGGTGTCTCCCGTCGGACACATTGGGTGTCGGGCTGGGGACTTTGGCGGCACCGCGCTTTGTGGTGGGTGAGCGACAACGGAAGTTATATCCGCTCGATCCGAAGTCCATCGACTACGTTGAGGCGGACGGCAACTACGTAACCTTGCGGGCCGGCAAGGTGGAGTATCTCCGTCGCGACTCTATCAAGGGCCTATCGGTGCAACTTGGGCGGCTTGGCTTTGTTCGCATCGGGCGATCATTGCTGGTGAACGCCGCCGCGATTTCATACGCCGAGGTAGCCGGTCATGGGAGCTTTGCGCTCACGTTAACCTCCGGTGTTTGCCTGCATTCGAGCGCCGCCTATCGCGAGGATATTCTGCGGGTTATCCCGCTGCCCGCACTGTCGAGGCGCTACGAGGGCACAGTATCGTAGACGGTCGCGAGGATTCTTATCTCGGCAAGGAATTCAGAAGAGCTTGTATTTCAGATTGATGTAGAAGTTCCGCAACAGGGGATCCGCAACGAGCGCGTTGTACCCGGCCGCAAAGTTGTTTTGCTGCGCATTGGTGAACGGGGGACTTGTGTTGAACAGGTTCTTGATTCCAAACAACACGGACAGCTTGGAGGTGGGCTTGTAGACGGCGTAGGCATCCCAGAGCGAATAGATCCCCACCGTCCGCTGATTGCCGTTGGCATCGGGGTATTCGTCAATGTAACTTGAGTAGAAGCGGTTGCCCAGCCCGCCACCAAGCATACCCTCCGGGCTGGTCCAGTCGACCTTCAGGTTATGCTCCCACCGGTACGCCGGCAGCTCTAAAACGATTCCTAGATTGCCCACCAGGTTGACGTTCTGGCCGCCGTTGTACTGCTGTTCCAGAAACTGCGTGATCGCGGTTCCTTCCAGATCCTCGTGGAACGTCCCAATGGCGGTATGCTGCAGGTATTGGATGCTCAAGTCGAACCCGTTGGTCGTGATCCTGCCCGTATTCTGAAAGTTTTCCTGGATGTATCCACAGGTCGGTGCCGTGTAAGGATTGCATTCGTTGGCCTCCGCGACCGATGTAGTGAGTGTTCCAGTTGCGTTCGTTACAATATAGTTTGAGAGCGCGGCGGGATCACTGTAAATCGCCGAGGCCGGAACGGTTTGGACGACGTTCTTGAGCAGGATTCTGTAATAGTCCAGCGTGATGCCCATATTTTGGATCGGGGCGACGATGAGGCCGAGATCCAAGTTTTGCGAGGATTCAGGTCCCAGTTTTTTGTTTCCTCCGTTCAACGCCAGTCCCTGCGAGGCGCAAACACTTGGGTTCCACTCCGCAGTGTAGTTGCCCGGTGAGCAGAACGGATTCCCTGATCCCATGGTGGGGGAGTCCGAAGCTGTCAGGAAAGGCGACGAGTATAGTTGGAAGAGCGTCGGCGCCCGGAAGCCGGTGGAGGCGGCTCCCCTGAGGGTCAGGAAATCGATCGGCTGATAGCGCACCGACAGCTTGGCGTTGTTGGTCGTGCCGAAATCGCTGTATCGATCCTCGCGATCTGATACGTCGAGATCGAGACCCTTGGTCATCGGCATGTCCAGCTCGACGTAAGCCGCCTGTACATTGCGACTCCCTTCGACTGAACTAGCCGTAAGTCCGGTTGCCGCGGCTACGAGCGTATTATAGGGCGTGGTCACCTGCGTGAAGCGTTCGCCGTTAACAGTGAAGCCGAGCGCCACGGTCGCTGGAGTGCCCGCATTGAAAGCGTCGCCCAGCGCGTGGCTGGCATGGCCGTCGACGCTCCACCGTGTGTCCTTGCCAATCTCGTATACGCCGTTTACATACGACTGGTTTATCAGAGTCTGCCCTGCCGCGCTCTGCGGACCGAAGGGGTTGATCAGATCGCTGAGGATGCCGCCGGGCGCAAGCACCGCCTCATCGGGAATGCCCCCGGTCCAGCGATTGTCGTTGGTGTTGGTGCTGTAGTTGAGGTCCGCAGAGTAGTCCCACCCGGCGTTGCTGCCGGAGAACGTCAGCAGAACCCGCTGCTCGACATTGAGGGTGCCCCCGTAGCGGCTGTTGTTCGGGTCGGTCCAGACCGCGTCGATCGGATCAGTGAGATCCGGCGCCGCGGTAGTGCAGTTCGCGGCGCCTCTAGCGCATATCAGCTGAGACGCCTTCGGGAAGTAGGGGCTCGCCGGGTCCATCTGGAGTTCGTAGAACATGGGACCGGAGTAACCGTTTACTTCCGATTGGGTATAGAAGTACTGCAACTGCAGTGTGTTGTTGGCCGGCAGCGCCTTGCTGAAGGAAGCCATCGCGGAAGTCTCGTGGGACTCCGGGAGCAGATCGGTCGCGGCGGAATACCGGTATGAGCAGTCGCCGAAATAGGTGGTCAGTTGCGGATTGCCCGCACAGGTCGGATAGCCCGACTGCCAGTAGTTACTGTTGGCATCCAGTACATTCCCGGGCCACGAACCCGGAGTGTTTGTATTAGGGACGCCCCGTGCGGGATCAAAACCCTCGGCGGAAAACGCCCGCTGCGTCGCGCGCAGCTCCTGTTGCTTGCTGTAACTTGCCGTGATCATGAAGTTATAGCCATCGCTCGCCAGATCCCCGTGTCCGAAGATGAAATCCGCCTCGCCCGAGCCGCCGCCTGCTTCCTGCGGCCGATCGAAATTGGCCTGGACCTCGGCCCCCTGGTAATTCTTCTTGGTGATGAAGTTGATCACGCCCGCGATTGCGTCCGAGCCGTACAGCGCCGAAGCGCCTTCCCGAAGCACCTCGACGCTGCCGATAGCCGAGAACGGAATGCCGCTCAGGTCGACCGCATTGCCATTGAAGGCGTTGTTCGCCAGCCGTTGGCCGTCAAGCAGCACCAGCGTGCTGCCGTTGCCCAGGTGGCGCAGGTTGGCGTAACTGCCGCCTCCGGTAAATGACCCTACGTTTGAGGCAATGTTTACCGACGGGGCGGAGGAGGTAAGCGTGCCTATCGCCTGCTCCACATTCGTGATGCCCTGTTCCTTGAGCTCGTCCACCTTGAGGATCGTGACGGCCTCCGCGGTTTCGGCATTCGGCCTCTTGATCATGCTGCCCGTGACGATGACCTCTTGCAGCTCGGCTTCCGGTGCAGCGGTTGTAGCGGTTGTAGCGGGCTCCGTCTGCGCCATCGCAGGCTTTTCCGCTGCGATGATCCATACGCAGGCTAACGAGACGATCGCGAATCGCCTAGCAAACAATCCGGCGATCATTGGCTTTTCCTTAATCATTTTTGCTCCCCTCGGCAATTAGCGGCTGTTTGGCGTCGCACCCTGCTCGTAGACGCGAAGACTTCCGTTGTGCTGTTGCGACAAACATTGGCAACTGAAAGCTGCTCGGATGCGTCAAACCATATCCGAGCGCCAACTGCTCGAGATCGAAATGGTATGAGTGGCGCTGGGTGCGTGATGAAGGCTTCTGGAAAGCAAGCGAAAAGCAGATGTACGGCCGCTGCCCTGCACCTCGTCACAACCGGTCGCGAATGAGGCAATGCTTCGGTACGCCTCTAAAGGCGGTAGGCATAGGCGCAACGAACCTTGAAGATCTTTGGCTCGCATTCGCGCCGCATGGACGGCCACGAGTCTCGCGCTGCACATGCAAGCCGTGTTGCAAGGCACGTTCATCTTGTCGAATACAAAGGGCAACGCTTCGCCGGTTCAGGCCAGCATCGATGACTTGCGTCGTGCAGCCTCCGCCACGTTTTTAGGGCGAGCGAATGCGGAAACTGTATCCGCTCCCGCTGCCCGCCCCCTTCGAGGCGCTACGAGGGCACGGGTTCGTAGACGGTAGCGAGGATTCTTATCTCGGAAACTGCCGGGTTCATCACGACTGAGGCTTGAGTCATCCCAAAGTGCCCTCGCTTCACGACGACGCTGCTACGTTTTGTGAATGAGATTAGCGGATCGCGTCGCGCAATGTCGTAGCCCTTTTGTCGTGCAGAGCACAAAGGATGGATCGATCACGCGATTAACCAATGCGGCCGCGTTCGCGAAAGACGTTGCCAACTGCGCAACGCGATACGTCCTGAACGATGAGCTGACGCGCTTGTGCACCGCTCTCGCCTATTCGAAAGGGGCAAGTACCCTCGCTTGTGCCGATCTGTTGCGCGTGCCTGCGGAGCGCGTATGGATCGAATGGGCTGAGGCTCCGTGGTGGGACGAACTGACTCGTTATGGCTTCAAGAGCCCCGTCGACTCGGTCATACGAGGTCGGCGAGGCGTTTTCATTCAATCCACTCCCCAAGGGCGCCGCGGACTGTTGAGAACGTTTTGGGCAATTGGCGAATCCGACATGGAGGTGATGTCCAGCAATATGGAAGCGTATTTTGATTTCGATACTGAAGAAGGCGAGGATCCCGAAGTTTACGGTCGACCCGAACGATCGTCACTGTGCGTGGCGGACTATTCTGTCAAGGGCGCGGACATCTTGCGGCGCTGTTTTCGCTTCCGCTTTGAGCGCACCTGGCAGGACTATTATGGGAGGGCATCGTTGACGCCCGAGCAAACCGCTGCTGTCCATCGTGAGTCGCTGGGCACCATAGCAATAGAAATACCGGTGCTGCTGGCGTTTTTACTACTGCTGATAACCCGTCCAGGCCTACCGCGTCGGCCATTGATGCTCGAGCGCCTCAACAGAGCGCGGGCAAAGTCCGGTAAATCGGCGCTTCTGGAGCAAATCGAGGTCTTTGCTCCGCTGCTACCAGAGTACAAATCCGGGATCAGTAGCGAATTCGACACGTTCCGACGACCGGCCCGGCTGCACCATGTTCGGGGCCATCTTGTCCGCCGTGGCAGTAAGCTCTTCTGGCGAGTGCCGCACCTGCGCGGCAGTGCACGGGCCGGATCCGTTCGGACCCGAACGGTCACCTGGCAGCTCGATCCAGCGCTTTCCCCATCGCGTTACAGTCGCATTCCAGAGCAAGCATCTCAAATGTCTTGAGCACCGCCTCGAACATAAGTCAAAACATGCACGCAGAGCGGTGGGATCATACGGCGGCGGGCGAAGTGGAGCGGACTGACCAACTCCGCCAGCGACAGCCCTGTGGTCGAGGTTGGCGGTGGACGAATCAGCGAACTACACAACTCGAATTTGTTCGACTACAGCCGGGGCAGCGCACCGGCGCCCGTTGGCGCAAGTTTCCGTACGGTTTCCCTACAGCAGGGTCTGCCGCGTGCGGGAGTAAGCGGAAAACGGGCTAAATTGGCGGAGAGAGAGGGATTCGAACCCTCGAAGGGCCGGCCGTGCATTGGAATGACCGGTAACGGCAACGACTGCAGGCAGCCATAGCAAATGCTGGCGGCCCCAATCTCCGACGACCACTCCAGCCGCACAGGAGTCAGGTTCTACCAATGAACTAATCCGCGGTACATGTTCTTGAGGCGGGCTCCGCTCCCAGGATTTTCATCTCCCCCGGCGAGAGCCCAGGGGAGAAGCGAAGGTAGGAAATAAAGGCGTCGGCCGTTTCAACGGCGGCGGTTCCATCTGGCGTGATGAAGGTCTTGATACCGGTACTCGCGGTAAACACGGCAGCGTGCGGCATGGCATGAGCGAACCACGCGTTCTCGTGGTCCAGGTCGGGGAAACCAGCGCCCACATAAAGTACGATGCTCGCGCTCTTGCCACAATACTTGTACGACTGCAAAGGATCCGCAGTTCTCTTGAACCCTGGCGCGAGCGGCAGGCCGGTAAGGGGTTCGGTCGTGGTCTGAGCACTGATCCCGGCGCTTCCGAATACGAGTGCCATAGCTGCCAGATATTTGATGCCACTGTTCATGTACAGGCACTCCGCTTTGGGTTAGATCGAGAACGCTGGTCCGGCGTGACGTCTTAGGCCGCGCTTACCCCATAAGAACAGCAATCGCGGGCCAATCCCGCCACCGCCGTTGATGTCAGTCTCCGCCCATGGCCTGAAGAACCCGCTCGGCCGAAGCGCGCGCCGCCGCGCGGCGCCCGACGGTGTTGGCGGGTTCTTGGCTTGATTCGGGTTCTACAGGGGTGAGTTGCAACGTCACTTGCGAGGGCCCGATGCGTGCGTCACGATCGACCAGACGCTTCCCCCGCCTCAAAGCCATGCCACCGTGTAATGCTTGCCTGGTGGCGTAGGGCATGCCCCCGCCTCGCCCCTCGTTCTGTGAATATCGCTTACCCGAAGGGCCATCAGTTCCGTATTCCTGGCGGGATCGGCCACTGCTTTTGGTTCTAACTGATATTGGCATACCCCCGGGCCTGGATTTCCACGTGTATGCGCATGCATCGAGATGGCTACGAACTTTTAAGGAGCTGGATATGACAGACGTCCATCAGCGGTTTCGTGTCGCGGCTGACGATCGCCCGACACCCACACGGGGGGGTCGGACCGTCAGCTCCACGCATCGAGCAGCAAACGTTGCCCATAGCAGACGAGCGCTTATGCTCATCCTCGTGGCCAGCTTTGCCGCGATCATCACCAGACCGGCCAACGCTACGCCCCCGGTCCCGTTCTATACCTCTCGTGTAACCGAGATTGACCGACAGAGCCCGGGTGCGGTTCTCATCACGACCAAGGACTCAGTGGCAACGGTGTGCGCCTGGTACCGGCTGAATTTGCACGATCAAAACGGCGAGAAGGTCACTGACGATGGCGCACACATTTTCTACACGCACAGCGGTGCGACCGTGGACGTCGAGCCTGGGAACATCGTTGTACCGGATACCAGCATCGGCCTAAGCTGGGATGCGAAGAAATTCGGACCCTATTCCGGTAAATAGGACAACTGCGGATCCGCCATGCTGATCGTACCTATTGCTCTTTGGCCACTGCCTTGGTTGCGGGCAACGCCCATGCGTCCGCCTTGAATCGTTGCGGACATTTGTTGGATGGAGTCCGTGAAAGCCATGCCGCCGATGCCGCCTTTAAGCAAGCATTTGCATGGCCTTTAATTGCGGCGTTGGTGCTGCGACTGCTCGTCGGTGTAATGACTCGCCGTGGCGGCAGGGTAGCGAAAACGCCCGCACGCGCAAGCCGGACCACCAGCACCATGCAGCAAGCGGCCAACCTCACCCATGGTGCACGAGCGCTCGTGCAAATTCTCGCGGGAGTGTGCGCGGAGATCACCACAGGACCGGCAAAACGCCACGCCTCCGGTGCGCTTCTATACCGCCCGTGTGACCGATATTGGGCGAGAAAGCGGGGGCTCGGTTGTAATCGCGTCCCGCACCCGTCCAATAATGGCTAGCTGACCGCGCCGCGGAGTTCCCGAAACAACCACGCACGGGCCTTCAGCCAGTCGCGCTGCACTGTGCGCAAGGACACGCCCAACGCACGCGCGGTGTCCTCCTCGCCATAGCCGCCGAAAAAGCGGCACTCGACCACATCGGCCAGGCGCGGCATCTCGCTAGCCAAACGCTCCATCGCCTCATTGAGGGCCAGCATTCCCTCATCGGAATCGATCGACAGGTCCGCAACCTGCGATAGCGTGACGTGCGGGCCACCACCACCACGCTTATTGGCCATCCGCGACTGCGCGTGATTGATTAAAGCGTGTCGCATCGCGAGCGCCGAAGCGCGAAGAAAATGGGTTTCGTCGGCAAAACTGCACGACTGCCCGAGTCGCAGGTAGGCCTCATGCACGAGCGCCGTGGTCTGCATCGTGTGCCCAGCTCCGTAGCGCACGCGCGTTCGCTTTGCAATCCGCCTCAGCTGCTCGTAGAACGCCGGAAGCAACTCGGCAGCAATCCGGCGCACGTCCGCGGAAGTCGTACTCGCCTCGAGTCGAACAAGCGCGTCCTGCGGTAATGGATGTTCTTCATCGGCCACTCCGCGATTCTAGTCAATTCGATGCCAAATGCTTTAGAAATTGCGAGCGCCGAACCGAACGAGAAATACCTACCGTTAGGCTCCGGCAAAACATAATGCATCGTATTGATCCAATCGGCTCGGATCCATGGATTTGAGCCTATTTAACGCTCGCGGGCGCCACCACCACCTCCGTTGCCTAGCACCGCTGCCGCGGGGCAATGCGGACATTTCCGCGCCATCATGCGCCCCAGCAACACGCCGACAACAAATGCCAGGAGCAACGCCAAAATCCACCACAGCCAGCGGCGAGCCTTCTTAGGTTTGGGTGAGTTGAGCTTGGTCGAGCCGACGAACTCTGCACCCGCTGGCTCGACACGGGCGCCGACCGCCGGCGCGGGAACGCAAAGATCCGCGCAGTGGCGGGGTTCCGCATCGATTTCGGTTCTTAGTGTTAATGC
>Ga0302324_100016031_pt1 | contig 14967 bp, 10 predicted proteins | sample Palsa_T0_1_FD_201949 | JGI IMG/M metagenome (GOLD analysis project Ga0302324, IMG submission 201949) | Peat permafrost microbial communities from Stordalen Mire near Abisko, Sweden - Palsa_T0_1 | ecosystem: Environmental > Terrestrial > Soil > Palsa > Peat permafrost | place: Sweden: Abisko...
GTGGAGATATTGCTCCTTGGCTTCGAGGAAGGTGCTGTAGTTGCCGGCCACACGGAACGAGCCTTCGGGATACATGCGGTTGAGCTCGACCATGGCGGTGGCGACGTTTTCCAGGAAGTAACGGTCATGGCTGACGAGTACACAGGCGAAGCTGGCGTTTACGAGCAGAGCTTCCAGCCACTCGATGCCGGCAAGGTCGAGGTGATTTGTGGGTTCGTCGAGCAGCAGGATGTCTGGATGCTGGACGAGGGCTTCGGCGATGGCCAGGCGTTTGCGCCAACCACCGGAGAGTGCGGCGGCTTCCGCCTCGAGGTCCAGGAAGCCAGCGCGACCCATGATCTCGGCGATGCGGCCGAGGCGCTCGGACTGCGGCGTCTGGGAGAGTTCGAGGGCCTGCTCGAGGACCTGGCGGATGGTGAGGCCGGGTGCGTAGGTGGACATCTGGGCCACGAAGCTGACGCGGACGCGCTTGCGGGTGGCGACGTCGCCCGTGTCTGGCAGGATGCGGCCGAAGAGCATTTCGAGGAGCGTGGATTTGCCGGAACCATTGGGGCCGACGAGGCCGATGCGTTCTCCTTCGGAGACGGTGAAGGAGAGGTTCTGGAAGAGCGGGGAGACGCCGAAGCGCTTGGAGAGAGATTGTGCGGCGATGAGCGGTGGCACGGAGGGTTGCTTCTCCTGGTTGATCGGTGAAACTTCGAGTTTTACAGCAGGGCGCGTGGTGCTGGGCGCGAAATGTTGAAGCTCTAGGATACCAGTTTGAGTGGGGTTAGAGGACAGGGAATGCGAAGTGGTGGAGGGGCCAGGACCCCTTGGGGTTTTGCGTAAGTGTTCATTCTGCGGGAGTTGAAGTTCTTTGTTTTGATACAGATTTGGAAGTGTTCATTTCATTGGAGTTAGAGACGCCTTATGGTTATGAAATAGATTACAAGCTAAATGCCGAAAAATCCTTTTTTAAGATAAGAAGAAGTGGCGAGTGATGAGTGGCGAGTCTAGAACCATGTCAAGACTTGGCGAAGTTCCAGTACTCACAATTTTTTTGCACCTAGGAAACCGCTGGGCGAAAAATGTGTTTTTTGTGGCGGCGCTGACGCTTGAAAAAACGGAGACTACCGGTAAGGTGTTGGTTGTGCTGGTGGTTAAATGGGAAACAAAAAAGCACGGGCAGGATGACCCGTGCGTCGTCAAGGCGTGGTTCTTTACGGGTATAGAATACAACGAATTTAGGATTTGTCAAGAAGAAAGTTCGGTTATTTTTGTGAGGCTCTGCCAAGGTTGCACGGGATACGGGCAACTACCCCCGTGCGGCTCAGCGGATGGGGTGGATTACGCCGCACACAGGCAGGAATGCCTGTGCTACTAAACGCGAAGAGCTACACAGAGAACGCGGGGAGCGCAGCGTTCACAGAGAAGAGATTGGCTTATCTTTTTAGGGTGATGGGGAGGGCGGGATTGGTTGGACGGGGTATGGCGGTGACCTCGAGGGTGGCGGACTGATGGTCGAGGGCGGAGCGGATGGCTTGGCTAAGGGATTTGTTGGTGTAGGGCTTCTGCAGGACGACCGAGGTGCGGCCTACGGCGCTGATCAGGGGGACGACTTCGGGGGTGTAGCCGGAGGTGAAGATGACGGGAATATCGGGGCGGATGGCGGCAATGCGCTGGTAGGCGTGGGGACCATCGAGCTCCGGCATGATGACGTCGAGGAGAAGAAGGTTGACTTCCTGGGAGTGAGATTCGAACTGGTTGACAGCATCCTGGCCATTTGCGGCGGCGATAACGTGGTAACCGAGTTCGCGGAGCATTTCGGCGGCAGAATCGCGGAGGCCGTCGTGATCGTCGGCGAGGAGGATGGTTTCGTGGCCGCGGCGGAGTTCGACGGGAGTCTGGGGTGGCGGGGCATCAGGCTGGCCTTCGCAGCAGGGGAAATAGAGGCGGAAGGCGGTGCCCTTCCCCAGTTCGCTATAGACGTAGACGAAACCGGCATGCTGCTTGACGATGCCGTAGACGGTGGCAAGGCCTAGACCGGTGCCGCGGCCAAGTTCCTTGGTGGTGAAGAAGGGCTCGAAAATGCGCTCCTGAGTGAGCTGGTCCATGCCGATGCCGGTGTCGGTGACGCACAGCAACGCATAGTGACCCGGGAGAGCCTCGGGGCGAGTTTGCGAGTGTTCGTCGGCAATATCGACGTTGCGGGTCTCGATGACGAGGAGGCCGCCTTTGGGCATGGCGTCGCGAGCGTTGAGGCAGAGGTTCATGAGGATTTGTTCGATTTGTAAGGGATCGGCCATGACGATACGAAGATGTTGTTCGGCGAGGACCCGAATGTCGACCCGATCACCGACGAGTTTGAAGAGCAGGCTGGCGACATCGTCGACGCAGGTATTGAGATTGAGTCTGCGAGGCTGAAGGGCCTGGCATCGGGCGAAGGCGAGGATTTGGGAGGTGAGCTTGGTGGCGCGGTGGGCCTGTTCGGTAATTTTCTGAAAGCGATCGTGAGCGCGGGAACCGGCTTGCGGATCCTCGAGGCCCATTTCCGCCCAGCCAAGGATGGCGCTGAGGAGGTTGTTGAAGTCGTGCGCGATGCCGCCGGCGAGGCGACCGATGGCTTCAAATTTTTGCAACTGAAGGACCTGATGTTCGAGTTTCTTGCGTTCGCGGCGTTGCTCGGTTTCGCGCATTTCGCGCTCGACAGCGGGGAGGAAACGTTGGAGATGGCCTTTGATGAGGTAGTCCTGCGCGCCATTGCGGAGACCCAGGATGGCGGTGGCTTCGTCGAGGGTGCCGGAGACGAAGATGAACGGAATGTCGGCGTGGCGGGCGCGGACAATCTCGAGGGCCTGCAGGCCGGTGAAGCCGGACATGGTGTGGTCGGAGACGACGAGATCCCATTCGCCATGAGCGAGGGCTTGCAGCAGTCCGGCGGCGGAATCGACACGCTGGCATATCAGGTCAAAACCGCCTTTGCGGAGCTCGCGTTGGACGAGCTCGCTATCGTCTTCAGAGTCTTCGACGATAATGGCGCGGAGTAGTTTGCTCATAGAGATGGCCTGTCGTAAGGGTTCCTGGAACTGGGGGATTCGTTGAGCAGGAGCCAGTAGCGGCCCAGTTGGGCGGCGGCGATGAGGAACTCCTCAAAGTCGACGGGCTTGCGGACGTAACTGTTGGCGCCGAGAGAGTAGGCCTGGAGGCGGTCCTGCTCTTCGTCGGAGGAGGAGAGAATGACAACGGGAATCAGGCGCGTGCGCTGATCGGCACGAATGCGGCGAAGGACGCCGAGACCGTCGAGCTTGGGGAGATTCAGATCGAGAAGGATGACCTTCGGAAGCGCGGGCGGTGGGGAGGAGGTGAAGGCCCCCTCGCCTAAAAGATAATCGACGGCTTCGACGCCGTCGCGAACGACGACAATCTCATTGGGAATGCTGCTGCGCTTGAGAGCGCGGACAGTGAGGGCTTCATCGTCAGGGTTGTCTTCTACCAGGAGAATCTGTCCGGTCTTCATTTTCTAGCTCCAGCGAATTCGGGAATCGTAAAAAAAAAGGTGGCGCCGTGATCCACGGCACTTTCGGCCCAAATGCGTCCCCCATGGCGGTGGATAACGCGCTGGACGGTGGCGAGGCCTACGCCGGTGCCGGGAAATTCGGCGGTGGAGTGGAGGCGCTGGAAAGCGCCGAAAAGGCGGTCAGCATGGGCAGGGTCAAAGCCCGCACCGTCGTCTTTGACAAAGTAAGCGGAGAAGCCATTGTGATCGGTTTTGCCGAAGCCGATGGAGGCGGTCGGGCGGCGGGAGGTGTACTTCCAGGCATTATTGAGGAGATTTTCGACGGCGACGCGAAGGAGTTGCGGGTCACCGGTGACGCAGAGGCCTGGCTGAATGTGCCAGGCTACCTGACGTTCGGGCTGAGAGGCCTGGAGCTCGTGGGCGACGGAAGAAACGACGGCGCTGAGGTCAAAGGTGTGGGAACTGAGTTGAGCACGGGTGACGCGTGAGAGATTGAGCAGGTCATCGATAAGCTGGCCCATGCGCTGGGTAGCGGCGCGAATGCGCTGGAGGTGCCTTTTGCCGAGGTCGTCGAGTTTATCGGCGCAATCCTCCAGAAGGGCGAGGCTGAAGCCATCAATGGTGCGCAGAGGAGCGCGGAGGTCGTGGGAGACCGAGTAGCTGAAGGATTCGAGTTCCTTGTTGGCGTTGGAGAGATCGCGGGTGCGCTCGGCGACGCGAAATTCGAGAGAAGCATTGAGATCGCGGAATTGCTCTTCGGCAAGTTTCTGTTCGGTGACATCGATGCTGATGCCGACCATACGATTGGGCCGGCCAGCGCCATCGGGGATGACGTTGCCGCGCGCGGAAATCCAGCGCAGTTTGCCGTCCGGGCGGATGATGCGGAACTCGGAGGAAAATGCGGAGACGGATTGCAGGGCCTCAGCGACGGCTTTATCGACGGCGGGCAGATCATCGGGATGGACAAGATTGGGCCACATTTGGGAGGTGTCTTGGAAGGAGATGGTGCCGGGCTCGAGGCCGAAGAGATCTTCGAGCTCGCTGGTCCAGGTGCTGCGGCCAGTCGAGACGTCGCGCACCCAAGCGCCCATCCTGGCGGCTTTTTGCGCCAAACCGAGAGTTTCGCGATTTTGGCGGAGGGCTTCATTGCTGGTGGCAAGTTCCTGGGTGCGCTGAGCGACGAGGGTTTCCAGGTTGGCGTTGGCCTGGGTCCACTCGGAGAGATTGGGGATGCGAAGGAGCGCGGGGATGGTGCGGGCGGCGGCGAAGGCAGCGCCGACGCTGATGAGAGCGGTGGCAGCTTCCAGGGCGCCGGCAAGCCAGTATTGCGCATGCCGGAGGTTCCAGACTTCCATGAGGTAGGTGCTGCCGCAGGCGACGATGAAAACGCCGAACAGGAGGAAGAGCCAATTAAAGGGGATGTCGCGGCGTTTACGGGCGAAGGTGAAGAGAATGAAAGCAATGGCAAAGTAGGCGAGGGCGATAAGGGTGTCGGAGATGACGTGGAGCCAGAGCAATCCGGAATTCCAGTTGCAGCAGAAGCCGTACGGCTGGAAGCCGCCGGAGTCCCACAGATGCTGGAAGAAATGCATGCTTCTCCCTCTATCGAACAGCGCATGGACGCAGGAGCTGCGCGAAACCATGGGCCGGCGCGTGCCGTGCGGAGAGGGATAGCGCGCGTCGCTGCCGTGCGACACGCCTGAAGAAACATATGAATTGGAAACAGCCGTAGCGGGAGGGGACCTTCAGTTTGGCGCAATGTGCGGAAAAGTCAAGAATGGTGACGAGCGGAGGGCTGAAAGAGACAACGCGTGGCCGCGGGGTGCAGGCGGACGGGGACGAGCGATAGGCTGCAAGACAGAGATTCGCGGTAAGGACGGCAAAAACCCGCCGACGCTACGAAGAAGGGAGCCGCCGAGCGAAGCCGTCGGGGAGCTCGTCGCGGCATGCTATGGTAGGCGCGCGACTTGGGCGCGCGGCTGACTGCTTATGCGAACGGCTTACGACGTGATTATTTTGGGGGCGGGTGCGGCGGGGCTACTGTGTGCGATGGAGGCGGGGAAACGCGGTAAGCGGGTGGTAGTGCTGGAGCGAGCGGAGAAAATTGGGAAGAAGATTCTGATTTCCGGCGGAGGGCGGTGCAATTTCACAAACTTACATTGCCGGGCGGAGGATTTTTTAAGCGAGAACGGGCATTTTGCGAAGTCGGCGTTGGCGCGGTATACGCCGGGGGATTTTATCGCGCTGGCGGAGAAGCATGGGATTGCCTATCACGAGAAGACGCTGGGGCAGCTTTTCTGCGATGGGTCGGCGGGCGAGATTGTGGGGATGCTGGAGCGGGAATGTGGGGCGGCGGGGGTGGAGATCGTTTTGGATTGTGTTTGTTTGGAGGTGCGACGCGAGGGCGGCACGGATACGCGCGGGGAGTTTGTGGTGCGGACGGTCGGCGGGGAGTTTCGGGCGGCGTGCGTGGTGGTGGCTACGGGAGGATTGTCGATTCCGAAGATGGGGGCTACGGGGTTTGGGTATGAGGTGGCGCGAGGGTTTGGGTTGCGGGTGGTGGAGACGCGGCCGGGGCTGGTGCCGCTGGTGTTTGGTGACGAGGAGCATCAGAATTACGCGGATTTGGCCGGCGTTTCGGCGGAGGTGGTGGTGCGACTGGCTTCGGCGAATGGAGCGGAGGGTGAGGGAAAGGCGGTTTCTTTTCGCGAGAAGATGTTGGTTACGCATCGCGGGTTGAGCGGGCCGGCGATACTGCAGATTTCGTCGTATTGGAATTGTGCGGGAGGGGCGGAGTTGGGCGGGATTGCCATTGATCTGGCGCCGGGGAGGAATGTGATTGCTGGCGTGCTCGGGACGGAATTTCGGAGCATGACGGCGTTGCGCAATGCGTTTCAGGGGATTTTGCCGAAGCGGCTGGCGACGCGGTGGCTGGATTTGCATGAGCCGGCGAGATGGTCGAATGCGGCGCTGGAGGAGTTTGAGAAGGTGGTGCATGGGTGGGTGGTACGGCCGGCGGGGACGGAGGGGTATGCAAAGGCGGAAGTTACCGTTGGAGGCGTGGATACTGAGGAATTGTCCAGCAAGACGATGGAGAGCAAGAAAGTGCGCGGATTGTATTTTATAGGGGAAGTAGTGGATGTGACGGGGCACCTGGGAGGGTTTAACTTTCAGTGGGCGTGGGCGTCGGGTGCGGCGGCGGGGCGGGCGGTTTAAGCGGTGAAAACGAAGAGTACACAGATAGTTCGGAGAGCGCAGCGGGCACAGAGAAGATTATGGACAAAGATGAGATGGAGTTGACTGATCGAGGGGCACCGCGGGAGGTGGAACCGCGGCGGCGACGTAGCGTTATGAGCTGGGTGCTGGGGCTACTCGCGGGGGCGGTGCTTACGGTGATTTTGTTGGGGGCCGGTTTGTGGATGGCCACCGGGTATGGGCTGTATCACCTGATTGCGGGGATGCGCAGCGGGGTGACGCAGATTAATGTGGATCAGCCGACGGTAGTGCGGCAGGTGCAACAGCTGGCGCGGTTGGAGACGGTGAGTTACACCATGGACAAGATTATTTCGGGCGAGCACGACAGCGCGTATTTGCCGAAATTCCTGGTGGGGGACCGGTTGCTGCTGGTGGTGCATGGGGAAGTGGTTGGGGGGATTAACCTGGCGAATTTGCAGGCGGCGGATGTGGCGGTACAGGGGTCGAAGGTGACGATTCGATTGCCGGCGGCGGAGGTGTTTAGTACGCGGATTGATAATGCGAAGACGCGGGTGTATTCGCGGGATACGGGGTTGTTTTCGTCGCCGGACCCGAATCTGGAAAGCGAGGTGCGCGAGGAGGCGGAGAAACAGCTGCGGGCGGCGGCGCTGGCGGATGGAGTGCTGAAGACGGCGGCGGAGAACGCGCGGAATACGGTGACGGGGATGCTAAAGGGGTTTGGGTTTCGCGAGGTGGATGTGGAGTGATTTGGAGTGGGACGATCGGAATAGGCCGCAAAAGCAAAAACCAAAAGAAAACCCAAAATCAAGCCCGCCACTCGGGAGATTGGCGCTCCCAGGAACGGCGTTGCGAGGGAGGGACTTTTGCTTTACGCGCGGGTGAGGTTTCCCTATAATGCGAAGTCCTTTGACAGAACGTGAGCAAGCGGATGTAGAACGGGCCGGCGAGGAGCAGTACGCGATCGCCGTGATTACCGTGGAAGATGCGGTATTCCCGGAGATACGCCGCGGGCTGGGTGCGGGCTTCCGCGCGGTGCTGGCCACCAACGAAGAGCAAATCAAAGAACTAATTGATGATGCGCAGCTGCGTGCGATTCTGTTCGATTTGGACAGCATTGGCACCGGTGCGGGCGATGGCGTGGACGTGCTGCGGGAGATGCGCGGGTTGCGCGAGGATTTGGTGTTGGTGGCGATGACGCGGTCGACGGACCGGAATATTCCGATTAAGGCGAGCCGGGCGGGTGCGGATGAGTTTTTTACCGCGCCGCTGAATTTGGGGGAGTTGCAGATTGTACTAGCACGAGCGATCCAGAAGCGCGCCATGGAGATTGAAGGGCGGCGGATGGTCGAGCAGGTGGAGAGCAAGTCCGCGTTTTGCGGGTTGATTGGCGGCAGCGCGGCGATGCAGAAGGTGTATCAGGCGGTGCTGTCGGTGGCGGACAGCAACAGCAGCGTGGTGTTGCGCGGGGAGAGTGGGACGGGGAAAGAGTTGATTGCGCAGGCTATTGTGCAGTCCGGAAGCCGCGCGGATAAGCCGTACGTGTGCTTGAACTGTTCGGCGCTGCCGGAAGGGCTGATTGAGTCGGAGCTGTTTGGGTACGAGAAGGGGGCGTTTACCGGGGCGGATGCGACGCGGGCGGGGTTGATTGAGTCGGCGCAGGGCGGGACGCTGTTTCTGGATGAGATTACGACGCTGAATCAGGGGCTGCAGAGCAAGCTGCTGCGGGTGTTGCAGGAGCATGTGGTGCAGCGGCTGGGCGGGCGGACGGCGAAGAAGATTGATTTTCGGTTGATTACCGCGACGAACGAAGATTTGGAGGATTTGGTTAAGAAGGGACGGTTCCGCGAGGATTTGTATTACCGGATTAACGTGGTGCCGATTGCGATTCCGCCGTTGCGGGAGCGGAGCGGGGACATTGCGGTGCTGGTGGACCATTTTATGCGGGTATATTGCGCGGCGGCGAAGAAGGCGGTGAAGCGCGTGCAACCGGAGGTGATGGCCATTCTGGAGGATTACGGCTGGCCGGGGAACGTGCGGGAGCTGGAGAATCTGGTGCAACGACTGGTGGTAATGGGGGATGGCGCGGTGATTACGGCGGAGCAACTGCCGCAAACGCTGCTGGTTTCGAGCGCGGCGAGCCAGGAGGCGATTTTGATACCGGAGGCGGGGGTGGATTTCGACGCGGAGATGGAGCGGATCGAGGTGGCGTACCTGAGCGCGGCCTTACGGCGGACGGGGGGGAGGAAATCGGCGGCGGCGCAGCTACTGCAGGTGGATGGGCAGCGGATGAAGTACCTGTGCCGGAAGTACAAGCTGTGAAGCGTCGGCAAAGGTTAATTTTTTAACCTAGTGGGGTTAATTTTTAACCGGGGATTAGTTTTCGGACCTGTTCGAAGGGCCAGTTCGGGAATGGGGGGCGGGAAGTGATTGATTCCGTGGGGCTTTCGCGAACGCCGGGGATGGAGGGAGTTTGGCACGCGGACTGCTCTAGTAGGTAACGTCCGGGGAACAAAATAAAATTTTAGAATCTGAGGAGCCAAGCCAATGTCGATCCAAAAGAAATCTCTGATCAGCGCACTGAAGACCACCAAGAAGGCCAATGTGGCCAGCGCGCCGACCACGGAAGTAGCGCAGGGCGAGAAGCAAGCGTCGATGCGCGGTGTTAGCACCACCTCCCTGAAGGGGATCAAGAACTCTTCCTTGAAGGGCTTGAAGAATTCTTCTTTGAAAGGCCTGAAAAACTCGTCCTTGAAAGGCCTGAAGAATTCTTCGCTGAAGGGCATCAAGAACTCGTCGCTCACGATGAGGAATCTGTAGTAAGCAAGAGCTGTAGTTTTTGCCGAGACTCTCCGGCTTGCTTTTCGGAGAGATGTGTCGCCAAGGCCGCCCCTGGGAGGGCGGCCTTTTTTTGTTTTCCCGAGATGGATTTGATTCACCCCTACCCGCGAATGCCGATCCCGGCGGTCCAGTTACCACAGCTTACGTGCGAAGAAGTGGGACACGCCCTCCCAAGTGAAGGCGGCGAGGCTGCGGCGGCGACCGTAGATGCGCGCCAAGCCGCGCATTCCGGGCTTCATAGTACCGTCGGGGTTGTTGAGCTGGAGGTCGACGAGGTAGTAGTTGGGCGGCAGCAGGCCCTTGAGCTTGCTGGCTTCGGCCAGGGACGGATCCAGTTCGGAGGACGCCTCGGTGATGGATTGGGTGGTGGCGTTCTGGATTCGGAGCATGCCGTCGACCTGGACGCGAGCGAGCGCACCGAGATGACACTTTGACAGATCGTATTCGGAGACGTAGATGCGGGCGCGCATTTGGGTTAGGTCGGCGATTTCAAGGAGGTCCGAGCCCTGGCGGATGTAGGAGCCGAGAGCGTCCTGAGGCCTGGGCGTGAGGACGGTCCCCGAAATGGGGCTGACGACCTCAAGATTTGCGGCGGCGTTGGCGAGTTCGCCGCGCTCGGCGGAGGCACGGGTGCGGTCGATGGAGGTGGCACCTATGTCGGTGAAACGCAGAACGGCATTGGTGGCGCGGGCGCCTGCGAGAGCGACATCAGCGTCTGCCTGAGAAAGCTGGGACTGGAGCGGGAGGTTGCGCAGCTCAAGGAGCGGTGCGCCGGCAGCGACGACTTGGCCTTCCCGAGCATAGACAGCGTCCACCGTCCCCGGGACGGTGGCGCGCACTAGGGCGTCCCTTCCCGGCTCGAGGACAAAGCGGCCGCTGACGGAGTCTCGCCACAACGGCAGGAAAAAGAGGAGAACGGCGGCTCCGGCGAGGGCGATCCGGCGATGGATCGTCAGCCAAGCCTGGAGGCGGTCTTTTTTATCGAGATAGACAAATTTCATAAAGTTCACCAAGAGGCGAATACGCGAGCGAAAGATTAAATAGGCGACAGCGAGCTCGGGAATGAAGGCCCACTGCGAACTGATGAAATTCTTGGAGACGTTGCCGACGAAGCTGGCCACGAGGAAAAGCATCGTATAGCTGTAAGCGCCGGAGAGCAGCGCATAGACGGTGAAGCCCAAGCGCCGGCGCTTGGGAACGTAGGGAACTTCAACGGGAAGGCGCCAGAGGGTGTGTTTCACCCAGGCAGCGACGTAGGCGGTGGAGGCCTCCTTGAGGTCGGCAATGCCCAGGATTTCGCAGAGCATGTGATAGCCATCGAGCTTGATGAGCGGGTTCCAGTTCACAAGCAGCGAGGTGATGCCGGTAAGGAGCATGACGAAGTAGGCGCCGTCGTGAATGAACGTATCGGGCGGAGTGCCCCACCAGATGGGCGTGGCGATGGCACAGATAATCAGCTCGATCCAGATGCCGGCGAGGGAGATAACCAGGCGCTGCACGCGCGTGCCTTTGACAGCGCCCTCGGTGGTGTCGGTGTAAAAAGCCGGGGTGAGAAAGATAAGCGCGAAGCCCATGGCCGGAACGCGGCCGCCGCAATGTTTGCAGGCATGAGCGTGGGCGTATTCATGGGCGCCCACGATGCCCATGCCGATGAAGTACAGCACGGCAATATCGGACCAGCTCTTGTGGGTGAAATTGTAGAACTCCACGGTGTCGCGGCCGATTTCCGGCCAGTGGATGACTGTCAGGCCGAAGGCGAAGGCGAAGAAGGCCAAGGTGATGAGCGTGAACCAGGTGGTGTAGATCCAGGCAGTCCAGCCATACAGCTTGGTGAGAAATTTATCCGGGTTGAACGCCGGGAATAAAATCATGGAAAGATCGGCGTAGCGGCTCTTGACTTTGAGTTTTTTCTGGCGGTCCTCGCTGCTCTGCTGCATCAGCAGGATGTTTTTTTCCTGCGCGGTCTTAAACCAGAAGTCGGCCGATTCGAGTTCACCGGCGAATTCGCGAACGGCATCCGCGCCATAGAGCGTGCCGTTCTGCATGGAATAAACGTCGGCAATTTCCTGGTAGCTGCGTTTGCCGTCGAAAAGACGGATGAGGTTCCAGTTCTGTTCGGGAAAGCTGTACATCAAACCGGTGCTGGGCATGTACAGGCGCACCATCACTTGATTGTCTTCGAGATGCTTTTTGAAGGTGTGCTCAGGGTCGAGGCGCGGGTACCGCTGCGCCATCTGGCGTGCGGGAATTTCCGGGAGTGCGACGTTAAGAGCCTGGTTGAGGTTCATGTCGCGTGCAACCTAGCGTGGGGCATCGACGCGGACGCTCGCGGTCATGCCTGGGCGGAGCTCGCCGCGCGGGCCGGTGAGTTCGACGAGCACGTCGAAGGTGCCGCTGGAGGGGTCGACCACCGGGCTGACCTCTTTGATGCGCGCGGTGTGCGTCTCTTGCGGCAGGTCCGGCGAAGTGAGCGGGAGGGTTTGGCCGATTTTGACGCGCCCCAGAAATTTTTCTGGCAGCGTGAAACGCAACAATAGTGGGGCTTCGGCGGTGACCCAGAAGAGGCGGTCGCCGCGCGCGACAGATTGGCCTTCGCGGGCGTAGCGGCGCGCGACGAGACAATCGAACGGCGTGGTGATGCGATCTTTCTCGAGCTCGAGTTCGAGAGAATGCTCCTCGGCGCGGGCGTTGTTCAGCAATTCGCTGACACGCTTGATGTCCCAGCCTTCGGACTCGGCCTTGTATTTGGCGTGTTCGAGCTGTTCCTGCGGGATGAGTCCGTCTTTGAAGGCTTTCTGCGCACGCTCGTAGTCAGCCTTCATGACTTCGGATTCGGCCTGCCAGTTTTTCAAATCGTTTTCGATGCTGCGGGATTTGGCGCGGGCGGCTTCGAGGTTGGATTTGACCTGCCGGTCGTCGATTTGCGCGAGCAGCGTGCCGGCTTTTACGCGCTGTCCGGCTTCCACGAAAATCCTGGCGATGGTGCCTTCGCGTTGCGCAGTGATTTCCAGTTGATGTTCGACGATGAGCGGGCCAGACGCGCTGAAGCTGCCGTCGTTTTGCGGCGTCGCGGGGGCGGGCGGGGGCGCAGGCGTGGGAGCAGCGGACGCAGGAACTGGCGTGGGGGGAGCGGACGCGGCGCTGGGGCCATAGGGTTTAGTGTCGCCGCAACCGGCGACCAGTAACGCCGCCGCTAGCAACAGACCGTAATTTTTCGCCATCGACGTTCTCCAGAATCGACCAGCGCCAGGAAGGCTATCAAGGCTACAAGAACACCACGAGCGCACTACCATCCGAACCACGACCATAGCTTCGAGTAAATCCAGAGGACCGGCCGACGGAAGAGCACGTAGCCGGCCGGATAACTCGCCACACGAATTTTGCCGAGGCCTTCCATGCCGGAGCGCACCGCGCCGTCTTCATTTTGCAACAGCACGCGGGCGAAGAAGACGCGGGCATTCTGTTCGGCTTCGGCGCGCGGGCTAACGACCTGCACCGTGCCGTGGAAGGTGCGCGTGGCGTAGCTATTCAGTTTAACCACCGCAGGCTGGCCGGCACGGAGCATGGCGGCGTCGGAATCGTCAACGGCGACATCGACGATGGCCTGGCTGGTGTCCATGACCTCAGCGAAGGTGTCGCCGAATTGCAGGCGGCGGCCCACGAGATTGTCCATGTGCGGGGTGGAGATGACGCCGTCGATGGGGGAGCGTAGTTGCGTTTTGTCCAGGAGCGTCTTGGCGCGGTCAACTTCCCCTTTCCAATAGTCGGCTTGCACGCGTTCGACGCCGGCTTCGCCGGTATCGTTGCCGGCCAGGGAATGATTCACGCGTAGAATTGCTGTTTGATATTTGGCCTCGGCGCCAGCTAGCGCGGAGCGATAGTCCCAGGCGTTGAGCTCGCCGAGGACCTGGCCGCGCGTGACGCGCTGGCCTTCGTGTACGTAGACCGCACCTACCACGCCTTCAATTTCGGGCTGCACCTGCGCGCGATGTACGGGGGCGACCACGGCTTCGCCGTCGACCCGCACGGGTAACGGAACAACCGCGAGGAACACGGCGGCTGCGGCGGCGAGGATCAGGATCAACGAGCGGCGCTTCTTCTCCATGGCCATGAACTTGCGCTTGCGTTCAAGAACCGGCTCGAGGAAGGCAATGAAGGGCACTTCCTTGTACATCTGGGCGTTGCGCAGGGCGACGGTGGTTTGCCCGGCCAAGACTTGCAGGATTTCGATGTGCGCGGGCGTCAGGAAGTCGGGGTCATCACTTTCGAGTGCAAGCATGCCGACGCGGCCGGTGTCGTCGCCAAGTGGCATGGCGTAGAAGGCACGCGCGCCGGTATCGGCGAAATATTTTGCAAACTTGGCGCGGGTTTCTTCGCGCGGGGTATCGATCACGTCATCGCGCTGCTTGACGTTGATGATCTCTTCGGAGAGCGCGGCCCACTGGAGGATGCTGTTGAGCGGGACGATGTCCGCGGCGTCGGGATTGAGCTGCGTCTGGCCGGTGACGGCGCTGAGCTTGAAGCGGCCGCGCTGCGCAAGCACGATGGCCGCGCGTTGATAAGGGATAACCGCTTGCGGGGCGTTGACGATGGTCTGCAGCATGCGCTCGAGATTCAGCGTGGAGGTAATTTCCTGGCTGACGGTGACCAGGGTTTCGAGGATTTCCACTTTGCGTTCGGCGAGCAGCAGGCTGGCGTTGTGCAACGCGGTGGAAGCGGTGTCCGCCAGGCTACCGAGGGCGAAGAGGTCGTCATCGTCGAGCAGCGTGTCGTCGAGCTTGTTGAGGACCTCGATGACGCCGACGAGCGACCCCTTGTCCATGATGGGCGCGACGATGAGCGAAACGATGCGGCCTTCCGTGACGGCGCCGTTGCGGGCTACGAGGCGGGCGTCCGCGGGATTATCGATGAGCAGCGGTTCGCCATTATCGGAAACGGCGCCGGCAATTCCCTCCCCCGGCTTTTGCACGCTTTTCTCCGCGAGGGTGGGATCGAAGCCGGATTGGTGCATCAACTCGATGGATTCGTCGGGCTGCAGCAGCCAGATGTTGGCGGCCTGGCATTCCATGACCTCGCGAATTTTCGCGCCGATGATGGGCAGCAACTCGTCCATCTCGAGCGTGGAGGAGAAAATCTTCTCCATGTCGTAGAGTTGGGTGACGCGGTTGATGGAGGCGAGGGTGTCGTCGCGCTCGACTTCGTAATTTTGGGCGGAAGCCAAGGCCGCGAAAAGCATGGCCAACAGCGGCTCCAATTCGGAGACTTCTTCCTCGGTGACCTCCCGCTCGAGTCCGAGAATTTCGATGGCGCCGGAGAGTTCGTCGTCCTTGCCGAGCGGAAGGTAGGCCAGGGAGTGCACGGTGCGGCGAATATCGAGGTGCGAGTATTGTTCGCGCGGAATCTCGGCGCCGGAAAAA
>Ga0302324_100016032_pt1 | contig 14967 bp, 10 predicted proteins | sample Palsa_T0_1_FD_201949 | JGI IMG/M metagenome (GOLD analysis project Ga0302324, IMG submission 201949) | Peat permafrost microbial communities from Stordalen Mire near Abisko, Sweden - Palsa_T0_1 | ecosystem: Environmental > Terrestrial > Soil > Palsa > Peat permafrost | place: Sweden: Abisko...
TCGCCGCCACGCTTGCGGAAGGAGCCGTATTTGTCGATTCCCACGGCCCGGCCGGCGCGGCGCAGGTCGTCAAGAATACCGCCGAGTTCCGCCTGACTGACTTCTCCATGGAAGACGTGAAGTTCGTGCCGCTCTCCACGAATTCCGGCCTGATCGTCTACAAGTTAACGGAAACCGGCGTTTCCCACGGGAAGGAGTTTTCGGCGAAAGTCTACGTCTCGGCGGTGTGGGCCGAGCGGCACGGCAAGTGGGTGTGCTTGTTCAGCCAGGAGACCGCCGCGAGGTAAACTGGAACCTGCCATGGCCAAAACAAGAGTAGCAGTCGGTTACGGGCTGTATCTGTTCAAAGAGCCGGGCGGTTTCGCGCCAGAGTGCGTGATCTCATGCCACGGTTATTATCGAGCCGGGGACAACCCCACGGCGTACAACCCGCCCGCAAACGTCACGCTGAATTTCTACTGTCATCACAAACCATACGCTGACCGACGTCCCGCAGGTGCGAAATGCGGAACTCGGCAATCCCAAGCAAACGGTGATCCGCGGCACGAAAATCACGAACTATATTCTGTCAAAGTATCAGGCGCACGGCGCAGAGATCACCAAGGCGGAGAATCTGGCGGTGAAACGCGGCCTCGACAATCCACATCAGATGGCCATTGAGTTGGTCGGCATGGCGGGAGAGGCGTATGAGCACCTGGAGGCGATGAATCTTCCCGGATACGATATCGTGACCATCCGAAACAAATGGTGGATGCACAAGGAGAAGGTGCCGGAGGACACCGAGCCGGAGGAGATGCCTAGCGGTGAAGTGCGTTTGCGTTATGTCATTCGCAAGGTGCAGGCTAAGCATCGCTACAACGATTACCCCTACCTTTTCTGCCGTGAATTGAAGGCTTGAGTTGTGGCCGCCGCGCGGAGCCATAATGCTCTTATGCGCAAAACATTCGTCCGCTATCTGCCGGCCCTGATCTGCCTCTCCCTGCGCGCCGCGCCGCTCGGAGTTTTCGAAGATCACGCGGACGTGGGCACGGTGCTGCACACCGGTTCCGTCGAATACGACGCCTCCGCCGGGACCTACACCGTCTCCGGCAGCGGCGAGAACATGTGGTTCGCGGCGGACGCCTTCCAGTTCGCCTGGAAGAAGGTCTCCGGCGATGTCACTCTGACGGCCGATATCTCGTTCCTCGGCACCGGCAAAGAGGGGCACCGCAAAGCCGTCCTGATGATCCGCCAGAGCCTGGATGGCGATTCCGCCTATGCCGACGTCGCGCGCCACGGCGATGGACTCACGTCGCTGCAAGCCCGCGACGAAAAGGGCGCCATCACCAGCGAGGTCCAGGCCGCCGTGCAAGCGCCCGCGCGGTTGCGGATTACCAAGCATGGCGACTACTTCTACATTTCTGTTGCCGCGGCGGGCGAAGAACCGCGCTTCGCCGGCGGCTCGCTGCGGGTGCCGATACACGATCCGTTCTACGTGGGCATCGGCGTCTGCTCACACAATAAAGATGTGGTGGAGAAGGCCGTGTTCTCCAACGTCGAACTGACCGCGGGCGTGGCCACGCAGCCGGTGTTGTACAGCACGCTCGAAACAGTTCCCGTTTCCGGCGACAGGCGGGCCGTCTATGTGACTCGCGGCCGCATCACCGCGCCGCAGTGGACTCCCGATGGCGCGGCGCTGATCTTTCAGCGCAACGGGCGCACGGAGCGTATCGCTATCGCCGGCGGCAAGCCCGAGATTGTAGCTTCAACTGCCGAGCCGGCAACCGGTGTGGCGCGCATTTCGCCGGATGGGCAGCAGCTTGCATTTTTGGCGTCGGCGGGTGGCCCGGATATGTTACTGCGTATCTTATCGCTCAAAGATAACAAGGTCAGGGTGGTGGCGAAACTTCCCGCCGAGCCTGCTGCGGTGGATGCGCCTTCCTGGTCGCCGGACAGCCGCCGCCTGGCATTTGTCAGTTACCACTTAGTCCCGCGGGCGAATGACGATTGGGGGCCGCTCGAATTCCTGATCGGAAAATGGACAGGCGAAGGCAACGGTCAGCCCGGGGCTGGGGTAGGATCTTTCTCACTGCTGCCCGATTTGCAAGGCAAGGTCCTGGTGCGCAAGAGCTTCGCGGAATATGCCGGTTCCCGCCATGACGACTTGACCATCGTTTTCCGCCAGCCGGACACTGGCGATTTACAGGCTACATACTATGACAGCGAGGGTCACTCGATTGGCTACGCAGTAAGACCGGTGGAAGGCGGCGTGGAATTCCTGAGCGAGGGGCCGCCCAGCGAGACCCGCTACCGGCTGACTTATCTGGCGGATGGAAAAGATCGCGCCAGGCTGACATTCGAAATTGCGCCGCCGGGAAAAGAATTCGTCAAGTATCTGGATGCGGCCCTGCGCCGGCAGCCGTAAACCGCCGACGTGGCGCAGGCACCCTGCCTGCCGCGACTGCGGAATGTCCAAACTGCAGAGCCGGCTTTCAGCCGGCCAACAGCGCGCGTATAGTATCCAGCGTATCCGCCTCTTCCGCTTTCTTATCCTTGCGCCAGCGGGCCATGCGCGGAAACCGTACCGCAATCCCCGAGCGGTGCCGGGGCGATCGCTGGATACCTTCAAACGCCAACTCGAAAACTAACTCCGGCTTGACCGCGCGCACCGGACCGAATTTCTCCACCGTATTCCCGCGCACGAAAGCGTCCACCTGGCGGATCTCTTCGTCGCTAAGTCCCGAGTAAGCCTTCGCAAACGGTACTAACTCGCTTCCGTCCCAAACGCCAAAAGTGTAATCGGTGAAGAGACTGGCGCGGCGGCCGTGGCCCGGTTGTGCATAGATCAGGACGGCATCCACCGAATAAGGCTGGATCTTCCACTTCCACCAGTCGCCGCGGCGCCGCCCCGTGCGGTAAGGCGAGCCTAGGCGCTTCAGCATGAAGCCTTCCACTTTGCGCGCGCGGGCTTCCTGTCTGCGCACCGCCAACTGCTCCCAGTCGTCCGCCCGCACAATTGGCGACACGATCAACGCGGAATCCGGCGGCGCGATTTCCTCCAGCCGCGCCCGCCGGAATTCGATCGGCCGTTCGCGGATATCTTCGCCGCGCAGTTCCAGCAGATCGTACGCCACCATCACCACTGGCGCCTCGCTCAGGATGCGTGGACCCAGCTTCTTGCGCCCAATGCGGCGCTGCATCTGCGCAAAGGGTAGCGGCTCGCCGTTTTTCCAGGGCAGAATCTCGCCGTCGATCGCCACACCTTCCGGCAATTGCGCGGCCAGCGCATCCAGTTCCGGAAAGCGGTCCGTCATCAGTTCCTCGCCGCGCGACCACACGAATGTGCGCGCGTGGCGGCGGATCAGTTGAGCGCGTATGCCGTCCCACTTCCATTCCACCTGCCATTCGCGGATGTCGCCGAGTTCCGCGATGCGCCCTTCCAGCGGATACGCGAGGAAGAACGGATACGGCCGGCTGACGTCCGCATCCCGCGCGTCGGGCGCGACGAGTTGCTGCCAGAACTCGGCGGTGGGCTTCCAGTCGCCCATCAAACGGTGTGAGACGGTGGCTACATCCATACCGCCGACCGCAGCTACCGCGCGCACCACCAGGCTCTGCGACACGCCCACGCGGAATTCGCCGGTGATGATCTTGTTCCAGGCGAAGCGCTGGCGCTCGTCCATTTCGCGCCAAGCGGCCACCAGCGAAGCACGCTTGGCTGCGTCGTCGGCGTCGCGCAGGGGCAGCAGGCGCTCTTCGATCCAGTAATGCAGCGGATGGGCACTGGACGTTTGTGCCGGAGGCAGCAGCAGGGCGATGGTCTCCGCGAAGTCGCCGACGGCCTGGTAGCACTCGCCGAAGAGCCAGTCGGGGATGCCGGATTCCTCGATGGCCCACTGCGCCAGTTTGCGCGATTCCAGCAGCCGCTTGGGGCGGCGTCCAATGAGAAACGCAGCCGCCCAGGCCGCATCCGCCGGCGGCACCCGCGAGAAGTAGCGCGTGAGGGCCTCCACCTTTTCGTTGGTTTTGGTGGTCTCGTCCAAGGCCACGTAAAGCTCGGCGAAGGCCTTCATGGCTCGGTCTCAGCCTCGGCAGATTCCGTGCCCGTTTCATCCTGCTCGCCCTCAAAGCGGGTCTCCACGGCCAACGCGTCCATGCCCTGCTGCTTGAGCCACTCCACCATCGGTGCGCGATAGCCGTGCGTCACCCACACACGGGATGCGCCGGTGGCCTTGATCGCCGACATCAGGCCGGGCCAGTCGGCGTGATCGGAGAGTACGAAGCCACGGTCCAATGAACGCCGGCGGCGCGCTCCGCGGATCCGCATCCAGCCCGAAACGAAGCCGGTCGAAAATGGTTCGAAGCGGCGCAGCCAGGGTGAGCCATTCGCGGATGGGGGCGCGACGATCAGCGCGCGGCTCCAGTCAGTGTCGGCTGGGGCGACACCCACATGCGTGGTGGGCGCCAGCGCGACGCCCGCCGCGCGGTAGAGGCGGCAGAAGTTCTCCACCGCGCCATGCGTGTAGATGGGACCGGCCGCGGGGTCGCGGCCCAGCAGGCCCGCCAGCACCCGCTGCGCTTTTCCCAAACTATAGGCGAACAGCACGCTGGCCTTGCCGGCCTGTTGGTTGGCGGTCCACCAGGCTTGGATATCGGCCAGCACCTCGGCCTCCGGCTGCCAGCGGTAGATCGGCAAGCCAAAGGTGGATTCCGTCACGAAAGTGTCGCAGATCACTGGCTCGAATGCCGCGCAAGTCGGATCGGGTTCCAGCTTGTAATCGCCGGAAACCACCCATACTTCGCCCCCCGACTCGATGCGTACCTGCGCGGAGCCGAGTATGTGCCCTGCCGGATGAAGCGAGACGTGCACGCCTTCCAGGCTCACGGATTCGCCGTAATCGAGCGTCCGGATGGCCGCCTCGGGTCCCACCCGCGCGCGCAGGAGGGCTTCGCCCGGCCGGGCCGTGAGATAGGCGCGCGAGCCGGGGCAGGCGTGATCGGCATGCGCATGGGTGACGATGGCGCGCTCCACCGGGCGCCAAGGATCGATGTAGAAATCGCCGCCCGCGCAATAGAAACCGTTGTCGGTGAGTTGGAGTAGCGGGTCCAGAATCCTAGTATACGGAACGCGTTACACTGGCATTAATGACAGCAGTCCGGATGCTGCTTTTGTTGTTGACGGGATCGGTAGTGGTTGCGGCGCCTAGCGCACTCCCCGCACGCGAGTCGCTGCAGTACACGGTAGAATGGCGCCTCGTCACGGCTGGCAAGGCGCACCTGGTGTGGAGCGCGACCCCGCACCATTCGAATCCCGGGTGGCAGGCCGATCTGCACCTCGAATCCACCGGCTTGGTCTCCAAGCTCTTTAAGGTGAATAACGATTACGTCTCGAACCTGGAATCGGACTTGTGCGCGTCCGGCTCTTATCTGAAGGCCGAGGAAGGCAACCGGCGCAAGGAAACCCGCGTCACCTTCGATCGCGAGACGCGCAAAGCCGAGTACCTGGAAAAAGACCTGGACAAGAACACCGTGCTGAATGCGCACGAGATCGATATTCCGGCGTGCGTGCACGACGTGCTGGGCGGGCTGTACGAGTTGCGCACCCTCAACCTGCAACCCGGGCAAAAGACCCAGGTGGCGGTCAGCGACGGCAAGAAGAGCGTGATGGCGCGCGTGGAAGCGCAGCAGCGCGAAGACATCAAGACGCCCGCAGGCACCTTCAAGACCATCCGCTACGAGGCATTCCTGTTTAACGACGTGCTGTACCGCCGCTATGGGCACCTGTACGTCTGGCTGTCGGACGACGCCCGCAAGCTGCCGGTGCAGATCCGTGTGCGCCTGCAGCTTGCCATTGGCACAATCACTTTGCAACTGGAGAAGGAAGAAAAAACATGAGATGGCTCGCCTGTTTTTGGGCGGCTGCGTCGCTGGCAATGGCTCAGAGCGGCGCATTGCTTTCGAACCAGGAGGCGCTGAAGCTGGAACAGCGCACCGTGCAATTGATGGAGTCCACCGGTTTGGCCGTGCCCGGCCTGACGCGCGCCGGAGCGCCCGCGCTGGAAGACGCCCGCCAGGCGCTGGCCAACCTGGAAGCCGCGCCGCTGAACGCCGTGAATACCAACGCATTTCTGAATACCGCGCGCGCCTACCTGGCCATTTCCGAGACCCTGCCGAAGCCCTACCCGTTTCCCGAGGAAGGGCGCCGCCAGTTCGGCGAACTGCGCGACGCGGTGGACCGCCTGGATTCGCATTTCCGCGCCCTGCTGGAGGACAAGGAAGCCCGATTGCGCAATCCGGATCGCGACAATCTGAAACGCTATGCGGAAGCCAACGAGAAGCTTGGCGCGCCCTCTCCGCAGCGGCCACGGGTGGTGTTTCTGGGCGACTCCATCACCGACGGTTGGCGGCTCAACGAATATTACGGCAGCGACCGCGATTTCGTCAACCGCGGCATCGGCGGCCAGATCACCGGCGAGATGCTGGGCCGCATGAAAGCCGATGTGATCGATCTGAAGCCGCAGGCGGTGCTGATTCTGGCCGGCACCAACGACTTGGCCCGGGGTGTGCCGGCGGCCGCCATCGAAAATAATCTGTCGACGATCGCGGACCTGGCCGAGGCCCATCACATCACCCCGCTGTTCGCATCGCTGCTGCCGGTGAGCGATTACCATAAGGACGCTAATCCGCAGTACGCGCAAACTGTGCGGCGTCCGCCCGCCACAATCTTAGAGCTGAATAACTGGCTGAAGGGTCTTTGCGAGCAGCGCCATTTCACGTACGTGGATTACTATTCCGCCCTGGCGGATAAGGACGGTTTCCTGCAGGCGGACGCATCCGACGACGGTCTGCATCCCAATGCCAAGGGATACCGTCTGATGGCGCCCATCGCCCTGACGGCCATCGACGGTGTGACGCAGGCGGCTGTGAAGCCGGGCAAGAAAACCAAGACCGCGCAGAAGCCGCCGGACAAGCAGGAGAGCAAGCAGGAGAAAAAGAAAGGCGGGATTCGCGCGTGGCTCGAAAAGGAGCATAAGTGAGCAGGACCTTGTTGCTCTTCGCCCTTTGCTGCGGCGCGCTGGCGGCGCCGCCGGCCAAGATTGTGCTAGTGGCGGGCAAGCCCAGCCACGGCGCGGGCGAGCACGAGTTTAACGCCGGCGCCATGCTGCTGGCCAAGTGCCTGCGCCAGAACAACGGCGTCGACGCGATCGTGGTCAAGGGTGGATGGCCGGCCGACGAATCGTCGTTCGCAGGCGCGAACTCCATCGTGCTTTATATGGATGGCGGTGAAGGCCATCCACTGCTGGCGGACGACCGCCTGGCGCAACTGGGCAAGCTGATGAAAAGCGGCGTCGGCCTGGCCCTCCTGCACTATGCGGTGGAAGTGCCCGGCGATCACGGCGGCATGGAATTGCTCGAATGGATCGGCGGATTCTACCGGCGGCCGTATTCCCAGAATCCGGTCAACGACGTGGAGTTGACCCAGGCCGCACCGGCGCATCCCATCTCGCGCGGCTGGGATAGCTATCGTTCCACCGACGAGTGGTATTACCGCATCGTCTTCCGCAAAGACGATAAGCGGCTGGTGCCCATCCTGACCACCATGCTGCCCAAGGACGCGCCGCAGCAGGAGACCGTCGCCTGGGCCGTAGAACGCGAAGACGGCGGCCGGGGCTTCGGCTTCACCGGCGGGCACTTTCACCATAACTGGGGTCTGGAGGATCAGCGGCGCCTGGTGGTAAACGCGATACTGTGGACCGCAAAAGTCGATATTCCGGCGGAAGGCGCGAAGTGCGATCTCACGCCGGAAGATCTAAAAGTAAACCTGGATCCAAAATGAGGTGCTGCCCGCCCGCCTGCCAACGATCCGCCCAAGTGTCCGGGGGAGCCGGCCGGCCCAGCAGGAAGCCTTGTACCCGATCGCAACCAAGTGCCCGCAACACGGCCAACTCGCTCCCGGTTTCCACGCCTTCCGCCGTGGCCGTCAGGTGCAAGCCATGCGCCAGGCCCACGATAGCCTTTGCCAGGGGTTGCCGGCCGGCCGACTGGCCGATTCCTTGCACGAAGCATTTGTCGATCTTTAAATCGTCGATGGGCAGGCGCTGCAAGTAACTGAGCGACGAGTAGCCGGTGCCAAAATCGTCGATGGAAATGCACACACCCAAGGCCCGCAATTCGGCGATTTGCCGCGTGGTATCCTGCACGTCCCGCATCAGGACTCTCTCGGTAAGCTCCAGTTCCAGATAGCGCGGCTCCAGTGCGTGCGCCGCCAGAACATCCGCGACCTTTTCGGCCAGGTTGGTGCGCGTGAATTGAGTGGCCGAGACGTTGACGGCGATTTTGACCGGCGGCAGTCCGGCGCGCCGCCACAACTGGTGCTGGCGGCAGGCTTCTTGCAAGACCCAAAGACTGATGGGGATGATCAGCCCGCTGTCTTCGGCTACCGGCACGAACCGGTTCGGCGGGACCATGCCCCATTTGGGATGGTTCCACCGCAACAGGGCTTCCACTCCGCTAAGCTCCCCCGAGGGGAGTTGAAACTGGGGCTGATAGTATAACTGCAGCTCGCCGCGCTCCAGAGCCCGGTGCAGGTGGTTTTCCACCTCCAGCCTCTCGTGCGCGGCGGCGTTCATCTCACGCGCGAATTTTTGAAACCGGTTCCTGCCCAGGTTTTTGGCCTCATACATCGCCACGTCGGCGTGCTTCTGCAAGGTGGCGGCGTCTTCCCCATCCTGCGGGAACAGGCTCAACCCCACGCTGGCGCTAACGAACAATTCGTGCCCCATCACCTGGAACGGACATACCATGGACTCAATAATGCGCTCCGCCACTGTTTCCGCATGGCGGGCTGCTTCAATACCGAACAGTACCGCTACGAATTCGTCTCCACCCGGGCGCGCGAGTGTATCGGATTCCCGCACGGCGCCCTCCAGCCGCCTGGCCGCTTCTTTCAGCAGCGCATCGCCGACTTCGTGACCCAAGGTGTCGTTGATGAATTTGAAGCGGTCCAGATCCACGTAGATCACCGCCACCATGGTGGCCTGCCGGCGCGCCAGCGTGATGGCTTGCCGCAGACGATCGTCGAGCAATGTGCGATTCGGCAAGCCGGTCAGCGGATCGTGTTGCGCCTGATAGGCCAGCCGGTTGGTAAGCTGCCGGTGCTCCAGCGCAATGGCCGCCAGCTTGGCCTCGGAATCCAGAAAGACCTGTTCGAAATCGGTCGCCTTCCAGGCGCCCGGACGCTCGATCTTGATATTCCCCAGCACCACACCGCCGGCGCCCAGGATGGGAACCTCCGGACAACCCGGCTGATCCCCGGCGGCCACTCCCGGCAACGAAATGCGCGCCGCAATCCCGGGGTAGTCGTTTTCGATCATCTTCTCCAGGCGGCTCAGCACGGCCTCCAACGGCTGGTTCTGGGCCACCATCTCGAGCACCTCCCGCCGATTGTGCTCCCGCCGTTCGGCGCACTTGCGCTGGCTGATGTCTCGCGCGATGCACAACAGGCCCACGGGCGAGCCGTTCCTGATTTGCGGACGGCCGCTCACTTCCATGGCGATCCGATGGCCGTCGCGCGCAATCCATTCGGTTTCCATCGGGCCTGCCGATATGCCTTCCAGCCTGGCTTGGATGCGCCGCTGCATAGCGGGGATCTGTTCGGGGGGCACGATCTGCTGCAGGCTCATGCCCAAAACCTCTTGCCGGCTATATCCTGAGATCCTTTCGCATGCGCCGTTGGCCGAGGTGCAGCGCCCCTCCAAATCGAGGGTGAAGATAGCGTCGCTGGCATCCTCGATCAACTTCCGGTATCGCTGTTCGCTCTCGCGCAGCGCCGTCTCAACGCCCTTCAGGTCCGTGATATCCCGGAAACTGGTCACCAGCGCCCGGACCCCCGGTTCCTCAAGCAGGTTAATCGCCCAACTGTCGCACCAGCGCCACGATCCGTCCGCATGCCGCAACCGGAGTTGCGCCCGGAGTTTGGCGCCGCTGATGTGCAGTAACTCTTCATGCAGCATCCGCATGTAGGAAAGATCGTCCGGATGGATCCACTGAAAAGCCGGGTATCCCAAACGCTGCTCCGGCGAGACCCCCAGCAGCCCGGAGACGCCCGCGCTGTCGTACAGAATAACCCCGGCCGGATCGATAAGCGTGATCACGTCGCTGCTATTTTGGACGATCGCCCGGAAGCGGTTCTCGCTTTCCCGCAGCGCTTCCTCGGCCCGCTTCTGCCTGGCGATGTCCTGGATGATGACAGAAACGCCCATCATTTTGCCCACCCGGTCTCGGATGGCCGAGGCCGTTATGCTGACCGGGAACACCGTGCCATCTTTGCGCATGTGCTGGGTTTCAAAGGCTTGCAGGGGCGTGCCGCGCGTGACCGAGGTAATGTTGACCGACGCGGGCTCGCGCAGTTCCGGAGGAGCCAATCTGTAGGCCGGCTGTCCCAACATCTCCTCCGCCGAGTAACCATATAACTTCTCCGCCGCCCTATTCCAGCTCTGTAAGGCGCCCTGTGTATCAAACGATAAAATGGCGTTGTTGGAACACTCTACGATGGCCGCTAACTGCGCCAGCGATGTTTCGGCGCGCTTGTCCTCCGTGATATTGCGCAACACGCCAATCAAACGGCCGTCGCAATTCGGAGCGCCGCTATCCGAGTAATACCGGACTGTCCCATCCTGGTCGACCATGCGGTACTCCTGCTGGAGTGCTTCCCCGCTTTCAAGGCGCCGTTCATGGGCCGCTCTCGTCCGCTCGCGGTCCTCCGGATGCATCGCGCCCAACCACTGTCCCACCGTTCGGATACCCTTCAGGAACGCGTCCGGACCCTGTAACTCGCCTTCGCCGGTCGCCAGATCCACGTCATAAATGCAAATCTGCGCGTGTTCGATGGCGAAGCGAAACCGCTCCTCCGACGCGCGCAACTTCGCTTCCATGCGTTTGCGCTCGGTAATATCCTCTTTGACCGCGATGTAGTGCGTGGGTTTGCCGGTTTCATCGCGAATCGGACTAATGGACGCCGCCTCCCAATACAACTCGCCGTTTTTTCGTTTGTTGTGGAATTCGCCCCGCCATTCGCCCGTTTCGAGGGTTGCCCACATCTTGCGGTAATCCTCGTCCGGCGTCTCGCCCGATTTGAGGATCCGCGGATTCTGGCCCAGAGCCTCCTCGGGGGTGTATCCGGTCGCCTCCGTGAACTTGGGGTTCACATATTCGATCTTGCCTTCGAGATCGGTAATTACTACGGTTGCGGGACTTTGCTCGACCGCTTTGGATAGCCAACGTAATTTGTCTTCGGCGCATTTGCGTTCGGTGATATCCACCGCCACGCCCACGTACCCGTGAAAGGCGCCGCGGGTGTCGAACTGCGGCGCGCCCTGGTCCAACATCCAGCGGTATTCTCCGTCTGCCCGGCGCAACCGGTATTCGGTTTCGAACGGTTCACGCGCTTTAAGCGCCGCCTCCCGATTAGCCAGACGCCGCCCCACATCGTCCGGGTGGATGGTGGCCGCCCATCCGCCATCGAGCGCCTGCGGTAGCGCGCATCCGGTGAATTGCAGCCAGCGCTTATTGAACAAAGTGGCCCGCCCGTCCGCTCCGCACATCCAGATCATGGCCGGCAAGGAGTTGGCGATCTGCCGCAGCAGCGCATCCCATTGCATGGCGGCGCCGCGGCCGTTCGCCGCCGGCAGGTTGGCCGCGGCTTGCATAAGGCTTTCCTGGTGAGCCCCTTGCGCCGGATAATTCACAGTCCAATAATCGTCAAATCGGATAAAAGACTTTAGAATTCTCTCGGTGCGCGGTCGCGGATCGCAGTACGTTGCGTCTACGTCAGCAGAACTAAAGTCCCAGATCAGGACTAAAGTTCCTCAACCTCGTAGTACTAATACCACGTCTTTTTTTGAATAAGTGGTTGACCCGAGTTGCCCGAAGAAACTAGATTACTTAGAGTGGAGCAAAGAAGAACCCGGCGGTTCACCCTTCAATTACCCGTTTCCATTACACGCAACGGGACAGAACGTGTCATGCACTCCGGACTGACCAAGAATATCAGCTCCGGTGGCGTATTGTTTACCGCCGAGAGGGAAGCCGACCCCGGGGTGTCGATCGAATACGTCATCACCCTCGGCGGGTCGTTGAACCATGGAGTTAGCCTGCGCTGTATCGGCAAAGTGCTACGTTCCAACCGCTCCGATTCCGGCGAGCCCGCCTACGATATCGCCGCTACCCTGGAGCGCTACGAGTTCCTCCGGCCCGAGGAGTAAACGGCAGCTACTCCTGCCCACTTCATGCCGATTGGCAGAACGACGTGGCGCACGCTCTCAGCGTGCCGCGACCGCACTCCTGCGGTCGCCGCGGGCCTAGCCCGCGTTAGCCGGCTACGCCCGGCGTATCCGCGAGCTTCGCTCGCGGGAAGAGCCGGCTAACAGCCGGCTGCGGCCACGATTGGCCGCCCTACAATTAGCGCTACACTTGCCTCGCCGCGCCTTTTCGTGTAAGGTAGCAAAGAAAAGGCGAAACGTCCGATGGACCTCACACTGGCCTCCCCGAAAGCACCCACCCTGCAAGCGGCCCTCACCCGCTTCCATCACGCGGCTATCCGGCACGAGCCTGCCACCACCGGAGTCTATCGCGATCTGCCCGAGGCGGTGAACCCTATCCTGCGGCGGGCCCTGGCGGATCGCGGCATCGAGCGGCTCTATTCGCATCAGGCCGAGGCCTTCGATTTGGTCCAACAAAGCCAAAACCTGGTGGTCGTGACGCCCACCGCCAGCGGCAAAACGCTGTGCTACAACCTGCCCGTACTCAACCAGCTCCTGGCCGAACCCGGCGCGCGCGCCATGTATCTGTTCCCCACCAAAGCGCTGGCCGAAGATCAGCTCCATGAACTGCAGACCGCCATCGACCAAATGGGCTCGGAAATCCGCGCCTTCACCTACGACGGCGATACGCCGCAGGATGCCCGCAAAGCCATCCGGCAGCGCGCCAACATCGTGCTGACCAATCCGGACATGCTGCACTCCGGGATCCTGCCGCATCACACGCGCTGGGCCAAGCTGTTCGAGAATCTGCGCTACATCGTGATCGATGAGCTGCACTATTATCGCGGCGTCTATGGCAGCCACCTGGCGAACCTGTTGCGGCGCCTGAAGCGCATCTGCGAATTCTACGGATCGAAGCCTGTTTTCGTCTGCTGCTCGGCCACCATTGCCAACCCCCGCGAGCTCGCCGAGGCGCTCGCTGAATTGCCCTTCCACATCGTGGATTCAAACGGCGCGCCGCGCGGCGAGAAGTTCTTCGTCTTCTACAACCCGCCGGTGGTCAATCGTCAACTGGGAATCCGGCGCAGCTACATCGGCGAAGCGCGGCGGCTGGCGCTGGAGTTCATCGAGCATCGCCTGCAGACCCTGGTGTTCGCCAATAACCGGCTGGCTACCGAGATCCTGGTCACGTATCTGAAAGATGCCGTCGAGCGCGGCCCGCTGTCCAAGGACGCCGTGCGCGGCTATCGCGGCGGATACTTGCCGCGCGAGCGCCGCGAGATCGAGCGCAAGCTGCGCGATGGCGAGATCCGCGCCGTGGTGGCCACCAACGCGCTCGAACTGGGCATCGACATTGGCTCCCTGGATGCCGTGGTGATGGCGGGATATCCGGGCACCATCGCATCCACCTGGCAGCGCGCCGGGCGTGCCGGACGCCGCCAAAGCGCTTCCGCCGCCGTGCTGGTGGCCTCCAGCGCGCCGCTCGACCAGTACATCGTCGAGCATCCCGACTATTTCTTCGGCCGCTCGCCCGAGCACGCCTACATCAACCCGGACAATCTGGAGATCCTGCTGGCCCACCTGAAATGCGCGGCCTTCGAGCTGCCCATTCAAGATGGCGAGAAGTTCGGCAAGCACGATACCGGCGAGATGTGCCGCTTCCTCGAAGAAGCCGGTTTCCTGCACCACTCCGCAAGCGCCTGGCACTGGACGTCGGATTCCTATCCCGCCGACGCCACCAGCCTGCGCTCCGTCTCCAGCGACAATTTCGTGGTGGTGGATATTACCGGCGAACCGGCCGTGATCGCCGAAGTCGCTTTCACCGCGGCGCTCACCACCCTGCACGAAAAGGCCATCTATCTGCACGAAGCCCGCCAGTATCACGTGGAGCGTTTCGATTACAAGGAGCGCAAAGCCTACGTGCGCAGCGTGGAGTGCGACTACTACACGGACGCCATCGACTATACACAGGTGCAGGCGCTCGAAGAATGCGAGAGCGAGCCGTTCGGGGGCGCGCGGAAGGTCCACGGCGACGTGCGCGTGAACCGCCAGATCGTGGGCTTCAAGAAGATCAAGTTCTACACCAACGAAAACGTCGGTGCGGGGAATTTGTCGATGCCCGAACAGGAGATGCACACCACCGCCTTCTGGCTGCACTTCCCCGCGGAATTCCTGGCGCGCTTCCCGGATCTGACGGCGGACGAAAAACGCAGTGGCCTGGCGGGACTGGGCAACGCGCTGCAAACGGTAGCCGCGCTGCTGCTGATGTGCGATCCGCGCGACCTGGGCGTGGCGTTCAGCGAAGAGCCCAACTTGTATCTGTACGATGGCTACCCCGGCGGGGTGGGCCAGAGCGCGCCGCTCTACCGCATGGCGGAGCGGCTGGTGCGGCTGACGTCGGAACTGCTGGCGGCCTGCGAGTGCGAGGCAGGTTGCCCATCGTGCGTGGGACCGGTGGGCGAGATCGGGGAGCGCGGCAAGGAAGCCGCGCAGCGTTTTGCGGCTGAATTGCTGGGCATCTGATGGTGGGGCAGGCGTTTTCGCCTGCCTTCGTACAAAGAAGATGTGCGCACAATTGTGCTAACATGATTCCCAGAGCCGGAATGTCAATCCTCAAGTACGATCGAAGAAAAGAAGCGGCCACATACCGCGGCCGCCAAACCAAAACGGGCAACTCCTTGGGACTTCGCTTTGAAAAGGCGCTTTTCCAAAGCCATCCGGAGTTCTC
>Ga0302324_100016033_pt1 | contig 14967 bp, 15 predicted proteins | sample Palsa_T0_1_FD_201949 | JGI IMG/M metagenome (GOLD analysis project Ga0302324, IMG submission 201949) | Peat permafrost microbial communities from Stordalen Mire near Abisko, Sweden - Palsa_T0_1 | ecosystem: Environmental > Terrestrial > Soil > Palsa > Peat permafrost | place: Sweden: Abisko...
CGCCCAGACCAGCAATGTTTCGCGCCAGCCCAATGCGTCGTTCAGAAACGTCGACAACGGCCAGCTCACGGTCGAGGCAAAGCCGGCGATCAAGGTGATGCCGGTGATCGGCCCACGCGCGTCGCGGCCATAAAGCGCGGTGAGCGCCGCAAAGCCTGCGTCGTAAAGCCCAAGCGTCATTCCAATACCGAGAATCGCCCAGGCGGCGAAAAGCACGACGGCGCCATTCGCCGCCGCAAGCGCGATGAGGCCGGCAGCCAGCACGACGTTCGACAACGCCAACACGCCTCGCCCGCCGCGACGATCGATGACGCGCCCGACCGCCGGGCCGGCAAATGCCGCTATCAGCAAAGCGCCCGACAAGGCCGCGAAAATCCACGAGCGCGGAACGCCGATGCCGGCGCCGATGGGATCGGCAAGGATCGCCGGCAAGTAGTAGCTCGACGCCCACGCAAGCGTCTGCGACGTCCCGAGCGCACCGACGACGAAGCGGCGCGATCCGGCGAAATCTGTTTTCCGTTGCTTATCAGCCAAGCCGATTCGTTATTTCATGCGTGGCCGCTCGAGCGGCGGCGTACTGACGCAACGTCCACAGCGGCGGCCGCCGCACGCCGCCTCGGAATCTCAGCCCGGAACCAGGCGGAGCGCGCGGTCGAGGGCACCAAGCACGCGGTCAAGCTCCTGCCCGCGGCGCAGGATATGGCCGGTTGCCGAGATCACGCTGTAGGCGCCCTGCCGGTGACCAAGGCGCGGGTTCTTCTCGATCCGGTAAATGGGAAATTCACTGGCGCGGCGGAAAACCGAAAACACCGCGCGATCCTTGAGGAAATCGATGGCGTAGTCGCGCCATTCGCCGGCGGCTACCTTGCGGCCATAGAGACTGAGAATACGGTCAAGCTCGCGCCGGCTGAAAGTGACTTTGCTTGCGGGGACGGGCGCGCGCAACTCGCCCCCGCGCCACGCGCTCGGTTCGATTTCGCTGAATTCCATGCGGCGCCTCCCTTGTCATCGAAGTTTCACGGCCGGTTCATGATCGCGCCGGACGGAAGCGTCGGCAAGGGCTTTGCCGCGGTCAGTTGAAGGCCAGGAATGCGCGGCGGGCGGTCGCTGTTTTCGATCGGATTCGTCCAGGTGCGGCATTTTCGACCGCCGGAATCACGGATTCGTTAGGCCAATCATAAAGCGGCCCCATTTCGGTCAATCACGCGCCAAGCTGGACTGCGAGATATGGATCGTTGCCTCAAGGCCCGGTCCGGATTGCATTCCGGATTCCTCAGCCCCCCAGCCCCCCGGGGTGCGGACGGACCGGGCCAGAGTTTTCGAAGGTTCAATCCCTCAAGTTGAGTTTAGTCGAGGCCGGCAAGTAGCCGGCCTTTTTTCTTGAACAGACAGGCCACGGGACGGACAGCTTACGGCCGTCCGTTACCTGTCCTCTGTCGCCGGCTTTCTGATTTCTGTGGTTTGTCGTCCGACCGGCGCCAGGGCGGCGCCGAGGACCGTGCCCGGTTTATCATGCGTGCCTTGCTGCACCATGACGGCGACGGCATCGATGTCGTCGGCGACGATGTCAGAGATCGGCACGTTCCATGCCGATTCCGTGCCGGTAAAGTCCCCAAGTTTCAGCCAGCGCCGCACGACGTTGTGGTAGGTGACCGTGCGCCCGTGATTTTCGCCCCGGCCGATTTGGATCGGCACCGATCGCGCCAGCGGACAGAGCCAGACTTCGCCGCCGATATGTTCCTTCCCGGCGGCGATCTTCACGTTCAAATGGCTGCCACCGACGGACATCAGCACCGGCACGGACATGATCGCCGTATTGCGATCGGTCAGCGTAATGGCGTGTTCTATCGCGGAGCGGTCACTGCCGAGAACGTGCGTCGCGCCGTTGACGACAATTTGCGGCGTGTAGACCTCCCGATCGCCGCGCACGCGCGCATAGGCGCGCTGCCGCGCCGAATGCCCGGGACTGGCGAGCGTATCCTTCCAGCCGAGATAGTCCCAATAATCGATCGGCACGCTGACGGCGACGAGCGAAGGGTCACTCGCCAGTTCGCCGAGCAGCTTGTCGGCGTCAGGACAGGACGAGCAGCCTTGACTGGTGAACAATTCGAGCAGCGCGCGCGGCTCACTCGCGCTCGCGAGCGCGTAACTCGCAACGAGTATACCGGCAATGAGAGGTGCCGACGCGAGGCGGCAACGCAGCATTCCGACCTCCACCCCGCTGGCCCCTCAGTCAGGATTCTGGTGATGGCGCATTGATATCGGGCTCGCCAGTCACCCGCCACTCAATTCGCGGTGAGGCGGTCTCAGTCGGTTAGGCGGCGAGATGGCGAAGGACATACTGCAATATCCCGCCATTCCTGAAGTAATCGAGCTCGTCCACAGTATCGATGCGGCAGATCAGCGGAACGCGCTTAAGTCCGCCGTCGGCGGCGACGATCTCGGCAATGAGCCGCTGGTGCGGCTTGAGATCGGTGTGCAGCCCGCGGATGGTCACCTGCTCGTCGCCCTTTAAGCCGAGCGTCTGCCAGGTCGTTCCCTCTTCAAACACCAGCGGCACCACGCCCATGCCCACCAGATTGGAGCGATGGATGCGTTCGAAAGACTGCGCGACGACCGCGCGCACGCCCAGCAGGATCGTGCCTTTGGCCGCCCAATCGCGCGACGAGCCGGTGCCGTATTCCTTGCCGGCAAACACCACAAGCGGCACGTGCTCGCTCTTGTAGCGCATAGCCGCATCGTAGATCGTCATGCGCTCGCGCGAGGGGTAGTGGATCGTGAAGCCGCCCTCGACGCCGGGAACCATCTGGTTCTTGAGGCGGATGTTGGCAAATGTGCCGCGCATCATCACCTCGTGATTGCCGCGCCGCGTGCCGTACTGGTTGAAATCGAGCGGCTTGACCTTGTGATCGACGAGGTATTTTCCCGCGGGCGAATCGACCTTGATCGATCCAGCCGGCGAGATGTGGTCGGTGGTAATGGAGTCGAGGAACAGCCCGAGCACGCGAGCATCAATGACGTCCGTCGGCGCTTCGGGCCGGCGCGACATGCCGGAGAAATAGGGCGGATTCTGCACGTAGGTCGATTTGTTGTCCCACGGGAATGTCAGCGCGCCCTTGACGCTGATCTTGCGCCAGTTCGCGTCGCCCTTGAACACGTCGCCGTATTTGCGCGTGAACATCCGCTTGTTGATGTTCTTGCGGATAACCTGGTCGATCTCACGGCTCGACGGCCAGATGTCGCGCAGATAGACCTTGCGGCCCTTCTGGTCGGTGCCGAGCGGCGATTTGGCGACATCGATCTGCATCGAGCCCGCGATCGCGTAGGCGACGACAAGCGGTGGCGAGGCGAGATAATTGGCGCGGACATCGGCGTTGACGCGGCCCTCGAAGTTGCGGTTGCCCGAGAGCACCGCCGCTGCGACCAGATCGTTGTCGTTGATGGCCTTGGAAATCTCCGCCGGCAGCGGGCCCGAATTACCGATGCAGGTGGTACAACCGAAGCCGACGAGATTGAACCCGAGCTTATCGAGATCCTTCTGCAAACCAGATTTGCTCAGATATTCGCCGACCACCTGCGAGCCCGGCGCGAGCGAAGTCTTGACCCACGGCTTGACGGTCAGACCCTTCGCCACCGCCTTGCGGGCGACGAGCCCCGCCGCGATCATCACGCTCGGATTCGATGTGTTGGTGCATGACGTGATCGCCGCGATCACGACATCGCCGTGCCCCAGCGTGTGCTTGCGGTCCTCGACCGGAACGCGCTTGTCCATTTCGGCGCCCTTGCCGAATTCCTTGTCCAGCGACTGGGCAAAGCCGCTCTTGACCTCCTTGAGCGCCACCCGGTCCTGCGGCCGCTTCGGGCCGGCGAGCGACGGCTCGACCGACGACAGTTCGAGCTTGAGCACCTCGGTAAAGACCGGGTCGGCGGTCGTTTTGGTGTGATACATGCCTTGCGCCTTGGCATAGGCAAGCACGAGCGCGACGCGGTCCGGCGAGCGGCCGGTTTCGCGCAGATAACGAATGGTGTCGTCATCGACCGGAAAAAAGCCGCAGGTGGCGCCGTATTCCGGCGACATGTTGCCGAGCGTGGCGCGGTCCGCGATCGTCAGGCTGGCGATGCCGGGCCCGAAATATTCGACGAATTTTCCGACCACGCCGCGCTTGCGCAGCATCTGCGTGACGGTAAGAACGAGATCGGTAGCGGTCACGCCTTCCTCGAGCTTGCCGTTGAAGCGCACCCCGATCACTTCCGGCAGCAGCATCGAATAGGGCTGCCCGAGCATGGCGGCCTCAGCCTCGATGCCGCCGACGCCCCAGCCGAGGACGGAGAGCCCGTTCACCATGGTGGTGTGCGAATCGGTGCCAACCAGCGTGTCCGGATAGGCGAGTTCGGTCGCGACGGTCTTGTCGAGGAACTTGATCTTCGTCTTCGCCGTCCAAACCGTTTGCGAGAGATATTCGAGATTGACCTGATGGCAGATGCCGGTGCCCGGCGGCACCACGCGGAAATCCTCGAATGAGCGCTGCGCCCATTTGAGAAACCGGTAGCGCTCCTGATTCTGTTTGTACTCTTCGTCGACGTTCTTTTTGAACGCGGTATTGCTGCCGAAATAATTGACCACGACGGAATGATCGATGACGAGGTCCACCGGCACGAGCGGGTTGATCTTCTTCGCATCGCCGCCGAGCATCTTCATGGCGTCGCGCATGGCGGCAAGATCGACAACCGCGGGTACGCCGGTGAAATCCTGCATCAGCACGCGCGCCGGCCGGAAGGCCAATTCACGGTCGGACGTCTTGGTCTTGAGCCATTGCGCGATCGCCTGGATGTCCTCTTTGGTGACCGTGCGGCCATCCTCGTTGCGCAGCATGTTTTCGAGCAGGACCTTGAGCGAGAAAGGCAGCCGTGAAATCCCCTTCAGACCGTTCTTCTCCGCCACCGGGAGGCTGTAATAGGCGTAGGTCTTGGAGCCTACCTTCAGCGACCGTAAGCATTTGAAGCTGTCGAGCGAAGTCATGACTATTTTCCCATCCTGCCGGCCCGCCCGCCGGCACAAATCGCAGGCAATCTAAATACCGGAACAGGCGCCAACGGACCGTTGGTGGCCGGACGCGGGAGGCGTCGCTAACACGCCGTTGTCCGCGCTTCGGCTTATAGGTCTTATCAAGACTTGTGCCAGATCGGCAAGAAATGGTCGATAACATGCCATTAGCGCCTCGGTCTCTTGCGATAGACCAGCGCCGGAAGCATTTTTCACCCTTTGTGCGGGTCCTCGTTGATGCGGCTTTCCGCCTCTAATCTTGGCTGCCGGCGCGGTGGACGCGACGTTTTCGCCGGCGTCAGCTTTGCCATCGGGTCCGGCGAGAGCATGACGATTCGCGGCCGCAACGGCGCGGGAAAGTCATCGCTTCTGCGCCTGATCGTCGGGCTCGTGCGCGCTGCCGCGGGCCGCCTTGCCTTGGAAGGCGGCGACCCGGAATTGACCGTCGGCGAACAAGCCCATTATCTCGGTCACCAGGACGCGTTGAAGCCCTCGCTTTCGGTCGGCGAAAACCTGCGATTCTGGTCGGCTTTTTTTGGCGCAGCCTCGGCCGAGATCGGAGAGCCGCTCGCCGCCGTGGGGCTCGACACCCTCATCGACCTGCCTGCCGCCTATCTTTCCGCCGGGCAGCGGCGCCGCCTCTCGATCGCGCGACTCCTCGCCGTCAAACGCCCAATCTGGCTGCTCGACGAGCCCACCAGCACGCTCGACGCGGCGGCTCAGGCGCGGCTCGGCGAAATCATGCGGACGCATCTGGCAACCGGAGGGCTGATCCTCGCCGCGACGCACGGCATGCCTGGGCTCGACGGCGCACAGGAGCTTCAGCTTGATCAAGCTTCCTCACCCCAGGCCGTGGGGGAAGAGCAGCCATGACCCCGCTCGGGGCGATCCTCGTCCGCGACATGCGCATCGCTATCCGGGTCGGCGGCGGTGCGCTGATGGGCGTGCTGTTCTTTCTGGTCGTGGTCACGCTTGTCCCCTTCGCGCTCGGACCGGATCTTGCGCTCTTAAAGAGGATCGGACCGGCGATCCTCTGGCTGGCGGCACTGCTCGCAAGCTTGCTGGCGCTCGACCGGCTGTTTGCGGCCGATCACGAGGACGGCTCGCTCGACCTCATCCTGATGGGCCGCACGCCGCTTGAGATCGTGGTCGCGGTCAAAGGAATTGCGCATTGGCTCACGACCGGCCTGCCGCTGATCGTTGCCGCGCCGTTCATCGGGCTCTTTCTTAATCTTGATGCGAAGGCCGCGGCCGCTCTGATGCTGACGCTCCTGGTCGGCACGCCGGCGCTGACCTTCATCGGCCTGATCGGCGCCGCCATAGCGGTGACGCTGCGTCGCGGCGGACTGCTGCTTGCGGTGCTGGTATTGCCGCTGACCGTCCCGGTGCTGATTTTTGGCGTCGCCGCGGCCAACGCGGCCGTGGTCGGGCCGGTTCCGTTTGGAACGCCGTTCACGATCCTTTGCGCGCTAACGCTGGCGAGTCTGGTGGTGGGACCATTCGCCGCCGCGGCCGCGTTGCGGCAGGAAATGGAATAGTCATCTTACTGATGTGAAATTGAAACGCGCATGGAGGGGCCGGCATTGTGCCGGCACAGCCAAGTGGACTAGGTAAAGCCCGGATTGAGGAAGCTGCCGATGGCCATCGCCGATCTCGCCAACCCGTCGCGTTTTCTGCGATTTGCCAAGCGCACGATCCCGTGGCTCGGAGGCCTGGCGGTGGTCGTCTTTGCGTTCGGGATCAATCAGGCGCTGGTAGCTCCGGACGACTATCAGCAGGGCGCCACCGTCAAGATCATGTTTCTTCATGTCCCCGGCGCGTGGCTCGGCATGCTCGGCTGGGCCGTGATGACCATAGCCGCACTCGGCACGCTGGTCTGGCGCCACCCGCTCGCCGACGTCACCGCCAAAGCGGCGGCGCCGATCGGCGCCGCTTTCACGCTCATGTGCCTCGTCACCGGCTCGCTGTGGGGACGGCCGATGTGGGGCACCTATTGGGTGTGGGATGCGCGGCTCACGTCGGTGCTGCTGCTCTTTTTGCTCTATCTCGGCGTCATCGCGCTGTGGCGCACGGTCGATGATCCCTCGCGCGCCGCGCGCGCCACGGCGATCCTTACACTGGTCGGCGCTATCGACCTGCCGATCATCAAATTCTCGGTCGATTGGTGGAACACGTTGCACCAGCCCGCCTCGGTGTTTCGCCTCGGCGCCCCGGCGATCGATCCTTCGATCCTTATTCCTCTCTTCATTATGACGGCGGCGTTCACGCTCGCATTCGCCACCCTGTTGCTGGCTTCCATGCGCAACGAAATCTTGCGCCGCCGCGTGCGGACATTGCGGCTGATGCAGGCGAGCGCCGTGGCCTGACGATGCAAGCGGCCAACCATATGGGCTTCATCGTGGCTGCCTACGGCACCGCCATCGCGGTTGTCGGCGGGTTGACCGCGTGGGTGATGCTCGACTACCGCACGCAGCTTCGCAATCTCGCCGATCTTGAGAAACGAGGCGTCATCCGCCGCTCGGCGCCGCCGCATCCGCAGCCGGCCCGGGAACCGACGAAGGAAGAAGCGTGACCGCGGCCGACGGGGAGCGCGTCAACGTCCTGCGGCGCCGCCTCATCGTGCTGGTGCCGCTCGTGGTCTTTCTCGGACTTGTTGGCCTGTTCCTGATCCGGCTCTTTTCCGGCGATCCCTCGCGCATTCCCTCCGCGCTCATCGGCCAGCCGGCACCGCAAATAAACTTCCCGCCCGTCGCCGGTCTCGAGCGCAATGGCGAGCCCGTGCCCGGCATCGATTCGGCAAGCTTCAAAGGCAACGTCACACTTGTGAATGTCTGGGCGTCGTGGTGCGTGCCGTGCCACGACGAGGCGCCACTGTTGGTGCAGCTTGCGCAGGACGGCCGCCTGCGTATCGTCGGCATCAACTACAAGGACGAGCCTGACAACGCCCGCCGCTTCCTCGGCCGCTACGGCGATCCCTTCGCCGCGGCTGGCGCCGATCCGAACGGCCGCGGCGCGATCGAATGGGGCGTCTATGGCGTGCCCGAGACGTTTGTCGTCGGCCGCGACGGCCGCATCGCCTACAAGCTGGTCGGGCCGATCACCCCTGACGTGCTTGCGAACGTGCTCAAGCCGGAGATCGAAAAGGCGATCGCGGCGGGGTCATAGTCGTTTATTCCTTCACCACCTCTTCGGCGGCGTATTTCTTCAGCAGCGGATATTGCAGCCCGCCGAACAGGAACGTCAGCGGCAGGACGCCAAACACCTTGAAGTCCACCCAGACGTTGGTCGAGGTGTTGCGCCAGACGATCTCGTTAAGCACAGCAAGCGCGAGAAAGAACAGCGCCCAGCGCAGCGTCAGCTTGCGCCATCCCTCGTCGGTGAGATGAAACAAGGAATCAAACACCACGCCGAGGAACGACTTTCCGAAATAGAGCCCGCCAAGGAGAACCGAGCCGAACAGCGCGTACAGGATCGTCGGCTTGATCTTGATGAAGATGTCGTTGTGCAGAAACAGCGTCAGGCCGCCGAACACCAGGACGATGATCGCGGTGACCACCGGCATGATCGGCAGCGCCCGCGTCAGCACGTAAGAAGCCGCCAGCGCCGCGAGCACGGCGACCATGAACGTCGCCGTAGCGGTAAAAATGCCGTAACGGGAATTGGCGAAGAAGAACAGCACCAGCGGTCCAAGGTCGAACGCGAGCTTGAGGAACGGGTTGAGCTGCGGCTTTTTTGTTTCGGACATGGTGCGCGCCTTAATCAGGAGTCGATGCCGGCGATTGCGCGCGCGAAGTCGCGCGCCGAAAACGGCGCGAGATCGTCCACGCTTTCGCCGACGCCGATGAAATGAACGGGAACCTCGAATTTCGCCGCGATGGCGACGAGGATACCGCCGCGGGCGGTGCCGTCGAGCTTGGTCATGACGAGGCCGGTGACGCCGACGGCCTTGCTGAAAATCTCGACCTGGGAGAGCGCGTTCTGCCCGACGGTAGCGTCGAGCACAAGCAGCACGGCGTGCGGCGTGGCGGGGTCGACCTTCTTCATCACGCGCACGACCTTTTGCAGCTCTTCCATCAATTCGGTGCGGTTTTGCAGACGGCCCGCCGTGTCGACGAGCAGCACGTCGACGCCACGATCCTTCGCCGCGCGCACGGCATCGAACACGAGGCCTGCCGCGTCCGCGCCCGCTTCGCGCGCGATTACCGGCGCGCCGGCGCGCTCGCCCCAGATTTTCAATTGATCGATGGCGGCCGCACGAAACGTGTCGCCTGCCGCCAGCATCACGGTGCGGCCTTCGGCGCGGAACTTTGCCGCGAGCTTGCCGATGGTCGTTGTCTTGCCGGAGCCGTTGACCCCGGCGATGAGGATGACGAACGGCCTTTTTGCCGCGTCGATGATGAGCGGCCGCGCGACGCCGGCGAGAGCTTTTTCGATTTCGGCCGCCACTACGTCCTTGACCTCGTCGGCCGAGATACCCGCTTCATAGCGGCTCGCGCGCAGCGCGGCGGCGATGCGGCTCGCGGTGGCGAGACCCAGATCGGCGCGGATCAGCACATCCTCGATTTCCGCGATCATCGCGGCATCGAGCTTGCGCTTGGAAACGAGATCGGAGATGGCGCCGCCAACCGCCGACGATGTACGCTTCAGCCCGCCGGTCAGGCGCTGCCACCAATTGCCCTTCATGCTGTCGTTCATTTCGGCGACGCTGTTGCTGCTGCGGCGCCCGTGATAGCGGTTTCGGTGAGGTAGGCAACCATGACCCCCGAAGAGATGGTGTCGCGGCTCCTTTATCGCGATGGGCTCATGCTGGTGCTCGACAAACCGGCGGGCTACGCCGTGCATCGCGGCCCCAAAGGCGGCGAAAGCCTGGAAGACCATTTCGATGCCTTGCGCTTCGGATTGCCGCGCGCGCCGGCGCTGGCGCATCGGCTCGACCGCGACACCTCCGGATGCCTGGTGCTCGGCCGCCATCGCAAGGCGCTCGCGCAACTTGGTCGTTTGTTCAAATCCGGCGCGATCGGCAAGACCTATTGGGCGGTGGTCGAAGGCGCCCCGGAGACCGATGAGGGCATCATCGAGCTTCCGCTTGGCCGCCTCGACGAGACGCGCGGCTGGTGGATGAAGCACGATCCAAAAGGCCAGCCGGCGGTGACCCGGTGGCAGGTGATGGGCCGAGGTGGGAAACTGTGCTGGCTCGCGCTGGAGCCCGTCACGGGCCGAACGCATCAGCTTCGCGTTCATTGCGCGGAAATGGGCTGGCCAATCCTGGGCGATACGATCTACGACGCCGCGCCGCGCAGCGGCGGCCCGATGCTGCATCTCCAGGCCCACGAGATCGTCGTGCCGCTTTCCAAGAACCGCGCGCCGATCGAGGTCCGCGCGCCGGTGCCGCTCCACATGCGTGACGCCCTGGTTGCTTGCGGATGGAAACCTGAGAGCGAAACACAGGCGGCAGAATGACGGCGCGATCACGCCGCCAGCAATTGTTTGCCGTCGTGCGCGGCGATCTTTAGTTCCAGGATCACGCCGGGGCCGGCGGGGGTCGCGACCTTAACCGGCGTGAATTGCTCGGTACGACCGCGTTCATTCGCCTCGGTCAACACGCGCCGCGTCTTGCCGACCTCGCCATCGAGATGCATCCGCAAGGCAAGCGCGCCGCGTTCGCGTAACCGCCGCGCCCGCTCCTTCACCACATCGCCGTTGAGCTGCGGCATGCGCGCCGCCGGCGTGCCCGGCCGCGCCGAAAATGGAAAAACATGCAGATGCGTCAATCCGCATTCTTCGACCAAACCGAGCGAGTTGTTGAACATATCGTCCGTCTCGGTCGGGAAGCCCGCGATGATATCGGCGCCGAAGACCATATCCGGCCGCAATCGGCGCAACGAAGCGCAGAACGCGATGGCGTCCCGGCGCGAGTGCCGGCGTTTCATGCGCTTGAGGATAAGATCGTCGCCGGCCTGCAACGACAAATGCAGATGCGGCATGAGCCGCCCGTCCTGCGCGAACGCATCGATGAGGTCGCGGTCGGCTTCCACCGAGTCGATGGACGACAGCCGCAGCCGCTTGAGCTCCGGCACGTGTTTGAGGATTTGCTTGATCAGCGTGCCCAGCCTTGGCGTGCCGGGCAGGTCCGCACCGTAGCTTGTGACGTCGACTCCGGTGAGCACGACCTCGCAATAGCCGTTGGCGGCGAGGCGCTGCACGTCGGCGACGACGGCGCCCATCGGCACCGAGCGCGAATTACCGCGGCCGTAGGGAATGATGCAGAAGGTGCAGCGGTGATCGCAGCCGTTTTGCACCTGGACGAAGGCGCGCGTACGGTCGGCGAAACCCTCGATCAAATGCGCCGCGGTCTCCTTCACCGCCATGATGTCGTTGACGATCGCCTTCGGCGCATCGGCAAGGCCGAACTCGGCCCGCGTGCGCGCCCATGCCGCGCCGCTGAGCTTCTCCATGTTGCCAAGCACGCGATCGGCTTCAGCCATGGCGACAAAAGTGTGCGGTTCGGTCTGCGCCGCGCAGCCAGTGACGACGATCCTGGCCTGCGGCTGCTCGCGACGCAGCGCCCGGATGGTCTGCCGCGCCTGTCGCACCGCCTCCGCGGTGACCGCGCAGGTATTGACCACCACCGTGTCGCTCAAGCCGGCGCGTTCCGCCTCGCGGCGGATCACTTCCGACTCGGCGGCATTGAGCCGGCAGCCGAAGGTGACGACATCGACGCTCATCGCCTTACGCCGTCCCTGCGTCAGCCAACAATACGGCGTCGAAGCGCCCGGCGCGCTCGTATTCGACCGGCCCCGTCATCAAGACGTGATCGTCACCTTCGCACCATTCGATCGCCAGATCGCCGCCGGGCAACGTCACCGTCACCTTGCGGCCGGTGCGGGAAAGCCGCGCCGCCGCGACGGCAGCAGCACACGCCGCCGAACCGCAGGCCTTGGTAAGGCCGGCACCGCGCTCCCAGGTGCGCATCAGCACGCGATCGCGCGACGGCGTCGCGGCCAGCGTGATGTTGGCGCGCTCCGGAAACAGCGGATGGTGCTCGAGCAGCGGGCCAATCTGGCGCAGATCGTAGGCTTCCGGATTCTCGACCCAGAAGATCGCGTGCGGATTGCCCATGTTGACCGCGGACGGCGCGCGCAGGACGGGCTTGTCCGGCGGCCCGAACGCAAGGTCGATCGCGCGCGTATCGTGCATTTCACGCGCCAGCGGAATCTCGTCCCAGCGAAAGCGCGGCGCGCCCATGTCGACCGTGAACATCGCCTCACCCGCGCGCCAGCAAGAGACGAGGCCGGCGGATGTTTCGAAATTGAGCGTCGCCCTGCCCGTCTCGGCGCTGACGAGCGAGGCGACGCAGCGCATGCCGTTGCCGCAGGCGCCCGCTTCCGACCCGTCATTATTGTAAATGCGGATCGAAGCGTCGCTATCGCCGCGGCCCGGATAGAGCGCCATGAGCTGGTCATAAGGCTCCTGGCGCGCGGCGGCGCGCGCCTCATCCGCCACGATCGGACCCGGCGCATCCCGCAGATCGACGATCACGATCTCGTTGCCGAGACCATTCATCTTGACGAAATCCCGATTTGCCAGCGTGCTCATGATAAAGCCCAAATGTGCCGGACTTATATGAGGACTCGATCATGGTGCGCCAGTGTCCAAACCGGCGGCCCGGGGCGGCGGCTTTCAGCGGCTATGCTAAAATCAATCGCGTTGACGACGACAATCTACGGCGCTTGTCTCGAAACGCCGGTCCGCACATGGAGAATCTGATGTTCTTGCGCTTTGCCCTCTGCGTTGGCATGGTCGCAGCGGCAATTGCCCTCGCCGAGCCGGCGCCTTCTTGGGCGCAGACCCCGGTGCAAACGCCGCCGCCTTCCGCGGCCAAACCCGACGCGCCGCCTGCCGCCCCTGCGCCGGGCGCGACCGCCCAGCCGGGCGACCCGTTCGGCGAGGATGCGACGCTGACGGCAAGGCCGGTCGTGTACCTGAAGGGCACCGGCACCTGGGACAACGCCTTTGAAACGATCACCAACTCGTTCAAGGCACTCAAGGCCTATATCGGCAAGGAAGGCCTCAAGATCGACGGCCAGCCGATGACGATCTTCACGGCGACCGACGACACCGGCTTTCAGTTCCAGGCCACCATCCCCATCGCCGAGCCGCCGAAAAATCCGCCGCGCGGTGAAATTGGCGTCGGCACCTCACCGGAAGGTCATGCACTCAAATTCGTCCATCGCGGATCGTATGACGGATTGGACAATACCTACGAGGCAATCACGAACTATCTCGACGAGAGAAAGCTCGAAGCCAAGGACATGTTCATCGAGCAATACTTGACCGATCCCTTGACCACCAATGAGGACCATCTGGTCGTCAACGTTTACGTCCTGGTCAAATAACGCCGACTGACCGATCGTTCGTTCCCGCCGACGACAACAATCACAATTGCCACACTTCACCGGGCCGCAGCGTGCGGAACCGCGCGGCCGGAATCTCGGCAGCCTTCAAGGCGTCGGCAAGCGCGACGAGCGGCGCATCGATCGGCTCGTCGGTAAGCTGAAACGTGCCGTGGTGATGGCCCAGCGCAAGCTCGGCGCCGCAATCGATCAACGCCTGCACCGACTCGGCCGGATTCATGTGCTGGTCGCGCATGAACCAGCGCGGCTCGTAGGCCCCGATCGGAAGGATCGCGAGCCTGAACGGACCGTGCTGTTCGCGCGCGGCGCGGAAATGACGACCCTCGCCATAACCCGAGTCGGCGACAAAATAAATTCGTCCGCCCGGGGCTTCGATTACGAACGAGGCCCACAGCGACATGTTGCGGTCGGACAAGTTTCGCGCCGACCAATGGTGCGTGGGCACCAGCGTCGCCGCGATGCCGGCGCTGATATCCACCCGATCGTGCCAGTCGCGAGCTTCCGCCGCGATGACGGGATCGTGATTGCGCATGATGGCGTCATTGCCGAGCGGCGTGATGACGCGCGGGCGATGCGCAGCCGCAAGACGCGACAGCGTGGCGAGATCGAGATGGTCGTAGTGGCCGTGCGACACCAGCACGACATCGATCAGCGGCAAATCCGCAAAGGCGATGCCGGGGTCGTTGACGCGCTTTGGCCCGATGAAGCGAAAAGGCGACGCGCGCTTCGACCATACCGGGTCGAGCAGGATGTTAAGACCCGCGGTCTGGATCAGGAGACTGGCATGGCCGACACAGGAAATGCGCAAGGCCGCACCGTCGACGCGCGCCGGCGGATGGTCGGCGTAAGACGACGGCGCCCACGCCGGCCACTTCGCCTTTGTGCCGCGCCAGTAACGATCGACCAGCCAGCGCCGCAGGTCCGGCCGGCCCTTCGGCGGCGCGCCGTGAGGGTCGAAAAACCGCTCGCCGTCGAAATGATCGGAAACCGGGCCGTTGTAATAGCGCGACATTCGGGCCGTATTATACAGCGTGGCCGCCGTTGGCAGCCCGGCAATAATGCCGCGGTTGACGGGAGCCGGGTCTGCACCTATTTTCCGGCCGCTCTCGCAAGAGACTGAAAGTCCGTAACCGCCGACCAGCCCGCGAGGCTGGAGGCCCCGCCCGACAGCGCGATGCGCCCTCGGGCGTTTCAGCGTTTTCAACTCGCCTCTCCCGTTTGGAGTGGTGGAGGAAGGCCAGATGTTCGACAGTCTTTCCGAGCGTTTGAATGCAGTGCTCGACCGCCTGACGCGGCGCGGCGCGCTGTCGGAGGCGGATGTCGACGCGGCGTTGCAGGAAGTGCGGCGCGCGCTGATCGAAGCCGACGTCGCGCTCGACGTCGCCCGCGCCTTCACCGATGAGGTGAAGAAGCGTGCGGTCGGCGTTGAGGTCATCAAGTCGGTCACGCCCGGCCAGATGGTCGTCAAGATCGTGCACGATCAGCTGATCGAAACCCTTGGATCGAGCT
>Ga0302324_100016034_pt1 | contig 14967 bp, 13 predicted proteins | sample Palsa_T0_1_FD_201949 | JGI IMG/M metagenome (GOLD analysis project Ga0302324, IMG submission 201949) | Peat permafrost microbial communities from Stordalen Mire near Abisko, Sweden - Palsa_T0_1 | ecosystem: Environmental > Terrestrial > Soil > Palsa > Peat permafrost | place: Sweden: Abisko...
TTCCTCAATTCCATTGGCGTCTGCACGCATATGGCCCAAGGCATTGATAATCCAACGAATGTTGCCGCCTGCCTGAGCTACGCCGGCATCCGTAACCTCCGGGATGATGGGTCCACCAGGACTGCAACCATACAAGGGTGGATTTACGTCCATGACACATCCGGCGCCAGGGTCTGTCTCTTGCCGATAAATGGAAACATCGCCAGAAGCCTCTCCGTTTACGAATCGTTGGCGGCGGCGGGCGCGCTGCTGGCCGCCGAAGGTCCCAATGAGCCTAACAATTCTCCCGTCACTTACGGCGGCGCAACTTCATCGGGCACAAACTTCCTGCCGGTGGCCTGGTTCCAGAGAGATTTGTATCGCGCGGTGAAATCCGATCCCAAGCTGGCCGGCATTCCTGTCTTTGCTTCGAGTGAGGCCGGCGGAGCCGAGCCGAACAACTGCGGCCTTCAATTCCTGACCATTCCTGCCGGCGCCGGCGGGTTGATGCCGGATGGCACAGTCTATGCCGACTACGCCAACACCCATAACTACGTTTGTGATCATTTCTCAAGCGTGTGCGACAATAATTCTTGGGGCGCCGAGGATGCCGCGTTGAATGGCCGCTGGGACGGAATGTACGTTGAGTACGGCCATACTTGGTGGTCTCCTGGTTACAACGGTTATTCCGCGAGCCAGCTTCCGACGCTGCCGAGGGTTACCACGGAGACCGGCTGGCTGACCCAAGGAAGCAACTCGATTCCCGAAGATCAACAGGCTAAACTTTTTCTGAATCTCTATCTCGCTGCCTTCAAGCGGGGTTGGAGTTACACCTTCATTTACATGCTGCGCGATGATCCCGGCCAGGGTTATTGGGGCCTGTTCCGCACCAATTACACGGCCAAACACTCGGCGACCTACCTCCACAATCTGACCACGATTCTGGCTGACAAATCCTCCTCAACGCCGGGATCACTTAAATATTCTATTCCGGGCGAGCCGGCAACGGTGCATGATCTGCTCCTGCAAAAGAGTAATGGCGCGTTTGAATTGGCCGTCTGGGGTGAACAAGCGAGCGGCTCAAACAACATCACTGTGAGTCTTGGCGCAACCTTTGCGACCGTGCGTATTTACGACCCCGCAGTTGGAACATCCGCGACGCAAACCCTAAGCAAGGTGGCTATGGTTCCGCTGACCTTGAGCGATCATCCCTTAATCATCGAAATTTCAGTTGCCGGCAAAACCAGCTTTTCCGACCAATCGCCGTAAACGCGTTTGCATAGCCGCATCCCGTTCTGGCGCGCAAATCAGCATTTTAACAATTCCTAGATAGGGACGCCGCGCGCCGACTCTGCCGAAAGCTGATTTGCGCCCATGCTTCATTTGAAAACCGGTTCTGGCTTGACGAAACCCGTGACGAAGTTCACATTATCGCACTGGAAATTAAATTTTGGACGTGACAGCGCGATCATAAAGCAGTTTGTCAATTAAAACTTATGGAACCACAAACACTGGCCCAACCGACCGGCAACGAAAAAATCTGGAGCATGCTCAGTCATCTCTCCGCCTTGATCGGCGTTGGGATCATATTACCGCTGGTCGTCTATCTTGCGATGAGACATGAGTCGGAGTATCTGGCTCAAAATGCGAAGGAGGCGTTGAATTTTCACATTTCAATCTATATCTACGCGCTGTGCTGCATACCGCTGGTGTTCATCATGATCGGAGTTCCGATGTTAATCCTGCTTGGCCTCGGCTCATTGATTCTGGCCATCGTGGCGATGGTTAAAGCTTCCGATGGCGGATGCTATCATTATCCGCTGAATTTGCGGTTAGTTAGGTAAGGGCCAACTCTTCGATGGCCAGCTAACTGATGGCATTGTAGGGGCTGTTATCATTGCTGGTTTCACTGATGGGCAGCGTCTGGAAAATGTTCAGACAGTGGCGCGCGCACCAGTCAATCGCATGGCGGACGTCCTCGGTGTCGCCCATCCCGAGATCGTTCTCCATGCGAATAGCAACGACCGGTTCGAGAATGCCAACCAACAAGGTCTCCGGTTACTTCGCGGCAGCCGTGCTTACGGTTTCGACGCGGTTTCCGCGCGTGGCAGAGGCTCAGGAGCATCGGCCACTTGCCAGGCCATCACCGCCATGGCAGCGGCGCAGGCGCTGAGTTCGCGCGGGTTCAATTTGTCAATCGTGTCTCCGTCGGAATGGTGATACCAGAAATACTTGGTTTCGTCGTCCAACAGCCCCAGCGTCGGAACATTGTCATGCGCCAAAACGCCGACGTCGGTGTCGCTGCCCTTATCGAGAATTTTTGCCGCTTCGAGGCGGCCCAGCGGTTGGGCCAGCGCCTGGACTATCTTGCGGGCCGCGTCGCTGCCCACAAACGAAAAACCTTCCGGCTTGAAAGTGCCGCGGTCGGACTCCATGGCGACGACGTGCCGTGTCAACTCGCCTTGGTGAAGCCGCTGGTAACCGTGCGCGCCGGCCGCCCCGTTCTCCTCGTTGGTCCAGAGCACAACGCGCACTGTGCGGCGCGGGCGCAATCCCAGCGCTTGCATGAGGCGGACGGCTTCCCAGGCCGATATCGCGCCGCCGCCGTCATCCATCGCACCTTGTCCCACATCCCACGAATCAAAATGTCCGCTGACGAGGACGATTTCCTCCGGCCTTTCGCGCCCGATGATTTCGGCCACGATGTTGCTGGAAGGCGCGTCGGGCAGTTGTGCCGCGCCCATCACGAGGCGGACGACAATTTTTTGTCCGCGATCCTGCATGCGTTGCATCATTTCCGCGTCCTCGACGGTAATGGCCGCGTGCGGAATTTTGCGCACCTCGTTGCTGTAGGACATGGCGCCGGTATGCGGCGACTGCATGGAAAACGGCGTGACCGAGCGAATCAGACTGGCTACCGCCCCCGCCTTTGCCGCCTCAATTGCGCCACGGGTGCGAATGATGACGGTTTCGCCGTAAGACGTGTAAGGAAGGTTGAACAGGACGATTTTGCGCGTCGCCTCCCTCGCCCGCCCGGCCAGATCGGCAAAACTTTTGACAACCAATACCTCGGCGGTGATGCCATCGGGCGGCGTGGCGATGCTTCCGCCCAAGCCCAGCATCGGCAACCGGCGCGCGCGCGGTTCCAACAATTCAGCGGACTCGACTCCTCGCACCCAATGCGGCACCATGACCTCTTCGCCGTGGACATTTTCCAACCCATCATTCTTCATCTGCGCCAAAACCCAATCAATGGCCGCCTCAAGGTTGGTGCTGCCGCTGAAGCGCGGCCCAAAGGTGTCGCACAATCGGGCCAGCCGTTGGTAGGCGAAATCGGAGTTTGTCTCGGCGTCCATCAGTTTGCCAGGCACATTGTCCGCGCCCGCGCCCGCGCACACAAGAATGGCCGCGAGAACGATGAAAACATTTTGGCAACGGCGAAAACGGCCGGATTGAATACTTCGCATGGGATACTTTGGCGCCATGGCCCTCGAATTTTCAACTTAAATGACCATTGCCAATTCTCCACTGCCAATTTTCAATGGGCGTCCATGAAGGAACGCCTTGTCCTTGGCATCATGTCGGGCACCAGCCTCGACGGCGTTGATTACGCGCTATGCCGTGTCGGCGATGGCGGCATCGTCTTGCGTGCGCTCTGGTCGGCCCGGTTCTCGGCGGACTTGCGGGAAACGCTGCACGCCGCGGCGCGGGGCGAATTGAGAAGCCACGAATTGGCGCAAGCGCACCACGACCTGGGACGGTTCTACGCCCGCCACGCTGTTCCGCCAAGACCACTGCGCCGCGAAACTCCCACACTGGCCGGCCTGCATGGCCAAACCGTCTTCCACAATCCCGCCAGCCGCCAGCCGGCCACCCTGCAACTCGGCGAGCCGGCCTACTTGGTCGAGCGCCTGCGCGTGCCGGTCATCAGCAATTTTCGCGCGGCCGACATGGCCGCCGGCGGACAAGGCGCGCCTCTGGCCACTGTCTTTCACCAATGTGTTTTCGCCCGGCGCGGCCTGCACGTCTGCGTCAATAATCTGGGCGGCATCAGCAACGTCACTTCGCTTGACTGGCGCCAAGGCGAGCGCCCCGCCATACTAGCCTTCGACACCGGTCCGGCCAACGTGCTGATAGACCTCGCCATGCGCGCTTTGTCACATGGCAAACTGGCGATGGACAGAAATGGCTCGTGCGCTGCGCGCGGCACACCATGCGAACCGCTGTTGCGCCGCTGGCTTGACCACGATTACTTCCGGCGAAAGCCACCCAAGAGCACCGGGCGCGAATTGTTCGGCGAGCCGTTCTTCAAGACGGCGAGGCGCGACATGCGCCGCCTCTTCCCGAACGACAAAGTGGCCACCTTGACAGAATTTACCGCCCGATCGCTGGCGTTGAATTACCGGCTTCACCTCCCGACGCCACCGTCGCGCCTCGTTCTCGCGGGTGGCGGCGCGGCCAATCCCGTATTGGTTGAGGCAATTGCAAAGCAATTTGCCGCTGGCGAAGTTGAAGTCCTCACCAGCGACGCCCTCGGCTGGCCGGTGCGAGCGATCGAGCCGGCGGCATTTGCTTTATTGGCGCACCTGCGCATGGCGGGCAAACCCGGCAACCTGCCGCAGACGACCGGAGCGCGCCGGAGCGCAATATTGGGAGCGGAAAACCGGTATTGAAAAGATATTGAAAAACGGTTCCGGCTTGGGGATAATGGTCAGGAATGGGTCGGGGCGTAGCGTAGCTTGGTAGCGCGTCTGAATGGGGTTCAGAAGGTCGTGAGTTCAAATCTCACCGCCCCGACCATTTTTTGCTCTGGAAGGGCGGGTCGAATAGTAGTAGGGTCCATTCCCTAGAAGCGAAAATATCCACCATCAACAGCCCATTGAATTCTCGAGGCAGACCTTCTGGTAAATGTAGGCGAGCGGCTTCATCCTCCGTGAACGCTGTTGGTCGTTGAAATCCACGCTGAGCAGTCCAAATTTCTTGGAGTAACCGAACTGCCACTCGAAGTTGTCCAGCAGCGACCAGTAATAGAAGCCCCGCACATCGATGCCTCCGTCAATCGCACGATGCAACGCGACCAGGTTTTCTTTCAAATCACGTTCGCGAAAGGCCTCGTCCGCCGAAGAGGAGCCATGCTCGGTGATGTAAATCGGGAGATGGCACCGCCGATACATTTCCCTCAGGGCAGATTCCAGTCCCTGCGGATAGCGCTCCAGCATGTCGTCGCACTCAACACCCATTCGCGTCAACTCCTCGAATGAGAAACCGAACGTCGGCACCAGTGGCATTAGATTCTTGAAACGAATTCGCCCATAGTAATTGACACCCAGATATGTGGAAGCTGCTTTCCGTTTCCCGCCCAGAAAACGGTTCATCACCAGACTGTTTAATTGCGCATGGATGAAGGCCGCCATCAGCGCATCCCACGGCGACGCCTTTCGGTAGGGCTGGAAATACGTCCAATTCTTGGAAAAGCCGACCTCGACGTTTCCAAGGCTGCTGCCAGCCTCGCGGATGATGCGGCACACGCGTTCGTGGGCTGCGGCCATGTGGCAAATGACATTGCGGTACGAATGCAAACGGCCTTTGTTCAGTGGCGGAAATTCACCGATTAAATACCCGCAAGAGGCATAGGTGTCAGGTTCATTAAACGTGTTCCAAATGCGGACTCGATCACGCAGGGAGGCCACCAGCTTGGTTACATAATCGACAAACGCGGGAATTGTAGCGGCATTGGTCCAGCCGCCGATGGCGTTGATCCAGGTCGGATTCGAAAAGTGGTGGAGCACGACCATCGGGACAATCCCCGCTGCCTTGAGCTGGTCCAACTGATCCACGTAGCGCGCAAGTTCGGCCTGATTGAGCGGTCCTTGTGCTTTGGATTGCAGGCGCGACCACTCAATGCCCATCCGGTAGGTATTGACTCCAAGTTGACGCATCCATTGGATGTCCTCAGCGTATTGGTGATAGCTGTTGCACGCGATGCTGCACGTATTTCCGTCACGGGCCACGAAATCAGTCCACTCGTTGTCAACGTGACCTTCTGTTTGGGTGGAGGAGGTCGCGGTTCCCCACAAGAACGCGCCGGGGAATTTCAGCAACTTCCCGTTCTGTGCCGGCCGCGGCACGACGCGTTTGCCATTCGTCTGCAATGGGATGGAATCCATCAGTGGAAAGCAGCCAGTGCTTGCCGTCGGCATATTCTCTCAAGAGATCGCCAGATTCAAGCACTTAAATGAAAAGCGCTGGCAGACCGAGTTGACTCAAATTAGATGTTACCGGGACGGGAGGTGGACGAGGGGTCTGCCAATACGTTGACTCATATTCGTGGTTACCGAAGCCCCGAATATGAGTTTATCTGCCAAACGCGAGACCCTGGTCCGCATCCACGGCCGCTATCAGCGCGCCGGTCGGCCGCACAAGACGCGCATTCTCGATGAGTTTTGCGCCACCTGCGGTTATCATCGCAAAGCCGCCTTGCGGCTCTTGAACCGGGCGCTGCCCACCGGCCCGCCCAAGCGCTCCGGGCCTAAAATCATCTACGATCCCATCGAGGTGCTGCCCGTGCTCAAGGCCCTATGGCTGGCCAGCGACCAGTTGTGCAGCAAACTGCTCAACGCGGCGCTGCCCGAATGGTTGGAACATCACGAGCGGCGCTCCGCGCCGCTGCCGGAGGCTTTTAAGAAAAAACTTCTGCGCCTCAGTCCCGCGCAGATCGACCGGCTTCTGCGGCCGGCCCGCGTGCAGCATCCCAAAAAGGGGCTCTCGGCCACGCGTCCGGGCACGCTCCTGCGCCAGGCTGTGCCGACTCGCTCCGGCCCGCCGGACACGGCCCGGCTCGATTCGGTGGAGGCCGACACCGTCGCCCATTGCGACGACTCCACCCAGGGCGATTACGTCCACTCCCTGACCTTCACCGAGCTTTTTAGCGGCTGGACCGAGAACCGCGCTGTCTGGAACAAGAGCGCCGAGGCCGTGCTGGCGCAGTTGCGGCAACTGGAACAAGCCGTGCCTTACACCATGAAGGATTTCCACACCGACAACGGCAGCGAATTTCTCAACTGGGCCTTGCACCGGCATTTGACAGGGCGAACCGTGCGCCTGCCCTGGACGCGCAGCCGGGCCTATCGCAAGAACGACAACGCCCACTGCGAGCAAAAAAACTGGACGCACGTGCGGCAACTCTTCGGGCACGACCGTTTTGAGCACCCGCAACTGGTGGCGCTGATGAACGACTTGTATGCCAACGAATGGAGCCAGTTGACCAACCACTTCAAACCGACTTTCAAGCTGCTCCGACGCCAGAAGAAGGACGGCAAGACCAAGCGCATCTACGAGAAGAACCCGCAAACGCCCTATCAGCGAATACTCGCCAGCCAAGAAACCTCCGAGGCGACCAAAGCCCAATTGCGCGCCCAACACGCGGGCCTGGATCCGTTCGCCTTGAAGAAAAACATTGAGATCAAACTCAAAACGTTCTTCACTGCCCTCGGTAATCTCAATCTTGAGGCAACGAAGCTCTGTTGAGTTCCGCCTACGGTAACATTTTGCCGTGAGTCAACACGCAGACTCGGCTTGCTTTTCTTGGACAGCCTGCTCGAGTGTTTCCAGAAAGATCGGCTCGGCACGGTTCAACCAAGCGTGAAATTTTGCAGTGTCTAACCGGTCTGGCAACTCAGCCAGACGGTCCAAATTAAAACCCTTGTCGGCAACGCCCAGTCCGATTTTCACAGCGTCGATGGCATTGATTTGCTGCTCGACGTGGTTTTCGACTGGGACGAGGAACAAAGGCTTGCCGAGATAGGCTGCTTCTGCCAGAGATTCGAAACCAGCGGTGCAGGCCACGAATTTGCACTCCGCCATCATGCGGAGGAATTTTTCACCGTCGAGGCGGTGAAACGTGAGCGTGTCATCTTGGCGGAATTCCGGCGGCGCAGCCGGTTTGTCGTAGAAACAATGCAGCACGGTCTGCGGATGTTTTTGGTGCCATTCCAGGATTTGATCGGCGTAGCCATAGTTCAAGAGATAGACCAGAACGAAATCCCCGTTTGGATCGGGCCGCAGCGCGAAAAGTTGCCGTCGTAATAACGGTGGACAAACCGTCAGCTTTTTTCCGGGCAAATCCGAGGCCTCATAAAGGGACAACGCCAGACGGGTCGAGGCGGCGCCGACGATTTGGACGAGCCACTTCATGCCGAGCTGCTGAAGACGCAATCCGGGAGCGCGCACGTAATCGGGATGTCCATACATGAATTGATGCGCGACCGCGACCACCGGTGGCCGGCGACGGCACGTCAACGCGTAAATACCCGTGATAGCCTCGAAAAAATTGATGATCACATCCGGCTGGTGTTCGCGCACAATGTCCCGGAGCGCACGCACGCTCCGACAATAAGTGGGCATCTTCCGCACGATGCTGGCCGCCGTCGCTGGCAGGTTGACCGTTCGGTTGTGTTTATAAGAAAACTCGAGTGTCCGAATCGTCATAATCGTCATCCCCATAGCCGCCACAAAATAGGGGGGCACCGTCCGATTTGATCCCACGCCCAGGACCACGCAGACGAGTTGATGACCCGCTTTTTCGACCAACTCTTTCACGGCTATCGCCTGGGTCATGTGACCTCGCCCCTCTCCTAGAATGGTGAACATGATTCTCACGGAAGTGCCATAACGAGTCTCCAAACGAGAACCTTGCCAAAATCGAACCCCCTTCTCTGATTTGCCAATGGTTTTCTCACATGAGTTATTGACCGGCACTGGCGTCGCGCTGCGCGAGGGCCGGCCAATAATTTGGGTGATGATTTCTAACGCCCCAAAAGTACATGACGCAGTTTCTCACCCCAAACCCAGTTGGCAAACATAAAAGCGTTAAGACTGGCAATGACGCCCCAATAAAGCCGCCTTTTAGCCTTGGCTGAAATTGTTTGGCAGCCAAACGCCTTGCTCCAACGTCCCGGCAGGTTCTTGCAATACTTTGGATCATCAGTCGCGAAATTATTTAGGATTGCGCTGGCGCGCAAAACGCCCACCTGCACAACCACTCCAATAATGGTTGAAATGCAAACGCTTCTAAAATAATGAGAGGCGGCGACCCTCCCCAAAAAATATTGCCCGAAATTCCAGGCGGCAACACCGGCGACCATCACGGGCCACTCCACCGCGCGGCGTTTCCAATCCGGCGTGTCAGGCGTTATGTTGAAGAGCTTCAACCATTCCGCATGCCCTGAGACCGTCGCATCACCGGCGCCGGCGAGATCCACCGCCGTCGCGATTAGCCGCGTCCGAATGACTTCCGGCAGAGTCATTCTTCCATTAATCCAAATCTGGTCAATAACAGAGATGGCCCCCCCAATGGAGGCGGAATTAAAATTGTTCCTTAAAAACTCTCTGCTCCCAAAGTGCTTCCCATAATTCCGAAAGCCACGCATCAGCCATTGCCTGGCTTTCATTACTCTTGACATAGACACTTCCAAGCCAAGGGTGCGCAAATCGCATCAATCACGACGGCGAACGCGAACATTTTAGCATAGGCCTCGAATCTAAGGCTCTTTGTAAGCGGCGCAAGTTTTTTTGGATGATTTTGCCCTGGTCCGGGAGTTCAATCGCGCGCGGCAATTCCCCTGGCGCCTCTGGGTCAGGAAAGCGATAACTTTTTCTATGGCATCGCTGCGTCAGGTGGCCGAGCCGAGGCGGGCGCCGTCTTCCACTTCAACTTGCCCGTCTGGCATGTCTGGATGCGTACCGTGCATTTCCAGCCGAATGCAAAAGGTCAGCGACGGAAGCCAGCCGCCAACGACATTCGTAGTTCCCTTTACCTGTGAGCGATACGGCTGGCTTCTGTTCGAGGAAACAATTCTCTCAAATAATCCATTTGCGTTCCAGCCAGGCTGTGTTAAGTTTTCCACCCTTTTGGGACGGCTTCGTCCGAAAGGAAACGGCCTCAAATCCGCTCCCGTGTGGGGGTGGGCGGCCATAATAACACTAAATTCAATCCCGTGTTCCGCGGGATGGTCCGTCTCCGCCTTGCGGCCCGGACTCCTAACAAAAGGAAAACTGTGATCAGTATTGGCATCAAGGAATTGTTGGATGCTGGCGTCCATTTCGGACACCAGACCCGGCGTTGGAATCCCAAGATGAAACCTTTCATCTTCGACGCGCGCAACGGGATTCATATCATTGACCTGAGCAAGTCCCTCACCCAATTGGAGACCGCTTGCGACTTCCTCCACGGCGTCGTCAGCCGGGGCGGCAATGTGCTCTTTGTCGGCACCAAAAAGCAGGCGCAGGAGGCGGTCAAGGAATCGGCCAAAGCCTGCGGCCAGCTTTATGTCACCGAACGTTGGCTGGGCGGCACGCTCACCAATTTCAACACCATCAAACGCTCCATCGCCCGCCTCAAGCAAATCGAACGTTGGGAGACCGATGGCAGCATCAACCAATACGGCAAACAGGAGCAATCCATGTATCGCCGCGAGGCGGCCCGGCTTTTCAAAAATCTCGATGGCATCCGCACGATGGAGAAATATCCGGCCGCCATGTTCATCGTCGATATCAAGCGCGAGCACAATGCGGTGGCGGAAGGTCGTCGCTTGAACGTCCCCATTGTCGCTCTCGTGGATACGAATTGCGACCCCGAATTGGTGAATTATCCCATCGCCGGCAACGACGACGCAATCCGTTCAGTGCGGCTGATCTTGCAGACAGTGGTGCAGATAGTCACGCAGGCCCGTGCCGAGTACGAGGCCAAGTACGGCCGCCGCAAAGCGCAACAGACCGAGGAAACCGCGCCGCCCGCGCCCGCGCCCACTGAGGCCGCGGCCGCGGCGCCCGTTGCCGCCGCTCCCGCTCCCGAACCGGCGCCGGCCCTGGCCCTCGCGGCTGTCGCAACCTAAACCTTTAAAGAGTTTATTTGACATTTATGGCTGATTTTACCGCCGCCGACGTTGGCAAGCTGCGCGAATTGACGGGCGCAGGTCTGATGGATTGCAAGAAAGCCCTCGTCGAGGCCAAGGGCAGCATTCCCGCCGCCGTGGATCTTTTGCGCTTGCGGGGCATCGCCCACGCCACCAAGAAGGCGATACGCGAGACCAAGGAAGGCGTGATCGCGCAGTGCATCCAGCCCGGCGCCAAAACAGGCGTCCTGGCCGAGATCAATTGCGAGACCGATTTCGTCGCGCGCAATGAAACCTTCCGCGCATTTTACGACGACGTTACGCGCAGGCTGGCTTCCGGCGCGACGCTGGAATCGCTGGAACCGGACCGCGTCGCCGCCGTGGCGAAGATCGGGGAGAATATTCAAATTCCGCGCTTTGTGCGTTACGAAGTTGCCGGCAACGGAATCGTGGCGGCCTACATTCACACGGGCGCCAAGGTGGGCGTGCTGGTGGAAGTGGGCGCCGGCAAGGAGCCGACGGTGGCGACGGAGGAATTCAAGCAATTGGTCAGGGACATCACGTTGCAGATCGCGGCCGGCAACCCGGCGGTAATTTCGCGCGAGCACGTCCCCGCCGCGACGGTGGCGAAGGAGAAGGAAATCGCCGCCGAGCAAGTCAAGAACAAGCCGCCCCAAGCCATCGCCAAAATTGTCGAAGGCAAGCTGGAGAAGTTTTACCAGGGCATCTGCCTGTTGGACCAGGGATTTGTCAAGCGCAACTCTGAAGTCTCGATCAAGGAACATTTGGGCGGCATCGCCAAGCAGCTTGGAGACGAGATCGTCATCCGCCGCTTTGCAAGATTCCAAGTCGGCGAAAGCCCCGTGGCTTAATGTTCAAAGCGCCAGGCGGGCGAACTCCATGCGCGACGAATCCGCAGACTCGGAAAATTCGCCGCACGATCCATCGATAACGCCAGAATTGTTTCTCCGATGGCGGGCTCCCCGTTTTGGTCGCACCAATCCGGAACGGATGGATAACCCAGTCTGGGAGTGGCTCATTCGATCCAAGCTCAACGCCTATTCTGCGAACGAATTGCATCAAGGACCCTCTTCTTTGGACGCGGGTCCAACATGGTGTTTTGACCGTTTCGGTCAAAGCTCGACGATGCTACCTGATGGCCGCGAGTTACTGATCGCCGGTGAACATGAGGATTCCTACGATGCCGATTTTTACATTTATAACGACGTGGTCATTCGTCATCTGGACGGCAAGTTGGAGATATTCGGCTATCCTTCCGAAATCTTTCCACCCACGGATTTTCACACTGCAAACCTTGTTGGCAATCAAATCATTCTTGTAGGTTCCCTCGGTCATCCAAAGCAGCGGAGACTCGAAACAACACCAATCACGGTCCTTAATATCGCGACGCTTGCAATATCCTCGCCACAAACCTCTGGTGTTCCGCCAGGTTGGATTCATCGACACGAAGCTACTTTGGAAGAAGGCGGTGCTTCGCTGCTAATTCACGGCGGGAAATTGTGCAAAGCTGGCGGGACGCTTTCGCCGGTCGAGAATATCGACGATTGGAGACTGCATCTACTTGAGTGGCGATGGGAGCGCCTCACCGAACGGCAATGGCAAAGGTGGGAATTTATTCGACGCGATGGCAAACATAATCACATTTGGGAATTAGAGCAGGCGAGATGGAATCGTGATGTCGCGCTAACTAGGGAACAACCGGAACTCGAGAAACTGACACAGCAACTTGGCGCCCGACCTAACCTCGATTTGGTGCATAAGTTATTCTCACCTCCAATTAATCATACTGAATGCCCTCGCCCAGCAGGAGAATTCAATGTTTTTAGAATAGAGGTGGACGGGATTTTGGTTCGCTATGTTTATGACACGTTTTCGGTTCAAATGACTGTGGAAGGATTATTGCCCCAAGCCGCGACCGAAATTCTGGTATCTGATCTTCTGAAAAAACTGGAGACATTGGAAAATGCGCCCTTCAACGTAACGCAATTTTAAAGACCTTGCATTGGCAACCTAAAAGGCATTTCTGCGGCTGATTTGAAGATTCATTTCACTCGCTTCTCCCGCACACGCCTAGTAATGTCCTCCAAATCCTTCCGTGTCCATTTTGGATGCGGTCCCTCCACTGCATCCATGAGCATTTTTTCTAATGTTGCAAAGTCTTCAAGGAATTCTTTCGGGTCGCGCTGAGGCGAGGAGGAGAAATGGCTAGGCTGGGAGGAGTAATTCTTCATTTCGGCCGGTAGCTTTTGACTACCCAATCGCTCAGGACTTTGTCGGGCGACTCGACGGCGTCTTCGTCAATCACAAATTCCTGCTGGCCGTTGTTTTGCGCGATCAGCTTCAGGCCGAATTGGTAGTCCTTGAAGCGCGCGGCGCACAGGTCGCGCACCGGCACCGCTTGTTCCAGGGCGAGCGCCACCAACCGGTCGGCAGCGGCCTCGGTGAAACGGATGTTCAGCTTGAAGCTGTCGCCGAAGCGGGCGGCGAAATCATGCGCCAATTGCCGCGCCACCACCCGTTCCTCCTTTTGGTGCTCGGCCAGCAAGGTCTTCAATTCAGCCGAGGGGTTGTCCACCAGTTCCCTCGTGACGGCGAAGCGCTGCACCAGAGTCGAAGGCAGTTCGAATTTGAAATCGCGAAAGACGCCTTCGCAAATAGTCATCAAACCGCGTGCGCCGGTGGATTCCTCGCCCGCCATTTCCGCAATGCGCCGCAGCCCGTCCTCGCGGAACAGCACTTCAATGCCGTAGGCGGCGAAGGTCTGTTCATACTGGCGGATAATGCTGCCCTCGGACGTTTTTAGAATAGTGAACAAGTCATCTACGCTCAGCGGCTGGCAGATCACCCGCACGGGCAGACGCCCGATGAATTCCGGTTCGAATCCAAACTCGATGAAATCGCGGGTCTGGCTGTGGTCCAGCGCGGAGGAATCCTCCACGTTTCGGGCGATGGAAGGGCCGAAGCCGATGGAGGCCTCGCGCAAACGTTTCTTGACAATCTTTTCCAGGCCGTCGAACGCGCCGCTGACGATAAACAAAATATGTTTGGTATTGATGCTGGCCGGGGCTTTTTTCGCGCGCTGGCTGAAATCCATCATGGCCTGGATCTGGCCGCTGATATCGTTGGGCGAGCGGGCCGGCACCTCCGTCTCCTCCATCAATTTGAGCAGATTAGTCTGGACGCCCCGGCCGCTGACGTCCCGGCCCGAGGCGTTGGAGGCAGTGGCGATCTTGTCAATCTCGTCTATGTAAATGATGCCGTATTGGGCGCGCTCGATGTCACCGTCGGCCCGGCGGACCAATTCCCGCACGAGGTCCTCGACATCCGCGCCGACGTAACCGGTTTCGGAGAATTTGGTGGCATCGGCTTTGACAAAAGGCACGCCGATGAGGTCGGCGGCATTGCGAATAAGGTAGGTCTTGCCGACACCGGTCGGGCCGAGGAGGATGACGTTTTGCTTGGAGTAATTGGGATGGCCCTGGCCTTCGCGGGCCAGACGCACATGATGGTAATGGTCGCACAAGGCCACGCTCAGGACTTTCTTGGCCTCCTCCTGCTTGATCACGAACCGGTCCAGGTAGGCCTTGACGTCGCGCGGTTTCTTGTCGAAGGAAAAATCCTTCCCGGGCGCCGGCTCCTCGGGGACCTCCGGTGCGCCGGACAGGTCAGTCTTGCTCGGCGCGGCGCTGGCCAGGTGATGGCGCATAAATTCCTGCAACTGGCGTTGGAATTCTTCCGGCGAAGGCGGCCCATTGAAAAATCGTTTCTCCATATCGGATTCAACTTAAACGAGTACGGGCAAAGCGCAATCCAAGCCGCGTGCAGGAGAATTCAATGGGCGCAGATCTTTACGGCAAGAGGATAACGCGATAGTACCGTGCCGGCTCCTGCGCGATGGCGGCCGAGGAGGCCGCAGTAGAGTTGGTCGCGGTAATGACGCTGCCTAAATTGGTCCAATTAGTTTGGGCCAGGTTTGTCGAATATTGCACTTGATAGGTAAGCTGGGCGGCCGCGCTCCATGTAAACTGGATGGTGTTGCCTGTTTGCTCCACCCTTTGGAAAGCTGGCGGGGCCA
>Ga0302324_100016035_pt1 | contig 14966 bp, 15 predicted proteins | sample Palsa_T0_1_FD_201949 | JGI IMG/M metagenome (GOLD analysis project Ga0302324, IMG submission 201949) | Peat permafrost microbial communities from Stordalen Mire near Abisko, Sweden - Palsa_T0_1 | ecosystem: Environmental > Terrestrial > Soil > Palsa > Peat permafrost | place: Sweden: Abisko...
CGAGCTCAAGGACATCGTCAAGGGCGGGATCAAGGAACGATTCGCCGACCTGCGGCACATGGGCATCAAGACCATCATGATCACCGGCGACAACCGCTTGACGGCGGCGGCGATCGCGGCCGAGGCAGGCGTCGATGACTTTCTCGCGGAGGCGACGCCCGAGGCGAAGCTCAAGCTCATCCGCGAGCACCAGTCCCAAGGCCGCTTGGTGGCCATGACGGGCGATGGCACCAACGATGCGCCGGCGCTTGCGCAATCGGACGTCGCCGTTGCGATGAACACCGGCACCCAGGCGGCCAAAGAGGCCGGCAACATGGTCGACCTGGACTCGAACCCCACCAAGCTCATCGAGATCGTCGAGACCGGCAAACAGATGCTGATGACGCGCGGCGCGTTGACGACGTTCTCCATCGCGAACGACGTCGCCAAATATTTCGCCATCATTCCTGCGGCGTTCGCGAGCACTTATCCCGAGCTGGAGGCGCTCAACATCATGCATCTCGGGACGAGCTCCGCAGTCCTGTCCGCCGTGATCTTCAACGCGCTGGTCATCGTCGCACTGATCCCTCTCGCCATCAAGGGAGTGAAATACCGGCCGCTCGGCGCGGGTCCGCTGCTGCGGCGGAATCTGCTGATCTACGGCCTCGGCGGCATCATCATTCCCTTTCCGGGGATCAAGCTGATCGACATGCTGCTCGCGACGATGTCGGGCTTGGCCTAGCCGGTAGCACCTGAAGGACGATCCCCATGCTCACCCGCCTGGCTCGACCCGCCGTTTCGCTCCTGATCGTCATGACGGTGCTGCTCGGATTGCTCTACCCGCTCGTGGTCACCGTCGTGGCGAAGACCGCCTTTCGCAGCCGAGCGGACGGGAGCCTGGTCTACCAGGACGGCAAGCTCGTCGGATCGACTCTCATCGGACAGAGTTTCTCGGACCCGAAGCACTTCTGGAGCAGGCCCTCCGCAACCACGCCGCAACCCTACAACGGGCTAAGCTCCTCGGGCTCGAATCTCGGTCCTCTGAATCCGGCGCTGCTCAAGCAGGTCGAGGATAACGTCAAAGCGCTGCGCGACGCGGATCCCGACAACCGCCTGCCCGTCCCGGTCGATCTCGTAACCGCCTCCGCGAGCGGTCTCGATCCGCACATCACGCCGGCGGCCGCGTACTACCAGGCAGCGCGCGTTGCCCGGGCGCGGAGCTTACCCCGCGCCCAAGTCGAGGCCCTCATCGCTGCGCATGAGGAGAGCGCGCTCCTCGGTGTGCTCGGCGAGCGGCGGATCAACGTGCTCGAGCTCAATCTGGCGCTCGACCGGCTGCATTGAGACCGTTTGACGAACCTGAACCTTCGTGATCACATGCGAACGCGCCCCCACGCGAGCAATGGAATTCGCGGATCAGCCATGGCCGAGACCGAGCGCGGAGACCCGGATCAACTGCTGGCCGACGTCCAGCGGCAAGAGGCTCGGGCGCGGCGCGGACGGTTGCGCATTTTCTTCGGCGCCTCGGCGGGTGTCGGCAAGACCTACTCCATGCTCGAGGCCGCGCGCGCGGCGCTTGCAGGCGGCGCCGACGTCGTCGTGGGGTATGTCGAGCCGCACGGCCGGGCTGAGACCGAGCGCCTGCTCGACGGGCTCCCGCAGCTGCCGTTCCTGCAGGTGCGCTACCGTGGCATCGTGCGCCGCGAGTTCGATCTCGACGCCGCGCTCAAGAGAGCGCCCGCGATCGTTCTCGTCGACGAGCTCGCGCACTCCAACCTGACCGAAGGGGAGCCGCTTCCGCGGCACGCCAAGCGCTGGCAAGACGTGGAGGAGCTGCTGGACGCAGGCATCAGCGTGTGGACGACACTCAATGTCCAGCACCTCGAGAGCTTGAACGACGTGGTGGCCGGGATCACCGGAGTGCGTCAGCAAGAGACGCTGCCCGACCGCATCTTCGACGAGGCCGATGAGGTGGAGCTCATCGACTTGCCGCCCGACGACTTGCTGGAGCGGCTGAAAGCCGGCAAGGTTTACCCGGCCGCGCAGGTCAGCAAGGCGACGGAAGGCTTCTTCCGCAAGCCGAATCTGTTCGCTCTGCGCGAGCTGGCACTGCGCCGCACGGCCGACCGCGTGGATGCGGCGGCGCTCGAATTCGCAGCACAGGCTCCGACCTCGCGTCCCTGGCTCGCGCGTGACCGCTTTCTGATCGCGGTCACGCCGGATGGACAGGCGGAGGAGCTCGTGCGCATCGGCAAGCGCTTCGCCGACGCGCTCGATGCCGAGTGGATCGTGATCTCGGTCGAGACGCCGCAGCTCCTCAAGCTCTCCGACGTCGAGCGCAATCGACGCATCGACGTGCTGCGGCTGGCCGAATCGCTGGGCGCCGAGACCGTCACCATCGACGGCGCGTCGGCCGCCGATGCGCTGCTCGAGTACGCCCGCCTGCGCAATGTCACCCGCATCGTGACGGGCGAGGCGAAGCGCACGGGCTGGCGCGCCTGGCTGCGGCACTCGACCACCACCGAGCTCGTGCGCCGCGGCCGCGGATTCGACATCTCCGTGATCGCACGCCGGAGCACGCGCAGCCCGGATGCGAGCAGACACGACGCGGGAGGCGCGCCGCGCGAGATCAAATGGCAACGCTACTGGGCGGCGCTCGCCATCTGCGGCTGCTGCACGGCCGCTGCAGCCATCATGTACCCGTACTTCGCCCTGACCAATCTGGTGATGGTGTACTTGCTCGGCGCCACCGTGGCGGCGCTCCGGCTTGGGCGGGGACCCGCGAGCTTTGCGGCGGTCGCCAACGTCATCGTTCTCGATTTCTGCTTCGTGCCGCCGCGCTTCACGTTCGCGATCAGCAATCTGGAATACCTAGTCACCTTCGCCGTCATGCTCGTGCTCGCGCTCGTCATCGCCAATCTGGTGGCAAACGTCCGGGCCCAGACGCGCGTCGCCGGCGCGCGCGAGCGGCGCACTTCGTTGCTGTACGCCATGAGCCGGGAGCTGGCAGCCACGCGCGCCTTCGACAACCTCGCGCGCGTCGCGGTGAAGCACGTCGCCGAGACCTTCTCCGGGCGGGCCGCCGTGCTGTTGCCGGACTCCCGCGGGCGCTTGCAGGGACCGAGGACGGCGGACGCGGCCACGCTCGAGGGTCCCGACCTATCGGTCGCCCAGTGGGTATTCGACCATGGCCGGCCGGCCGGGCTTGGCACCGATACCCTGCCGGCGGCGCGCGCACAGTACTTGCCGCTCAACGGCACGCAGCAAACCCTGGGCGTACTGGCCGTGCAGCCCACCCAGCGCCGCCGCTTGCTCTTGCCTGAGCAGCGCCATCTCCTGGAGACGTTTGCCGGCCAGATCGCACTCGCCATCGAGCGGGCGCAGCGGACCGACGAGGCCGAGGCGGCCCGCGTCGCGGTGGAGACCGAGAGCCTGCGCAACTCGCTGCTCGCCTCGATCTCGCATGACTTGCGCACGCCGCTGGCCGCGATCATGGCGGCGAGCCACGCGCTGAACGACCCGAAAATGCAGCCTGATGCGGACACCCGCGCGCGCCTCGCGCGCACCATCGAGAACACCTCTCAGGAGATCTCCGAGCTCATCTCGAACGTGCTCGACCTCATGAGCTTTCAGTTCGGCGAGGTGCATCTCAACCGCGATGCGCACTCGGTAGACGCACTCGTCGAGAGCGCGCTTGCACGACTCGAGGGACGTCTCGTCCGGCATCCGGTGGAGCTCGCGCTCCCCGCCGATCTGCCCCTGGTCGACGTGGATGCGGCGCTGGTCACGCGCGCGCTGGTCAACCTCCTGGAGAACGCCGTCAAGCATACGCCGGCGGGAACGCGCATAACGGTCTCCGCCGGCCTCGAGAGCGACGCCGTGCGCCTGGTGATCGACGACAACGGTCCCGGATTGCCGCCCGGACCGCCCGAGCAGCTCTTTGCGAAGTTCGAGCGCGGCAAGAACGAGGCGGACGTCGGCGGAGCGGGCCTGGGGCTCGCGATCTGCAAGGCCATTATCGAGGCGCACGGCGGCCGCATCACGGCGGCGCAGCGGCCCGGAGGTGGCGCACGCTTCACGCTCACGCTGCCCACACAGGCCCCGCAGCGCGCGGCGCCGGCCGCCGCCTGACTCGAGGCCGTCGGATCGACGATGATGCGGCGCGTGCGCGCCCGCGGCCCGGGGCGCGCCGGCCCATCAGTCGACGCCTATCATGACATTGGACGCCTTGATGATGGCGTAGGCCTTTCCGCCGGAACGCAATCCCAGCTTCTCTGCCGATTCCTTGGTGATGATCGCGACGACCTCGAGTCCGGGCGCGAGCTCGACGATCACCTCGCTGTCGACGGACGGATTTGACGGTAGCGGGAAGGACGTTGCGTGCACTGAGCTTCACGGGAGTCTCCTCGAATGGTTGGTGCGGCATACTACCGCCGATGCGCTTGCCGTTGGGAGGTGTGGCGATGGACGAAACGATGCATACCGGAGGCTGCCTCTGCGGCGGGGTGCGCTATGAGGTTCGCGGAGAGCTGCGTGGCGTGGTCGCCTGCCATTGCTCGCAGTGCCGCCGCACGAGCGGCCATCATTCCGCCATGACCAGCGCGCCGAACGAGCGGCTGTCTCTGACTTCCGCCACCCTCGTCTGGTACCGCTCCTCGGCGAGCGCCGAGCGGGGATTTTGCAGCGTGTGCGGGAGCAATTTATTTTGGCGCCCGCACGCGGAGAACCGCACCTCGATCGCCGCCGGCACGCTCGATGCACCCACGGGCATCGCGATCGAGCGCCACATATTTGTCGGTGAGAAATCCGATTACTACGAGATCACGGACGCGCTGCCAAAAATTGCGGGATGGGATTGATCGAAACTCGGGCCGGTAATCAGGCGTCTCGCGCTACGCGGATATCGTGAAATCTGTGCGCGCTCACTGGTTTTTCGGGCAAGCGAAGCGGCGTGCGCATTATGGAAAAAATCATTTCGTCGCTCGATCGCGACGACTTCTCCGCGGGCCGCGGATGAAATTCAATAGCGTGCGATGCGTCGCATCTCGCCGCGCGCCCCAGTCGATAGGCTGGAGACAGTCTCAAAACCTCGACGGAGTTTCCATGATCGACAAGTCAATGACAGGCTCATATCAGATCAATCTGCCGAAAGATCTTCTCTCCGAAGCGAGGAAACAGCCGAAGCCGAAGAAGGAGCACCTCAAAGTCGAAGGCTGGCGCACCTCCTGGCTGACGCGAGTCTCGGAGATCCTGATCGGCAAGGATTGAGCCGCCGCGCGATTGCGTGGGGACATAAGTCAAATCGGCCGTTTATGGAGGCCGCTGTGGGTTTAACATCTCTCCGGAGATCGAATCCCATGCGCCTGTCCAAACCGCTCTACGAGTCCCTGCCGCTCCTCTACGGGGTAATCGGCACGGCTGCCATCGTGATCGCTTATTTCGAGCCGGGACGCATCCGCTCCGTCGTCGCCTTCGTCATTGGGCTCCTCGCCGCGATCGCCGCGCTGACCGTCTTTCTGCACCGCCAGGATCGGCGTGCGCTGAGCCGCGAGTACCGGAGCGACAGCCTCGACCTGCGCCGAGGCTGAAAGAGCTCACCCGCGCTTCTCGGCTTCCTCCTGCTCCGCTGTCTCGAGGGACTGGCGCGCGCGCGCCGGGCGCTCATCGATATACATGATCTCGTGCTGGCCGACGACTAGCACGTCGCCGTCGTTCAAGTTGTGGCGTCGCACGCGCTTGAGCTTCACGTAGATGCCATTGGTGCTGTTCAAGTCCTCGATCACGCACGAGTCCGACTGAGTCACGATCTGGCAGTGATGTCGGCTGATGAACTTGCTGTCGATCTGCAAATCATTGTCCGGCGTGCGGCCGATGACGAGTCTGCCGGGCCGCAGCTCGCGTTCCAGGATAGTTTTGCCTGCGCTCGCGAGTATGATGCGCCCAACCGCGTGTCCGGCATCCGCGGGGGCTGCGCTTTCCGGCTGCAACGACTGCAGCCGGTTGGTGCGGGCGGTGAATTCGACCCACTGCAGCTCGTGCACTGCGGCGTCGAGATCTTCCGCGGTGACGACGTCGCTCTCGCGGCCGAACGCCGCCATCATGCACGTGTCGCAGAGCGTGTTGATCAAGCGCGGAACGCCGCCGGTGTAGCGGTAAATCGTCGGGTAGATGTCCTCCGCGAAAATGCGCCTTCCCTGCGAGCCCGCGACCTCGAGCCGGTGATCGATATAGGAGGTGGTCTCGGCGCTCGTGAGCGCGGACAAGTGGAAGCGCAAGCGCACGCGTTGCACCAGCTGAATCAGATCCTTGGAATTGAGCTTCTCGTTGAGCTCGGGCTGTCCCGCAAGGATGATGCGCAGGACCTTCTCCTTGGTCGTTTCGATGCCCGAGAGCATGCGAATTTCCTCGAGCACGCGGTAGCTCAGGTTCTGCGCTTCGTCGATGATCAAGAGGACTTTGCGTCCGGCGACGTGCTGCTCGGTCAGAAACTGATTCAGCGTCGCCAGGACCTCGGGTTTTTTCATGTCGAACGGCGTGAAGCCGAACTGCACGAGCACGGTCTGCAGGAAAGCCGTGGGGGAGAGCTGCGTCTGATTGATTTGCGCGACCACGACGTCCGGCTCGAGCTCGCGCAGAAACGTCTCGATCAGGGTGGTCTTGCCCGCGCCGATCTCGCCCGTGATCACCACGAAGCCGTCGGTGAACCAGATGGTCGACTCCATGTACGCCTTGGCGCGCGCATGCTGCTTGCTGAGATACAAGAACTGCGGGTCCGGACTCAAGCGGAACGGCAGCTCATGCAGTTTGAACAGTTCTAGGTACATCTCGCAGCTAGTCTAACGCGAGTCGCTGAAATCGGCCGCTTCACGACCAAATAATGGATTTTAGTGCATTCGCAAGCGCCCGGTCGCGCTCGCCCGGCCGCGCCTTCAGGATGGTGCAATGGCCGAGTTTCCGGCCGGGACGGGGCTCTTTGCCATAATCGTGAAAGGCCAGGCCCTCGACGGTCAACAACCGCTCCCGGCTGGGCAGCTGTCCGAGGAAATTGATCATCGCCGTGTGTCCGAGGGGCCGGGTGCTGCCGAGCGGCAGCCCGCAGATGGCGCGCAAATGGTTCTGGAACTGGCTCGTCACGCACCCCTCGATGGTCCAGTGCCCCGAGTTGTGCACGCGCGGCGCCATCTCGTTCGCGACGAGGCGCCCCTTCACGACGAAGAACTCGATGGCCAGCACCCCGACGTAGTCGAGCGCGCTCATGACCCGCCTGATGTAGGTCCGGGCGGTGCCCTCGAGTCTCGTACTCGCGTACGGGGCGAGCCCGTAACGCAAGATGCCGCCGGCGTGGAAATTGGCCGAGAGCGGATAGTAGGCGATGTCTCCCGCCACGGACCGAGCGGCGATCAGCGACACCTCGCGCGAGAAGCGTTGCAGCTTTTCGTAGATGAGCCCCTCGCCGCCGATGAGCTCCCACGCGGCGTCGACGTCCGTGCGCCGGTCGATCTTGCACTGCCCCTTGCCGTCATATCCCAATCGTCGAGTCTTGAGGAATCCGGGCGTGCCGAGCCTTAAAGCCGCGCGCTCGAGATCCTCGCGCGTGTCCACCGCGGCATGCTCGGCGACCGGAATTTTCAGGCGTTTGAACAAGGCTTTTTCGTGCAGGCGATCCTGGGAAACCTCGAGCGCGACGCGCGGCGGACGAATGGCGGTCAACTTCGACAAGGGCGCAAGAGCCTTACCCGAGATGTTCTCCCAGTCGAAGGTGAGCACATCGCTCTCTGCGGCGAGCTGCTCGAGGAGCGCGGCGTCCTCGAGAGGGCCGACAAGGCTCGGCGCCACTTGAGCGCCGGGAGAGTCCGCGCTCCGATCGAGGAACGTGCAGCGGAGCCCTAAGGGATACCCGGCAAGCGCCAGCATGCGCCCCAGCTGTCCCGCCCCCACGATACCAACGCGCAAGAATTTCAAGGCTGACGAGGATCGGGTTTGTTGAGCACTGCCGCCGTTTGCGCCGAGCGAAATGCATCGAGCGCGAGACGCACCTCCGCGGCCTCGTTCGCGATGATGGCGGCGGCGAACAGCGCGGCATTGCGGGCGCCGGCGGCGCCGATCGCGAAGGTGGCCACGGGAATGCCGCTCGGCATCTGCGCGATCGAGAGGAGCGAATCCAGCCCGCCGAGCGTTTTCGTCTGCACGGGCACGCCCAGCACCGGCACGGTGGTCTTGGCCGCCGTCATCCCCGGCAGGTGAGCGGCCCCCCCTGCGCCGGCGATGATGGCCTTGAGACCGCGCTCGCGCGCCGAGGCGGCGTACTCGAACAACAGGTCGGGCGTGCGATGCGCGGAGATGACTCGCACCTCGTGCGCAATCGACAAGGACTCGAGCGTATCGGCCGCCACCTGCATCGTTTCCCAGTCGGACGACGATCCCATGATGATGCCGACTCGGGCTTTCATCCGAGCAACTGCCGCAGAAACGCGAAAAGCTCCCGGGCCCCGGCCGGAGGCCTTTGCTCCAGGCGCTCGCGCCCGGCCTTTTTCAGAATTCTCGCGAGCGTCTCGCGATCCGCCTGTGGATATTCCTCGCACAGCATCGGCAGCGCCGTCTCGGGCTCGGAGAGCAGCCGGTCACGCCAGCGCTCGATCCTTTGAAAATGCCGGATCTCGGAATCATGCCGCTTCTTGCGCTCGGCCAGCTTCGCGAGCACCGGTTCAGGATCGATCTGCCGCATCAGCTTGCCGATGTACTGCCGCTGCCGCACCTGCGCGCCATGGGACGGGAGCCGGCGCAGATCGCGCAGCGCCACAAAGAGCTTTTCCGGCAGATCGAGCGAGGCGATTTCCTGTTCGGGCAGGGCGGACAGCTGCACACCGAGCTCCTGCAAGGAGGCGGCCTCGCGCTTGCGCGCGCTCTTGCTGAGGCGCTCCGCTTCGGCGTCGCGGGTCTCCTCGGGTCCGCTCTGGGCAACCATATACGCCATGCTACCACCTCTGTGGCCGGGCGAATTACAGGCTAGAATCCGGGCAAAGCTCAAGCGGAGAACATGATGGTTATCGCGCCCGAAGGCCCAGTGCGTCGCCTCACCCTGGGCGACCTCGAATCGATCATCGAGCGTGCCCTCGAAGAGGCGCGCGCGCGCGGCGCCACGCAGGCGGAGGCCGCAGTGAGCCAGGATAGCGGCCTCTCCGTGGGCGTGCGCCTGGGCGAGGTCGAGACGCTGGAACATCAGCGCGACCGCAGCATGGGAATCACGGTGTACTTCGGCCATCGCAAGGGGTCGGCGAGCACCGCGGACTTCTCGCCGGAGGCCGTGCGCGCGACCGTGGCGAAGGCTTGCAGCATCGCGCGCTTCACCGCGGAGGATGTGTGCTCGGGCCTGGCCGACGCCGAATTCATGGCGCGCTCCCCGCCCGACCTGGATCTTTTTCATCCCTGGAGCCTCTCTGCCGAGCGCGCCATAGAGATCGCCAAGAATTGCGAGGCGGCGGCGCTCGGATTCGATGCGCGCATCAATAACTCGGAGGGCGCCTCGGTCGCCACACACCAGGGGCTGCATGTCTACGGCAACACGCACGGCTTCATCGGCGGTTATCCCACGACTTCGCACACGTTAAGTTGCGTGGTGCTCGCGGGCACGGGCGAGGAGATGCAGCGCGACTACTGGTACTCGACCTCGCGCGACTTCAGGGAACTCGAGGATGCCGAGGCCATCGGCCGCGAGAGTGCGCGGCGCACGATCGCGCGCCTCGGCCCGAGGAAGCTCTCCACGCGGCGCGCTGCGGTCCTGTTTCTGCCGGAGATGGCGCGCGGGCTGATCGGGCATTTCACCGCGGCGATTCGCGGCAGCAGCCAGTACCGCCAGTCTTCGTTCTTGCTGAACGCAGCGGGACAGCAGGTATTTCCGGCGGGGTTCTCGATCGCCGAGCGGCCGCACCTGCACAAGGCCATGGCCAGCGCGCCCTTCGATGAGGAGGGCGTCGCGACGCGCGACCGCGAGCTCGTTACCGACGGTGTTCTCAGCGGCTACATTCTCTCGAGCTATTCGGCGCGCAAGCTCGGGCTCAAGACCACCGGCAATGCCGGGGGAGCGCATAACCTGGTGGTTGCGCCGACCGCGACCGGGGGACGCGAGGCGGTGATCGCGCGCCTCGGCACGGGCCTGTTGGTCACCGAGCTCATGGGTCAGGGCGTGAACGGCGTGACCGGCGACTATTCGCGCGGAGCGGCGGGCTTCTGGGTGGAGAACGGCGCGATCCAATATCCGGTGGCCGAGATCACCATCGCCGGCAATTTGCGCGACATGCTGAAGGACATCGTCGCGGTCGGCGACGATGTGGATGCGCGAGGCGGCATCCGCGTGGGATCGGTGCTGGTCCGCCAGATGACCATCGCGGGCGAATGAATCGGCGCCGGCGCGGCTTCAGGGCGCGGCGATCAGATCCGCAAGCGATCGGTCGCCGAGGTCGCGGCGGATGGCCACCTCGATGCTCGCGATGAGCTCCTCTGCCGGTGCGACCGCACTGCCGACGAGAATCGAGCGGCCGGGTTGCGGCACGCGCAGCGCCTGGATGATGAGGGATAGCTTGATGCTGTGCGGATCGCGTCCCGGCAAAAAGCACTCCGTCTCCGTCGCCACCAGAAGCCCGGCCTGCTCGAGACTTGCGAGCACGGGCGCGAGAGCTGCGCCCGGAATGTCGAGCGTGGCGGCGAGGCGCGGCGCACTCCAATCCGCCACGCCGCTCTCGTAGTCGCGCCCCACGAGATACATCACGGAGAGGCCCAGACGTTCGCGGGCGGCGGCATCGAGCGCCACCGAATCGCGCCCGTGCGGTAGGTATTGGGGAAACTGCACGTAGAAGGCGAGGTCCGCGCCGAGCAGCAGGATCAGCCAGCTCAAGTACACCCAGACGAGCGTGGTGAGCACGATGGCGAACCCCGTGTACACGGCCACGAGCTGCGAGGAAGAGACGAGCACCGAGGTGAAGATCTTGCCTACAAGCGCCCACACGACGCCCGCGGTGACGCCGCCGATGAGGGCGGCGCGGGCCTCGACGTGCGTGTTCGGAATGAATAAATACATGCACACGAATACCACCGAGACGATGGTGTAGGGCAGGATTCTCGCGAGCGCGGTCAGCACCCAGGCGATGGAGGCGATCGAGTCGAGCCAACGGGCGGCGGGGCTGTGCAGCGCCGAGCCCAGGAGCCCCAACGCCACGGCAAGCAGGATCGGTGCCGCAATCATGACGCTCAGGTATTCGGCGAAGCGGCGCGCGAAATTGCGCGCGCGGTGCACGCGCCAGACGAAGTTGAAGCTCGTCTCCACCTTCTGAATGGTGGTGATCACCGTGTAGGTGAGGAAGATCAAGCCGACCGAGCCGAGCACGTCGCCGCGCATATTGGCGACGAATTCGAGCAGCGACTCGGTCAACTGGTTGGAGGCGAGACCGAGCGGTCGGAAGAACTGATGCAGAATGAAGTGCAGGTCCGTGCGCGCGCCGATGCCCTTCAGGATCGCGAAGCTGAAAACCATCAACGGCACGAGGGAGAGGAGCGTGGTGTACGCGAGGCTCATGGCGCGTACCGCAATCTCGCCCTCGAGCCAGTCGCGCACGACGGCGGCGGGATAGCGCAGCAGGCGCAGCAACGGTCCCCAGGGAGGGGCCATGCAGCGCGAGTCTTGGAACAATCCGTGCTCGAGACGTTCCAGCGCGGTGGGCATGGCTGCCGCTCAGCTAGTCAGTAACTTGAGCGCCTTGCGATAGTTGTCGCTGGTGCGCGCGATGATGTCCGCCGGCAGGTGCGGCGCGGGCGGCTTCTTGTTCCAGTGGAGCGATTCGAGATAGTCGCGCACGAACTGCTTGTCGAAGCTCGGCGGACTGATTCCGGGGCGGTAGGAGGCGACCGGCCAGAATCGCGACGAGTCCGGCGTGAGCACCTCGTCGATGAGCAGCAGGTTCCCGGCCTTGTCGACGCCGAATTCGAATTTCGTGTCGGCGATGATGATGTCGCGCGCGCGCGCGTGCTCCGCGGCGAGAGCGTAGACGGCGAGCGCAATGCGCCGGACGGCGGCGGCGTGCTCGCGGCCTACCAAGCTCACGATTGCCTCGAAATCGATGTTCTCATCGTGGTGTCCGGCGGGCGCTTTCGAGGCCGGCGTGAATATGGGCTCGGGCAGCGCATCCGCCATGAGGAGCCCGGGCGGCAGCGCGATTCCGCACACCGACCCGTGCTGCTTGTAATCCTTGTATCCCGAGCCGATCAGATAGCCGCGCACCACCGCCTCGATGGGCAGCGCGCGCAGCTTCTTGACGACCATCGAGCGACCCTCGAGCTGCGCGCGATCCAAAGGATCCTGAACGATGTCCTCGATCTTGAGAGCCGTCAGGTGGTTCGGTACCAGCGCGCGCGTTTTCTCGAACCAAAATTCGGAGATCTTGGTGAGCACCTGCCCCTTGAAGGGGATGGGATCCGGCAGTACGACGTCGAACGCCGAAAGGCGATCCGTCGTGACGATGAGCAAATGATCGGCATCGACATCGTAGATGTCCCGCACCTTGCCCTGGTGAATCTTGCGAAGGCCGCGGATGCGGCTCTCGAATAACGGCCTGGGTTGCAACGAGTGATCCATGCGTGCGGGCGTGCGGCTGCTACCATTGTGAGGGGGAAGGCCGGGGATTGTCGCGTTGCGCGGCGTATAGGTCAACGAATGGCTTGGAAAGGAACGATTTTCGGGGCGATGGTCGGCCTCCTGCTCACGCGCACCGTCACGGGCGCGGTCGCGGGCGCCCTCATCGGCCTGCTGTTCGATCAGAGTGTCGGCCTAGGGCTTTCCTTTCCCGGCTCGGCCGCCGCTTCGGTCTCGGAGGTGTTTTTCCGAACGACCTTCGAGGTCATGGGACACGTCGCCAAGTCCGACGGGCGCGTATCGGAAGCGGAGATCGACGCGGCGCGGCGGCTCATGCAGGACCTGCGCCTGGGGCCAAACGAGATCGGCGCCGCAATCGAATGCTTCCGAGCGGGGAAATCGCCGTCCTACGATGCGGGTTTGCGCATCGAGCAGCTGCGCGAGGCTTGCGGTTTGCGTTTCGACTTGCTGGCCGCGTTCATCGAGCTGCAGCTGCGCGCGGCTCTCGCGGGCAACGGGATCTCGCCGCCCGCACGTCGGATCCTGATGCGCGCCGCCGAGCGCCTCGGGATGTCGCAATTGGAGTTCGCCCGCATGGAGGCCGCGGTTCGCGCACGGCACGCCGGGGGCGGCACCTACGCGGGCGCGCAACCGCAACGGCCGCTGTCCGAATGCTATGCCGAGCTCGAGGTGAGCGCGGGCGCGAGCGATCAGGAAGTGACCAAGGCGTATCGTCGGCAGATGAGCCGCCATCACCCCGACAAGCTGGTTGCGAATGGGCTGCCCGAATCGATGGCGCAATGGGCAAAGGAGAAAACGCAGCGCATCCAGGAATCCTACGAGGCAATACGTGCGGCGCGCGGCATGCGTTGATAAAGTGGCGGCATGGCAATCCTCATCGCACCGTCCATCCTGTCCGCCGATTTTTCCCGCCTCGGCGCAGAAGTGAACGCGGTGCTCGCCGCGGGCGCGGACTGGATTCACTTCGACGTGATGGACAATCATTACGTGCCCAATCTCACCGTCGGTCCCATGGTATGCGAGGCGCTGCGCAAGGCGGGCGTCACGGCCGTCATCGACGTGCACTTGATGGTCACGCCGGTCGATGCGCTGGCCGCGGATTTCGCCAAGGCGGGCGCCTCGCGCATCAGTTTCCATCCCGAGGCGACCCTGCACGTGGACCGAACCATCGAGCACATCCGCGAAGCAGGCTGCGCGCCCGGCCTCGTGTTCAATCCGGCTACATCGCTCAATTGGCTGGATTACGTGATCGACAAGATCGACACCATCCTGGTGATGTCGGTGAATCCGGGGTTCGGCGGACAGAAGTTCATTCCGGAGAGTCTCCGCAAGCTTGCCGAGGCGCGCGCACGCATCGAGGCGAGCGGGCGCGACATCCGGCTGGAAATCGACGGCGGCGTGAAGCCGGACAATGCGGCGGACATCGCGCGCGCGGGCGCGGATACCTTCGTCGCGGGATCCGCCATCTTCGGCAGCCCCGACTATGCCGCCACGATTCGCTCGCTACGAGCGCAGGCGGAAGCGGGCGCCCACGACGGCGGCCGCGCCTAGAGCCGGCCGCGCCTAGAGCCGGCGCGCTATTCGTCGTCCTCGTCGTCGTCTTCATCGTCGTCCTCATCGTGCTGCTCGGTGCGCGGCGTCTTGCCGGCCGAGGCCGCCCCGGCCTTCACGGGCACGATGAGGGGACGCGTCTTCACTTTCGGGCGCGCATTGAACACCACGATGGTCTTGCCGGTGGCCCGCAGGAGGCCCTGCTCTTCCAGCACTTTGAGCACGCGCCCCGCCATCTCCCGGGAGCAGCCGACCAAGCGTGACAATTCCTGTCGGCTCACCTTGATCTGCATGCCCTCCGGATGAGTCATCGCGTCGGGCTCGCCGCAGAGGTCCATGATCGCGTGCGCGACGCGGCCGGTGACATCGACGAAGGCCAGGTCGCCGAGCTTGCGGTTGGTGCGATCGAGACGGGTTGCGAGCTGCGTGGCCAGCTCGAAAATCAGCCCGGGGCTTTCGGCGGCGATCTGCCGGAAGCGCGGATAGGTCATTTCCGCGAGCTCGGATTGCTGGCGGGTGCGCACCCAGGCACTGCGAGTGGGTTGTTCGTAGAACAGGCCCATCTCGCCGAAGAATTGCCCTTTGTTGAGGTAGGCGAGGACCATCTCGTTACCGTCCTCGTCCTCGATCATGACCTCGACCGAGCCCGATATGATGTAGTAGAGGATGTCCGGCAGATCACCCGCGTGGATGATCACGGTTTTGGAGGGGACCGTCCGGATACGGCAGTAGCTCAAGAAACGATTGATCGCAGGGATATCGCTTAAGGCTTTTGCCACTTCTTCCATGGTCT